>Ga0255774_10000012_pt1 | contig 167598 bp, 110 predicted proteins | sample 101ome_17_FD_179972 | JGI IMG/M metagenome (GOLD analysis project Ga0255774, IMG submission 179972) | Coastal salt marsh microbial communities from the Groves Creek Marsh, Skidaway Island, Georgia - 101407AT metaG (version 2) | ecosystem: Environmental > Aquatic > Marine > Intertidal zone >... | reverse complement strand
CAAGATCGCGCTTTGGGCGAGGTCGAGTCTATTCGCGCCGATAAGGATCAAGCTTGGAGTGAGGTCGAAACGCTTCGCGCCGAGCTCGACGGCGTGCGCGGCGAAAAGGACCAAGCTTGGGGCGAAGTCGAGTCCCTTCGCAAAGCCAAGTCAAACAACGAGATCGAATTCGAAGAACAATTGCGGTACATGCTCGAACGTAAAGATGAGGCGGTTCGAGAGAAGAATGAACTGCAGCAACTGTTGGCGAATTTTCGCTCCGAGCTCGAGATGAACGTCGAACTTCGCGAGAGTCTCCAACGAGACAAAGCAGCTGAAGACGAGCTCGTCGAAGAACTCCAATCGGAAATTGAACGTTTACGCGCGGAATTGGACTCGGCGATCGAAAACGCGACGCGCGCTTTAGGAAAATACGCCGAGCTTGATTCGACGCGCTGACGCCGAAACTATAAACTACACTATACACTACGACTGCGCACCGCGTCTTGACGCACTATGCGCGACAGATGTAATAATGTTCTCGTATATGACTGATTGCTACGTCACCTTACAAACCTATCCAATACGAACGACCGTTCGCGTTGTGCACGTGCCCCTGCGTCGGCTTGGACACCGACCACTCGTACCACATTTTATGCGCGTCGACGCGACGCCACACGTGCAGCGTTATCGCCACGTCTGCGTCGTCGCGCCCGTCCAAAAGAATGGGGGCCCGAATCGGGAAATACATCGGAAACCACGAAAACATCAACTCTCCCGTAGGTCCGACCGTGTGGTTTCCGGGATGAATGCTGCATCGAACGCTCCCAGCGGGGCCGTCGTAGAGCAACGCGTCAAAGTACGCCGAAAATCCGTGAAGCGTCACCGACGTCGATCCAATCTCTTCGCGCGACCACACACACCGAGCGTACCGCTCGTTATCGATCACGTCGGCGTGATTCGGGTGCGCGAACTCCCACACGCTTTTTGGTTCGGCGATGTGGTGCACTTTACTGAATTTGACGACGTACGGTGTCTCGAGCGACTTGACGTCGCCGCTGGCCGCCGCGGCATCGTACAGTTTTGTGGCGGTCACGGGCGCGACGAACGATTCGTACGATTGCGGCACGCTCACCCCACCCGGACGAAGAAATCTCTGTGCACCGTCTAGACACTCCGGACTCAATTCGTTATCGCCGAAACTGCCGAGCAATTCGCTCACGAGGACGTCCACTTGGACGTCGAGCGCGCACGTCCGCATGTCTCCCGAATATATTTGTACCACGTCGTGGAGGTTTTCTCTCGCGACGAAGTGTTGAAGCGTGATGACGGCGTTTGGATTTTTCTCCACAGCGTATACGACGATCTTTTTGTTCGCGCGCGTTGCCGCGCGTAACGACGCGCGAATCAGAGGTCCGCGCCCGGCGCCGACGACCATCACCGTTCCCTCTTCGCCCTCGCGCACGAGATCCGTGAGCGCGCATCGCACCGCCTCCTCGTACTGAATGTACTTGCTCGCGTCCTTCTCAAATGTCTCATACGTCACGCTCTCGAGGTTATCCATCAAAGGTTGAAGCGGCGCCTGTAACGCGTCTCTGTACGGAATCTCCGCGAGCGCCTGTTCGCTCAGCGGCTCGACGCCTCGGAAGAGATAGACGAGATATTCCCAATACAGACGCATCGGGTGCGCCGATTCGGCCTCGACCCGTCCCTCGTCACCCGGTACGTCGCCCGGTCTGATGATGGTCGACGAAGTCGACGACACGTCGTCGCCGTCGTCGAGTCGATCCGTCAACACCACTTGCGTCCCTCTCGAAAACACTTCGCGTGCAAACGCCTGCAACTCTCTCGGCAACACTGGAAACCCTCTCGAATTCTTCACGAACGCGTCCACGCTCAAAAATACGACACCCACACGTTCGCCCATCCACCGCATCAACTCGGTTCGCGTTTTCGGCGCGCCCGTGACGTGCAACGCGACGTACACGTTGGCGCGATGTTCGCACGCCGCGCTCGTCTCCGCCCACGCTCGATACGCGTCGTCGTCAATCTTTGAATCCCCCGTAACGCGCGTCCGGAGCCACACTTTCGTGTGCACCAACGCGTCCAGGTTCGCCATCACCAGTTGCGCCACGCGCGAGACGTCACCGTCGTCATCGGGCGTCAAACGCGCGCACACCGCGTGCGCGCCGACGTGTCCCGCCCACCGCATCTCTCTCTCCAACCTCCTTCTCGCCTCTGCGCTCCGATGCGCGGCGCGCTCGACGCCTCGGGACGTTCGCAAGACGACGCGCGTGGACCAATCGGTCGATGTGAGCTCCTCGTCCGAGTGCGCCCACGGCGTCGTCGAGTCATCGTCGACGTCGTCGACGACGGCGGCTGGGTGAACGATGAAATCAAAACCACCTCGCGTCGCGCGCTCGAGAGCGTCGCGCGGTGACGCGCGCTCGAGGGCGTCGGCGGTGAGTTCGCAGCCGACGAATCGCGCGTCGCCGAGATCGTCGCGCGCGCCGAGCGGCATGACGCGAGTCGCGGATTGACGACTGACGGTCGTTAGATTACGCCTCGTCATGGCGTCGACGTCGACGCTGATAGCCCCCGCGCGCGCTCGAGAGGCGCCGACGACGTCGAGACGACACCGCTCGACGCGCACCGTCGTCGCGAGACGCGCCGCGGGGGACGACGACGTCACCGCGCTCGTGTCCCTGCGCGGGGCGTTGGAAAAAGTTCGAGACGCGCGCGAGCAAACGTCCGGCGCCGCGGGATGGACCGACGTGTGCGGCGCGCGAGTGCTCTCGCCGACGAGAACGCGACCGTGGGGATTCGTGCACTTCATGGGAGGGGCGGTGCTCGGGAGCTTCCCGGACGTGGCGTACGACGCACTTCTCAGACGCTGCGCCGACGAACTGGGGCTGTGCGTTGTGGCGACGCCGTACGAGTTAGATTTGGACCACGACGCGTGCGCGAGAGCGTGTGGGAAGACGTTCTCGAGGGCCAGGATGGAGATTATCGATCGAGAGGGGTTGACGTCGCGCGCGACGCCGACGTTTCGCGTCGGACATTCGCTCGGGTGTAAACTGGCGACGCTGTTGGCGTGCGAGGAGGACGAGCGAGACGACGGAACGATTGAGATGGACGCGACGAGCGGAACGGCGATCGCGACGTCGACGACGCGCGAAGATTCGGTGATGTGTGCGGGGAGTTTCATGATTGGGTTTAACAACGCGGACGCGGCGGAGAGCGCCAAGTTGATTGAAAAGTTTGCGAAGGAGTTGTTGAAGAAGCGCGCGGGCGCGAGCGGGACGAACGCCGATTTCTTTAAAACGTTACCCTCGATCGCGGCGTTCGCGGAGCGCGCGGCGAAAGCGGCGGGTTTGGAGTTTACACCGAATCCCGAGGAAACGCTGGCGCGCGCGCGACGGAAATACTCGTCTCCGCGGACGCGCCTGGTGAAATTGAAAGATGACGATTTGGATCAAAACGCCGAGCTCATGGAGGCGTTACAGAAGCGATTCGAGGTATATCCCGGAAAGGTGGATTCCCGAGAATTAGATTTCGGGAATCACTTGACACCCGTGTACTTTAGCACCGATGGTTTGAAGCTCTCGCCCGCGTTGGAAAAGCTCATGGGAAAGTTTTCGCTCGGCGACGAGGAGGGCGTGCGCAGACTCTCCGAAGAGCTCAAAAACTTCATAAGCAGCTCGTGATGGAGAAAGAATCAATATCAATTTCATTACACATTTCATACTCGTACACATACTACAGATTTACACGCGCGAGCGAGTTGAGGGCACACTCATTCACACGCATCGTCATTCGTCGTCAATGTCATCAACACTGACTTCGTCGACGTCAGCGTTTTGCGTAGCCGCGTTCGGGAGCTCGCTCACGAAGGATATTCGCTCGTCCTCTCGCGCGGCGCTCGTCAGCAACGGATCATCCGACGTGCAGGAGACGTCTCGTCGCCAGTGTTCGGGCGTTTCGCCCGACATGGCGTCGATTCGATCGGCGGTATCACACCGCGTATCCTTGACGTACGAAAACAAGTCGCGCAGCTCGGCTTGCGTAAACGTCGTGTTCCCCGCGCTCGCGTTGCTCGTCGCGGCGCTGGTGGATCTGAAACCGAGCGTTCTCGCGAGCGCGCCTTTGAGTTCTTGTCGCTGGAACATGCGCTCTTCGATCGTACCCGTCGACAACAGTCGGTAAATGTAACACGATTTCGTCTGACCGTCTCTCCAAATCCGCGCCTGCGCTTGCAAATCGTGCGCGGGATTCCAACTCGAATCCACTAAGACTAATCGATTCGCGCCGACGAGATTCAGACCGACGCCGCCGGCTTTCGTGCTCAGAAGTAAAATCTTACCGGAATTGTTGAAGACGCGCACGATGGACGTGCGCTCTTTTGGTGGCGTCGATCCCTGTAGACGAGCGTACTTCATGTTTTCGCTTTCGCACAGTCGCGCGACGAGATCGAGCGTCGTCGTGAAACCAGAAACGACGACGATTCGTTCGTCGGATGGAAGCGCGCGGAAAAAGGCACGCAATACGACCAATTTACTCGACGTCTCCACGAAGTCGTTTTCATTCGTTTCCGACGCCAAAACCGCGGCGTTACACAGCTTTTGCAACGTCTGAATGGCGGCGAGAGGCGAAATCGGCTCGACGTCGTCCGACTTGCCGATTCTCCCCAACATGCTTTGCAACGACTTTTTCTTTAATTGATCCAGGTACAGCTTCTCTTGTCTCGACGTCAGACGCACGAATACGACGTACTCCGTCTTCGGCGGTAACAATCGCGCGTTGATCTCGTCCGCTTTTCTCGAGTGAATGAACGGATCTATCAAAACTCCAACCTGTTCGCGTCGCGCGTCGCCGATTCGAATCGCCTCCTCCTTGGCGCCGCGCTCTCTCGCGCGTTCGATCGGTATCGAGTAAATTTGTCGAAACGACGCTAAATCACCCATCAGTCCAGGACACGCGAAATCCATGACGCTCCATAATTCGTCCAGATCGTTTTGAATCGGCGTCCCTGTGAGCAAGACGCGACGAAGGCATCGCAGAGATTCGAGCGCCATCGCGCCCTTTGTCGATTGTGTCGCGTTTTTCAATCGATGCGCTTCGTCGCACACGAGTAAATCGATGTTCGCACCGGCGACGATGTCCGCCTGCGCGCGCAACGTTTCGTATGACGTGATCAACACTTGGTATCGTCTCTGCGACGGTCGTGCGAAATCTTGCAGATTCGACTTCGCCTCCTTATCGCCGCCCTCGACGACCATCGGTTCGCATCGCTCTGATCCGAGCCATTTCTGAAACTCGGCGCCCCAGTTCCCGACGAGCGACGCGGGTACGCAGATGACGACGCGTCGACACGTCGGTTGGCCGCGCTTGAACGGCGACTGTTTGAGCAGCGTCCAAACCAATGCGATGACTTGCAGCGTTTTCCCCAATCCCATTTCGTGCGCGAGCAAACAGCCGGTGTGCGCCTTGCTCGTGTGCACCGACGTTCGAAGACCCATGACGCACTCGTACATGAATTTCACGCCGTCGCGTTGATGCGGACGAAGGTGTCGAGAGATGTACGGATCGCACACCACCGCGCACGCCGTGCGGGCGTCGCGGCGGTAAAAGTTGGTGTCGAGCGTCGACAGCACCAACGCGTTCTCGACGTCCGCGCTGTGTAGCGGCGCCTCCGTCGCGAACGGCTTCGATGACGTCGACAGATAGGTGCCCACGGTCGAGGACGGTTTCATCGCGCCGCGAATCGGCGCCACGAACGCCTTGGGTCGTCTTTGCTCGGACACCAACTCTCTTTGTTCCGCCGTCGGCGCGCTCCCGCCTCCGCGAGAAAACACCGCACCGGAGAGCACGTCCGTCGTGGACACCGGTTCCATCACCTCCACTTCATACGCCCCACACGTCGTCGTCGTGCCCTCGACCAGCGTTCCGGCCGCGCCTTTCGCCACGCGAGTTCCTTGAATCGAATACAACTCGGCCGTCTTCGAGACGACGTCGGCGACGACGACACCGTCCAAAAACGTCTTCGCCTGTCTCTGTTTCCCCGACGACGCCCCCGCCTTGCGCTTGGCGTACAAACACACGAACGCCTTTTTCTCTTCACCCGTCACCGTCGTCGATCTCGCCGTCACTATCGCCGATCTCGCCGTCGCCGCCGTCGGCGTCGGTCTCGACCGTTTCGCCGCCGTCGCCGCCGTCGGTTTCCGTACCATCGGACTCACGAACGGTCGTCTCGCCGCCATGGGATTCACGAACGCGCGCGATATCGCCCCTTTCACCGGTTTCACCGCCGCCGGCGCGCGATCGCCCGTCGCCTCGCGCGTCGTCGCGTTCGTCGAGACGGACGGTGCCGCGTTTTCATCATCGTCGTCGCCCGCGTCGTCGGTCGCATCGCGTCGACTCGCGCGCGTCGACTCCATGGCGACGATTCGGAGCGTTCGCCGCGCGCGCGCGTTCGCTCGCTCGACGCGCGCGCGCGTTCGACGCACCGCCGTCGTCGCGCGTCCGCGTCTGTCGCCCGCGTCGTTCGAACGGGCGCGGCGGCGTCGTGCGAAATTGTGCGTCTCACTGTTTGCCCATACACGTGCCTCTCGTTCGGGGCGCTCGCGGGTGGGACGATCGTCCGCAGACCGCGACGACGGCCGTCGTGGCGAGCGCCGGGGAGCCGAACGCTCGGAAACGCCGGGAACGACCTCAAAGGACGCGCGTCGGGTCGATTCGTCGCGCTCGAGCGGGGGCGCGCGCGACGACGACGGCGTCGAGTGCGGGTGTTGGATGCGCCAACACCCATCACGCCCGGCGAGCGCGATGAGGGACGCGGTGCGCGGTGAGACGACGGCGCTGCTGTCGTCGAGCGATGACGACGCGGTTGAATCGATGGAACAGGCGCGTCGAGTGTCCTCTCGTTCGGCGTCGTCGACGAGAATGTCGGTGGTGTGTACGGTGGCGACGATCGCCGCCGCGGCCGCGATCGGCGTGTGGACGCACAAGAGTAAGACGTTGCAAGAGGCGTGGCGCCCGGTACCGGGCGCGGAATTGGTCGCTGGAAGAGATGATCGATCCATGATCACGCGTTGGTCGAAAACTGGCGAGAGGATGGCGTCCTTGGGACTGTCGTTCACGGGGGTGACGCCGACGCCTTCGCAGTTGACGGCGCTCAAGGCGCTTCGTCTGCAAGTTCGAACAGCCATGTTCAGTCCCGGTGGGATCAGTTCGGAGACTTTGAATTTATTGTCTAGTCGGTTCGTCGCGATCGTTCCGCAGGCGGCGGCGTTGTTTCCGAGCGGCAAACCCGATACCGTCGATCAGCTGGAATCAGCGATAAAGACGCTCATGGCGAACGGGGCGCCGGCTTCGCCGGCGGCGCCGGCGGCGGAGAGTGAATTCAGAGAAATGTTACCGTCGGAAGATCGACCCACGATAACGGGCAGCCAGGAAGCAAACACGGCTTCGGGATCGCCGACGAGCGGCCGATCGACGCAGCCACGCAAACCGCTGACCCAGTACGAGTCGGCGCTGTTTGAAACGAAGGCAGCGGCAAACGCCGTCGCGAGCACCGGCGCCTATCACAAATCGAAACAGGTGTCGAGTGAGACGCAGACAGTGCGGGAAAATGATAACTTGGAGCGAATGATCAACTCGCTGGACCCGAAAGGGGGAGGAACTCTCCGCAGCGCGATGTATGATGTCTCGCCTTCCGACATTGACGGCAACGACATCTTTTCCAGACGTCCGGGACAAGCGCCATCCGGTGACTTTGTGCAGTACAGAGAGGATCCTCCGTCGCCTCGCAAACGGCGCGCGCGTCGTTCGCAGGAAGAGCAAGAGGAGGCGCAAGGGAGCGGTGAGGACAGCTTACCCCCTTGGGGGCATGGAGTGACGCCGAACGAGGCTGCATCTCAGCAACTGGCGGCGGCGCAACCAGCGCCGCAACCAGCGCCGCAACCTGCGCCACAGCCGGCGCCGCAACCGGCGGTGCAACCAGCGGCGCAACCAGCGGCGCAACCAGCGGCGGTTGAAGAAGACGCATCGTGGACGGCGTTTCAAGAATTGTCGCCCGGAGCTTCTCCCACGCCGTCGGAGTCCCCGATGCCCACGCCGAGCGCAACACCTGAGCCTCAACCGTCGGGGCTTCCTCTCACGACGTCCATATTTCCATCCACCTCTCCGGAACCCAGCGAGGCTCCAGAGCCGGACCCCACGCGTCCCAGCGATCCAGTCGGCATCGAGGATCTTCTCGGGTACAACGGCAAATCGCCGCAAGTGGACGAAGCCGCGCCACCGCGAGCGCCCGCGCCCGACCTCACACGCGACGATAGCGCGGAGATCGGAAGTCTGTTCAAAGATGGGTCTGGGGACGAAGAATCGGGTTCGAGTGGACTTGGAGAGGATGTCGCCGCGCCGCGCCGTGACGACGTGGACGGCTTGCAACCCAAGCTCATGAAGCCGGTGCAAGCCAACGCCAACGCGAAAGCGATCGCGTCTCACATCGTTGACATGATCATGCGACGCAAGTCAACCATGGCGAATGGTAGCGACGGTGGTGAAGCGGACGCAGAGGCCGACGCTGACGCGGCGGCGATTGGTTTGACGAACGGCAAAACCGAAGAAACGAACGCAAAGGTGTCGCCGAATTTATCAAAGGAACAAATCGCGGAGCAGCTCGCGGAGAGTCTTACGGCGATGACGACGGAAGCGGTCGAAGCAAACGCGTTGCAAAGCGCTCGAATGGCGGATTCTACGAATGGTAGTCCGAGTGCAAAGATCATGGCGGACGCGCTCGTGGAGCACGACAAGAAGATGGCAAAGCGCATTGCGGAGATATTGAAAAGCGATGATCCCGAAGCCAAGCTCGCGGGTGGCACCGAAGACGCTACCGCGGCGATTGGTGTCAGTGTCGGTACCACCGGTGCGCAGCGCGCGCGATCGGGCGAGGCGGCTCAAATCATCATGTACGAAGAGCAGCGGCGACAGCGAGACGAAATCGAGGCGATGCGACGTGACTTGGCGACGCTCATGGCTAACATTCAAGCCAACTACGCCATGGGCGTGACGCAGGGTAGAATCGATCGAACCGCATCGCAGGCGGCGAGTCACATCATCGACACGCTCCGACCGGTGCTCAACAAGAATGACGTCGCGCGAGAGGGGTCGTCTGAGACGGATTCATTCAAGATGTTTGATTATCCAATTCTCCCGAGTTCGACACTCTCCAGTGAAAGTTTGCGCCTGGATGCGGGGAGCGGCGAGGATGACGACGCCGTCGACGAAGAAAGTAGTTACGACGACGATGGCAATGTCATCGCCGCGGCGAAGAAGAAGAGCGCCGCCGCCGCGAAGCAGCCAGCGAGCGAGGCGGGCGACGATGACGAATTTTTAAATTCCATCTTGGGATCGTCGGGTGGTTCGAAATCGAGTCCGACTCACAACGGCTTCAGCGCGAGCGGTGCGAAGACCGTGTCGAAGAAGAAGGCCGCATCAAACGATGACGGTCTCTCCCTTCCCGATTTCAGCGCTTCGACGCCTTCGAGCAACGCGGCGTCATCCACGGTGTCCAGCGGCGACCAACCCGGTTGGCTCGCGCACGCGCTCACCGACGAACAACTCACCTCGCAGTTTCTCGCAGACGAAGTCGAAGACGACGGCGACTCCATCAAGAAAAAGTCGAAGAAACACGGAGGCGAGTCGAAGAAGTCGAAGAAGCGCGCCGCGAAACTCGGCGCCGTCGAGCGTCCTCACGAGGGCGATTACATTCGAGCCCTGAACGAGCGCGCCGAGCGCGCGCTCGGGTAGGAAATCAGCATTACCAATACACACTTGATCTAGACACACGCACACACACCTGCATCAGACGAATGCGAGCGCCTGCGCGTCGACGCATCGCGCCCCCCTGTGTCCCGCGCGCTCTCGCGCTGGCCTCAGAGATGAGCGCGCGCGCGACCTGCCCGTCGCCGCTGACGCGATTCGCGCGTTCGATCGCCTCGAGACGCGGTCGAGGAAACCGTCCTCAGTCTCGCGGTTCCGTCGTGCGCGTCATGGCGTCGCGAGACACGACGTGGAAAGCGCGCGACGTTCTCGAGCGTTTGGGTGACGCGTCGTCGTCGGGACGCGTTCGCGCGCTCGCGGGCGATTACGCGGGACGAAACGACGTCATGCGGCGCGCGGTGGACGACGTTCTCGGCGCAACGCTCGCGCGGGTGGACGAGGAGGCGATTCGAGCGCTGCGCGAGGGCGTCGCCGAGGCGGACCGCGCGCGCGACGACGCCGAGAGGTGGGCCGCGTTGCGAAACGCGTTCGATGTCGCGATGCGGCGATTGTTGGCGACGGCCGGGGACGCGGACGCGTCGCTGGCGGACGTCACGTACGAGGCGGCGCCGGAGGCGAACGAGACGTGGGACGTGAGGTTGAACTTGACGAAGAACGACGACGTCGCCAAGTTTCGCTCGCTCAACGACGGAGTGATGGGAGGCATGTCGGATGGATTCATGGCGCGACGAGCCGGGGACGACGGTGGTAGCTTTATGGGTAACGTCAGTCTCGAGAGGAACGGTGGGTTTGCGAGCGTGCGCGCGATGGTGGACGAAAATGCAGAAGATTTCGACGGCGTGTACATCGAAGCGAAGACGTCGACTCCCGAGAAAAAGTTCCTCTTTATTCTCAAAGATGAGGATTGTCTGAGAGAACAAATCAATTTCAAGGTCAACTTTAAGGCTGGTTCGGAGTACGCGCGCGTCAAGATTCCGTTCGCCGCGTTTTCGCGAGCCGAACGCATGGGTCGTGTGTGTCTTCGGAACCCGCTGGCCTTGTCGAGCCTCAGAGAGTTTGGCTTGATGATCCTCAAGGGGGAGCCTTCGCAAGTCGGACCGTTCGAGCTCTGCGTGCGCGAAATAGGGTTTTACCGAGGCTGATTCGATTCAATTGCTTGTAATATTCATACAGATTCGTTCTACACCGCTACAGTCGTTCTTCTCCTTCTACTATCTTTGCATGCGAGAGTGTACGTTGGCGTCCGAGGCAAGCATTTCGTTCTCGTCAGTCTTGCCAGATATACATATACCGGATCCATCGACGAAATAGTCGAACGATGTCAGTGGCGCCAGTGGGCTCTTCACGATTTTTATTCGTCGACGCTCGCCGACGACTTCTAGTGCTATTCGAGTGTTGACGCAGTGCGCCCACTTTGTGCCGAGCGCCGCGGTGATTCCGCTCGACTCCTCTGAACCGGCGTCATCAGTGTTGTTGTCCTTGTCGCTCGCGTGTTTCGCAAATGTTCCAATCCTCGTCGTCACTTGGTTCACCGCGAGCACGGCCAAAGCGTGTTTTTCCGCGTGTCGCTTCAGCGTCGACGCCACGGCTCCCAACACACTCTGTCTCTGGACCACCTTCTCGCGTCCGAATTCCGCTCTCGCCAGGTGCGCCACGGAATCAATGATCACTAAACGAACTTTATGATCGATGATCGCCTCTTCCAGCGCGGCTAGGCGCTTTCCTAAATCACTCAAACTCGTCGGCGTGATGACTTGAACCCGTCTCGCCAGCGCGCTCACGGCGTCGTTCGAGTCAAACATGTCCCCGAATTTCCCTCGCGCGATCTCTGCCATCCTCGCACCGCTAAACTTGCGTTCCGCATCGATATAAATGACCCCTCCATCGCATCCACCGCACGCTTCCGGCGCCGCCGCGCTCGCGCACGCGGCCAAGCACAGTTGCGTCTTCCCGGCGCCCGCCGCGCCCACGACTTCGGTCACCGACCCCACGCTCAGCCCACCGCCGAGCGCAGCGTCGATCTCTCTCAGAGTCGTCGGCACGAATTTCGATCTTTTGAGCGCGTCGTACGCGGTCGTCGGCTTCGGTGCGACAGCCTTGGCGACGCTGATTATAAAATCTCGCGCGCGTCTGTGCGAGCAATCGGCGAGTTCGACGACGTCAAGCGGCGCGCGGTGAAGCGCGTCCTCCGCCGTGCGACACCCTCGGTTCTCGAGCTTTGCCACGAGCGTCTGGTCGACGTCCAATCGATCGAGCGTGCGACGAGACGCCGACATGGCGCGACCGAACCGAGAGGCGGACACTGAGAGGTTGTTTGCACGTGCTTGCGTATGTCTTACAATTCGGCGAGCGGGCGCACGTGCGGGAAAAAAACAGCGAAGCGTCGATTACGCTTCCTTGGTTCTGCGTCTGCGTCTCGCGATGGTGCGGCGGAAAAACTTGCGTCTGAATCCGCGCGCGGCGTCGAAAATCGGCTGCGTGAGGCGACCGACGGCGATTGAGAGCAAGACGCAGCCCAAGGAGAACGATTCCTTGATGTGTTCGGCGAGCGACACCGAACGCAGACCGATGAATAATTCTTTTCTGATCGCTTTGTCGGTGGCGAGCATGTGTGCTGCGTCCTTGGCGAGGGCAAAGATGGGCACGTTGATGCCGCCCTTGACGCCGACGCCGGCCATGTCGATGAGATTTCGCAGACGCTCCCACTCAAACCTCCCCTTGACGATCACCACCTTGAGCAACCGAAGTCGAAGTGCGGGATCGGGATCCGTGAGAAGTCGTCGAGCCACGTAAGGAAACGCGGCGTCGAGCAAATTGAAATCTGGTTTCAGCGTCAAGCAAATGTTTTCTTGCGTCAGCAGAGAACGAATCACGAGCGAGAAACGCTCCGGGACCCGAATCGGGTATTCATACAACAATTTGTTGAACTCGCGCGTGAGTCCACGAAAAGAGAACGCCTCGGTGCTCGCCAATGATTGCAGCGCCTCGTCTCCCCACACATCGGCCAAGCCTTCGGCGACTGGACCGATGTCGGCTCCCTGTTGCAAGAAGCCGAGATCCGCCAGCGTCTCCGCGAGAGCTTCGTAATCTCTATTCATCACGTGCACCACGGCGTCGATCAAACTCTCTTGATTCGCGCGCGAAATTTCCGCGACGTTTCCAAAATCAACATACGCGATGTCTCCGTCAGGCAGCGCGAGCACGTTGCCCGGATGCGGATCTCCATGAAACAAACCAAACTCGAGCAGTTGCTTCAAGCCGGCTTCGACGCCGTTGATCATGAATCGAGCGCGTGAAGCGTCGTCGTTGAACGCATCCTCGCGCGTGCAGCGTACACCGGGTTGCCAGTGCATGACGAGCACGCGCGGTCCGCTCAACTCACTGACAACCTGAGGAATGTGCACGTTTGCGTCGTTGCGAAAGTTGAAGGCAAAGTCTCGCAAGTTTCTTGCCTCCTGAACAAAGTCTAGTTCCTCCAACAGTTTCTCCGCGAACTCGTCCACGAGAAGCGATGCCGAGCACCCCAAGTTCTCACGCGCGAACGCGTCGAAAAACCTGAGAGCAGCCGCTCTCAATAAGAACAAGTCCAGCACGCACTGCGCTCGCGTGTTCGGACGCAAAACCTTGATGGCGACCTCCGTCCCATCCTTTCGCAATTTTCCCTTGTACACTTGCCCGATCGACGCCGCCGCGATCGGTTCTTCGGAAATTTCCGAGAACGTCTCTTCGATCACTCTTCCCGTCTCCTCTTCGATGATTTTATACGCCAAGCTCGAGTTGAAAGGCGGCACGCGATCCTGCAGTTTCGTGAGCTCCTCCATCAAGTCTTCGTTCACCAAATCCGGTCTGTTGGCCAAATTCTGACCCAACTTGACAAACAACGGTCCGAGCTGACACAGCGTTTCCTTCACCGCTTCTCCCCACCGCGACCCACCGTCGTCGGCGTCCAACGCCTGCAGCCGCGCCTGCTTATTCTTCAACCGCCCCAGAACCACCGCCAACCGCGCCGACCGTCTCGCCAAATCCAACGGCCTCGCCAACGCCTCCTTCCGCACCGCCTCCGGATCGTACCTCGTCACCATTCGACAAAAGTCCCGATCCGCCTCGAGCGTTTCCTTATTCTTCACCTTCCCGCTCCCGCTCGCCTTTTGTCTCGTCACCTTGACGCGCCGCGTCCCCGTCCCCGTCGCCGTCCCCGTCGCCTCCTCCTCCACCGCCCCCGTCTCCGGCGGCGGCACGACCGCCCCCGTCTTCACCGACACCCCTCGCGCGCTCCTCGCGCGCCATCCCACCCCGCACACCGCCGTCGTCATCGCGCGCGCGCTCGACCTCGTCGTCCGAGTCACCCTCGCCCCGCGCGCCCCCCCGCGCGCGCGCGAGACGCTCGCCCCCCGCGCCACCGTCGACGTCGACATCCCGCGCGTCACCGTCGACGTCGGCATCGTCGACGTCACCGTCGGCACCGTCGGCACCATCACGCCCTCGCGCGCGCGATTCAGTGCCGCCGGTCGGGTCGGGGTCGATCTCGTCGGCGCGAACGAACGCCCACCGCGCGCGCGCGATTCGTCGCCTCGCCGCGCACCGCCGACGACGATGCGCGTCGCGACGACGACGCGCGCGATGCGACCGACGGTGACGCCCGCGCGGGACCGCGCGCCGACGCCCGCGCCGACGACGGGTGGACGATTCGTCGTCGCGCGAGGGACGCGCGCGAGGGACGCGCGCGCGAGGGACGCGCCGGTCGGTGACGGCGACGCGCGGGACCGCGCGCGGCGATCGAGGAGTGGAGACGCGGGCGCGCGCGGTGGACGCGGAGGTGCGCGAGACGCGAGACGCGAGACGCGAGACGCGAGACGCGAGACGCGAGACGCGAGACGCGCGCGTTCGTTCGTTCGTTCGTTCGTTCCGCCGCCCTCGGTCGTTAGCGAACGGACGATTGACGACGACTGACGACGGCGCGGGGTGACGCGGTGTAGGCGGTGCGCGAGGCGCGCGAGGCGGGCGAGGACGCGGGGGACGCGGGGGACGCGGGGGACGCGGGGGACGAGGACGCGTGCGGATACAGAGCGATGGGAAACAACACCTGGGGCAGACGCTCGACTACGCGAGCGAAAAGTCTTTTCCGGGGACAGAGGCGGTGGTGGGGGATTTAGTGGACGATCCGCCGTTGAAAATTTTACCTCTGGGTGGATTGGGGGAGATTGGGATGAATTGTATGCTGGTGGGAAGCGGCGATCGATACGTGTTGTTGGACGCGGGGTTGATGTTTCCGGAGTGCGTGGCGAGCGAGACGCGAGCGAGCGAGACGCGAGAGACGCGAGAGTCGCGAGGATGCAGACGACTGACGACCTACGACGCGCGTTCTTTTCGCACCCTAGTCACGAGGAGTTGGGCATACAGAAAGTTTTACCGGATGTGTCGTTTTTAGCGCGTTGGAGGGATAAAATCGAAGCCGTGCTCATCACGCATGGACACGAGGACCACATCGGCGCGCTTCCGTGGGTGGTTCCCGCGCTCGATCCGTCCACGCCTATTTATGCCGGACTGTTCACCATGCAACTCATCAAGAGACGAATGCAAGAATTCTCTCTGTGGAACGATCAGAGATTTAAGGTTTTTGAGATGAACGAACGCTTCCAGGCTGGACCGTTTGACATGGAGGCGGTTCGTGTGACGCACTCCATTCCGGATTGTTGCGGACTCATTTTCCGATCCGAACACGGGACGATCGTGCACACCGGTGATTGGAAGATTGACGAGAACCCAGTCGATGGTCGACACTTCGATCGAGAGTCGTGGGAGCGCGTCGGGAAAGAGGGCGTGACGCTGATGATGAGCGACAGCACCAACGTGCTGTCGCCGGGTCGCACGGTGAGCGAATCCGCTGTGAGCGAAGGCATCATGCGTCGAGTCTTGGGACATCGAGGACGCATCATCACCACGCAATTTGCATCGAACATACATCGTCTCTACGGCGTTCGCGCCGCGGCCGAGGCGACGGGGCGACAAATCGCCTTCATCGGTATGTCTCTGACGACGTACCTCGAGGCGGCGAAACGAGCGGGCATAGCGCCGTTGGATCCGGCGAATCTCGTTCCCGCCGAGGAGATCGATAACTGTGATCCCAGTAAACTCTTGATCGTCACCACCGGCTCGCAGGGCGAGGATCGCGCGCAACTCGCGCTCGCCGCGAACGGAAGCTCGCGCTTGTTGACGCTGCAGCCGCAGGATTTATTGCTGTATTCAGCCAAGATGATTCCTGGCAACGAAAAACGCGTCATGCGCATGATGAACGAGATCGCGAAGCGTGGACCCGAGATTGCGATGGGTCGAGAAGATTGCTTGCACTCCTCCGGTCACGGATACAAGGAAGAATTGGACGAAGTGATTAAACTCTTAAAGCCGGAACACTTTTTGCCCGTGCACGGGGAGTACGCGTTTTTGTGCGCACACGAGCAACTCGCTCGACAATCCGGCGTGCAACACACGACAGTCATCGGGAACGGGGAAATGCTCGGGGTCACACCTCTGAGGAAGAAGAAGTCGCACGGTACGATGGGTAATTTCCATCGCTTGGGCAAGGCGAGGCTGCAAACCATGTTTAACGACGGCGGCTGGGGAAGCGGGACGTCGGAGGATATGGCCATTGAAGAGCGCATGCGCATCGCCGTCGAAGGCATCATCGTGTGCGATTACGAGATCGCAAACGATGGTAATAATTTGATTCACGCCAAGGCGCGCGTCACGTCGAGAGGAATGTGGACTGACGACGGGCGGCTGTTGGAGTCTGTTCGATCGGCGGCCATCGCGGCGAGCGCGGACATGCCAGTCGGTACAAAGTTGAGCACGGTGGAGAGAGCCGTCTCGAGCGCGATTCGTTTTGCGGTGAAGAACTATTGCAACAAGAGGCCGGACGTCATCGTCGTCGCGCACCGCGCCGGTGAGGCGTCGCGACCGATTCCAGACGTGAACGCCATGAGTACTGAGGATGACGACGCGAGCGGTCAGCAGAAGCGATACCCGCGACGTAACATGACACCGACGGACGTTCGTCCGCTTCGAGGCGATTATAAAGGTCCGGGCCCGTCGGGCGACTCGAGACACATGCGGCGAGACTCGGAGTATCAGTGATTCCATTCCGATCAGACGTATTAATAAACAGTTTTTAACATTTTTCGATTCGATCAGAGCGTGTCTATTCATTTGCCGTTAATCGTCTCTTTCTATTTCGAACCGTTCGAACCGGTACACCGGGAGACACTGAGAACAAAGAATTGTGTTCGGTTCGGCATCCATCCGGCGAAAGCCCGCATCGAAAGCACACGATTTCAACGCTCTAAATTGACACATCGAACATTCGACAAAGTTTTCGTCGTCTTCTAGGCATTCGACGCACACCATGCGGTCGCAAGCCGAGCAAAACACGGCGGGCTCCGGGGCGCAGAGATCGCACACGGTGAGTTCACACACGTGGCACTTACGTCGTGGATCATTGCGCCATTCCTGGCACGTTTCACACGCGTATTCACCGCACGCGTCGCAACAAAGCGCACCGCCATCCTCAAGCGCGCCGTCATCTTCCGAGCACTCTTGACAAAGTAACGCCATGCACGAGCGACAGGTCACCGTGGGTCCGTTGGCGCAGTCTGGACAGAAGAGGCGTTCGCAATTGCAGCACGTCGCGCACACGAGTCGATTCACGCCATGACTCAACTCCCGCACGGCGATCCCGGGATTGCCAGTCAGACTGAGGTCGTCGCATTGGCAGCAGAGCACGTGCGTACGGCACCGACACGTCTTCGCGCAATAGATGCATCCAACCTTTGCTTGTTGACACAACTCACATTTCGTGCTCGAACATTCACTCTCTTCGATCCTCTTCAACGCCGCGCGCGTCGTCGGCGATTTCACAAACGCTCTCGCAGTCTCCGATAAAAGACGCCGCATGTACCGCTCGAGGCTCGGCGACTCGCGCATCGATCGAATCAATTGAAGACGGCGAAGCTCGGCGGTCGGCACGAAACCTATCGGGTAGATCTCCCCGTAGATGTCGTCCTCTTCCTCGACCAAGGCTCTGTACGATGGAACGACGTTTCGAAACGCCCTCGACACGGCGCGCAACACAAGACAACAGAAAAAGTTCCCGGGAACGGCGTCATCGTGCGCGTCGACGCATTGACACGGTCTCCACGCGTCGATCAAACGAGACAAGACGTGTTCGCGGAATACGTCGACGTAATTCTCGACGAATGGTGTCAAAACATCGTTGCTCGCAGTCGTCATGGACGCGCGAGAAACTCCGAGGTGTGAGGCGCGGCTTCGCGGGCGTTCGAGAGTGAGAGTACACGCGCGACGCGCTGTTACAAAATAAATGAAAAAAAGTAATTCAAAAGTGTACACCCGGTCATCTCACTCGTCGTCTCACCCACGTTCGCACCGCGACGCACCGGTACCGATTAAAAAATACGCCGTTCGGCGCGTCGGCTTCACATCGAGCGTTGAACGTACTCCACCATCAGCGCGTCGTTCGCCGTTTTCACCTCCTCCAGCGCCGTTCGACGCACGCGTTCGAAATCAAAATCCTCTCTGGCGTAACTCTCGCGCAATTCGATGATTCGAAGCGCCGCCAAACGCAACGTGTGACTCTCGCTCAACAATTCTCTCAGCCACGCGTCGCCGTCGCCGCGCATGGGCCGTTCGCTCAGAAACTGCGTCAACTCCTGCGTCAGCGGCGTGTGCCCGCCCTCGTTATCGTACGAGTACTCCTCGTCCAACACGATGCGCGTCGCGGCGACGGTGAAGAGCGTCGTCAACGCGCGCGCCGCCTTGGTCTCGGGAGACTCACCGTTACCGAAACAGTCGCTCGGCGCCCGTCTCGCGCGCGTTACGACGCCGCGCGCGACGGACGTCGACGCGCGACGGACGATGCCGCGCGTCCTCGTCCTCGTCCTCGTCCTCGTCCTCGCGACCGTCGACGCGCGCATGTCGTCGACCGCCGGACCGCGAGGTGTGACGACCGACCGACCGACCGCCCCCGACGTCGTCACTCGACGCGGCGCATGCGCGCGTCGACGGTCCCGCGACCGGCGCCGAGACTCGAGACGCCGCGACGCGCGACTCGCCGCGCGTCCCGCCGCGCGCGCGCCGTCTCTCGCGGCGCGACGGTCGACGACGAGCGCGACCGCGACCGCGAGCTCGCGTGTGCGCGCCGCCCGTCGTCGTCGTTCGCGTTCGAGGGCACGGCGCGCCTGTACGGTGAGACGCGTTTCGCCGCGCTCGAGCGCGCGCACGTCCTCGTCGTCGGTCTCGGCGGGTGCGGATCGTGGGCCGTCGAGGCGCTCGCGCGCACGGGCGTCGGCGCGCTCACGCTCGCGGATTTGGACTGCGTCTGCGAGACCAACGTCAACCGACAAGTCGAGGCGACGACGCGCACGGTCGGGGCGTTCAAGTGCGACGCGATGGCGTCGCGCGTGCTCGAGATAAATCCTCAATGTCGCGTGCGCGTGATTCGGGATTTCGTGCAGGGATACAACGTGGAGGGCATCGTGGAACGAGGCGACGGCGTCGAGGTCTTCGGCGCCACGACGGAGGACGACGAGACGTGGACGCGTCCGGATTACGTTCTCGACGCGATCGATAAGGAGAGCGATAAGGCGGCGATCGCGGCGTATTGCGTGTGGGCGAGGATACCGCTGTGCGTCACGGGGGGTGCGGGCGGGGTGGATCACATGAAGGATGTGCGCGCCGACGATTTGGCGAATTCGACGTTTAATCGATTGCTGAGCACGACGAGAAAGACGCTTCGGAAAGAGTACGCGTTTCCGAAAGAGACGGGGGGCGGTGGGTCGTTTCCCGGCGCGAATAAGGGGAAGCGTAAGGTGCAGGGGAAGTGGGGGATCAAGTGCGTGTACGCGCCGGAGAATGAGAATCGGTTCAAGACGGCGGGGACGAAGGGTCGCGGCGGCATCGGGTGCGACGGCGTCGGAGGGTCCGCCGTCTTCGTCACGGGCGCGATCGGGTTCAAGGCGGCGTCGGAGATCGTGTTGGATTTGATGGATGAAACGCGCTCGAAGACAAAGGTGGACGGACCCGCGAGTAGTGGATGGAGATCGCGCGTGTGGCCGAAAACGCCGAGAACGCGATCGAACGCCGTCGACGCCGCGTGCGAGAGCGCGCGCAAAACGGGTGTGGTGGACGACGCGAGAGCGAACGACGAAGCAAAGGATGATGAGCAAACGCATGAACCAACGAAGGAACAAACTGATGATTCGTCCGACGTCGTCGACGATGAAAGAGGTGACATACGTCCGACGACGGCGAGCGCGGCGGCGGCGCGAGAGCTCGACGCGTCAGAAATGTACGACGCGCACTGTCATTGGCATCTGGACGGTGATCACGCCACCGTGAGACGACTCTGTTCGAGACTCGCGGGTGCCGGGATGACGACGACGCGGCCTGGAGATTGGGCCGCGGCGCGCGCGATTCGTATCGGCGATGATGATTTGTCCGTCAACGTTCCCATCGCGTTCGGCGTGCATCCGTGGTGGGCGCACTTGGAGAAGGATGAGAAAGACGCTTGGATGGCCGAGCTGAGGCGCCAAATAGAATCGACTCCGCATTCAGTGATCGGCGAAATCGGTTTGGATCGAGTGGCGACGCCTCCCGACGCCGCGCCGGATTACGAGAATCAGCTCGATTGTTTTGAGAAACAGTTTGCGCTCGCGATCGAGCTTGATCGACCCGTCGTCGTGCACAGCGTCAAGGCGACGAAAGACATGTCGGATATATTTCGACTGTCGCCCGAGCTCCCACCGCGAATATTTATGCATTCTTTCGGAGGATCGGAGGATTTTCTCAGGCAGTTGGTCAAGATGAAGAAGGTCGGCACACGATTTTATTTTGGCTTTAGTTCGGTGATAAACTTGCGCTCGCCGAAGACTCGCGCGGTGATCAGAGCTGTTCCGGACAATCGTCTCCTCTTAGAGAGTGATCTGTGCGATCCAACGCGAGCGGAGGAAGAATTGAGAACGATGTTGGCGATCATCGCGGACATCAAAGGATGGTCTGTTCGGGACGCGGCGCGAATAACGCGCGAAAATGCGCAACGGTTTTTCGGCGCGTAAAGGAGTGATCGTGATCTCGTGACACCGTCGAAATGTTCATAATCATTGTTTCAACGTGTTTTCTACAGTAGCGATGTTTGTGTCTTCAAAAGTAGATTCTCATGACGTCATTCTCCGAGAAGGGGAGCGAACAACCTGGGCATTTTCTCGAGCGAGCGGCGATTCTCTTTTGCACGCACTCCTCGCAAAACATGTGCGCGCACCGGGTGATGATGACCGCCTTTTGACGCTCTCCTTGGCACACGTTGCAGTTGAGAATCGTCTTGTAAGCTTCGACCTCGGCGTGCAAATCCTTGGTCCCTCCTTCTTTGATGAGACGGTCACATTTCTTTTTCAAACTAGTCGCCGTCGTTTCGGCCTTGACGCGCGCCGCCTTTTCGGCTTCGAGCTTTGCAATGTCTCCTTCGCTACGCTTCACCAGCGTCGCAACGTTCTTTTCCGACGCCGTGAGCTTATCGCGCACTTCCATGACTTGTCTCTCCATCGCGCGAAGCTGCGCCTTGGAACGATCGACGTTTTCGTTGTTTGCGCTGGCTTCCTCTTGCATCTTGGTGAACGCCGTCGTCGCTTCGGCGAGTTGCTCCTCGAGTTCGCGAGTCCGCTCGTACGCATTCTCGAGGTCACGCTTATAATACGCCGCTTGCTCCCTCACCCGTTCGCACTCGTCTTCGAACTGCTTCACCGAGGACTGTGCCGCGATTCGCTCGCTTATGGCTTTGTTTTGCGCGTCTTCGCTCGCCGCGATGCGACTGAGCAGACGCGTGCTTTGCTCCTGCGCTTCGGCGTACGCGCCCGAAATGGCTTCTATCTCTTCTACATACATCATCACTTCCGATTGCTTTTCTTCGAGGGCGGCGTTCGCCGCCGTGGCGGTCGCTTCCGCGGCGGCAAGCTTCTCTTTCAACTCAGCGATTTGCTTTTCAAGATCCGCCGTCTTCGCCGTCGATTTCTTGGCCGCGGATTTTTCAAGACTCGCGATAGATTCCGTGAGCGACTTGATGCGCTCATCCGCTGCCGCTTTCTCAATCTTGGCCTTGTCGAACTCCGCGTACGACTCTTTGAATCTCTTGTTCTCATCCTTGAGCACTTGGTTTTCCTTTTGTACGATTTCGAGCATCTTGAGTTTTTCCTCGTTGGCGCCGACGACGTCGCGCGTCTCCAACGAGCGAACCTTACGTTCCAACTCATCTCGCACGCGAACGATGTGCTCGAGACGCGTCTCTAATTCCACCGCTCGTTCATCCGCGGAGTCCAACCGTTTCATCGCCGCGTCACCGCGCTCGGCGGCTTGTCGATCGCGAATCGACTCTTGCACGATGGAATCCATGCGTCGTCGCATTCCAATCAAGTCTTCGTTGAGCTTTTCGTTTTCCGTCTTCAAACCTTCGTATCGAGTGTTCAGCGCCGTGTACTGCACAGACTGTTCACCACCGGCGCTAAAATTTTGACCGTCGCTCAGCGTGCGCACCTGAGTGGCTAAAGCGGTCTTTTCCTTTGTCAAATCAGCGATGGTTTTCTCGTTGAGCTTCACCTTTGACTCGAGCTCGGCGATGCTTCCGTTGAGTTTGGCGAGTTCGGTGGCAGACGCCTCCGGTTGCGCGGGCGTTCCGGGTCTCGATTCGGTCTTCACTGGTGTCGCAGATCCACCCGATTTGCCTTCCGCCGCCGCCGCCGCTTTCGCCTGCGCCTCGGCGCCCGCCGCGCGCGCGTCCTCCGCCGTCGCCATCTTCGGCAAACCTTCAATGGTATCGTCGCCCCCGTTCGCCTTGGCGATCGCCAATCGTCGACGCGTGCCCATGAGAAGGACTTCCATCTCGTCTAATTCCGCCTGCAGCTCCTTACACTTCGAGGAATCTCGAAGGTAGGCGTGCGACAGGGCGTCGTAATCTCTCTTCGTCTTTAACCTACTCGCCTCGAGCGCGTCCATCCTCTTCTTCAACGCGTCGTCCCCAACGCCCACCATCTTCGCCTCGAGCGCGTCCAAGACGCCGACCAACGCAGCCTTGGTTTCGTCTGCCTTCTCTCGAAGCGACGCGACCAATTTCTCGCGATCTTCGTCTTCAAATCTTGAGTTCCCGTCTTCGAGCTCCTCCGCCGTTTCCGCTACCGAGACGCCGTTCTCGCCTTCGCCTCGTTTCCTCTTCCCGCTCCCCGCGCCCTCCAACGCCTTATCATCGCCGCTTAGAGCGACCAAACGCGCGATGAACGCGTCAACGTGCGCACCGCCGTCCGATTTTGCCGCCGTCGTCGACGCCTTGGCGCCGACTTTCGTAGCCAGCGCGTCGATCGCGTCTCTCGCCGAGTTCCATTCATTCGTCACCACTCCCAACACCGCCTCATATCGCTCTCGTCGCTTCTCACACGTCTCGAGTTTACGTTCCACGTCCTCGAGCTCTCGTCTCCGAGCCTCGAGCTGCGCGCGAGCGATCACGGCGCGTCGCGCCCAAGCATTCGTCAGTCTCACGATGTTTCGATTCTCGGCGCGAATGCGCGCGCGCGCGCGCGCGCGTCGCCCTCAGCGACCGCGCGCGCGTCCCGCAATCGCGCACCTGTCCACCGAGCTGTTGGTTCTTAAACCGCAGCACGGGCACATCGTCCGAACTCATCAGTCGTCGATCGTCCGTCTCGGGGCTGGGGCGTCGTCGTCTGTGGTTGGGCACAGACCCCACTCGCATGCGCGCGGTGCGACGTGCGCTCGCGGGACGATCGATCGTGACGCTCGCGCGAGACAGTGTGCGAGGGTGTGCGTCGACGGCGCGCGACGAGTCGAGCGGTGCGGGGGCGCGCGCGCGGCGTGAGGACTCGGGGCGCGCGGACTCGCGAACCGGCGGCGGCGGCGGACGGTGGACGAAGGCGTCGCGCGAGAGGTGCGGAGGCGTCGAGGGGTGGTCGACGAGTGAGTCAGGGGCGAGAGACGCGTCGGTGAAGGCAAAGGCGGCGCGACGCGAGCTCGGGACGATGGCGGGCGATCCAAAAGCGCCGGAGGGTTACGACGTCGTGCGAGAGGGCGAGGCGCGCGCGCTGCAGCGCGCGGACACGGATGATGTCTTCTATAATAAGCCGCAGGTGGTGAACAGAGACATGTCTATCGCGGTGATTCGAGAGTTTCAGCGCGTGCGAGCGGCGGAACACGCGGAGGGAAAGGTGAAGAGGAATAAGCGAGCCAAGGGGACGAGTTGCTTGACGCCGCGGGACGACCCGTTGGTGAAGAGGCTCCTCGATGAAGACGACGTCGCGGCGCTGTTTCGAACGGCGGAGGAACACCGAGCGATGCTCGAGAAACAGGCGGCGGAGCGCGAGGCGCGAGGCGAGAAGGAGGGCGAAGAGGGCGAGACTGAAAAGGTGGTGAAGCCTTTGACGAATGTCACGATTTTGGAGGGTATGTCCGCCACGGGATTGCGAGCGCTTCGATACGCGCAGGAACTCCGAGACGTCGGGTGCATCGTCGCGAACGATTTAGATCCGACGGCGGCGGAAGCGATCGAGAGAAACAAGGCGTACAACGCGTTGTGTTCGCCGGCAAAGGCTCATGCCATCTCGCGCGTGATTCCTCACAACGAAGACGTGAGAATGGTGTGCATGAAGCACGAAAAAATGTTCGATGTCGTCGACTTGGACCCGTATGGAACACCCTCGACGCTTTTGGACAGCGCTGTGACGGCGGTGAAAGAGGGAGGCTTGTTACTCGTCACCGCCACCGACATGGCGGTGCTGTGCGGCAACAACTCAGAAGTGGCGTGGGCAAAGTATCAATCGTACCCACTTCGGGCCAAGTATTGTCACGAGATGGCGGTGCGCACGCTTTTGGCGTCGGTTGAAAACGCCGCCATCAAACACAAGCGGCACATCGTTCCTGTGCTGTCGTTGTCGATTGATTTCTACATTCGCGTCTTTGTGCGCGTGTACACCAGCCCGTTACAGATGAAGAGCTCGCCGAGCAAGCTGAGCTACGTGTTCCAATGCGTCGGTTGCGATGCGCACAAGCTCCAACCCGTCGGCCGTAAAGCCATGAAAGGGGATGTCACCAAATACCAGCCCGGTGCGGGTCCGGTGGTTCCGCAGAAATGTCCGAGCTGCGGCTGGCACTACAACATGGGCGGACCCATCTGGAGTGATCCCATTCACGACAAGGATTGGGTCAATAGCATTAAAGCAGAGGTGGAGAAGAACAAGAGCACGTATCCAGGGTTCGTCAAGGTGCACGCCTTGTTGACCATGGCGCAAGAAGAGCTCCCGGACGTGCCCTTGCACTACGACTTGCACGCCATGGGTGGTACACTCAAGTGCACGCCGCCGACGCACTGGCTGTTTAAATCCGCCATCATCAATGCAGGATATCGAGTGAGTTCGTGTCATTCGAACCCGAAAGGCATCAAGACCGACGCCCCGGTGGATGTGCTCTGGGACATTCTGAGATGCTGGGTGAAGGAACATCCCGTCAAAGCGGTGTCTGAGAAGACGCCGGGAAGCGAAATTTTAGCGAAGGAGCCAACGATCAAGGCCAACTTCACGCGCGTATCGTCAGCGCAAAGCAAAGCGAGACAAGAAGGCGTCGCTCGTTTCCCTCAGAATCCGACCGAAAACTGGGGACCAAAACGTCGCGCCGGCAAGTTTCGCGACGAAGAGTCTGATGCCAAGAAGCGCCGAGCCGATATGGAGGTGAAGCGACGCGCAGAGGAGGAAGATTAGACACAACGTAATAATAAATACAATTCTTAGTCAACTCTGAAGATTTCACGAGACAACCAAGCTCCGAATTCTCCTGGTCGTGATGACAACACCCGATGCTGATGCGTCGCGTCGGGAGAATTAAACCACTCAACTCGAGCGTTACGCCCGTGAACGCGCCAACTGTTGAGCATGGGCTCGTCGTACCGACAATCCCCACATATTCCGATCGCAAATAATGGGATTTCTTCCGGAAGAACTCGCTCCGTGCCTTGATAGCTTTCAGAAACTTTGAAGTCTTGGCGCAAAGAGTGAAGAAATGCATCGTCGCGCATTCGTTTCAACTCGTCACTCGTGCCGTACCGTCGATCGAACGCATCCCAAAACGCATCGCTGTCTTCTAGCGTCGACAAACGCGGGTTTACAGTATCGAGATCGTTCAGCCAGTGCGCGAGACACGGCGCTCTCACGCCGGACACGTACACTCCCGAGACGCGAACGCTCGAGCTCGTCAGAGCCAAAGCGCATTCAAACGCCATCCATGCCCCGAGCGAGTGCCCGAACAAGGCCACCTCGACGTTTCGATACGTCTCATCGATCTCTCGAGCGACAGTTGCCGCGATTTGCTGAACACTCGTGTGAACACTGAGTGGTTCGCGTCGAACCGCTCCCGGTCGACCAGGGATGTCGACGCCGACGCACCGAAACGCATTCCCGACAGCTTTGGCAAACGGTCCGGAAAAACACGTGCACCCGCAGCCCGAGGGAGGAAAACACACCAACACTTTATCGATGTCGCTCGAGGGCGAACACGCGCGAAGCATCCTTCGACGATTTCTGGCTCCGCGACCTCGAGCTCGAAAACTGGACGCCCGCCTCGAATGTGACGACGCGCGCTCGAGAGACGCCCACGCGCGCCATCATCCCGCGCGAACAGATCGACGACGCGCGACGCTTTCACCTCTCGCACCGCTTTCACCTTTCGCCGCCTGCACGGTCGTCTCGGACGACTCCGCCTCGGTCGCGCGACTCGCACCGTCCGGGACGAAGTAATCCACGTCCGGCGTCTCGGGTCGCGCGAAGAAGGGAAACAGGGCGGCGAACAGGGCGGCGACGACCGAGAGCATCGCGACGTATTTCCGGAGTGGACACGCCATCGCGCGCCGGCGCGATGGTGCGTCGGCGCGGCGCGGGCGCGGCGGCGTGTGCGGGTTCAGGAGTCGGGCGGCGCGCGACGTCGCGAGCGGTTTGGCGGCGGCGACGGTTCATTGATGATACGGAATAAAATCAAATATCGAGGGCTAGGTGCTGCATCGCTGTCGGGGTGATCACGACGGGGCGCCGAGGTACGCACAAACTCGGAGAATGTCACCGAAGACACCGCCGGCGGTGACCTCGGCGCCAGCGCCCGGACCGCGCACGACGAGCGGACCCGCGTCCGTGTAGTAGCGAGAGGTGAAGGAAATAATGTTATCGCTACCCTTGAGTTGAGCGAACGGATGGTCCTCCGGGTATCGGCGAAGTTCGACGCAGCCCGTGCCCGCCTCGACGTCCACGACGCCGACGAAGCAGAGAACCTCGCCCGCGGCGGCGGCGGCTTCTTGTTGCTTGAGAATGTCGCCGTCGTACTTTGGGAGTTCCTTCATGAACTCATCCACGCTCTCGACGTCTCTCAATGGCTCCGGAACGAGGGATTGGATCGGAACGTCGGAGAGTTCGAGTTGAAGACCACACTCGCGCGCCAAGATGGTCACCTTTCTAGCGACATCCATACCGCTCAAGTCGTCGCGGGGATCCGGCTCAGTGTAGCCAGCCTCCTTCGCCTGCGCCACAATGTCGCTGAACGCCACACCTGGCTCGAGCGTGTTGAAAATGTACGACAGGGTACCGGAGAAGATGCCTTCGATGCGCTTGATCTTGTCCCCGGCATCGAGTAAGCATCGAGCCGTGGAGAGGATCGGCAAACCAGCGCCGACGGTTGCCTCGTAAAAGTAGTGCGTGTACGAGTTTCGCTGAATCGAACGCAACTCCTTGTAGAACGCGAGCGGTCCACTGTTCGCCTTTTTGTTCGGGGTCACCACGTGCAAACCCTTGGATAACCATTCCTTGTAATGGCTCGCCACTTCGTCGGAAGCGGAGCAATCGACGATGATGCGGTTCGGCGCTTCGGAATTGAGCACGTGTTGCGTAAACTCTTCCATGTTCGCCGCGCCACCGTTCGCGTACTCCTCCTCCCAAGTGTCCAAATCAATCGTCTCGTCACTGAGGAGCATCTTGCGGCCACCGGTGATGGCGACGGTGCGCAATTCAACCTGAAATTCTTCCTGGAGCGTCTCGAGTTGTTCCTTCATTTGACGAAGCAACGTCTTACCGACGAGACCGGGGCCAACGAGACCGACGCTGATGGCCGTCTTCGAGAGGTAGAAGCGACCGTGGGCAGACTGGAGCGCCTTGTTGATATCCTTCTTGCTCACGACGACCGTGACGTTGTATTCAGACGCACCCTGCGCGATGGCGATGATGTTAACCGCCGCTTGCGCGAGCGATTCAAACAACATGGCAGAGACACCCGGCGTTTGGCACATGTTTTGACCGACGATGGCCAAGATGGAGCAGTCATCAAGCGCGTGGATACGTGAAATGCGTCCAGCAGCGATGGCCTTTTCGAAAGTCTTGTTGAGAGCGTTCACAGCGGCGTCCGCTTCGTGAGCGCGCACGGCGAAGCAAATGGAGTGCTCAGAGGAGGCTTGCGAAATCATAACCACGTTGCAACCGGCTTCTTTCACAGCCTTGAACACGGCGTTCGCGGTTCCCGGAACACCGACCATACCAGTACCTTCGACGTTGATGAGGCAGACGTCATCAATCGTCGCGATACCCTTGACGAGATCGCCGCTCGAGTCTCGCGTCTCAAACTTGCCGATGTTGTTCTCGCCGGCGGGCAACGAACACGTCATACCGATGGACGTACCCGGAGCGTCTTGGTTGAAATAGTTGCGCAACGTCAGCGGGATGTTGTACTTCATCGCCGGCAAAGTCGTGCGAGGGTGAAGCACGTTGGCGCCGAAGTACGCGAGCTCCCAGGCTTCGTTGTAAGAAATGGAGCTCAAGCATCTCGCCCCCTTGACGCGACGCGGATCGGCGCTGAAAACACCGTCGACATCGGTCCAGATGGTGATGTTCCTCGCTTGTGTGAGCGCGCCGAAAATCGTGGCCGAGTAATCGGAGCCGTTACGCTTGAGCGTCGTCGGCACGCCCTCCGGGGTTCGCGCGATGAAACCCGTCACCATGACGACGGCTCCCTCTTGCATGTGTTCTTCGTACCATTTGTCCAAGTTGGCGTTGGACAGGTTGTAGTTGACATCGACGCCACCGTCTTCAGACGGAGTGACTACGAGAATGTCTCGCGCGTCGATCCAGACCGCCTTTCCACCCTTGCATCGAATCGTCGCCGCGCACAGTCGCGCCGTCCAGAGTTCCCCATGTCCGACGACGAAATCCCCGAAGGCATCCGTCGAGCATCCAGCGATGTAAATCGCCTTGAACATCGCTCGAAGATCGTTCAATTCGTCCTGGAAAACTTCGATGTACGCGTCGTATTCAGCCTTATCCGTCAACAACGCCTTGGCGGTCGAGACGTGCTTATCCTCGAGCTTGGTTAGTTCCTCGACGTACGAACCATCGCGGTTCGCCGCCATATCCGTCGCGTTGATCAAACAATCCGTAACCTTGGGCTCACCCTTGTTCGCCACGCCCATCGCGGACACGATGCCCATCGTCAACGGCGAATCATTCTTCATCAACAAATCGCACACGCCGGAGATGCGTTCGGCGCTTCCGACGCACGTCCCGCCGAACCTACGCGAGAAAAACCGTCCCGCGCGCGCCTCGTCAGTCATCGCGCCTCGACGTCGCCCCGTGGCGTCGCGCATCACGCGTCATCGCATCACACCGCGTCGCGTCGCATCGACGCCACCACCCGCCAGCCACCGCCTTCCGCCGTCGCCCCTCGTCGGCGTCGACCGGCGTCGCCCTCGCCCTCAGGTTTTCAGTCATCCATCGGCATCGTCCCCACCTGACGATCGTCTGCCGTCCTCTCGCGCGCGGTCGAGCGTCGTCGCGGTCGCGCGTCGCGGCGATGAATAACGCACTTGTGCACGTCCCAATCGTTCCCTCGCGCGCATCCGCCCGCGCGCGCGACGATGGTGCGCGACGAGGGACGTCGCCACCGCGTGGGCGCGCGGGTCGTGGATTTCGTCGTCGCGCCGGGCGCGCGCGCGCGAGACGTCGGCGTCGTCGTCGTCGACGCGACGGCGCGCGTCATCATCGGCATCGACGCTCCGGTGGCCATGGCTCTCGAGGCGTCGTCGACTGACGGCGTCGGCGTCGATCGAGGCGTTCGACCATCGGCATCGGGACGCGGTGCGGTTTATCTCGAGAAAACGTTGGGTTTGATAGTCTTAAAAAGGGTACAAGGTGTGACTTTGAGTGGATCGAGTGGAAGGGGGGTAGGGTTCACGAAAAGGGTCGGCGCGACGCGCGCGCGCCTCGGTCGCGCGCGTCACTCCGTCGTCGCGGACGGCGGCGCGCGCGAACGCGAGGTGGGTCTCGCGTGGATCCTCCGTGTTCGCGCGCGCGGTCGTCCGGTCGCTCGGAGGGCTCGTTTCAGGGCGAGGGGACGCATGCCGCCGCCTGTTCGTGTCGCCGCGAGCGTGCGGTGGACGACGCGCGCGGGGGCGCGAGACGGAGGCGGTGAAGCGCGGGCACGATGCGGACGGTGTATCTCGACGCCGGTGCGCGTCGCGCGGGCGCTGTGGACGAGGGGTGAGCGCGCGCGCGGCGGCGCGCGAGAGACGCGGTCGAGGCCGCCGCCGCGCGAGGCGACGGCGAGACGACGGACGACGTCGCGCGCGGGCTTGAGTCTCGCGAGTTCGGACGATGCGGACGATTCGAGTAGATTGCGCGCGCGCGGCGTGAAAGACGTTCGCATCGGGAGCGCGCGATTGCGGAGACTCGAGCTGAAGACGTATCGCGCGTTGCTGGTGGCGCTCGTGACGCTCGGATTTCCCGCGTTGATGAATAGTTTAAACGAGCCCGTGGTGTCTATGTTGGAAACGGTGCTCGTGGCGAGAGTTGGGACTGTCTTTGTCGCCGCGCTTGCGCCGGCGTCGGCGTTGTTCGGACTCGTGGAGGAGGTGTGTTTTGCGTTCGGCGTCGTCGTGACGACGGCCGTGAGCACGCTCAGAGCGGAGGCGGATACGCAGGAAAAGGTACGAGAGACGGTCAGTCTGAGCGTGTTTGCCTCCTTCATCTGTGGGACCATCTGTGCGTTGGGATTGCAGGCGTTGTACGGGCCCATATGTAAGATCATGGTCGTGCCGCAGGAGGTGGATGCGTTGCTGCGCACGTACACTATTGTGCGTTGTCTCGGTTTGCCGCTGTTTAGCGCCGCCAACGCGCTCGAGGGGGTGTTCCTAGGAAGCAAGGACGCGATCGTGCCAATGGTCGGCTGGCTCGCGTCGGGTGTCATGACGGCATGTTTACAGTTATTTTTCATCACGCCAAAGCTCGATCCAACGAGCGCCGTCGTGTGGGCAGGACTGGCGCTCACGCTAGGACAAGCTTTCGTCTTTTTCTACCTGTGGTATCTGGCGCATAGACAAGGGACGTATTCGTTACGAAGTGTGTTCAGGAACGCGAAAGCCGACGGCGGCGTGTTCGCGAGAATGTACAAACGCTTGAACGAGCGGCAAATCACAAGTGAGTTCGGCTGGCTCATCATCAGTGCGTGCGCGCGCATGTCGACGTACATCATCATCACGTCGTGCGCCACTAATATCGGCGTCATTCAAGCGGCCGTGAATAAAACATTGCTGGATTTGTACATACTCTGCGGCCTGTGCGCCGAGCCGGTCTTCACGGTCGGCAACGTGCTGTTACCGCGAGTTCGTCGCAAGGGCGAGGCGCTCCTCACCAGTCGCCGAGCGCTCTTTTACATAGCCATTCTCATGGGCACGACTCTCGTAGCCGCTGCGTATTACGTCTGCGGGACGTCCATGCTATCCGCGGACCCGAACGTGCGAGTGCACCTGAATCATCTCAAACCAGTGGTCGCGTCCACGATCGGGTTGTCGTGCGCGTCTTACGCGCTCGACGGGTGTGTCATCGGAACCGGAAACGCCAAGTTCGTCGCCACGGCGCAAATGGTCAATACCGCCTTCTTCGTCCTGTTATTCTGCTGCTTTAAACTCGCGTTCGGCGCCGCGATCACGCTCCAGCACCTCTGGACGTCGCTATTCATGTTCCAAGCGCTTCGTTTCGTCGAACACGCGTGGAAGCTCGTTAAAGACGAGCGCGCGTTTGGCCGTGGCGTCTCCATCATCGCCGCGTGATTCCAACGACGACGACGACGACGACGACGACGACGACGACGACGACGACGACGACTACACGTCACGACACGTCACGACACGACACAAAAAACATTCCTTCTTGCATCACGTAATATTCGCGAGCGCGCTCCGCTCTAGCCCTTCGGCGCGCCCTTCTGTTGTATTGTCCATTTCCTATTTATTAGTGAGTGTCTTCACATCGCGTCTCGTCCCGATGCGTCTCGACGCCCTCTCCGCCGCGCGTCTCGCCTCCCCGCGCGCGTGTTCCTCGTCGTCTCCGCGACGCGTCGTCGGACGCCGCGCGCTCGGTCTCACGACGCTCGCCGCCTCGAACGCCCCCGGAAACGCGTTCGCCAAATTCGTGTCGGAAAGATTCACCAAGACCCCGTCGCCGACTTCGACGAACGCGCGTCTCGGGCCGACGAACGAGATCGTCGACATCGTCGAAGGCATCGCGCGGAAACGGCTGGGCGGCACAGACGTCGTCGTGTCGGAGTTGGCGCTCGGAACGCAACGATGGGGCGGCGCCGACGCGAACTCACCGGACGCCGCGCTCTGCGAAGCGTTGATGAATCGCGCGATATTGGAGCGAGGCGTCAATCTGATCGACACCGCGGAGCAATATCCGATTCCGAGCGATCGCGCGCGGCCGGAAGGGACGACGGAGAGAATAATCGGGGATTGGTTGGCCAAGGATGCGAGTAGACGGCAAAACGTCGTCATTGCGACGAAAATTACCGGCGGCGCAAACGTGACGAAACGGAACATCAAGAGAGACTTGGAGGGGTCGTTGCGACGTTTGAAGACTGATTACATCGACGTGTACACCCTTCATTGGCCGGCGAGGTACACGCCGCAGTCGAATTGGGGGCAGAGTCTGGAATACGATTACGACACGGAAAATGACGCGTATTACAGAGGAGCGGCGAGTTTTTACGAAATTGCCGAGGCGATGGGCGAGTTAATCGCGGAGGGTAAGCTTCGCGGTTGGGGCAGTTGTAACGACAACGCGTTCGGATTGACGGGAATGGCGTACGCCGCGCGCGCCGTGGGCGCGCCGCCGCCGTGCGTCATGCAAGGCGACTTTTCTCTCATAAACCGACGGAGCTTGGAAAACGGTTTAGCCGAGGCGAGCTCGCCTCTTCACGAGAACGCCGGTTGGATGGCGTACAACGTGCTCGCGGGCGGCGTGCTCACGGGTAAGTATCGACAAGTAATGGCTGCCGTGGACAACGTCCGCGATCAAGAGCTGGCGGAGGAACTCATGGCCAATCCGAGAGGTCGCATGGACGACTACTCGTGGGGACGAACGCTGTACAGATATCGCACCGCGCCGGCCCTTCGCGCCGTTGATGCCTACGCTGACATCGCCGAAGAGGCTGGGATGTCGCTCACCGAACTCGCCCTTCGATGGTGTCGACAAAAGAGGTTCATGACGACGGCGCTCGTCGGCCACACGTCGTTGTCTCAACTCGACGAGACGCTCGATTGCTTCGACGCGTCGCTCCCACCTCTCGGCGACGACGTCATGCGCGCCATCGACGTCGTGCACATGCGCAATCGATTACCCATATTTTCGAGCGAACGATACCGCACCGAATGGGGTGGACGCGGCGAAATCGGCGAACGCGTCCCGTAGCGCCGCTTTATTACGCTTCATTCTTTCTTTCTTCAACATGCAGTCTGTCCCCGTTCCGCACTCGACGTCGCGCGTGTCATGCGCGCCGCGGTCTCATCTACGTGTCAACACATCTCGAGACGACGCGACGACGCGTCGACTCGCGCGCGCACCTCCACGACGGCCCCTCGCGCGTTCGGTCGAACGCTGCGTTCACTCTTCGGAGGCATGGGTGGTGCGTCGTCATCCGCCACCGACGCGGGCGGCATCGGCTCGAAACTGTCTGGCGAGACGTTCGATCGATGTGTGTATCTAGATTACAACGCCACGACGCCCATTTGGCCCGAGGTGGCGAGCGCGATGGCGCCGTTTTTGTTTGAGCATTTTGGGAACCCGTCGAGTGGACACGCGTTCGCCGCGCCGTGTCGAGAAGGCATCGACGGGGCGCGGGCGAGCGTCAGCGCCATGCTCGCGTGCGATGCGAGTGAGGTCATGTTCACGTCGTGCGGGAGCGAGAGCGATAATTTCGCGATTGATGGGGCGGTGCGAGCGTTTAAGAAGCGCTCGGGCGGACGAACGCCGAAAGTCGTCGCCACCGCCATCGAACATCCCGCGGTGATCGAACACCTCAAGGCGAAGGCGGCGTTCGGAGAATTGACGTACGAGCTTGTGGGCGTCGACGGCGAGGGGCTCGTGCGCGTGGAGGACGTGATGAAAGCCGTGGATGACGATACGTGTCTGGTGACGGTGATGCACGCGAATAACGAAACGGGCGCGATACAACCAGTCGCTGAGATCGCGGCGGCGGCTCGAGCGCGCGGCGTTTTGACGCACACGGACGCGGCGCAGAGTTGTGGGAAAGTACCGGTCAAACAGAACGAGCTCGGGGTGGATATGATCACAATAGTCGGACACAAGATTGGCGCGCCGAAGGGCGTCGGCGCGTTGTACATTCGTGACGGCACGGATCTCGGCGACGCCAAGCCGTTTTACGGCGGCGGACAAGAGGCTGGACGACGCGCGGGCACCGAAAACGTCTTACATATCGTGGGTCTCGGCAAGGCGTGCGAAATCGTCGAGCGTGAGATGGACGCGTGTCCGAAGCACCTCAAAGCGATGCGAGACGAATTACAGACGCGTCTCGTCGACGCGCTCGGCGGCGCCGACGGCTCCGGCGTGCGCGTCAACGGTCCGAGCGATGACGCGAAACGGTTGCCAAACACATTAAACATCGGCATCAAGGGTTTATTGGCGTCCATCACGCTGATGGAACTGGGTGATTTGCTCGCGGCGAGCGCCGGCGCGGCGTGTCACACGCCGGACGCCGGCGCCGCGGGAGGCGCGACCGTGTCCAGCGTCTTAGAGGCGATGGACGTGCCGATGGAGTACGCCATAGGTACGCTTCGATTATCGGTCGGGCGACACACGACGCGCGAAGACATCGCAAAGGGCGCGACGTTGCTCATCGACGCGGCTCGACGTCAAAACGCGGGCGCGGCGTAAATCGAATTGTCCTCCCGCGGCGTCTTCTTTCTTCTACGTAGCATATTTTTATCAAAACGACCACCTCAATACGAAGTCTACGACGCGCACGCGTCGCGCGCAGCGTCAGATACCTAAACTCTCCATCGAAATCCCATCCTCTCCGCGTTTCCTGTGCCTTCCCGCCGGACGTTTATTCTTTTTACTCTTCACCTCGGCCCAATCGCCCCCGTCGAATTCCTCCACGTCCACGCCGTCATCCGCCGCCTTCTCCCGCAGACGCTTCTCATCTTCGATCTCTTCCTCTATGACGTCCACGCACGCGTCGACATCGTCTCTACACGCTCTCAACGTTCGCCGAATGCGTTCAGCGTTCGCGCACCCCGTCCTTCGCGCCACCTCCGTCATGTCGCCGTCTCTCAACACCGCGACGCACAGAGGTCCACCCGGAAGATCTCTCCGTCCCTCGCGCACGCGCACGCTGTTGTAGTGATCCGACCCCTCGTACGACACGTTATACACCAACGCGTTCTCATCCCTCGCGTCCGCACCGGCCACCCATCTCGGCGACCCCGCCTGGTGTATGCACACGCCGACGCGCAGCACCGCCGTCGCCGCGTTCACCTCCAAATGTCCAGCCCACTCACCGTCTCTCGACATGCGCGCGACGTAATCCTCAAAACTCTCATCATCCTCCACGAACGGCGCGAAATCGTCGCGTTTCGCCTCGATGTGTTCGACCACGCGCGCGCGAAGCTCGGCGTGTCGACGCTCGTCGCCGAATTTTTGATCCGCCAACGCGCGAAAGAAACAGTTCCCATCCGCCTCCACCGTCACGCGCTCGAGGTTGAGTTCGCGCAGTTGACGATCGAGCGTACGAATCTCATCCGTCGCGTCGTCGTTCGCGCGCGCGCGGCGTCGTCCACGCGCGTCGTCGGCGTCGGAACCGTCACCGTCACCGCCTCGGCGTTGGTGGTGTCGATGTCGATGCGCCTTCTTCTTCCCGCCCATCGTCGAGCGCGACGCCGCGCGCGGGTCCCGTTCGCGTCGAACGTCGACTCGTCGTCGTCGTCGTCGTCGTCGTCGTTCACGCGCGCGTCGCCACAATCATCGCCGACGCGTTCGAGAATGCCGTTCACCCATCCATTTTCGTCACTCACGCACGCGCGCGCACCTCATGGCGCCGCGATCGAAACGTGCGGCGTCCCCGACGACGCGCGCGGACGCGTCCACCGCGCTCGCCACCACCTCCAAACGCGCGCGTCGCACGCGCGACGACGACGACGACGACGATGCGAATCGCGTCACCCCGGCGGCGCGGGACGGTGCGATCTCTCTTCGCGCGCCCGCGCGCCGCGGGGCGCCGCGCGAGGGTGGCCGCACGTCGTCGCTCGCGGCGCCCATCATGGCGCTCTCGAACGCGCACCGCGGGGCGGGCGCGAACGCGATCGCCTTCTCGAGAAACGGGAAGACGCTCGCGAGCGGTGGGAGCGATAAGACGACGGCGCTGTGGCGAACGAGCGACGGCGCGCGGGGGAACACGAATTACGCGACGTTGGTGGGGTGTAAAAACGCCGTCACGGGGTGTGTGTTCACGATGGATGATGAGTGCGTGGTGACGAGCGATGCGGATGGGATCGTGCGGGTGTGGGATGCGGAGACGGGGACGCAGGCGAAGAGTTACGCGTCGACGCGAGGGAAGTGCGCCAACGACGTGAGCGCGGCGAGAGGAGACGTGATCGCGAGCGTCGGGGACGATGGATACGCTTGTGTGTGGGATTTGAGGGTGAAGAAGAAGGCGGTGCGAAAGATGGCGCACGCTGTGCCGCAGACGTGCGTGGAATTGAGCGCGGACGGGGAGCGGGCGTACACAGCCGGGGTGGACGAAGTCGTGCGCGCGTGGGACGCGAGAATGGATGGGGAGGCGGTGTTGACGCTCGCGGGGCACGAAGATACGATCACCGGTCTCGCGTTGTCGCCGTGTGGATCGTACGTGTTGAGTAACGCGATGGATAACACGCTGAGGATGTGGGACACGCGCGCGTTCGTCGAGGGCGAACGCGAGGTGAAGCGATTCGTCGGCCACTCTCACAATTACGAAAAGGCTCTGTTGCGATGCGCGTTCAACTCGGATGGGTCGTACGTCAGCGCCGGATCGGCGGATTCGTGCGTGTACGTCTGGGATACGACGAGCGGCAAGTTGAAGTATAAACTCCCGGGACACAAGGGCGTCGTCACCGATACAAAATTCAGCCCGACGGAGAACGCGATTCTCGCGAGCGCGGACGCGAGCGGACTCATCTTCATGGGTGAGTTGGATCATTAGCGCGTCAGGACGTTAGCAACGACGTCGCATCGAACGTCGAATAATAATTACTCCTATTAGCTAATCACAAAGAACTAATCGTCGTCGCTGCTGTAAAACCCGCCGGCGGTTTTGCGCGCCCCGTCAAACGTACCCTGCGTCGCCGCTATGACGTCGACGCGCGCCGGTCTTCGCTCGCGTCTCTTCGAACGATCGCGATTCGGCGTGGAAGCTCGACTAGATCGTCGAGATGACGAGCGGTGGATGTCCACGCGCTCTTCTCCGCTGTGAAAGGAATCGGATCGGTCACCACCCTTGGAACGCGTGCGCGACGAGCGCTCGCGAGAGCGCTCGCGAGAGCGCTCGCGAGAGCGATATCTCCCGCGAGATCGATCTCGTGAGCGGTCGCGATGACGGTGACGATCGCCGTAACGATCGTCGTAGGCGCCACCGTGACCGTGATAACCGGGCGGCGGCGGCATGCCCGGATACTGCGCCGGGACGTACATGGGTTGCACCGGCATCATGGGAGCGGCGTACGCGTACGGCATCGGCATGTACGGCTGCGGCGGCGGCATGCCGTAGTGCATCGGATGCGGATGCCCATACGGTCCCGGCATGGGTTGACGGTCGCCGGCGACGTAGTCGGGCGGCATTCCGCGCACGTGGCTCGTCGAATCGTACGACGCATGAGACCTGTCGTCGCTGTATTCGCTATTTGAACGACTTCTCGGGCCGTACCCTCCCGGCTCGCTTCGTTGCCGCGGCGCGGGATCGTACGCACCAAAAGTCTCGTATTGTCTGGGGTAGCCATCCGCGGACCCAGCGCTGCGTACGGAGGCGCGTCCACGAGGGATCCCGTCGTTCATCGCGCCCGGACGCTGCGACTCTATCCAGCGTTGCATACGTGACTCGTGCGCGCGCGCGCGCATCTCCGGAGTGTTCAGAGTCTCACGCGCGTCGTTCGGCTCTAAACCTTCGTAACACGACAGACCGTGGACGTTGGTAATGGTGTCCGAAGCGCCGAGCGAGAGGAGGTACTCGCCCAACGCCTGATAACCGTACGCGAAACAAAAGTGTAATCCCGTGTGCCCGTTGTTCGTCTGCGCGTCGATGATTTCTAACCGAGGCGGTTTCGACTTATAATCGGTATTCTTCAGCACGAGCTTTGCCGAACGCCGCTGATTGTTTTGACACGCCATGTGAAGCAATGTCAACCCGTTTGAGTCGCGCACGCGAGGATTGACGCCCGCCGCGAATAATTTTTGCAACTCCTTCACGCGCCCATGACGCGCACGACTGAACGCCTCGATGACCAACGCGTCCCCGCCCGCGCTCGACCCACCCCACGAACTCGCACCGTCGTCGTCGGAGAAATCGGAACGATCACTCGATCGTTCCGATCCTATATCCGAGATGTCGCAGAGCGTCACGCGCGCCGACTGTCTAAACTGAGTCGCGAGTTGATCGACACCGTCGTCCGGTTGTAGCAGAGGCCGCCGCGCGTTCGATGCCCTCTTATTCATCAAACTCTCATCCTGACCAAAGTCTGGGACGCCCAACTCACCCCGACGAGACCCGATGTTTACGCCCGAGGGCGACTGACTCGCTTCCGGCGACACCGAAATCATCACGTGTCCATCGTGCGCGCCGACCACACCCGCGCGCGTGGGCGTGGACGGTTCCGGTACAAACGCCGTCGCGCCCGCGGCGCCACCGCGGGCGCGCGACCCTCGAGGCGCCGCGTCTTCTTCGTCCGTGTCGTCGAGATTACTCTCCGCGCCGTCGTCCGCCACCGCCTGCAACGCCTGATTCGACCCCACCTTCTCCGCGTACTCGCGCACCATCGATGCCAACCCGCGCTCCCACACCGCCGCCTCACCCACGTCCCTTCCCGTGAGCTCCACCACGTCCCCGTCTCTTTTCATCAACCGCACAACCAATCCGTCGCCTCGCCTCTCGACGCGCGACACGTTGGCGAACGCGCACATCCGATTCATCCTCGTCTCATCCGCCGCTCCTCGCGCCTCCCCCCACCGCACGCTCGTCCCACTCTCGTCCACGCGCGCGAACACGCACCGATCGCTCGCCCCACGCGCGGTGCCGTCCGTTCGCAACTCCACCGCCGACGCCAGCGTCCCGCCGGCTCTGACCCGTCGTCTGGCATCTTCGTCGCCGTCGACGCCACCGCGCGGCCTCACGGACGCGACGCCGGCGTCCGGTTCAAACAGAGGATTTGTACGTTCCATCGTCGGTCGCACGCGCGCGTCCTCGGTCGCCGCGCGCGTCGTTCTCGACGGCGCGCGGACTCACCCCGCGGCCAACGGTTGATGGATGACGACGCCCACGCGTCGCCTACACGACCGACACGACGCGACTAGACCAGTCGATCGATCGCGCGCGTGCACTCCCGCGCGCGGCCGATGCGTCTCACGTCTCGCGCGTCGTCGTCGTCGTCGTCGTCGACTGTCGTCGCGTTCTTCGCTCCGTTGTGCGCGCGATAAAAATATAAGAAAACCCCAGAATTATGTATACTAATTAAGAAAAGCCCTATCCGTGCACACTCGTCGGGTCGGCGCGAGGGCGCGCGCCGGGGCGATGGCGACCGCAGAGACGCGCGCGCACGTCACCGCGACCGCGCGCTCGACGACGCCGCGCTCGACGACATCATGGTCGCCGCTGACGTCGCCGCGGGCGCGCGCACCTCGCTCGAGTCCTCCGACGCGCCGCGAGGCGTGGAGACGATCGCAGGTTTCGACCGCGCGCACCCGAGACGGAGCGATCCGGTGGCGCTCATCGACGCGCGAGAGCTCAGCGCGCGCGAACAGATGGTGGCCGTGGAGCGAGCGAAACTGTTGAGAGAGCGCGTGGTGGCGTGCTATCGAACGGAGGGGGTGAACCACCTGGAAAAGTGTAAGGGACATGTCAAGGCGTACCTGGCGAGCGTGAAAAACGTGGGGACACACGCAATCAACGCCGGTGAACACGATCGGTGAGGAAAAACGAACAACTAGCGCTACAATTGTAACAAATCTTCTATTATCTACTTCGACGCACGCGCGCGATGGGTGGATGAGGATGTCGGTGGATTCACGACGCGCTCAAGCGAAGTCGCGATGCGGCGACGAGAGCGCGGCGAGAAACTCTTGAGCGGGTGCCCAATCGTCGCGTTCGCACGCGGCGCGAGCGACAGCGTCTAAAGCGTGCGCTCTTGGGATGATGGCTGGATTGGAGGCGTCCTGTGCGACGCGTCGTTCGCGGGCATCAACGTCCGCGCAGCGCAAGAGCGCACCGGCGTACGTTCGGCCGAAATCAGAGACGGCGGAGGCGAGCGCGTTGTCCGGTTCAAACGCATCTTCGACGCCCTCTTCGCGACGGACATGCGCGAACATTTCGAGCGCGAGCGTCGCCGCGGTGGCGGATTCTCCGCGCGCGCCGACGCACGTCGCGAAAGGTCCGAGCGCTCGATGGCTCGTCGTGAAATCGAAACGGCCTCGCGCCAGAACTCGGTGAAACCGACCGACGATGTCATCGAACGTGTGCGAATCACGAATCTCGACTCCAAACTTTTTAGAATATTCGGCGTACAACGTTTTTTCATACGCGTCGTCGAACGCCTCAAGCGCTCGACGTCGCGCGTTCTTCGGCGCGATGCGAGCAAACGCGTCGCACAGTCTCTCGACGTTCCAACGCATGCGACTCGGTTGACTCGCGTACACGTACATGCCGGTATCGTCATCCACGTTCGGTGAGTACTGTTCGTCAAACGCCTCCATGAATCCAAATGGACCGTAATCTATCGTGAGTCCGAGCACGCTCGCGTTGTCTGTGTTCATGACGCCGTGCACAAAGCCTATCGTCTGCCATTTCGCCACGAGTTCGCCCGAACGTCGCGCCACGGCGCACAGAAATGACCCGTACGAATCGTTACCTCCCACACTTTCCAACTCCTCATTCAAGGCACCGTACGCGATGACGTAATCGGCGAGCGCGCGTGTCGTGTCGTCGTCGCCTCGAGACGCCGGCCACTCAAATGTCCCGAATCTCAACGCCCCGCACCGTTCAACCACGCGCGTCAACACCCCTCCCGGCAATAACATCGTCTTATTCGACGCCGTCTGACGAACCACGCCGTCGTTGGTCGCCGTCACGCACAGCGCTCGCGTCGTTCGAACGCCCAATGCCGCCATGGCTTCGCTCGCGAAAAATTCTCGCAACGTCGACCGCAGACTCGCCCGCCCATCGCCGTGCCTACTGTACGCAGTCTTCCCCGCCCCTTTGAGCTGGACCTCGAAAGCGCCGAAGTCATCGGATAACACCGTCCCCACGGTGATACAACGTCCGTCCCCGAGGGCTCCCGCCCACTTTCCAAACTGATGCCCCGCGTACGCGTTCGCTCGAGCGCGCTTTCTCCACGCGCTCTCCCCGCCCGCCAACGCCGCGAAGGTCGCCTCGTTCGCCTCCTCACACGACAGTTCCAACAACGCCGCGCACGACTGACTCATGACACCCACGAGCGGTTCGCCACCAGTCGCGCTCGCTTCGGCGCGCGTCCAGAGTTCGGTACGATACCGCCCGCCCGCGGGGAACGCGCGCTCGAAAGACGTCGACGCCGACGCGTCTTCCCATCGAAGGAGCTCCACCGGACGCGCGTTCGACGCGCGAGCGCGCGTTCGATGTCGACGCGCGGCTGGACGCGAGAGGACGCGCGGCGTCGACGTTCGACGCGCGCATCGCGACATTGTGCCGACGCGCGCGCTTAGTGTTGGCGCGAGTCGTCGACGCGCGCGCATCGAGACGCGCGCGAACGCGCGCGCGAGAGGCGGCGAGAGACGTGCGGTGAGGCATGGAGCCGTCGAACGCGCGCGGCGCGGGCGCGAAGGAGGAGGCGCGAGAAGGGCTGGCGCCGCTCGTCGGGAAATTCGGGAGAGACGCGGTGGCGGATTGGGACGACGATGACGGCGACGTCGGCGAAAAGCGCGCGGGGACGTCGGACGCGAACGCGCGCGATGGTGATGGGGTTGTCGATCGGTCCGTAGCGAAACGTCGAGCGGACGCGGCGGGCGGCGACACGGCGACGTCGAGCGAGAGCGAGACGGAGAGCGACTCCGGTTCAAGCTCGAGTTCGAGTTCAAGCTCGAGTTCAAGCTCGAGCGCGAGCGTTCGAGTCGCGGCGAGAGCGCGAGCGAGATCAAGTTCGGAGAGCGACCCGAGCGATTCTGCGAGAAGGTACGACGTCGAGGGTCGACTCCCACCGCGCGCGGCACCAAACGTAAAGGATGCTGAGAAGAAGACGTTTTGGGCGAACTGTTACCAGGAAGGGATGAAGTTTTGCGGCCTCGGTGTGTTGCTCGAAGAGGTGCCGGAATCGGAAAGCTCGAGCGACGATGAAGTTTCCGATTCGGATAGCGACGCGTCTCGAGAGCGCAGGCATTGGGCGCAAGCCAATACGTTCAAATCGACATTTACGCTCGACACCGATGAGGAAATAAACGACGATATCAGAGGTATGGTGGAAGAGGAGGAAAAGGTTGACTTGTATCCGTCGCCAACCATCATAAATGTCTTGTTCAATAAAATGAGGTCGAAACTCGAGAAGAGGAAGGAACGCGAGATGGTGGAGAGCGAGCATAAGCGCGAGTTTAGGATGTCGTTGCTGAAGGATAGGAAGAAAAAGAGATCACTGACGTGGATGGTGCATCGAGTGGTGGAATCTCAATTCTTTACGCTATTGACGTCGATGATGATCACGTACTCGGCCATCGTTCTCGGGATGGTGGCACAGAACCCAAATAAGTGGGAAAATTCAAAGTTCGAAGACATCAGTTTTCTCGTGCTGAATGTGGCCTTCGGTGTAGAGATTTTGCTCCGCATGCTTGCGAGCGGCGTCACAATAGAAGAAGATGGCTTTACACACTTGGTACAATTAAAGCCGCATTACTACTTCTATGACGTCATCAATGTGTTTGATTTTGGGGTGACAGTATTGTCACTCTTGGAATACGCCGTCCGCGGTGACGGTCAGTTGGATGCCGTTCGAACGTTGAGGCTGGTTCGATTGTTGCGCGTATTGCGTGCGATAGAAGACATGCGCATGATTTTAGATGCCGTCATTCAGGGACTAGCTAACATCGTATGGATTCTGATGCTTTTGTGCGTCGTCATGTACATCTACGCCGTTTTTGGCGTGGTATTTTTCGGCGCAAACGATCCACGCAATTTTCGAGATCTGGGTACTGCGTTCAAAAATGTCGTATCGATGACCACGATGGCAGATTGGATGGACTTTTTGTACATCAACTATTATGGCTGTGACGTGTACGGGTACTCGGGTGCGGATGCGTCCCACTGTCGGCAACCCAAGGCACAAAAAGTCTTGGCGGGGGTTTACGTCACCACGCTCATAATCATTCTGGGGAACATCATGATGAGCCTCTTCATCGGGGTTATCACGAACAGAATGGAAGAGGTCACTTTGAAGCTTAGAGAAACCAAAGAAGAGAAAGCGGCGAAGAAAGAGGCGGTGCGAATAGATGCTATATGGGAAGAACCTGGTCGCCTGCCTTACGTGATCGGTAAGGAGTCCTATGAGAACTTAATACGACACTTGAACTTGCTTTCTGGCGTGCGAAGAGAAGGCGAGGCGTTAGCAACGTCGAAACTACCCGCGTGGAAACGTCTCCAGCTGTCTGTGCGCAGACTCGTGGTGCATCCAGTCTTCGAGTGGCTTATCGTCGCAGTTATTGTCGCCGCGGCCATCACGTCTGGTGTGAATCAAGAAGGGAACACACGTGAGTTACCAGCGTGGGCTGACGATTTGCAGCTTGCGTTTTTGATATTGTTCGCAGTAGAACTGGGTGTGAGGTTCCTCGCTCATTTTGACAAACACTTGAGTTTCTTCACTGGAAAAGACAAATGGTGGAATATATTTGATACGTGCGTGGTCATCGTCGGTCTCGTTCCGAGTGACTTGAATGAAGCCGCCACGGTCATCCGTCTCTTTCGCCTCTTGAGGATTCTGCGATTAGTGCGCGTCATCAAACAGCTGCAGGTCGTCGTGCTCTCGCTTCTTCAAGGTCTCAAGTCAATCTTCTACGTCGCGGCGTTCATGGTGATAATTTACTTCGTATACGCCGTCGCTGCTGTGCAAGTGTACAGAGAAAATGACCCGTTTCATTTCCGGTCTTTATCCAACGCCATGGTCACTCTCTTCTTAGTCTCCTTCCTGGAAGAGTGGCGACCGGTGTTTGACATCAACTACAACGGTTGCAACATCAACGAGTACGGCCTGGTCGATGGTGGTACGTATTACGCGGCGATCACACAACAAGACGTCAACATGTGCACACAACCTACGCAAAGGAAGGTATTCTCCATGTTCTTCTTTGTCTCGTTCATTCTTATTTCAGCGATGGTGCTCGTCTCCGCCTTTGTCGGTATCGTCGTGACGAGCATGCAAAGTGCCACCGAGCAGGTTCGCGATCGATTAGCCGCTCACGAGCGCCTTCTCTCCGTTCAACACTATTTTGCACTCACGGATGACACTCTGAAGCGCTCGGGCGAGGTTTTCGACCTATTAAACGCGGGTTTTAGCGATGAGCTCACCGCGCAAATGCTACTCGACAAGTGCAAGCTGCTCGGTATTCCGACGAACGAGGAGTTCCTCCGGCTCACGTACGCCACCGTGAACGGGCTCACGGATAAACCATTTGATAAAGCGGACTTCATACTTCTCACCGCGCTCGCCGAGCGCGCAAAGATCATCCAGGAGAAGCTCGCAAACGAAGACGCGTCGGGCGACGACATCATAGACGTCGACTTTGTCGACGCCAATCTGACCAAGTCCGGTCTCGATGTGCACAGAGCGAAAAAATAGGAGGCGTACATTAATTAAAACACACCACTCAGGGAGTAACCGTTTATCATCGCGCGATACGCGGTCGCGACGCGCGATTCTGTTGTTCCCCGTGTGTCCCTCTGCCGCGCCGCAGACCTTGACTCGCCCATGACCAAACGCACGGTGCGTGTCATCGCTTCGCGCCGCGTCTCGATCGCGCGAAACCATCGCGCGAAGAACGATCGTTCGTCTCAACCGTCTCGCGCGCGTCCTCGACGCGGAACGTCACCCTAAATGCGCACATCTCACTCGCACAATCTCGCGATCGAATCGTCGACACTGACCTCGCGTACGCATCGCGCGCGCTCGCAGAAGGACGCCGACGCGGAGGAACCCCCGCGCCGACGCGGCCGTCAACAATTGGACGTGCCTCCGGGCACGGAGCTCCCGTTAGAGATCGGCACCAAGGTGCAATGTCGATGGCGAGGGAAGGAAGAGTACTACCTCGCCAAGGTCATCGAGCGTCGCCAAGGACGCACCGACGCCGACGAGGATTACGAGTATTACGTGCACTACGAGCAGTTTAATCGACGGATGGACTCGTGGGTGGCGCTGGGGGACATGGATCTGAGCACGCTCGTGCCCGTGGAGAAGACGGAGGATGGAAAGAAGAAGAAGGAGACGCACGAGCCGGATGCGGAGCACGCCGAGTTCGATCCGCGCGCGTTGCAGGAACACGAGGAGTTCACCAAGGTTCGTAATATATTACAGATTGAGCTCGGGAAACACGAGATGGACACGTGGTACTTTTCACCGTTTCCGCCAGAGTATAACGATTGTCAAAAGTTGTACTTTTGCGAGTACACGCTGCAATTCTTCAAGCGCAAGGAACAGTTGCAGCGACACCTGAAGAAGAATGAGTTGAGACACCCGCCGGGGGATGAGATTTACCGCAAAGGGAAGCTGAGCTTCTTTGAGATTGATGGGAAGAAGCACAAGCTATTTTGCCAGAACTTGTGTTATCTCGCCAAGCTCTTTTTAGATCACAAGACGTTGTACTACGACGTCGACTTGTTCTTGTTCTACGTGTTGATGGAGTGCGACGAACGAGGCTATCACATCGTCGGGTATTTCTCCAAGGAGAAGTGTTCAGAGGAAGGGTACAACTTGGCGTGTATTCTCACCCTCCCCCCGTACCAGCGCAAGGGTTACGGGAAACTTTTGATTTCGTTTTCGTACGAGTTGTCGAAAATCGAAGGCAAAGTCGGGACGCCCGAGCGTCCGCTCAGCGATCTTGGTCTCGTGTCTTACCGTGGGTACTGGACGCGCGAACTTCTCAGGATTATCCAGGACGAATCCAAACAATTCGTCTCCATCAAAGACCTGAGCGAGATGACGATGATCAAGACGGAGGACATCATCTCCACCCTTCAACACCTCGGCTTGTTGGCATACACCAAGGGCGCGTACGTCATCTGCGCCTCTCCCGAGCTCATCCAGAAACACCTCAAAGCCGCGGGCAGCGGCGGCGTGCCGTGCGATCCGGACGCCATCGTGTGGTCGCCGTACGATCCCGAACGCGCGAGAGACTTGTAATACTGTAGAATTGACTCATAGCACGATACGTCGCGCGCCGCCCAACCACCTCTTCGACGCCGCGCGCGCGCGGCACCCCACACGCGCGCGCGTGTCGTCGCGTTCGGTCGCCATGCGCGACCAGAGCTTCGAAATCGAGCTCATCACACTTGGACTCGCACCGGCCGACACTCGCGCGCGCGCGGTGGAGCTCGCAAAGTCGTTGGATGATTTAGTCGCGCGCGTGACCGCGACCATCGATTCGCGCGCGCGCGCGCACGTTCAGCGCGTTGAGCGTCTCCGCGCGCGCGTCGATCGATTACGCGCGAAAGTACACGATATCGGCTCGAGCAAGAGCGCGCGCACGGTGATGCACGCGGCGAGGTACCCAGAAGATGCGCTCGGTGGGAAACACCACGAGAATTTATTCGGCGACGCGCCGACTAGACGTTTGGTCGACCATCGCGACGTCTTGCGCGAATTGGATGAGATTGAACGAAAAACGATGGAAGATTTGATTCTCATCGAGCGACAGACGGTGCGCGGGGAAGACTTGGCGCGGAGGTATTGGGAGGCGGAGACGCGAGACGCGACGCGTGCGGGGACGCCGACGCAAAGCGGACGGGACGGATTGGGAACCCTTCCCGCGTGCGTGGAGAGCGTGAACGAGTGTTTGTTGTTCAACTCGGACGTGAACCCGTACGTGGAGTACGCCTTGGTGGATCATCTTATGAGCGACTACGAGGAGGCGAGCGATATCGGCGACGGCGCGGAGAAGGAGGACGAATACGAGGATTGGAAAAATTTAGCTGACGCGCCGACAGACGCGCGATACGATTCCGCCAACGCGACGCAGTTCGGGTTCAGGCCGACGTTTGGACAGCTACCCGAGGTGAACTTTCCGACATCATTACCGTCGTTGCGCTTCGCGGCGGACATCTCGTGGTCGGGCGCGGAAAAGTCGAAATCCATCGCTCCCTCGGCGTCGGCAACGCCGCTGCCGGACGTCGTGCTCTCGGATCCGATTCCCGGACTCGGGTCGGCGATTCCCGCGCCACCGCCACCACCGCCGCCGAGACCGTCGGTACCGCCGCCTCCACCGCCTCCACCGCCACCGCCTCCGGGAGCCGCTCCCGCCGGCGAGCCTCCCGCGCAACTGCCGCCCGGCGCCGACGTCGGCGATTCCGGACGAAGCGCGCTCATGGCGGCGATTCGAAACCACAATAAATCAAAGCTCCGAAAGCGGGGCGACGCGTCGTCGACGCCCGTACCGCCGACACCACCGCGACCGACCGCTGCACCGACCGCGAGCGCGTCAACGGAACCGGATTTACGAAGCGCGTTGATGGACGCCATTCGCGCGAAACCGGCGTTGAAATCGACGTCGACGAGGGACGAGACGTCGTCCGCGCCGACGTCGAATACCGGCGCGCCGCCCGCGGCGCCGAGACAGATGTCCATGATGGAAGAATTGGCAAACAGTCTCGGACGACGACGATCCGCCATCGTGGCGTCGGGCGATCACGACGTGCGAGAGAGCGTCGCCGCGCCTCGAAGAAGAGACGACGCGCCTCGCATCGTCGGCTTGGACGCGTTTATAAAATCCAAAGGTGCGGGCGCGAACGACGGCGACGAGGACGACGAGGACGGCGCGACGGATAGCGATTGGGACGATTGATTATTCTAGATCTATCGATAGTACACGTGTAACAACACCACCGCGCGCGCGCGGCTCACAATTTACTCCTCGCGTGATTGAACGCCGCGAATTTCTCCCGCGCCGCGTATCTGTAATTCGCGAACGCCCGTCGTCTCTCCTCCGCCCGCACGCCCGCGATGTCCAAACCATCGTGAATCGCGCGTTTGATCCCTTTCGCTCCCGGTAACGCCTTCACGCGTCTCGCGAACGCCATCGCGTCATCTCTCGCCTCTCTCGCCGTCGCGCGCGGCGTCCCCGTCGTCAATCCCAACGCCCTCGCCCGAGTCGCGTCTATCGCCTCCCCGAACACCGAACACGCCCGCGCCGCGTTCGACCCTATCGCACGACTCAGTTTAACGGATAATCCCCACGACGGCAAGATGCCAATCTGCGCGTGCGTATCTTTAAACGTCGCGTCTTCGCTCGCGAAGACGACGTCGCACGCCAACAAAATCTCAAACCCCGCGTTCACGCACGTCCCGTGCGCGACGCCGACGATGGGCGCATCGCACGCCTCCATCGCGCGCACGGGATCGTCGCGCGTCGCGCCCTCGTCCGTCGCGAACACCTCGGCGGCGGCGCTGAGATCGATCCCCGTGCAAAACGACCTCGACGACGCGTCGCCCACGACCACCACGCACGTCGTCTCCCGCGGACGCGCGTCGAACGCGCGCGCGAGCGACGCGAGCATGGGCTTCGTCAGCGCGTTCCCGCGCGATGGATTGCGTATCTCGACGACGCGCACGCCGTGCGAGACGTCGTCCGAGACGACGACGGACATGACGAGACGACGAGGTGTGGCGATTCGTTTCGTTTACACGGACGCGACGACGAACGCGTCGAACGCGGACTCGAGGACGCTCACTCGCGGTCGTCCGTCGACGACGACGTCGTCGTCGTCGTCGTCGCCACCGCGGGCGCGCTCGACGACGATGATTGATTCTGTCGCTCGAGGTAGCGCTTCACCGCCTCGGCCGCGGGATCGTACGTCGATCCCGGGAGCTCGTAGCGCGGCTTGCCGTCCGGCGGCGGCGGCGTGCACGGATGAACCCAATCGCACGTCACCTCGGCGCGCGCGGGCGCGGGGACGGCGCCGCACGCGGCGACGGCGAGGGAGAGGGCGGCGACGGATGCGACGATCGCGGTGGGCCGCGCGTCGCGCGTCGACGTCGATGACGGCGCGGCGGACGCGACGACGTGGCGCGCGCGAGAGAGAGAGGCGCCGCGCGTCGCGCGCGTCGACGCGGGGACGCGCGCGGTGGACGACGTCGCGATCGTCGCGAACGGCATGACGTGGGCGCGAAGTAACGACCGACGCCCGGCAGACATCGTCGACGGCATGGCGGCGTCGCGGACGTCCATCGAGGACGGCGCCGAGGACGCGCGCGCGAGAGAGGACGAGTGCGAGGCGCTTCGCGCGATATACGGCGACGAGAACGTCGCGGTCGCGCGCGAGGACGTCGAGATCGGTGGGGATGGGTCGACGGTCGTGGAGCTCACGCTTCGGGACGGCGCGTGGCGCGCGAGCGCGACGCTTCCGGTGGGGTATCCGAGCGCGCGCGCGCCGACGGATGCGTATGCGCTCGCGGTTCGCGGTCGAGGCGCGCGCGAGCGCGAGGTAGAGGCGTGGGCGAGCGGGGCGATGGAGACGGTGTGGGAAGAAAACTTGAGAGAGCCGTGCGTGTACGCGTGGGCGGAGGCGGTGGCGGCGCGCGCGGAGGCGGCGTCGAGAGAGGGTGCGGACGCGGAGGAGGATGGGGGCGATGCCGTCGACGCGTCGACGTCCGAGGCGGTGAGTTTGGCGGACGTGGAGGCGGAATTGGTAGCCATCGAGGCGGAGGCGACGACGACGGCGACGACGGAGGAGAGAGACGAGAGGCGAGAAGCCGTGCGACGGCGATTGACGAGTCACGCACCGGTGACGGAGAAGAAGAGCGTGTTTCAGGCGCACGTGTGTCGAGGCGTCGAGAGCGTGGAGGAGGTGGAGATCGTGATGGATATTTTGAACGAGTCGCGAAAAGTGCGCGCGGCGACGCATAATATTCTCGCGTATCGCGTGTCGCGTCCCGACGGTTCGTTTTATCAAGACCACGACGACGACGGGGAGACCGCGGCGGGTGGACGGTTGTTGCGTTTGCTCGTGCTCGCGGACGCGAGGGACGTCGTCGTGGTCGTATCGAGGTGGTACGGGGGCGTACATCTCGGACCGGCGCGGTTTCACGTCATCAACAATACGGCCAAGGTGGCGCTCGAGTCTTTGGGAGAGATTCATCAATCGACGTGAGCGCGCGCTTGTCCGTCCCATCGCGCGGCGGCGCGCATAGATAAATAGCTCACAGTGTATTGTTACATTCATTCATAGCCGATGTCGAGCGCACCTCGATCTCCCACGCCTCGCGTCGTCACGTTTCATACAGACGCGCGAATAATCGCTTCAGCTCGGTCAACCCGGTCGCCGAGAGATACTCTACGTTTCGCTCGCGAATGTCCTCCCTGTCCTCGTCTCGATACCACGAAGTCTCCGCGCGGTCGACGTCCACCGCTCGAAGTAAATGTACCGTGGGCAGAGGACTCCTCGACGTGTAATTCCCGCACGCGCTCTCGCCGTCGAATTCAGCCCGCGGATGAAACGGCACCACCGTCACCTCGCCGTCCGTCATCTCTTCGCACAGCGCTTCCGCCTCGCGCACCGCCCCGTCCATGAACGACGACCAATCGTCCTCGCACCCGTTCTCGAACACGACGAGCGTCGTCGCCGGTTCACCGAACGAACACGCCATCAAACGCGAAATCTCTCGCGAGACGACTCTCGCGTACTCGCCGCTCTCTCTCGCCCCGGCGCCCACGGTCTCGATCGCGAACGTTGACGTCATGGCGGGTTTCGCGAACGGGCACAGATTCATACCGACGATCCAATCGCGGAGCCAGTTTTCGGTGCCGCGACGCGCGCGTGACGCGAGCGTCGAGGGCGCGACGTCGCCGCCGGCGTTTTCAGGAAGACAGTTACGGCACGCGCGGTGCGCGGCGGGGACGCGACGCGACGCGACGCGGGTGAACGACGCGCGCGAGGACGTCGCGCTCGCCGCGTGCGTCGACGACGCCGAGCGCATGCTCGAGACGGCGACGACGACGACACAGAGTGGGGGGGGGGCTCTATTCTATTCTATTGTTGAGCGTCGAGCTACGAAACGGTTCGTCACGTCGCCGCGCGTCCAAAGGCGTGCGAGAACATGAAGACGTGCAACAAGATGATGTACACGGAGAATAATGTTCGACTCGTACGACTCGTCATCAACATTTTACCGCCAGTGAGACCGATGCGGTCGTGAATCGGGAGCGCCGCAGCGGATTCGTCGTTTTCGTTTTGTCGAAATCGAGCGAAAGGGTTGAGTCGAGCGAGGTATTTGCGACGGTACCTAGAGACGACGCCACCCTCGTCGCCGCCTGGTATGTCGACGTCGGCGCCGGCGCCGCCGAAACAGCCGTATCGCGCGGCGCGGCGACGCATTCCGTCGACGGCGGCGGCGGTGCGCTCGCTCTCGATGTTGAGAGTCACCGCACCGCACGAGTATCTTGCGTTCTTGGCGCTTTGAGACTGCGCGGGGACGGACGCGATGTCGTCCGTGACGGGGATACCTTCGGCGTCGACGCGCAAAATGGTCGTCTTACCGCCTCGCGCCTGCTTGGAGTAGTAGTTTTGCACGTACTGCAGTTTTTCGTACAGTTTCACGCTATCCGCTTCCAGCTTTTTACGCGCGTCCTCGGCGTCCACTTTTTCGCGCTCCAATCGCGCGGTTCGCTCGTCAAGCTCGCCCACGCGACGTTTGAACCGGTCGCGCTGCGCGGTGAGAATGGCTAGCAAGTCTGAATCGCCTCCTGCCGTCGGGGCGGCGTCCTCGATGATTCTCGTCAATCGAGTCGACAAATCCGTCTCGAGCGTCGTCACCATCTCCGCCGTCTCGATGTACTTTCGCTCCGCCGCTTGTTGCGCACCGCGCGCAACCTCCGCCTCGGTGGTCGCTTCGTCTTTCTCGCGTCGCGCAACCGTGATCTCCGCGGACAATTTCTTGTTTCTATCGCGAAGCGACTGGATCGCCGTGGCGCTCGCGTTGTGCGTCGACGCGTTGTGCGTCGACGCGTTTTCATCGTCCTCGTCGTTCACACCGGACATCTCTTGAAGAATCTTTACGCGCGATTTCAACTGTGCGATCTCCTCATTCTTCGATGCCGATTCTTTGGATGGTTCGGACCTCGCCTTGACCAACTCGTCGCGAAGTTGCGCGATTTGCGCTCCGAGAGACGCCGCCGATGCGTCTCGCTCCTGGACCGCAGACTTGGCCGCCGCCTCGGCGGTCTCCACGGACGCCGCCAACTGCGACACCATTCGCTCTTTGACGGCGAGTCTCTCTCTCAGATCGATATCTTCTTTCGGTTCATCCATCGCGGCGGCGAGCTGCTCTTCTCGTTGCCGATTTTCAGCCGTTTCCAACGCCTCCTCGCGTCGTCTCAATTCTTCGGCCAACGCGTGGAGTTCGTCTCGTTCCGCCTTCATCTGCGCCGCCCCGATCTCCGCCGCGCTCTCGAGATCGAATAATGTATTCTGCGCCGCGTCGTACCGCCTCTGAAGCTCTGACAACTTTTGCTCCGCCTGCGCCTTGCCTTCGCGCGCGGAATCGGCGCTCTTCTCCGCCGCCCTCTTCTTCGCCTCCATCACTCGAAGCGCCTGATCGATCTTCTCCCGCATGCGCTCCTCCATCGCCGCGCGCGCCTTCTCTGCGTCCGCACCGGACGCCGCCATCTGCGTCGACGCCGCCTTGGCCGCGTCTCGCTCGACGCGCGCCGCGTCCAACTCGCGTCGATACGCCGCCACCCTTTCCAACATATCGTCCGGCGCCGGCGCCGAGAACAACGACTCGTTGGCAAACACGACGTCCATCGCCTCAAAATCCTCCTCTCTCGCCGCGGACAACCGTTTCACCTCCTCCGTCAGCGCGCGCGTCACCGCCTTGGCGTCGCTCGCCTCCGCCACCAATCGTTCCTTCAACCGTCTCTTCGCCTCGTGTTCCCCCTCTCGCGCCTCCGCGCGCCGCGCCTTCGCGCGCGCGATCGCATCCCTCGCCTCGATCCATCGCGCCTCGCGCCACGCTCGCGCCGCGCGCGCGCACTCGTCGTCCACGCTCGATCCGTCATCACCGCTCGCGCCCGCGAACACACCGTCCAACGCATCCAGCGCGCTCGTCACCGCGCTATCGAAATCCTCAAACGACGGCACGTACCCGGACGCCGTCATCGTCGTCGCGTCGTCGTCACCGCCATCGCGCGCCATCGCGTCGCGATATGACGCACCGCTCATCACGCAACTCGTCGATCCACGCATCTCTCTCGGAGACGGAGAAAACGAAGCGACGAATGATTCATCGAGAATTGACGCGCGCGTCGACATACCCGCGCGTGCATGCGCGCGCGACCGACGTCACCGGCGTCGGAGCGACCGCATCGAGCGAACACAAATTTCCCCCCGCGGTGTCGTCGGCACCGAGCGACCGCGCGCGCGAGCGTCGCGAGTGCGATGACGCGGCGCGATGGAGGCGTTCGGCGCGCGGCTCGTGCGTGCTTCGGACGCGGTGTCGCGCGCGCGTCGAGCGGCGACGGCGGGCGAGACGCGACGCGCGCGCGCGATGAAAATCATCGACGCGTGTATCGATTCGCGAGAGGTCGAGGGGAGGGATCGAAGGCGATGGTGGACGCGCTCGGATCGAAAGGGTCGGGGTTGCACGAGATGGCGAATCTCGGATTGAACGTTCCGTGCGGGTTCACCGTGTCGACGGCGGCGTGCGCCGAGTATCAGGTGGGCGGGATCGAGTTCGTGCGACGGACGCTCTGGCCGGAGGTGTCGGATGGGGTGTCGTTCATCGAGCGCGAGGCGAAGAAGACGATGTTTCGGGAGGGGAATTCGTTGACGGGGACGCCGTTGCTCTTGTCGGTTCGAAGCGGCGCGGCGGCGTCCATGCCGGGAATGATGGATAGCGTGTTGAATTTGGGTCTGTCGGACGCCGCCGTCGACGCGCTCGTCGACGCGGGGTTCGATGAGAGGTGGGTGTACGATTCGTATCGTCGATTGTTGCAAATGTACGGCGACGTCGTGGCCAAACTTCCGAAGAGCGAGTTCGAAGCGGCGATCGGCAAGGCGAAGGAACGGCGCGGCGCCAAGTACGATTCCGAACTCGACGTTGCGACGCTCAAGTCTCTGTGCGACGAGTTTAAAGGCATTTACGACGCGCACGGCGCCACGTTTGAACAAGACCCGATGAGACAACTCGAGAACGCCGTCGTCGCGGTGTTTGAGAGTTGGGAAAATCCTCGCGCGCGAGAGTACAGAGAAATTCACCGCATCTCCAACTTACTCGGCACGGCGGTGAACGTGCAACAAATGGTTTACGGAAACCTCGACAAAAATTCCGGGTCTGGCGTGTGTTTCACTAGAAACCCCGCCGATGGAAGTGAACGCATTTACGGCGAATTTCTGATCACGGCGCAGGGCGAAGACGTCGTCTCGGGCGTGCGCACGCCTTTGGGCATAGACGAGATGGCTGGGGCGTTTCCCGGAGCGATCGCCGATTTACGCAGTGTGTGCTCCACGCTCGAGTCCGATTACAAAGACATGCTCGACATCGAGTTCACGGTGGAACAAGGCGAGCTTTTCATACTCCAGTGTCGCGTCGGCAAACGAACGGGCGCGGCGGCGGTTCGCATCGCGACGGAGATGTGCGCAGAAGGCATCGTCACTCGCGACGAGGCATTGACAAAGGTGAATCCGAAAATTTTGGAGCAAGTGCTTCACCCAATCTTCGCGCTCGATCACGCCGATCCAGCCTACGCGGAGAATGTCGTAGCAAAAGGACTCCCTGCGTCTCCCGGCGCCGCCGTCGGAGTCATCGTGTTCACCACGGAGGAGGCGAAACGCTCGAAAGACAAGCCGTGCATTTTAGTGCGCGAAGAGACGAGCGCGGACGACATCGGCGGCATGTACGTCGCGGAGGGCATTTTGACGGCTCGAGGAGGCATGACGTCGCACGCCGCCGTCGTCGCACGTGGTTGGGGGAAGCCTTGCGTCGCCGGTTGCGCCGACATCAAGTTTAAGAATCATCGAGAGATTAGTTTCGGCTCGAGCGACAAGACGTTTCGCGCGGGGGACACGATTTCAATCAACGGCACCACCGGCGAAGTCATCGCCGCATCGCTCGACGTCCAGCCTTCATCCGTAGACACATTTTTACCGCTCAAGACGTTGATGCGATGGGCGGACGAGCGGAGGACGATTTCCATACGGGCGAATGCCGACACGCCCGAGGATACGGCGACCGCCATTCGCAACGGAGCGAAGGGCATTGGTCTGGTTCGCACGGAACACATGTTTTTTAGCACTACGGAGCGCGTGCACGCGATTCGCGAGTTCATCATCGCCAAAGACGCTCAATCGCAGGCGAGAGCGTTGGACAAGCTTGAAAAGTTTCAGTACGACGATTTTCGTGGGATACTCGCAGCTTCGCGCGGCCTGCCGGTGACGATGCGATTGATCGATCCGCCTTTACATGAGTTTTTACCGAGCGAGAAGCAGCTTCGCGAGGGAGGCGCCCACGAAATGTCCAAATACATTGGCAAGTCTGCGCGCGATATCGAAAAGATCGCCGAGGGCATGCGCGAAAAGAATCCCATGCTCGGATTTCGCGGATGTCGTCTGGGATGCGTTCGCCCCGAGATGACAAAGATGCAAACGCGCGCTTTTGTCAGAGCGGCCATCGATCTCGCGTCCGAGGGCGTGCCCGTCGCACCTGAGATTATGGTGCCGCTCGTCAGCATGATCGAGGAGTTTCATCATCAACGTGATTTGATCTGGGAAGTCGTGCGCGATTGCGGCAGAGAGCACAAAGCGGCGCCTCTTCGCGTTCCTGTCGGCGCGATGATTGAAACGCCCCGAAGCGCACTTCTAGCCGGCGAGCTCGCACGCGCCGGAGCATCCTTCTTCTCTTTCGGCACCAATGATCTCACGCAGATGACGTACGGCTTCTCTCGCGACGACTCGGACGCATTCCTGCGACCGTACGTCGACGCAGGCATCATTCGTCCCGACGACGATCCGTTCCAGACGCTCGACGGCGTCGCCGTCGGCGAACTCTTACGCTTCGCCATCGAACGCGCGCGCGCCGTTCGACCTGAGATTGAATTCGGCGTGTGCGGCGAACACGGCGGCGATCCGAAATCGATCGCCATCATCAATGCCCTGGACATCGACTACTCATCGTGTTCGCCGAGCAGAATCTTACTCGCCAGACTCGCCGGCGCGCAAGCCGAGATTCAGTCGCCGTCGAGCGCGAAAAAGTCCACCTCGAAACGCCACGCGCGTTCGCACGCGTCGTTCGCGGCGTGATAACGCAACATTCTCTTCGCATGTACCTCCTCTTAGCTCGTTGTTCGCACCGAATCGATACGAATGAATCAACCGTCGCTCGCTCGCGTCCCCGAAACGCGACGCGACGAAGACAAGCCACTCGTCCCCGACGTCATCGTGCCCGCACACTCGCGCGCGTCGTGCGCCCCGGCGCGCGTCTCTCGAGCGCGCGAACGAGGGAGATGGAGACGTTCGAGGAGTACGAGATGACCTCGCGTCTCGCGCGCGGTGAACCGTCGTCGTCGCTCGTTGACGGCGCGGACGGTGCCGGTCCAACGTCTCCCGCGAATTACGTTCCCACGCGCACCGAACTCGTCGGTGGCGTCGTCGGTGGAAACGAGACGGACGTCGTGCACATGCGATTGAAACGGATGGCGGCGTTCGATTCGCACGATTACGATCCGACGGATAACGATCTCGAGGAGGACGCGTTGCGGGGACGCACGAGGGAAGATTATCGCCGAGAGCAACGGTGGAAGTGGGGGACGAGCGTGATGATTGGCGCGGTGATGGGAGTGATCGCGTTTGTGATCGATGGATTGGTGGATAAACTCAATTTGTTTCGGTACGGGGTGATCGGGGATAACGTTGGCGTGGACGGCATGTCGAGGTTCGTCGCGTGGTTGGCGCACGTGTCGGTGAGCTGCGCGTTCGCCGCTGTCGCGGGGGGATTGGTATCGTACGTCGAACCTTTGGCCGCGGGATCGGGGATACCGGAGTTGAAGACGTACTTAAACGGTGTCCACCTGAAGGGATTGCTGCGACTCAAGACGGTGGTGGCCAAATTGGGTGGTATTTCATTTAGCATTGGCGCCGGTTTAATCGCGGGCAAAGAGGGCCCGTTCGTGCACGGAGGAGGTTTAGTCGGTGGAGGATTGAGCGCGTTCGGGTCGAACACGCTGGGTTTTAAATTGAAGAATATGAAGTGGTTCCGAAACGACCGTCACAAACGGGATTTCGTCGCCATCGGTACGGCCACGGGCGTCGCGGTTGCGTTCGCCGCGCCCATCGGAGGAATGTTGTTCACCGTCGAGGAGGGGGCTAGTTTTTACAACTCTGACATGCTCTGGCGCGGTTTCCTCGCCACGTGCACGGGCGTGTTAACCATGCACTGGTTGGAGCAGTTAGATTTCGACGCCGGTGATTTTGCGCGCGCGCGGTTCGGCACGCACCGCGACTTTGGGTTGTACACGGATAGCGAGGCGGATTACTCGAAGAATTATTGGTGGTACTTTTGGGAGGTCCCCATCTTCATCGCCATGGGCGTCTGCGGCGGTCTCCTTGGCGCGGCGTTCGTCAACTTGAACGTCAAGATCACGCAGTGGCGCGCGAAGCACATCCCGGTGAAAGATAAGAGAAAGCGTCTGCTCGAAGTCGTCGCCATCGCTGGCATCACGTCGACGCTCTTCTTCTTCTTCATGTCCGTGTCTCCGTGCAAGGAGATTCCCGAACCGCTCAAGGTGGGCACGGCGGATAATCTCAATGACTTGTCCAACTCGACGTTCGAGTACGGCGTAGAGACGCGAGATGAGATCAGGAACGACTTTTTCAAGCAGTTGTACTGCCCGGATGGTCAATACTCGGTGTACGGACAACTGTTTTACAACCCGCTGGCGACGTCGTTCAAATTTCTTCTCCACTTGGGCGAAGTCGGCGAGTTTGGCGTTGACGGCGAACACCCTTTTCCGATCAGTGCGCTGTTTTGGTACTTCATCTTGACGTTTTCGCTCATGACGGTGACGTATGGCGTCGGCGCGCCCACCGGTCTCTTCGTCCCGTCGCTCGCCGTCGGCGCGTCGTTCGGACAGCTCGTCGGACGAATCGTCGCCTCCATCGCTCGAACGCGCGGAAGCGACGTCGTCATCAATCTTCGCGCGTACGCCATCATAGGCGCCGCCGCCAACCTCGGTGGGGCGACGCGAATGACGATTTCAATCACCGTACTCGTCATGGAGACGACGGGTTCGATGCAACTCATCATTCCGCTCATGCTCACGATTTTCGCCGCTAAGGCGGTCGGGGACAAGTACACGCACGGCATTTACGACACGCACATCAAGATACGAGGCGCGCCGTTCTTGGAAGAGCCCGAACTCGCGGGTCCGACGGGTGATAAACTCCGCGTGAACGAAGTCATGTGCGACGACTTGGTGACGCTTCGTCCGGTGATGCGCATCAAGGAGTTGTTGCAAATTCTCACCGAGACGCACCACGGGGCGTTTCCGGTGACGGAACACCCACCGTCGTACGCGGGCGAAGAGTTTGAACTTCACGGGTCGATCACGCGCAATTTGCTGTTGAAGATGCTCCTCCACAGAATCTCCTTTGTCGGCGAAAACGGTTTGAGCGCGACGGGGACGAATTTATTTTCAAACCCTCGCGAACGCGACGAACTCTTGGAACAACTCAAACAGATTCCATTCAAGGTTCCGTCCGCGCGAGAGGTGGCGCATCTCATGTCCGAGGACGACATTCGAACCATGTCCATCGATCTCCGCAGTTTCATGCAGAGACACCCGTTCATCGTCCACGGCGACGCGAGACTCAGTCGCGCCTATCGCCAATTCCGCACCATGGGTTTACGACACATGTACGTCATGCCCGCTCGACCGCGCGTCGTGGGTCTGCTCACGAGAAAAGACGTCATTCAAGAGCGCGCGAGTCTCACGCTCGGTCTCTACGCCCGCGGACTCGCCCGTCCGCGCGCCAGAACCGTCTCGCGGACGTTTGAACCCCCCGCCGACGCGAGAGACGACGACGCGAGAGACGACGCCTCCGGCCTCCCCGAACCCACCGCTCGCACCGCCACCGTCGAAGACGACGACGCCAAAAACGATCTCCCGTACATCCCGTACTACAGCAACAACGCCCAGGAGGACGACGACGCCGGTGCGCACGCCCCCCCGCCGCGCGCCGACGCCGACGGCGCGACCTCCGCGCTCCGCGCGTCGCCCCGCCGCCGCCGCGGCGCGCCGTGACCCCTCGTCCCCCCGCGCGTCGCGCGCGTCGCGTGAAATCACACACCATCACACATCACATCATCGTCGTCCCACGTCCAGACGCGCGCGCATCGACCGTCGTCTCGACGCGCGTCCATTCGCGTTCTGTTCCGCCGACCCGACCCGACCCATCCCATCCCATCCCACGCCGTCGGTCGGTCGCCGAATCCACGTGGCACCGCCGCCGGGTCGCGTCGCGCGGGCACCGTCCACCGTCGTCGACGCGACGCGCGCGCGTCCGATCGTCGCGTCGATGCGTCGACGAAAATATGTATTTGCTTCGTGCGCGCTCTCGCGCGCGCGATCGACCGGTGGCGCGTCGCCGCGCGCCCATCGTCGTCCATCATCGCATCCGTCGCGGTGACGAGGATTTTGAGAAATCACGCATTCGCGCGCGTCAGACCGCGACGCGACGCGCGTGCGCCGTCGGTCGCCCGCGCGTGGCGTGGAAAGTTTTCGTGCGCGTCTATTCGTACCGTCCACGGGCGTCATGGGGGCGTATCTCAGCGCGCCGGTCACGGAGAAACACTCGTCTGACGGGTCGAGCAATCACTACGCGTTCGGCACGACCGCGATGCAGGGCTGGCGCACGAATATGGAGGTGCGTGTGCGCGCGGTGATGCGCGCGAGGTCGGTGATCGCGCGCGCGGCGCGACGACGGCGTCGCGGGACGGGCGCGCGCGAGGGGTGGGGAGGGGCGCGGGGCGCGGGTTCGAACGCGACGCGAGGAGACGACGAGATTCGAGGCGACCCTCGGTGGGACGGGACGCGCGCGGTGTGAGATGTGCGTGTGACGCGCGATCGGGATCGTGGACTGACGCGCGCGATGCTGCATGACGCAGGACGCGCACTCGACCGAGTTGGACATAGGGGACTCGACGGCGTTTTTCGCCGTCTTCGACGGGCACGGAGGCAAGGAGGTGGCCATGTACGCGGCGAAACATTTACACTTGGCGTTGAAGGAGACGGAGGCGTACGGGAAGGGTGACATTGCACGAGGTTTAGAGGAGAGTTTTCTCGCGTTAGATCGGAAGATGTTGACGAAGGAGGCGGCGGCGGAGTTGAGAGCGTTTCGGTCGGGCGGAGAAGGCGGCGAGAACGCGCCCAATTCGATTAGTGGTGCCGAGGAACAGAGGCGACAGCGCGAAGAGATAAATGCAAAGTTCCGCGCGGCTTTGATTGAACAGGTGAAGGGGGCGAACCCTGACATTGATGAGAATGATCTGGCATTTGACTTTGAGTTGGACGAGGGAGATTTTGAGCTCGCCGCCGGCTCAAACAGAATGGACAACGGTGATAACTGGTCTGGACCGCAGGCGGGCGCAACGTCGGTGGTGGTGTGCATTCGCGGTGATAAGGTGTATTGCGCGAACGCCGGCGATTCGCGCGCGGTGTTTTCGCGAAAGGATGGACAAGTTGTCGACATGAGCGAGGATCACAAACCGATGAACACGGGCGAACGCCAGCGCATTATCAAAGCCGGTGGTTTCGTCAGCGAAGGGCGCGTGAATGGTTCTCTCGCGCTCTCTCGAGCTTTGGGTGACTTTGATTATAAGAGCAACAAGGAGCTCTGTGAGAAGGAACAGGCGGTGACGGCGTTCCCAGAGATTCGCGAGTTTCAGCTGCAGGATGGAGATGAATTCATGATTCTCGCCTGCGACGGTATTTGGGATGTGATGACGTCGGAGCAGTGTGCAGCCTTCGTGCGCGAACGTTTGCGAGAAGGTTTACAAAAGGGCGAAACCGATACGTTTAAATTGAGTCAAATTTGTGAAGAGCTGTGCGATAGGTGTCTCGCGCCGGACACGCGAGGGACCGGCTTGGGTTGCGACAACATGTCCGTAGTCATCGTTTTACTCAAAAAGTTTTGCTCATTCGCCGTGTGAGATAGATTTCGCGAAAAACTATGTGTTGTACTCGTAGGCTTTGTGATGATGGAAAATTCGGTATATCAAAGCATTTGTTTCAATAGCGCGCGCGCTTCCTCGAGTATGTCTCCGTCGACGCCGTGACGGACGGCGCTGCGGTACCAGCCCGCTCTCTCGCCTCTTCCTCGAGCTCGAGCTCGCGCGCCAAATCTAACACGAGAGGTTTGAAGAAACGCTGTCTCGCGTTGATGAAAAAGTTGGACACGCACGCCACGGACCAATCGAGTTGCTCCGCCAACCGCTCTTTTTCCGCGCGATTCGGAAACGGCGCGTCGAAATGATCCAAAATCCACTGTCTGAGCATTCGTTGACCACTCTTACTCGACAACTTTCTTCGCCGCGTACGCCCCATCGGCTCTTCCTCCGAACTCTCCTCTGGCGGTCTCGTCGCCCGTCCCGTCGCCGACGCCGCGAGCGCTCGTTCCAGCGCCGCTCGAATCCCCTCCCTCGCGTGCGCCGCGATCCCCACCTCACCGCCCCACCACCCCATCCTCTCTCGCATCGCTCGAAACCGTCGCTCGACGTCATCCACCGTTCGCTCGAACCGCGCTTCCGCTTCCGCCGGCGCCTCCGTCTCGTCCGTGTCTCTTCTTCTCCGCGACGACGGCGCGCGCGTCGACCACCCCGCGCGTCGCACGCCCACGCCTCGACCGCACCGTCCGATCGCTTCGCGCGTCGCACACATCGCGTCCTCGTCTTTGCGCCACCGCGCGTTGTCTCGCCGTCGTCGTCGCGCGCCGACGTCTTGCTCCGACACCACCCGTGTCTGACACGAAAACGCTCGCCCGGAACACTTTTTCTCCGGCGTCGCGCGCGGCGACCGACCGCCGAGCGCCCGAGACGAGCGCGCGAGGGAGAAGACGCGACGACGCGCGTCGCACGCGCGCGCGCGGAGGAGAGACGCCGACGGGAGAAGACGCGGCGACGCGAACGCTCGAGTCGTTCGGTCGTGGCGAGTCGTGACGTGACGTGTCGTGACGTGCGGTGACGGTGGAGGAGAACGCGCGCGCGCGCGAATCAGAATCAACCAACCAACACCCATCATTCATCGTGTCGTCGTCGGTCGCCGACGGTGCGAATGGTGGATTCTGTGCCTATGAAAGCGGCGCGAGGGCGGCGGGGGAGCGCGGTGAAACCCGTCAGTGGGTTGGAGGGGAGAGATTTGGACGCGAGTCCGACGCGAGCGTCGACGGGATTGTCGACGCGCGCTCGATTCGAGCCGGTGGCGGAGGACGCGGAGGACGCGGAGGACGCGGAGGATGCGTTTCACTTGAGCGCGAGCGCGCGTTCGCCGTTCGGGCGCGCGAGTGATTTTCCACCGTCGTACGACGAGACCAAGCTGATGGAGGCGGAGACGTCGTCGGGGGCGACGGAGGCGGACGAGGAACCCGCGCTCGAGCAACTGCGAGACGAGCTCGGATTCGAAGTGCCGATGAGTTTGCACGCCCGGTACGAGGCGCGAGGCGCGGAGCGCGCGGAATTACGTAATCATCAGATGGAATGTTTGGAGGTGTATAGACATGTGCCAGAGAAACAGCGATGCATCGGTGGTGATGCGTGTTTGGCGTTGGCGGTGAACGGCGTGCACCCGAAGCATCGCGCCGAAATTTGGGCGGAAAAGCTCAAGGCGCACCTCAAGCAAAATTCGAGCACGCAATCGTATTACCAATACTTGGAATTGGGCAACGTGTCGTTGACGGAGGAAGAGCGTGAACTCATCGACGGCGATGTCAGAGCCGTGTGTCCGACGCATCCATCCTTTTACACGCCGGAGATGCGAGGGGAGGAGAGCGATGAAATGTCGACGTCGTCCGCGTCGCACACCTTTGCCAACCTAGCGAAACAATTCAAATTTGATCCGCAAGGTGGTGCGTTCAAGGACATTCCTGGGATTTTGACGAACATTTTGATCGCGGCGGCGGAGCGCAGTCCGCACGGATACTGTCGCAGTTTCGTGGTTCCCGCCGCCGTCATGCTCTTGCTCACCGACGACGAAGAGGCGTCGTTCTGGATGCTGGCGGGTCTGACGGAGGACGTGTTGTCTAGCTTTATCTCGCGTTCGGCGATCAATCTTTACTCAGAGGCCAAGTACATCGATCTAGAAATCAGTCTAAACGAACCCGAGCTCACGGCGTTCTTGAACAAGGGGGAGTGTCGTCCGAGCGTCGTCGTCGCAGGATTCCTGACGAGATTCGGTCTCGGCACGCTCCCGACCGAGAGCGTCCTCCGCTTGTGGGACGCGCTCATCCTCGAGGGTGGTGATATTCTCGCTCCGTTTAGCATTTTGGTCCTGAAGAGCATGAAGGATGACCTCATGAAGACCGATCCGTCGACGGTGTGCGATTCGTTCGACGCGGCGGCGGCGACCATGTTTGACATCGGCGACATCATCATGGACGCCATCGTGTTGGCGAGGGATCTGAACAGTAAATTCGATTCTTTGAGTATACGATTGGGTGAACGGGAAGTCACCGCGGACGTGCTGAATAATTTGAATAGTTTTCAAGCCGCCGTGAACTCTCTCTCAAAGACCGCGGGGCCCGAGGGCATCGGTCGCATGGAAACCATCTCGCGCCAGGAAGTCGAGGCTCTCGTGCGCGAAGTGTACGAGTTGGATACCTTTGAAAGCGCCGACACCGCGGTCGATAAGAGTTATCAAACGCGTGAGATGATCATGGCGCACGATTTGGGGACACGACATCAAGCGAGCGGGAGAAAAGAAGGATTGCGCTTTGACGAGCTCATGAAAGTTCTTCGCATCAAATCAAGCACGTCGAGCAAACTCAAAATGCTCGCGGTGAGCGGGAAGACGGTGGAAGAGCGCGTGAAGAACTTCATCATCGGTGAGACGAACGAAGAAGAACCGTCGGAAAAATCCGTCAAGATGGCGCTCTTCGTCGCAAACGGCGTCCTTCCCACGCAGCGACTGAGCAGTGCGCCTCTGGAATCGAGCATGCTGATGCGATTCATCTCATCGCCGAATTGGTACGGCGAGATGCGCATGGATGCGAGATCGGCGTTGATTCTCGCCAACTTCACCGTGCCGCTGTTCATGGGCGGGACGATGAAGGACACGTTTGACGTCTCCATCGTCGCCACGCGGGCGAAAAGCATGGACGACAGTCCGCGGTCGTTCGGCGGCTTCGTTCCGCTCGCGCACACCGAGTACTTTTTACTCGTGCAGACGAGCGAAAACAAGCCAATCATCGTCAAGAAGCGATTCAGCGAGTTCAAAAAGCTGCACGAGACGCTTCGAGCGAGCGGTTGTCACAACATCACGCGCGTCTCAGAGGGCATTCTCGGCACAGACGCCGCGCTCAGCGTAGATCCTCACGTCGTCGCCGTGCGTTCGGTGACGTTGCAGCGATACCTCGACCAGCTCACGTCGTGCGGTTTGCCCAAGGTGAATCGTCTCATCCGAAACTTTCTCGGTTTGGGCGAACGCAAGACTCCCGCGTCTCGCCTCCGCACCATGTGCCAGACGGCGTGTTCGGGCGTGCCGTGCAATTTTTTCGGATTCGGCGCTCGCGTGAAACCGTAATCGTCTCGCATCATAGATACGTAGTCAACATTATCATCACCACGTAGTACACCCACGCGCGCGTTTTCATCGCGTCTCTTCGCGCGCGTCCGGGACCGCCGTCTCGCGCGTCTCTTCGCCGCCTTAGGGCACGCACCGCCTCTCGGGACATCCGCACAATCCACCTCGGGTTCGTCCACCCCACTCCGTCGTCGACGATGAGCGGGGCGCCCATCAACCCAAAACCCTTCCTCGCGTCGCTCACCGGGAAGAAGGTGGCCGTGAAGCTCAAGTGGGGCATGGAGTACCGCGGTTTTCTCGTGAGCACGGATGCGTACATGAACCTCCAGCTCGCCTCGACGGAGGAATTCGTCGACGGTGAGTGTCAGGGCGCGCTCGGAGAGGTTTTGATTCGGTGTAACAACGTCATGTGGCTCAAGGCGTCGGACGAGGACGGCGACGCGTGAGTCGCGCGCGGCGAGAACGCGCCACAACGGGGGAGCGGGCGCGAGGATTTCTTTCCTTCCTTTGAGAGACGGCGGGACGCCGAGGCGCGAGGTCGGTCGACGCGCGGGGACGCGGCGCGCGAGGGAACATCGACACCGCGCGTGTAGTGAGTACAAAAGTAAACGAAAACACATTGCGTCGCGCGCGCGTCGTCGTCGCGCCGCGGACTCGACGTCGGCGACGAGGCTCGAGCGTCGACGCTCAAACCATTTCGAGAAACGACTCGCCATTCCGAGGGACTCAGACACCCGCGTGTAGATGCGCCGCCGACCGATAGTTGGGAGTCGCGCCGCTCCGTCGGTGCGTGTCGGTCGTCACACGCGCGCGACGTGCGCGGACGTTCAACCTCTCATGCGCGCGCTCTCGCGCACACTGTGTCTTGTCCTCGCTTTGGCGCCCGTCTCGCGCGCCGCACCGCTCGTTGAACCGTCCGTCGTGCGCTCAACCAACGGCGCGCTCACGGAGACGCTCACCGTGGCTGCGTACGAATACGCGACGACGACGCCGACGACGGTGTCGTTCAAGACGCGCGGGTACTTTGGATCGGCGGAGACCGTGCCCACGACGTCGACGTCGACGTTAAAGCTCGGTCCGACGCTCAGGATCAAGGCGGGCGATCGCGTGCGTGTGAATCTCGTCAATGCGCTCTCCGCCAACGCCGACGCCGTCGTCATGAATACGTATCACACGCCGGGAACGACGAATTTACACACGCACGGGTTACACATCAGTTCGTACGATCCTTTGGATAACGTGTTGATCAAGGTGGAGCCGGGAAATTCGCATCAGTACGTGTACGACATCGCTTCGGATCACGCGGCGGGAACGAGCTGGTATCACGCCCACGCACACGGCAGCACGGCGATTCAAGTCGGCGGCGGAATGGCGGGCGTGATCATCGTCGAGGACGCCTCGGATGAGATTCCGTTGGATGTGGCGGCGGTGACCGAAAAGATCATCGTCGTGCAATACATTCAATTCGCTGACGTCGTGACCATCGCGTCGACGGTGGGGATGGGCGAAACGTGGACGTCGACGTCGACGGGCACGGCGGGGCTCTCGCGTTTTCTCGTGAATGGTCAGTATGCGCCGACGATTACGTTGAATCAAAACGAGTGGACGCGTCTGCGAACGGTGTTTATGTCGCTCGATAGAGCTGTCAAGCTGTCGCTCGGTGCGGCGGCGAGCAGTCTCGGATGTGAGTGGAAGCTTCTCGCCAAGGATGGCATCTACGTCGACGACGCGCCTCGCGCAATGACGAACGTATACATGGGTCCCGGGAACCGGGCCGACATCTTGATTCGATGCTCGAGCGCCGGGACGTTTACTGTTGATTCCGTCGGTGGTACGAACCCGAACGCGCCGAGCACGACGGGCGTTTTGAATTTCGACGTCGTCTCGAGCACCTCCACGGCGACGGCGCTCACGAAGTTCACGGCGAAGAAACCTGTATACCTCGCCGATATCTTCGCGTACACCGGAACGGTCGAAACGCACTCGCTCTCGCTCGCGGGCGCTGGCGGGGGTCCGGGTGGCGGTCCGGGTGGCGGTCCGGCCGGTCGACGACGTTTGCTTCAAGGCGGCGGCGGCGCGTGTTTGCTGAATTACGACAACGCGGGCCCGGTTTCGTACACAGGAAACAGCTTGGGCGATATCGCCGCCGGATCGGTGCACACGTGGACGCTCGGCGGCGCTAACGCGCATCCGCTGCACATTCACATCAACCCGTTTCAACTTGGAACCGTCGTCGACGCGACTGGAGACGCAGACTCATATTTTAAACAAGGCGATTGGCACGACGTGTTATTCATCCCGACGGGTTTCACGATTTCGCAAATTCACCACCACTTTGCCGATTTCGAGGGAAAGGTGGTCCTTCACTGCCACTTTCTGAATCACGAAGATTTGGGGTGTATGGGATATTGGACCATCACCGGCTCGAACGGCACTCGGGCCACCGGACTCTCGGCGTCGGCGCTAGCGACCTCGACCACGCCGCTGACGACCACACCGCCCGCGACCCCGAGCGCTGCAAAGGCTTCCAATGCCGTCGCGGCCGTATTGAAGATGTATGTGTTGTGTCAGTTTTTCTGTTTTATGTGAGCTTATGTGAATTTATTTGGTGTATTATTTGTCTACTCGAGACATTCGCGTCGCGTCTACATGTTCGGCATGTTGAATCCCGGAGCACCGTCAATCTTCGCGTTAGAGAAATCCATTTCGGGATGCGCCTCCATGAACTTCTTGAGCGCATCGTGCTTGGTCTGTTCCTCCGACGTAGGTAAACCGAGCTGTTTTTGTCGCTGATCGTACATCATCTTCTCCACCGTGACGCGCGTCTCGCCGTCGAGATCGTCAAGACGACTATTTTCCGGTTCCACCTTCTTCGTGTCAATCTCCTGGTCGCCCTTCAACACGCACGTCCACCACTCGACGCCCTTCAATTTCTGCAAGAAACATGACACGTACGCGTTATCCTCGAGCGTCCAGTAACACTCATCTGGCGCAACCGGCGCGTAAAATTCACCCACGATGGTGGACGCCTCCGCCTCGACGCCGTCCGCGCCGTACACCTTGAACGAAAATCTATCCTTGGTGAATTCACACTTCACCTGCTTCGACTTCGTCCCAGGCGGTACCGCGACCCGCACTTCCACGTCCTGAAGCGTCTGCGTCCACACGTACTTCTCCGTCTCTCCTCCGTTCCCGACGTTCGGCGCCGTTGTTCCCGGTTTCAACGCGTGCGGATCCTCCTCCTCCTCCTCCTCTCGTCCCTCCTCCTCTCCCGTCTCCTCCGTCACTCGTCCCTCGTTCTTCGCCATCGCCATCTCCAACGTCTTCGCTCGAACCGCCTCCACCCGCGCGCGCTCCGCCTCCTCCAACGCGCGCGCCTTGGCCTCCTCTCTCTCGCGCCGTTCCCTCGCCGCCCGCTCGGCATCCTCTCTCGACGTCTCCGCCGCCTTGACCGCCGCGCGACCGCCCGCGCGTCCGAGAGCGTCTCTCACCGCGACGCCCGCGCGCGCCTTGTCGACGAAAAAGTCGGTGCGGTCGTTCAAAAACCCGAAGAAGGCGTCGAGGAGCAACGCGATCGGCGTCTCGCCCGGCGGCGCGTGGGCGGCGCAAATCTGCGCCGCCTGCGTCATCAACCCGTCGACGCTCTGTTTCGCGGACGGTGGAAGGTCAGCCATGGCGCGTGTGTCGCGGTCGCGTCGTCGAGCGGCGGTGGGGACGCGGTCGTCGGCGTCGGCGCGACGCGGTCGTCGGCGTCGGTGCGAGTCGAAATCTGTGGGTTGTGTGGGCGGCACACGTCGACGACCGGTGCGCGCGGCGAGAAGGGGCGCGGGACGGGTGGACGCGCGCGAGGAGGTGAGTCGTACAGATCCACCGCGCGCGAGACCGCCGAACAGCGCGTCGAGACGCGTCGAGACGGTGCGCATCGGTGTGCATTTTTTGAACCGAGACGACAGACGACGCCATGTTCGACGCGAACGCGTCGCTTCGTGCGCTCGAACCGGCGGCTCGAGACGCTAACGCGTTCAAGGCGAGAAGCGCGTTGATCGCGATGCGCGATATCGTGTCGAGAGCGCGCGAATCGGGAGTGGACGCGTCGGTCGGGATGCGCGCGTGTTACTCGGCCGTGAGCGGATTATTGGGAAGCGGGAAGAGAGAGGTCAGGGCGGACGCGGTGGCGACAGCGAGAGCGTTCGTGTTCGCGGACTGTGGTTTGACGGTGGATGAGACGGAGGAACGGTTGGCATTCGCGTGGAAACACGCGAATTGGCGGTTTCGATTGTCGGCGGTGGAGATTTTGAGCGCGTGCGCGACGGACGCGGAGGACGTGACGGAGGCGTTCACGAGGAGACTGTTCGATCACTGCGTCGAGGCGTTGAACGACAGAGAGGCTGACGTCCGCGAGCGTGCGTTTGAGGGGATCTCGAGGGCGCACGGAAGGTTTCCGGATGCGGTACTCGTCGCGTTGGAGTCGATGCGAGACGATATGCGGCCGCAACACGTCAAGGAGATTGAACGTCGTCTGAAATCATCGCGCGCTGATTCCGGACGAAGCGAAAGCGCGATGGTGTCTGAAAAGAATTCGCGCGGCGCGAGCGAGAGTAAAGGCGCACCGACGGCGATGATCGGTGATGGACTTGTTCCGCCACCGCCCGAACGGATATCGAACGAGAGAGAACTTGAGAGAGCGATCGATCGCATCGCTCGGGATTTGCAGCCGAACCAAGATTGGTTGAAACGCATCGCGGCCATGGTTCGTTTAGAGGCGATCACGCTCGGCGGCGGTGGCGATGTTTTCGAAGTTGCGTTCACGGCGGCGCTCGGCAGGGCGGTGGACGTTCTCGTGGCGCAAATCGGCGATAGACGCAGCGCGGTGTTGAAGCAAGTCGCACACCTTCTTGTCACCTTGGCCGCAAACGCGACGAAGCCCTTCGAAGCACACGTCGATCAATTCATCGCGGCGCTTTTGAAAACGACCGTCGTCACGATCGGTGTGATCGCAGATAGCGGCAACGCGTGCATTCGCGGCGTCATCACGCACTGCCGCTCTCCAAAGTTGGTTGCAAAGTTGACGGACGTCGTCGTCAGAGAGCGATCACCGAAAATGCGCGCGTGCATCATCGATTATCTGACGCTCATTCTTCAAAATTGGGATCTCGGGAAGCGACAGATTGATGCTATCGGCAACGCGCTCAAGGTGACGCTGTCCGATGCGGACGCCAACGTTCGAGCCAACTCCAAGGCGTGCTTCGAAATTCTCTCCATGACTTCACCGACCGCGAGCGACGACGTCCTCGCGCGAGTAGATTCGAAACTCGCTAGAAGTCTGTCGAGCATGACGAACGACAGCGAGTCCGAGGCGTCGGTCGAACGGCGAGACCGCAGCATGCGAGGCGATGTGTCGAGCGCTCCATCGCGGTCGGCGAGTCGCGCGTCGGGAACGAAAAATATCGACACGGAGATTCAGGGTGCGACTAAACCACCCACTTCACCTTCGTCTACGGTACAGGGCGTCGCGGTGGCTGTCATGTTTGCTGAACGCGTCGAGAAAGCGGCGGAAGTCGCCACGCGAGCCGAGGCGTGCGCCAAATTGCGCAACGCTCTGGAGGAAGCCGATACTCGAACGCACGGCGCTCAAGTCGCGCAGTTCGAAGCTCAAGTGACCCTCCATGCGTCGCGCGTCGTTGAACTTCTTCTAGGATACATGTCTGATAGTGATGCCCTTGTGATCGATCCCGCACTGGAGTGCGTGGCTACGATTGCGTACATCGCGGCGGAGGAAATCAAGGACGCCATGCCGGATTTGTGCCTGGCTGTGTTTGAATGTCTCAACGACCATCGCGAGTCCACTCGCGCGCTCGCGTCTGAAGCACTGACCGCCATTGGTGACGTTCACAAGCCGGATGCGCTAGTTTCGTCGCTCCTGCGCTCCTTGCACTTAGCGTCGACGTCTAGGATAAAAACCGGCGTGCTCGAATTCGCGCTGTACGTCTTGTGCGGACGCGGTGGTGGTGCGGGCGAAGTCGTGCATTCGCCGGCAAAGGTCAGCGCTGACTTGGAGTCTTGGGTCGATCTCGTGATAGAGCTCGTGTGCGATGCCGATGAGGTTTTAGCGAAAGCGTCTGGATCGAATTTGGCGGCCATCCACTCTCACGTCGACGGAGCAATCGTACCGAGAAGACTGATGGCGAGTTCGGAATACAAACGCGTTCGCTTCATGGAAGCTGTAGAGCGGCGCGTCCCGAAACTCGCTTCGATGTTACAGCCGTTCCTGAGCGCGCCATCTCCGAAGCCAAAGACTCCTGCGAAAGCGCAGACTCCGGTGTCTGTTCGCGAAGAATACAACTCGTTGGATGACGCCGATGAGTTTGAAGATCAAAACACCACATCCTTGAACGCGGCTCGCGAAACCCTTGTTTCGAAGACATCTGCGATGAAATTGTCGAGACCCAGTGTCGGTGAGCAAATCGTCTCCGCCATGGAAGGATTGCGCGACGACAGCGTCGAGACGGTTGTTCGCTCACTCCACAACGTGGAGTCGTGTGCGCGATCTCATCACGGTCAATTGAAGCCTTATCTGCCTTTGATCGTTCCAGCGTTGTGTTCATTGGTGGATGATTCCATAGAATTCGTCGCCGCTCACGCTTTCGCAGCGTTGAAGACAATCTTTTCTTACGGCGACGGGGACTTGAATGATGCCATTGCGGCGCTTTTACCGTTGATCAACGCATACAACTCATCGAGCGCACCGCTTTATTGCGTTCAGACACTTCTGAAGGACTCCGGTGTACAAGAGGTGGAAAATGTGGCGTCGATTCTCCTTCCATCTGTCGTGCTCGCGTGCAACAACATGGATCCTACCGTTCGTTACGAGGCGGTCAAAGTTCTCGCCATGTGCCAACGCACCCTTGGGAAAGGATTGATATCACCATTTATGGGCGATTTGTCGCCTGCGCATCGCGGCATAGTCGATCGTTACGCGGACGGGCTCGTTTAAACGATTAGAAAGTGTAGTCGGTAAAATATTACAACGTCGATTCGGGATCAATTGTGAGAACGGAGTCACCGCTGGATGACGACAGCGCCGGCGAGGTCACTCTCACCAATCACGGCACTATCGTCCGATAAAGACTTCGGCGGGAACCCTGAGAGTTGAAGAGAATACGGAGCTGTTTCACTCGGCCTAGACTTCGCGATGAACGCACGAATGTGAGCCACCGTGTGCGACATGTTGAACTTTGCCACCAACCGACTACCGTCGCGTAAACGTATTTGAATGGATGTCGTCGGTTGACTCTCATCCACGACCCAATCATCTGCGGCAATGTGCGTCGACGCCGACGACGGTTCGCTTGAAGCTGCCGACGGTTCACTCGCAAGCGTGCGCCCGGAACCACCGAAGGCCTTGAACTTGGGCGCGGTGTAAGGTTCGTGTCGTTGTACCAAGTTGATATTCACGCGCTGCGTGCGAGTCTTGGGCGCGAGCTCGGCCGGAGCCTCCCCGCGCCCGATTGATTCCATGAAAGCCATGTTGGCTGGATCGTCAAACGCCCGGAGCGGGCCGTCGTCGACGGTGAAACCGTTTTGCCAAAAAGTAATCACTCTCGAGATTACGCCGTCGTCGCGTTCGCTCGACTCCGCCGGCGCACCGGCGCTCGCCTCGGCGTCTTCAGCGGACGAGTTTAACGTGCGTCCGCGCCCCTGAAACGCGGTGCTACGACCCGCGTTCGGGTTCAAGTCCTCCGCCGTTCCGCTGACGGCGCCGTGCGCTCTGGCGCCGTCGAACATCGCCGCCAATCGCGCCTCCGGTCGCTCGCGCGGATCGATCACCGCCTGCCCACTCGACGCTCCACCGGTGTACCACTCCTGTGGATCTGGTCCATCGCTCCCGCGATCGCTATCGTTCGCTTTATCGTCGTTCATGTCGCGGAATCCTCGGACGTTGGACTGGGATCTCGGTCAGTCGACTGTCAACGAGCGTCGCGCGCGCGCTGCGACATGAACGAGTGCACGCACCATCTTGACCAAACAGTCTCTCGAGACGCGATGCGAGAGGATATCTTCCACGCGTCGACGATCGGCGCGAGGGACGAGGCGAAGACTGATGTCTGTCTCGTCGAGCGGCGTCGACAAAGAAAGAGGTTGCTGAAAAATTGACATTACACATCGTTGCGAGCTCCAATGCGGTGCATCGAACTGATTGCTATCTATCGTCTATTCTTCTTCTTGCCGCTCGCCGCGGACCAAGCGAGGTCCTCGCCATCTTCCTCGTCGCCGGCGAATCCCGGTCCGGCACCTTGCGCGGCTACTTTGGAGAGTTCGCCGTTTCCTAAACCTTCCGCTAGCGAAGGATCGGCGCGTTTTTGACGAATGAGCTCGGTTGCAAACGCGTTCGCTTGCGGTGTCTTGCCGAGGTAGAGCATGACGTACTCCTGCACCTCGCCGGCGGAGGGTAATCCGAGCAAGAAATCAACCAAGGTCATGTCGTCAGAGTTGTTGAGTTGCGACATTTGCGCCTTGCACCAAGTGCGAAGCGCGTTTTTGTTGTTCAAAGGCGGTGCGCCCGTCGTGGATTCAGATCGTGGCGCCGTCGGTTGCGTGAGCGGCGCGACGACGTTACCGACCGTTTGAAGAGCCTTCGGAACGGGCGCGGGAACGCTTCGCGGAACCGGCATGGCTTGACGAGGAGTGGCGACCGGCTTCGGAGGTAGCGATCCCACCGCGGCGGCCGCGACCCAGGCACCAGATGCCTGTGCGACTGCGTGTTGCTGCTGTTGCTGCGCCGCGGCGGCCGCCGCACGTCTGGCCGCCGCTCTAGCCTCTTCCTCTTGCACTTCCTTCAAACTCTTCACGCTACCGGCGCCTCCGTTTCCGCCCCACGCGCCGCCGAAAGCGGAGGACATGGTCGGTGGCGGTGCGTTTCTGGCAGCTTCCGCCGCGCGCGCCTCCTCTTCGCGCTGAATGTCTAAGAGAGTTTTGCCAGACGACACCGGTGGCGGCGTCGGGACCGCGCCTCCCCACGCCGGTCCGGTCGGCGCCTTGGGCGCTTCAACCGCCGGTTCCTCACGGGGAGGCATCGTCACCGCCGCCTGCTGGTGAATCTGTTGCGGTTGAGGCATCTCACGCACGGACGGGGGAGCGTCCCACTTCGCAGTAGCATCCGCGCTCGCCACTTCCTGGCGACTCGCGTGATCGTGCAAGTGTCTCGCTTCGATGGCGGCGAGACTCGCGCCTCGAGCTTGCGAGGGCGCGCCTCCGGCTTGGCTAGATATTCCTAAACCCGCGGCAAAGTTGGCGAACGCAGTCGACGGCGCTCCGGATTGTTGAACGGGTGGATTCGGAGCGATTCCGTGCGACTGTTCAATTTCCGCCAAAGATCGTCCGCGCGGAGCGGGCGCCGCGCCGACGGGTTGCTCTTGCTGCGTCAACCATGGAGGCAACCCACCTTGCTGCGGCGGCGGCTGTCGCGGGGGTGCTTGTTGTGACTGCGTCGGTTGTGGCGCTTGTTGCTGTTGTTGCCGCTGCGGAGGCGCTTGTTGCATCGGGATGCGGTAACGCCAACCAGACTGTAACAACTGAATCAGCGGCATGAAGGGCGCGCTGGGCGGGGCGTCGACCGGCTTGCACGGCAAGTCGTTCGGGAAGAATCCGCCTTGGTGCCATTCGATCAACTCTTGTCTCGTGAATGGCCCCTGTTGCTGCCCAGTCGGATCGAGATACAACCACTCGATGTGCGCCGGCACCGGAGGCACTTGTTGCTGCGCTTGTTGCTGCTGCTGCGCGGGAGAGGGCGCAGGCGGCATCTGAATCTGTGGCATCTGAAGAGGCGCTTGTTGTTGCTGCGCTTGTTGCTGCGGCGGTTGCGCCGGCAAGATGTTTCCGATGTTCGCGAGGTGCGGCATGAGCGTCTCCTCCTCTTCGAGCGCGACGAATCGCGACGTCTTCGGCTGCTCTTGCGGCGGCGCCCTCATGCTGAGACCGGCCAATCCGAGTCGTTCCTCCTCTGTGAGCTGAGGCATCGCCGTGCCCAAGAACGACTCATCCATGATACTCGCATCGGCGAGGGCATTACTTTCCTGCGCCCATTCCGGCACGTCATCCTTGCTGTTGGCGTTTTGCGCAGTCGTCTTGGGTTCCTTCTTCTTCGGCCAATCTCCGTGACGACCGAGCATCGTGAGCTCCCACATCGGATCGCCAGGTTTGATCGTCTTCAAAGGAACATTCGTTCCGCACACCTCCTCCGGCAGCGCGCACGCGTTCGCGCGTTCCATATCTCGAAGAATCGTCACCAATTCCGCCGCGGTGTACCTCTTCGCGTCGTCCGTCGTCGTCTCTGTCGGCGCCTTCGCCGTCTCTTCACCCTCACCCTCGCCCTCGGGATCCGCAAACTGCCCGTTTGCGACTTTCTTCGTCATCACCGCCTCGTAAAACGCGTCGCTCACGCTGCTCACCTGCAGCGCGCCCAGACTCAACTCGAGCGCCTGTCCGCCGCTCTTCCCTCGTCCCATGGTGAATCCACGCCCCGACGGTCTCGTGGGAATCCCCTCGCGCGCGTGCGCGCGTCCACTTCCCGACTTATCGCCGCTCTCACCACCGCCGCGCTTCCCACCCTCACCGCCGTCGATCCACGCCTTGGATCCCCACGCGTCGCCTCGCTTGCCCCAGCCCTTGTCGCCGCCCTCCTTCCCGTCACGCCGCTCTCGTCGCTCCCGCGGTCGCGCGCGCGCCTCTCCCCCTCGACCGTCGCCGCCTTTTGCGCCGTGTTCACCGTCGCCGCGCCATTTCCCATCACCCTCCGTCGCGCGCGCGCCGCCTCGCCCGTGTCCGTCGGTCGATTTCCGATCTCGTCCTTGGCTGTGATTGTGATGATGATTGTGCGCCGTCGTCCACTCGCCGCCCTCGTCGTGCGTCACCCCGGCCTGCGCGTTCGTCTCCGTCGTCGTCTCGGCCGTCATCGCGCCGCGCGCGAGGACGCCGCGTGCGTGGGTACCACGTCGCGCGCGGGAGTCGCGCGGTGCCGTGTGCGGTTGGAACGCGTTCTTCGACGCGGCACACGGCGACGCGCGCGCGCGCGCGCGACCGATCGACGGCGACGACGGATCGAGCGACGGTGACGATGGCGACGACGGCGCGCGCGTGGACGCGCGCGCGATGGCGTCCCGGGTCGGGACGGTTTTGGTCGCGCGAGTCGTGGACGAGTTCGACGACGACGACGGTGATGCGTCGACGACGCGCGCGACGCGACGAGGAGGAGGACGACGCGGATGGTCGTCGTCACCGGTCTCTCACGCGCGCGCGGCGACTCTCGGCGTCCGCGTCCTCGTCGTCGACGCGAACGGTGGTGGCGGAGGACGAGGACGCGACGCGCGCGGTGGCGCGCGCGCTCGCGGCGGCGTCGAGAACGGGGGATTGCGTGTGTCTTCGAGGGGCGGTCGGGGCGGGGAAGAGCGCGTTCGCGCGGGCGTTCGTGCGCGCGGTGTGCGAGGATGAGACGATGGACGTGCCGTCGCCGACGTATTTGGTGCAACAGAGGTACGAGGGACGCGACGGGCGAGAGGTGCACCACTACGATTTATATAGACTGCGAGACGAGGGGGAGGTGGAGGCGATGGTTGATTTAGGGGAGAGCGCGAGGCGAGCGACGGCGTTGTTCGAGTGGAGCGAACGGCTGGGAACGCTGACGCCGAGGGAGAGGTTGGAGGTGTACGTGCGCGCGGCGGAGGCGGGCGAGACGTTCGGCGACGACGTCGAGCGCGCCGAGGGCGCTGAGACCGTGGCGTGCGACGACGACGACGACGACGAGGCGTATGGTCACGACGAGGATGACGATGTGGACGATGCGTACGTGGATAACGCGGCGCGCGTGTTTCGTTTCGTCGCCATCGGTGGTGATTGGGCGTCTCGCTTGGCGAGCGTCAGATTTGACGTCAAAGGGGCGTCGTCCTAGCTCATAGGGCTACTTTGTTAGAGAAACGCAAAACTAGTTAGTGCTTGTTGTTACAGCGCGCGTGATGTTAGCTCGAGTGCGGACCCTCTTCTTCGAGTTCCAAGAGTTCATCGAGATTTTCAGGTCCCCAATCGTCTTCTTCGCACGCGTCGTCCCAATCGTCGTCGACGCAGGACGCGTCGTCGTCCCAGTCGCCGTCGGGATCGGAACAATCGCGTTTCATTTTCGCCGTGAGCGCGCGAATGAGACTCGCTTGCATGGAGTTGAGCGTCTGAACGTTTTCGATGCTCCCTTCGAGCGAACCGGCGTGGATGGCGGCGCCGAGCGCGACGGCTTCGTCGGGATTGACGAGGGACACATTCGGTTTGCGTCCCAAGGTATTTTCGACGAATCGTCGCACGCAGGGTGATTTCGTCGCGCCTCCGACGAGTAGAATTTGGTCAAACGGCCTGCCCGCCGCGCGCGACGCCCCGTCCTTCTTCCTGGAGTTTTCCAAAATGGCTTCTAAATCAACTCCGGCGCTATCCGCCGCCGCGCTCACCGGACGACGCATGCGTCGTAAAATATCAATGACGAGCTTTTCAAAAAGAGATCGCGTGAGAACGCGCATGCTCCCGTCTGGCATTGGTACTTCCACTTGTTCTTGGTCGCTGAGCGCCTCTCGAGCCTTGCGCGCGACGCTCAGAGCTCCCCTCGGATCCACCGAGGCTCCGAGAGATTTCGCCTCGGCGGCGAGCCAAATTGCGATGACTCGATCAAAATCATCTCCTCCAAGATACGGATCACCGCCGGTCGCGAGCACTTCAACCGTGCCTCCGCCCACCTCCAACACGCTTACGTCGAACGTTCCACCGCCGAGATCGAACACAAAGACGGTTTCGTCGCCGTCCACGTCGACGCCGTACGCCAACGCCGCCGCCACCGGTTCCTTCAACAACCGCACAGCCTTCAATCCCGCGAGTTCACCCGCCCTGATCGTCGCCTCCATCTGCGCGTCGTCAAAGTACGCCGGCACCGTGATCACCGCCTTTTCTATCGGCATTCCAAGCTCCTCCTCCGCCGCGTCCAAGAGCGTCCGCAGAACGTGCGAGCTCGCCTCCTCCGGCGTCACCGCGTACTCCTCGCCCTCCCCGTTCACCGCCGCGATCGCCGCGAATTTCGTCTCCGGGTGCGACACCACCCTATACGGCACGTCTTTCGCCTGCGCTTTGCATTTTTTATACTTTCGACCGATGAACCGCTTGACGCTGTGCACCGTGTTTCGAGAATCAGCCGCCAACCGCTTCCTCGCCTCCCGCCCCACCGCCACCGCCGCACCGTCCGGTCCGAACGTCACGATCGACGGCATCGTTCGATGTCCCTGACACGGCACGATAACGGCCTCACCGTCTCGCACGATGGCCACCGCGCTGTTCGTCGTGCCGAGATCGATTCCACAAAACGAGCGCGCCGTTACAGCGCGCGCGCCGCGCGACGTGTGCTCACGCGGCGTCGCGCGCGGGGCGCGGGGCGCGCGACGCGTCGATGGGGACGACGAGGGTGACGCGATGAGCGCCGCGCGCGCGCATCCGGGCGATGACGCGCGCACGGGCGCGAGCGCGACTCGCATGACGCCGCGTCGAGCAATGATGTCCCCGAGGAGTCATTGCAAGGGGCGGGAGGGGCGGGAGGTCCGCCGTCTTCGAGCGAGGCTCTTCGTCGACGATGGATCCGAGAGCGATGATGATGATGATTTTACTACTACGAACAACAGTGGTACTATGTTTGATGCGAGTTGAGTCTCGATCACGCGATGGGTGGTTTTCTCGGCGACGCCGCGGGCGTCGCGCGCGCGGAGGTTTGGCGACTCAGCGCGGAGGGGCGCGGAACGACGGTGAAGGCGGCGTCGCTGAGACTCGGACCGATGTGTATTTTCACCGGGAGTGGAACGGTGAGCGAGAACTTTTTGGCGACGAATTCCATGGACGTTCGCACGATTTGGGCGATGGCTTTGGCGCTGCGAGCGTCGACTTCAAAGACGCATTCGTCGTGTACAGTCAGCACGAGTTGACACCTCTCAAGAAGGAATTTGGCGCGAAGAGTGTCCATGACGAGCAAGACGGCGGTCTTGAAAATGTCCGCAGCGCTGCCTTGACACACCGTGTTCACCGCTTGGCGTTCCGCCTGGGCGCGTTCGTCGTTGTTCTTTGAGTGTAAATCCGGCAGATAGCGTCGTCGAGCGCTGATGGTTTGCACGTGCGCCATCGGTTTCTCCTCCTTGGCGCGGACGATGATCTCGTCCTTCCAAGTCATCAGTCTCGGAAGCATTCCTTTGAGTTGATCGACGATGGTTTTCGCTTGGATCTCCGAAACGCAAAGCTCTCGCGCGAGCCTTTTGACGCCGCTGCCGTAAAGGATTCCGTAGACGAGATTCTTGCACCGCTGCCGCTCTTCTTCCTTGACGCTCTCGAGCGGCACTCGGTGCCACTTACTCGCAAGTATGGTGAACGGATCGTCACACACGTCCTGTGGTTCAGGATTCAGCAACATTTGCGTCAGATTTTGATCCCCGCTGAGATGGGCCATGACGCGAAGCTCGAGTTGCGAGTAATCTGCTCGCAGGAACATCTTCTCGGCGGGCGGTACGAAAGCCGATCGAATCGATATCTGAGGCGAACCGAGTCCTTGAAACGCGTCGCTACAACGAATATCGTGCGCCAGTGAATGAAAGTTCGGCTCAGTGTGCGCCAATCGACCGCAATCGTGGTTTGTCTGAAAGATGGAGTAACGAATTCTATTCTCCTGACCGTACATTCCAAGAATTGAGTCGGCGAAACCGCGCCGTTTGAAAATACTTCTATGTTCCATGATCAGTAGTGGAAACAGATGTCCGCTCGTTCGGTGGAGCTCTTGAAGGTTGCCTTGATCGATGCTGTACATTCCCTTTCTCGTGTTACCAGTCTTCGTAAGCGCCAGGAGACTGCCCTCGGGCGGTGTGAGTTTCAAGTGCTCGTACAGGCATTTCACGAGATAGGCGTTATCCGTAAACGCTCTTCTAATATTCGGTAGCGTTCCATCGAGCCACTTTTGATCTTTGGCGAATTGTTCCAGCGCCTTGAGACGATCATCCATGGACGACAATTCGGCGCGCATTTTTTGCGCGTCAAAGGGGACTCGCACCGTTTCCATGGCCACAATCGGTGCAACAAACGGCATTTCGATGTCAAGCAGAGAGCGCATAACTCCTTTCTCGCCGCATTCATTCCAAATGAACTCTGACATGGCGAGACAAGTTGCCGTCGCTCGCGCCAGTGGCTTCAAATGGTTGAGCTTTCGCCCCCGACGCTCTTCTAATGCGCACGCCCCATCAATCATGCCTTTGACGCCCGATAATTCATCGGAGAACAAATCGAGTAAACGTTCCGTTGGATCTTTTCCGTGAATTAGCTCACTGCGAGCACTACCCATGACCTCGTGAGCGTTCGGTCGAAGCAACCATGAAGCGATGCGCACGTCGATGCACGGCGCCGCAAACGAGAATAGCCGCAAAGCGTATGAATTCGCTTGTTCCTGCACAATGTTGCAGAGTTGCGACTGTAAATCGACCGTAAACTTCTTCGGTCCTACCTTTGAAAGAATATCCAACGCGCGCTTGATGGGCACGCCGATAATGTGATGACCGCCTCCCGCGGCGTTTTTCTGTTCATGTCTTTGGTACAAAATTTTGGCGATGAAGACAGCCTTCGGACTCAAAGCGACAGCCAATCGAGTCGGCTCTTCGAACGTTTGGCGACTTTTGGTGACGTCATCCTCGCTCTTTGGCTGAAAGAGGACGGCGTAGTAATTCGATGCCTCCCACGCTTCTAAAAACTTTCCGATGGCGTCGTCCGTTTCAAGCAAGACAACGCCGGTGGCGCTCTGCACATTCAAATCAATCGTCGAGTCTGCGTTTTCATTCGTCATATCCGCTTCAATCTCGCATATTTCAGCCAGACGTGCCTCTGCCTCTTCACGCTCGGCGCGCGTTTGCTCTGCGACTATCTCTTTCGCGCGCACTAATATTTCTCGCGCCGCTCGAGCGATGGCCGCCGGAGCCATATCGTTCTTGTTGTACTGCTTCAGAACGGCGGCGATTTTGTCTATACTTCCGAGCGTCACGATCGCCTTCGGTGTCGTGATGCCACCCATGTACAGCGCTCGCGCACGATGGATCCCGATGTGTGGAATTTTCGTGAGCTCTAGAATTTCTTCTTGCGCACCGGCGGTGATTCTGTCGCTGATTCTATTGATCAGGCCCTCCATATCACCCCAACCGAGCGTGCCACAGATAGTAGCCACGTAAGACGCGAAGCGCGCGCACGCTTTTTGTTCCTCTATGATGCTGAACGCGCTCATGCCATACTTTCTCGAAATTGTTTCGATTGGAACTTCATTCACGAGCTCCGTCAAAACGAGGGCGAGCGTAAATCGCTGACACGCGAATCGCTGTACGGCGTGCGCAGGCGTCACATCTCGCTTATTCGAGCCTAACCTGTACACGTAACGTTCGTCGATGCCGACTTTCTCCGCGATGCGCAGCTGATCTTGCTTCAGAGTGGACCAAAGGCTGCCCAATGCGGCTCCGTTCTTGTATTTGTCTGCGTTCGACGGGACGCCTTCGTCGTCCAACACCGGCGGCGACGTAAGGAGAAACATCAAATGTAACGGCGTGCTCAACACCAAATCTTCCCTCGCAACCTTGATATCGCTTATGATGGGCTGAATCTGATCTAGTGGCATCATTCCGCCGGCGACCGCCAAACCGAGCGGTGAGGCGCTCCACAGGTAGGCGGTGGCGTTCCACACCAGTAGAGCATTTTTCTGGCACCATTGCAACGCGGCGATAGCAGTTTGCTTGACCGACTCGTCAAAATCATTCAACACGGATAGTAACGTACTCTTGATGTATGTTTGCACGTCAGTCGGCGTCTTGATGAGTCCAGCTGCGACCGCCTCTAACATGATTCTCCTCATACCGACTTCCGCGACGGCGCTCGTGAGCTCCTCGCACGGTCCGTTGATGAGAGAGCAAACGTTATCAAATTCCGCAGGTGATCGACAAAAGATGATTGCTGAACCGGTCGTATCTAAACCCGCGCGCCCTGCACGCCCCACCATCTGTTGTATATCGCGAGCGTTTAATTTCTTCCATCCCATGTTTGTGTCTCGAAGAATGACTCGCCGAGCCGGAAGGTTTACGCCCGTCGCCAACGTGCTTGTACAGCACAGAACGCGAACGATGCCCCTTTTGTACGCCCCCGCCACGGCTTCACCCTCTTCTCTAGAGAGACCCGCGTGGTGATACGCGATGCCGTCTCGCATGTACGGAAGAACTTCGCTCTTCGCGCCAAGCGCGTCCTCGACGTCTCGCAACAACTGTTCTCTCGACTCGCCGAGACGATTCGAGTGCGCACACAAAACCATTTTTCTAAGCTGTTCGGCTAAAATTTGACACGCTTTTCTCGACGAGCAGAAAATTAAGACAGATCCTTGCTCATCGACAGTTTCTTGCGTCAGCTCGGCGATGTGCTCGGTCTCCGCGCTCGGCTTCGTGTTAAGCATAGTGCGAATCATCCTCTTAGAATCCGCGTGAAACAACTCGCCGCCAAGCTTGACGCAGACATCCAATTGAACCGGTCTAAAATGTGTGACGTACAGTTGTGCGAACAACCACTCCGAGAGCGAGGACAAGTTCGGAATCGACGCGCTCATACCGATGATTTGCATCGACCTTTGATTGCGCGCACCGCCGCGCGTGTGACCCACCGAGAACGTCGTTTGACTCCCGTCTCCAGATCCTTCGATCCCTTCACCGCTCGTGCTTTGTCGCCACAGTCCACTCGCGTACAACAATTTCGTGAGAAAGAGTTCCATCGTGGCTCCGCGATCGCTGTCTTGAATCAAGTGCAGCTCGTCTATGACCACGGCGCTCAGCTCGTGAAGCCTGTTCTCCTCTAGCAGACGCGACGTCAGATGATTCGCGCGCTCTGGAGTCAACACCAGCAGCGTGTTCATAGACGAATCGTTCGGAAGTGTACCACCTCGACCACCGTACATGCGCCGTAAACGAAACTCGGTTCCGGCGAACAAACTTTCTAAACTATCCGCGCGCTCCTCGCACAGCGCGACGAACGGAAGCACGAACATCGCGATGCTCCCCGGACGAGCTCGAAACCTCCTCATCAACAACACGTCCGCGACGAGACTCTTCCCCGCGCTCGTCGGTGCGCTATACAACAAATTTTGTTTCCCTTCCATGACACCCGGCAGCGCGAGACACTCCGTTTGCCACGGATAGAGCTCTTGCACGCCCTTCGCCGCGAGCGCCTCGCGCGCCGTCTCGGGAACACCCCAGTATTCTAAATCTCTCCGCCCACCCGAACTCACCTGTCGCTCGACCGACATCGACGCCTCGACGTTCACACGTCGCATCTCTGACGCGCTCGCCGTCGCCGTCCTCGAACGCGTGCGCATCAATCGCTCCGCGCTGAGCGCGCGCGCCGCGTCCCGCAACGCGTCCTCGTCGTCCTCTGACAAGGCGGCGGCCAGTTCCGGCGGTTTCCCGCCGCTATATCGCGAGAAACGCGCGGAATCCTGCGTCATGACGTTCGCACCGTACCCCTCGCGCGCGCCACCGGACGCGCGCTCGCCGCTCGCGCCGTCGAGCGACGGAGACGGCGCGAACCGCATCCGTTTCCGTTCGGATTCGTTCGACTGCCGCGTGCGACGTTCGGGCGCCAACTCCGGCGCGTTCTCGTCTTTCTCGTCGGCGTCATCGCGAACGAGATCCGTGAGCATCATCTCCGGGTCTCGACTCCATCGTCGACGCCGCGCGTGACGGCGAGACGACGCGGGCGGATCCATGCCGTCGGCTCGTCAAATTGTTGGCACCGAGACGATCGCGACGTCAGCGACGGTCGTGGTCGCGCATGTTCGTCCACGTCCGCGCGCGACACGGTCCCGTGTCGAGGTTTCTCGCGTGCGCGTCGCGATCGCGACGGTGCGTCGCGATGGCGCGCGCACGAGAGTGAGGGGGGACCGGGAAGCGTCCGAGGGGGCGAGAAGACGTCGAGGCGCCGTCGGGCTCGCAACCTACGCAATGCATACTACAGTCGCTAGGTTTAATTCGTTTCCGACACATCGGTCGCGCTCTCGCGTTTGAGCAGGTAGTGGGCGAATAGAGGTAAATCTGGGAAGGTGTGCGCGAAATACGCCTCGACGATTTTACGCGAAGACGTCCAGGGGTCGGCGTTGGTGTCCTCGGGGCGAAGCAAAAGAGATACGTTGGGACCGAGGGCGCGGAGCATCTCCGCGCGTTCGGCCTCGAGCGGAGGGTGTTCGTGCATGTTGCGGGCGAATCGCACGAGATCGAACAGACGATCGCCGTAGGAATAATCTTTGGGCTCGTGCTGCTTGGGGGACTGCGACGCTTCGACCTGTCGACGTCCACCGCGGCGATTGCGACCCTTCGCCTTCGGTGCGGCGGCGGCGGCTTTCGCCGCGCGCGCTTCCGTCCATGACTGTTGCATGTCCGCCGTGCGCTGGACGTACTTTTCCGCGCGTGTCAACAGAGAAGGCACGACGAGTGATTTCCAGTTCCGGATCGTCTGCGACGCGCGTTCGGCTTGTCCTGGCCTGCCTTTCCAGACGATTTGCGCGAGATCAGCCTCTTCTTTTTCCGAAAGCGCGCTCACGATTCGTCTGTCAAACGTTTCTCTCACCGCGTCCATGCATTCCTCGACGTCCCAGAGCACGGGGTGCTCGCACACTTCCGCCGCCGAGGGTCGTTCCCGCGGATCGGGATCCAACATACGATGTAAAACTTCGCGAGCGGCGACGGTCGTGTGCGACGGTAGCATGGCGGTTTCGAGCGCCTGGAGGCTAAACTTACCCTTGACGATTCGTTGATTCTCGAAACCAACGTCCAGCGCGGTGGACGCGCTCAAGTCAATCTCCTGAGTGCGAGTCTTTTTGGACGCGTCCATCTTTTTCTCTTGCTTGTACGGCGACTGGAAACCAGTCATGATGGTGTACATCAAACATCCGAAGCTCCACACGTCAACCTTGGGCGTCAATGGCGCGTTGAGCAACACCTCCGGTGGCCGTCCTTGCAGACCGATGTTGACACCGTACCCTTCAAACGTCGTGAGCGAGTACGTGTTCCCATCCGTCGCCTTGTTGGCGTCCTTGAGGCGCACGCCGAGACCCAAATCTGCGAGTTTGAAGTCTCCATCGGCGCTTCTCAAGCAGTTGTCAGCCTTGATGTCGTTGTGAGTGACACCGGCCGCGTGCACATCCTCAACTGCGTACGCAAGCTGACGCACCGCGTCCATACGCTCTGTATGCGAGATGTCGGGGGCGCCGCCCTTGGTGCCAGCATTTTTCAACCACGTGGCCAAAGATTCCCCGCACAACTCCATGGCTGTGTAAATCGCACCGTCGCCGCGCTCGACGTCGAGCTTACTACCGAGAATGTACGTCGCTCGCGTACTTCGCTCGTTTAAGTGCTTGTGAATGGCGATCTCTCGCTCAATCAACGACTTCATGTTTTCTCCTCGCTCACCCGGCGGCAGGGGAATACGTTTGATGGCGGCGTCTCGACGAACGACTCTGTTACCCGCTCCTTCGTCGTAGAAACCCTTAAATACCACGGTTCCTAACGAACCTCTGCCGAGAATTTCTGCTTCGTTATACCAGATGTTGCGCCCGGCGTTGACCCAGCGATCGCTGTCGGAATCGCTCCCGGAAGTAGGCGCCGGCAGAAGCGAGTCGGTGATGCGATGCGCGCGAATGAACGCCTGAATCTGTCGCTCGAGGTTTTCCAGCTTGGTCTCTGCGCCGAATATGATGTTTTCATCGACGCCGGCTTCCTTCGCTTGCGCGATGCGCTCACGCAATTTCATCGGGTCGACGTCTTCCGCCGCGTGCAATAAATCTCTTGCCGTGGCGAGTGCGACGACTCGTTCGCGTCCAAGCTGGCTCGCGCGCGCCGCGAGGTCCACATCATCGGAGTCTATTTGCAAAGCTTCCATGAGTTCGTTTGAAATATCTTCTTCGCTGATTTCATCCAGCTTGTCGTGCGACACCTGCAGGGCGCTCCCGGCTAAGCGTGCCTGAACGCGAGACGATAGCTCGTTCATGAGCTCCTGCATCTCGACGCCCTGAGCCTCCAACGCCTGCGGCCCTCCCTCCACGGGCATCGGAGTCTCGGCGAACTCGTTGATACGTTTGATTGTGTCTAGAAACGCTTGCCTGTGCATCTCTCCGAGCGCCGCGATCTGCTCTAATTTCCCCAACTGGAAATTAAACGCGGCGACGGCTGCTTCGGTCGGTGGAAGACTCGCCTCGGAAATTTTCCCTTTGGTGTTCCACATCTCGCGCAAAAGTATTTCAGCCTTGACGATATCGGTGTCGTCGCGCATCGACGTGATCTCGTTCGCTTTCGCCGTCAGATCTTTCAACTCGGCTCTGAGATCGGCTTTGCGCACCGCCGACCGAAAGTCGCGCAAAGCGTCGAAAATCTTCGTCACTGGCGGAAACAACTTTGCTCGGCCCTCGGCGGTGCTGTGCAAGGCTATGAGCTTGCGCTCCTCCTCGAGAATCTCTTCATCCGTCATCTCTCCTCTGAGAAACTTGTGCGTGTGTTGCGTCGTATCCACGATTGAATCCCCGAACGATCGCGTTCGCGAGCGCAAACGATTGATGAAGCGCAAACCGCCGAAAATGGCATTCATCACAAACCATCTCGAATCATGCTGTTTCCCGAGGTAGGGCGCGGTGTACTCGTCGAACCACTTGCGAGCGCGCGCGCTCGTCATCTCGCCGTAATTATCTAATTCCCCGGCCGCCATCATCTTCGTCACCTCTGGTAAAGTCAAACCGTTGTGCGACCACTCGTTGAGCCATTGATGCTGAATGTTGTCCAACTGGTCGACGAATCTCGAGTTGTGCTCTGACACCGCCGCCGAGCGCGTCGCGTTCGAGAGATCGGCCATGAGCTCGTCCCACTGATTGCCGATCGACACGTTCGATCCGCGGTGTCCCGCGAATTCCAACCCGCAGACGACGACTCGGACGTCCGTCGTCTTGGACAACCGCAACGCCGTCTGAATGTCGCGCTCGATCAATTTTCTATTCTCCGGTGAATTGTGCAACGGCGGGAGCGCCCAGACGAAGAGCTGCGGCGGCGGTATGGACCCTTCGTAATTCGAAATCTCTATCTCACTCATCGGTACGATCGTGATCGGCGCGTCGGGCCTCTGCTCCACGACGCGTCCCGATTCCTCCATGCGCCGCGCTAAAATTTGATGCAGACGCCAACCTTCCCAATCCCGCGGTAATCCCGCCAACGTCATGTACGCCTTGGGTCTAAACTTATGCATGAACGGAAACATGAGCGGCGAGTACTTTGCGCGCGCCGTCGCCTGCATGAGGAGCATGTTCGCGATCATGTAATCGAAGAGCGCCTCGCCTCGCTGCGTGAGCTCGATATCCATGGTTTTGTTACTTCGCACATTATACAGGAACGTCGTCTTCCTCGACGACCCGGTGCCAAAGATGATCGGTTTCCCCTTCATGCTCGAACTCTGTCCCACGATGCCTCCCAAAACCGCGATGTTCCGCCGCCATCCCTCCATCGACGACGCGCACAACCAATTCCACATCGCCGGCGTCGTCGACGGCGTCAGCGCCTCCTTCGCCGTGGGATCTCTCCCCCCGAACCATCTCGCCACCGTTTTCGGCGCGCTCAACTCCGGTTCGTACGATTTCTGCACCGCCAGGCTGTGTTCCGTGCTCTCGTCCCCAGTCAATTCGCTCGTCACCGTCTCCCTCGTCCAGTCGTAATCCTGCGCCAACCACCCTCGCAACAAACTCGACCCCGGCCTCGGCGTCTCCAACCCCAACTCCCGCGCCCGCGCGCGTTCGCTCGACGTCGTCACCGTCGACCGCTCACGCGCGGGTCCACTCGTCGACGCGCGCGCGTTCGACCACACGCGCGTCGTCTCCATCACCGCCGGCACCGCGCGCGCGCGCGCCATCACCATCGCCTCGCGCGTCGCTCGACGCCGCATCGTCGCCTCCGAGCGTCGTCACGCCCGACTCACGGGACGACGAAAACACCCCACCCCAGGCCGTCGTCGTCGTCCACCCCGCGACGGACGAACGAGCGCGTCGCGCCTCGCGCCCGTCACTCACGCGCGCGCACCGTCGGGCACACACACACAACGCGCACACACACCATCCCGAGAGCGCCAACACGTCGCCGAACGTCCGATCGAGCGTCTCTCTTTTTCGTGCGCGCGCGCGTCACCCTTCGCCGTCCTTTCCTCCTCCTACCGACCGGTCACGACTCACCACGTACCCCGTCCCCGATGACGTCACGCCTCGACCACACGCGCTTCGATCGATCGTTCGCCGCCGATCGGGGAGATGGTGGATGTGAACGCACGACCGGTCACGACCCCTCGCGTACCCCCCCCCATGCGACCTCGCGCACGCGCGCGCGCCGCCCTCGGACCGGGGTGCCGTGACTCGTCGCGTGACTCGTCGATGAGGGACACCGAAGGAAAGACACGCCACCGCGTCTGCGCGCGATCTCCGCGCGCGCGCGTCGGCGTCGAGCGCGAGTCCGCGACGGTGGTGTGCGCGCGCGCGTTCGACGACGACGACGACGACGTACGCGTGAGGTGTGCGCGCGAGACCGATCGATCGACGCGCGGGACGACGGAGGCGTGAGGTGCGCGCGCGGAGAGGATTCTTTCGTTCCCGCGTAATTGGCGCCTCGTGTGCGCAAACAGTGTGTCGCCGCGCGATCGAGACCGGTCGAGTCGAGAGCGTCTGCGCGCGTCGTTCGTCGTGAGACGCGCGCTTGAGACGTGGAGGGTTGAGGTCGTCGCGCGTCATGGTGCGCGTGGTGGAACGCGAGGGCGCGGTGAGGGCGGCGGCGGCGGCGGCGGCGACGGCGAGCGTCAAGGCGGCGCGAATCCTCGCGGAATGCTCGGGACGGGACGGGCGAACGCCGAGAGGGATGACGCCGGAACTGAGGAGTGAACGCGAGATTGAGGCGAGAAATCGTGAGAGCGCGCGAGGGAACGCGGGGACGTCGAGGCGAGGACACGCGAAGAGTCGATCGTTCGGGTCGGAGGAGGATCGAGAGGAGCGTCTCGACGGCGAAGATCTTCTCGACGGCGAAGACGTGGAGCGCGGTTACGGGAGAGGGAGTGGGACGTGTTCGACGAGCGATGATTCGAGACCGAGCTCGCGCGCTGGCTCGGAGCGCGAGAGCGGCGACGCCGAGGGGAGGAGAGGGGCGACCATGGCGGAGTTGATGCGAGCGCTGACGCCGGCGGCGAGAGACGCGGCGACGCGAAGATTTTCCAGTCGCGTCTTCGAAGGGGAGGGAGACGTCGAACTCGCGTGGGAAGAGTTGCGTTCGATGGGACAGAAAGATTTACAGGCGATGTTCGTGGAGATGTTCGATCGAGCGACGACGAGTAATAACAATCAGTGGCTGCGGAGACGCATCGCGAGCGGGCTCGGGATCGAGGAGCCCGCGACGGGTGGCGGTGAGGCGCACAACGCAGGCGCCCGACACAAGACAGACGTTAAAAGGCATAGCTCTCGACGCGGTTGCTCAGCGAGCGATCTGAACGCGCGTGATGCGTACGTGTCGGAGGCGGTGGAGTACACGCCGGACGGTTTGCGAAAATCGAGACGAACGGTAAAGCCGAAGACCATGTTTGATTCCGACTCGTTTCCGTCCGCGACAAAGCTCAGTGACGACCGAAGACGCGATCGTAAGAGACATGAAGTGCACCACGAACGCATGTCCGCGGGCACGACGACCGTCGCCGTGGCCTCGGCTGAGCGAGCCGCGGGCGCCGGAGCGAGCGGACGAAGGGAGCATCACGGCGGTAAAGCCGCGGTGGGGAGACGCATTCGGGTGTACTGGCCCTTGGAGGGGAGGTTCTTTGCGGGTGTCGTGACCGCGTTCAACGCGCGCACTGGGATGCATCACATCGACTACGACGACGGAGACCAGGAAGAGATTGTCCTCGCGACGCCGGACGACGAGTCCGCTCACAAGGATGACGACTTCGCGGAGCATCCGGCTGAATCACCGGCGACTAATGCTGGCGGTGAATTGCCCGCGCTGAACGCGCCGCTCGACCAATCGATGTCTTTAGTGGTTCCTCCGCCGGGCAAGGCGGCGGATATTCTGAAAACGCTCCCGGCGAGTTGGCCCGCCGTCGGGTCTCTCGTCTGGGGACGCGTGCGCGGACACGGCTGGTGGCCGGGCGCGGTGCGCGACAAGGATGGAGATCACGACCTTCAAGAGATTGCATTCTTCGACAACAGCATCGCTCGACTCCATCGTCACGATTTGCTTCCTTTCCAGCAATACTACGGCGCATTACGCGACGCAAAAAAGACGCAAGGCTACGCCGACGCCGTCTCTCGCGCGTCGTCCATGTACGAGTCGCGACGACAGCGATCGCTCAGTCGTCGAACCAAAAAAGAAAAGCAAACGCAAGAGACGAACACAGAGAATGAGCCTCCGAGAATCTGGCATTTCGAAGTACCGAAAAAGGCTTGTCAGAAACGCAATAAAGTCTCGGAGTTGGACGCGTCCGCGGGTAAAAAGACGAAGGCTGCGGACGCCGCCATGTTCGGAGTCCCAACAGCGCCGAAGACACTGAACGATCTTTCGCGCAATTTACAAGATATCCAAAAGAAGCTCTTACCTCTCGCTGAATCGAGCTGGACGTTGTTCAAGAAGAAAATCGGCACCGGATCCTCAAAGCCGAAAGCCAAGGCTGACAAGGCGCAGACGACGTCCGAAGAGCGTGTCGTCATGTTTGACGAATTCGCCTCGATCGAGTCTCTTCTTCGATGGAACGGCGACGTGCGAACCGGTGATCAAGTGTGCCCAAAAGCGGTGGACTTTGATTTCTCCGTCGACGCTTCTGCGTCTCGTTCCGTCGCCGCCTTCAAAGCGGAGGTGCCGAACTTTGTCGCGACCAGCGTCATGGCTCCGGCGGATTCAAACGTTCTCCTGCGCGCATCGAGCCAAGAGCTGTTCAGCGGCAACTTGGATTCCATCCAATGGAACGTGGACGTCATCCCGGATCCGATGGCCATCGATCCACTCGATACAAATCTCTGCGCCGAGAAGCGCGCTCGGCCCGAGACGGCGCCGAACACGCCCGAACAACACGGCGCGGAGGACGATGACGCACCATTCGCACAGAAACCCTTACACGTTCAAACCTCCGGTGAAAACAAGAAGTCTGAACTGTGCGACTCCTGCACCACAATTCATGCAAATTACGACGGAAAGAAGAATGACTTGAGCGTCGACGGTGCCGCCGCGTACTCGGCGTAGCGAGCGAAACGCTTCTCGTCGGTGTCGCGGCCGCGATACTTATACCACCTACTCCACGACGACACCACACGACTATTTTGAACCTTATAATTACACACACTGTACTAATAATACACGCACATCCCCTCATCGCCTCTCGCGTCCCTTTGACTGCGCGTCTCGCGCGTCAACGTCTCGTCTCGGAGACTCGAAGACTCGAGTCTCCTCAGTTCGGTTCGTCCCCATCTCTCGTCGCGTCGTCGACCCTCCGCGCGCGCCATGCCCAAGCGTTGGCTCCCGCTCGAAGCGAATCCCGACGTCATGAACGCCTTCGCGCGTCAGCTCGGACTCGCCCCGACGCTCGCGTTCCACGACGTGTTCGGTTTCGACGACGAACTGTTAGACTTCATTCCGCAGCCGTGCGTCGCCGTGCTCATGCTCTTCCCCATCACGGACGCCACCGAGCGCGTGACCGGGACGACGACGCCAAGTGGTTCGAGCGTCGACGACGTGTGGTTCGCGAGACAGACGGTGTCGAACGCGTGCGGGACGATGGGCGTGATTCACGCGGCGCTCAACGGCGCCGACGCGACGACTCCGGGGAGTTACTTTGAAGATTTGCGCGCGAGGTGCGCGGGAATGGACGCGAACGCGCGGGCGAGAGTGATCGAGGAAGACGACGCGCTCGAGGCGGCGCACGTGGGGGCGAGCGTTGAGGGACAATCGGAGGTGCCTCGGGACGACGAACCGGTGGATTTGCACTTCGTCGCCTTGGTCGAGTCAAACGGCGGCGTGTGGGAATTGGACGGACGGAAAGAGGCTCCAGTGTACCACGGCGCGACGACCGGGAAAGGTTTGTTGCGAGATAGCGTGCCGGTGATTCGAAAGTACATGGACGCCGCGGAGGGATCGATTCATTTCAACGCCATCGCGTTGGCCGCCGCCTAGAAGTCATCCTCCGTCGTTTTTCCGCCGTCGTTGTTCACAATCATCGCCTCGCCCGCGCGTCGCCAGCTCTTAATCGCTACGTACACATTTTATTTCATCACGCTAAATTCATCGCATCATCGCGCCGTTCGCTCAATAACGCGCGCCCTCGGGCGGCTGCTGGCCTCGTCGACATTCGGGTCGCATAATGGCGTGGTACACCGCGTTCAACGCGTCTTCGATCGAATTATTCCGTCTCCACGCCTGCTTCACCCCGAGCGTCTTGAGACATACCCTTCCATCGCTCTTCACAAACGGAAGATTGACGCGCGTACGAAACCGCAGCTCCGGAGGCGTCTCCGGATACGACGGCCCGCACTCGATGGCCAACTCCAACACCCGCATGTCCAACGTCGTCCCCGCCGGTCCCAAAATCGTCCCCGTCCAGTGCGTCATGTCCTCGTCCTCATCTGCGTCGCGCATCGCGTGCGTGCATCGTCAGTCGTCCACCGTCTCGCCGTCTCGCGGTTCGTCCGTCGCCTCGCGCGCGTCTTCGTCCTCGGATCCGCCGCGTCTCGTCGACTCCCCCACTCACCGCGCGCGCGCGCGTCCACCCTCGTCACCGCGCGCGCGCGCGTCGACCGCGCGCACGCACGGTCATCATCTTCGCATTCGTTCGCGTCGCCGTATCGTCGCCTCGCGCGCGCACCCGCGTCCGCCAATCCGTACGAGAGGTACGGCGGTAACCCAGCCCCACCCTTCTCCCCCTTCTCCAGCTCCTTCAACAGCTTAAACGCCCTCGGGACGACGACGTCCTCCCCGCTCGCGCCGAACATGGGTCTTCGCGCGTCCGTTCGCGCGTCCGTTCGCGCGTCGGTCGCGTCTCTCGCGTCGTTGAGTGTCGTGCCGATCGCTGCGCGTCTCTTAAGATGTCATTACAAAACAAAAATCTCTCTCTCGCGCGCGCGCCGACGACGTCCGCGCGCGCGCCGGCGTCCACCGTCGTTCCGCGCGCGTGAGTCACCGCGTCCTCATTTGACGCTCGCGAACGCGCGCTGCGCCTCCTCGTACGCCGACCCGACCCCGACGCCCACTCCGAACGCGAGCGCGGCGACGCGCGCGCGCGGTCCGCGCACGAGCGTCACCGCCGCGCACGCCCCCGCGAGGGCGCCGTAACACGCGCGGCGCACGCCGACGTCCACCGCGCGCTCCACCGCGACGTCGTACGGCGTCGACGACGCCGACGCGTCGGACGCCATCGCGCCGAGGGTCGTCGTCGCGTTGTCGCGTCGTCACTCGACGACGACGATGGGGTGCGCGGCGTCGGCGCCCGCGACGGAGGACCGCGCGCGCGGGGTGCGTTTGGATGGGGATCGACGCGCGCGAGGCCGACGTCGACGCGCGCGAGACGGCGACGGCGACGACGACGGCGACGACGCCGCGCGCGGGGACGAAGCGAGTGGACGCCGCGCGCGGGTCAAGTTGGTGCTCCTGGGGGCGTCGGCGGCGGGGAAGACGGCGCTGAGCGCGCGGTACGTGCGCGATGATTTTCGACCCGAGTGTAAGGCGACGGTGGGGGCGGCGTTCGCGTCGCACGCGGTGCGGTTGGAACCGGAGGGTGTGGCGTGTAAATTTGAAATTTGGGACACGGCGGGACAGGAGCGGTATGCGTCGTTGGCGCCGTTGTATTATCGTGGGGCGACGGCGGCGTTGATCGTGTTCGACGTGACGTCGGAGGAGAGTTTCGAGAGGGCGCGGTATTGGGCGGAGGAGCTGCGTCGACACGGGGACGAGGCGTGTCGGACGCTGTTGGTCGGGAACAAGTCGGATTTGGAGGCCGAACGCGCCGAAAACGCGGTCGAGAACGCGGAAGCGCTCGCAGCCGAGTACGGGATGGTTGGATACGTCGAGACAAGCGCGAAGGAGAACGTGGGCGTGCGCGAAGCGTTCGAACTCGTCGCTCGCGCGGTGGTGTTTCGCGAAGAAGAAGACGCCTGAAAAGGCGCCGACTCGACGAGGGAGAAGCGCTCGTCGCGACGCGTCGCGCGTTCACACGCACCGAATAGCTCGCGCGTGTACGATCATGCAGTGTATAATACAGAATCTAAGGCAAATTATTCCTTCCCGATCGCGACGCGTCGACCGACGAGGCCCCCGCCGTTGACGCGTCTCATCACGCAAGCCAGAGGTGAAAAAGGTCATAACCCGACGTTCGACGACGGATGATGCTCTCTCTCGCGGCGCGCGCGGTGCAACCGCCGGGCCGTAAACTCTCCCTCGAGCGCGGCGACTCTCGCGCGCGAAATTCTCGCGTCGTCGTCGCGTCGTCTGGCGGAAGCGAACCGGCACCGCCGCCACCAACCGGCATCGACTTCGGCGTCGACTTCGTTCTCTGTCGACCCGAGGGGCCGATCAACGTCGGCTCGGCCGCGCGTGCGATGCAAAACTTTGGCATCTCTGGACTTCGAATCGTGCGACCGATGGCGACCGTGCTCGCGGCCCAGACGGGGGAGACGGCGTCGAGCGGCGAGCCTCGACGTCTGGACGAGGAGGCGTATAAATTCGCCGTGTCCTCGAGATGGATGCTCGAGCGTGACGATCTCGTGCGAGACGACGTTCGAGACGCGGTCGGGGAGGCCACGCTCGTGGTGGCGACGACAGCGCGTCCGAGGGAGAATTTACCGCTGTTGAGCTTGAAGGACGGCTGCGAAAGAATAGCCCAGGAAATCCGCGACGGCGGACGAGCCGTCGTGCTCTTCGGTAATGAACGCACGGGACTGATGAACGAAGAACTGGAACTCGCAGAGTTCGGTATATGCGTGCCAACGATTGCGAGCGTCGCGGAGAGTTCGAGTGGGAAGTACACGGGAGGCGGCGGCGCCGACAAGCGAACCACCAAGCCGGTGAGCTTGAACCTCGGCATGGCCGTCGGTATCGTGGCCTACGAGCTGTTCAATCACATCGCGGCTGCGCAAAATAAGGATCCCGTCATTCGAGGATTCAACTCACATCGTCTCACCGTGGGTGAGCGCGGCAAACTTATCGACGACGTGTGCTCAGCTCGGCGAGCGGTCGATTTGTTCGGTGATGTCGACGAGGAAGAGGATATTATTTTCGCCGAGAAGGAGCGAAGGTCTATAACGAGTGCGCTCACGGCAGGTCCGATGTCTAGTCGGGACGTCACACCGCTGTTCATGCTCGCAAGACGCGCCATCGCAATGGCTGAACTAGCCGACGCAGAACAAAAAGTCACCAATGTGGCGCTCGAGTGGAAAAAGAGCACCTCCGACAGCAGCAAGGCACTGAACGCGCTCATTAAAGATCGTCTAGGAATTTCTCTCACCCGCCGCGAGCTCGAGCGCGTGATTCAGCGCGTCTCGACTGAGTAAAAGAAGAGCCCGCAAGACCGCCTCCAGTCACCACACGGCGACTCGTCATGCGCCCCGTGGGCGCGCGCGTCGGCGTCCCCGTCGTCGCCAAATTGGCGAACAAACAAGTTATACGTGTTCGTCACCAGAATCGGGATGTGTTTCTCGTCGGCACGATGCATTACAATCCCGTGTCGATCGCCAAAGCTCGAGAAACCGTGACCGAGCTCAACAGTCAGGGCAAACTCGGTGCCCTGGTGCTCGAAACGTGTCCCACGCGATGGCAAAAAACCCTATCATTTCAGCCGCCTGGGTCGTTCATGCACGCGCTGCTGATGAACGAGTTTCAGAGCGCGTCTGAGGCTGCACCCGACGTCGTTCCCATTCTCGGGGACATGAGGATTGAGGACCTCGCGGGGAAGCTTAAGGCATCGCTCAAAGAGACAACTTTGGATATTTTGATCCCCACTCGATGGAACTCGTATCGCACAGACGTCGAGAGCGCGATCGACGGAGAGATCAAGGCGGCGAACGACGAGGGTGTGACTGAGTTCGGCGATATATTTGATGTTCGACTGCTCGCGAACGTCCCCGTGAGCTTGTTTCGATACCCACTCGCTTGGATGTTGAAAAGTCCAGCGCTCATGGTGCCGTTTGCGACATTTTGGTTGACGATCGCGGCGCTTCCTGGGATTGTAGAGTCCATACCCGACACGGTGCAGCAGACGACGGCGGAGAACGTCGTGACGGATGTCTTTCTCGCGCTCGACATTCTTCAAATTTCGTTGCTCACCAAGTGCTTTTTGGGCGTATTGCTGCGCGATAGAAACGATATCCTTGCCAAGAGCATCTCTGACGCCTGCGATGATATAGACGAAGAACAGAGCGTGGTCGCAATTTTAGGTGCGGCGCATTTGAACGGCGTCCATAGACGTTTATTGTAGCTCGCGGCGCTCGCGCATAGAAGATGTATTACTAGTCAATTCATTACATGTGGGAGTGTTCGACTCCCGGACGACATCCTCGCGTGTGCAAGATGGTCTCCGGGCCGATGTTTGGATCTTCGTAAATGCACGACTGCTTCGAGAAAATGCTACGCTCGGAGCTATTTGTTTTGCGGTACTCTCTCGCCGCCAGTTTGGACATGATCCATTCCTCGCGAGGGCATCCCGCGTGACTCTTGAACCCCAACGCCGTCACGTCATCCGCACCGCTCGCGCTCGCGCCCATCGACGCGGCGTGTTTTCGACGATGTCCGAGGCGTCTGGCTAATTTCGGCTGGTGCGCCGGTTTCGCTCGCGCCAACTCATCCACGAATTCTCGATACTTTTGATCAAAGTATTGAACAGAGTCGTACGATCCGCCGAAGAAATTGGCCACGACGTCGCCCACTTTATCGCACCCGCCTGTCATCGGACGACTGAACGCCGTCGTGCCGTGATAACACGCCGGCGAGATGCCAGTCTTCGCGGCGGCGAGATGCCTCGACATCTGCTCGACGGTGTTCAAGTTTTGATACTGCCAACGGAAATCTCCCGGCGCCGCCGCATCGGAGTCGATCCAGAAATAGTTGCTCGAACGTACCTTTTCAAATCCCTGACCAAAGTGCACCATCTTCGCCATGTCTCCGAGCGTCGACACCTTGTTGATCCACACGCGATAGTACGGCAACTTGCACCCTCTCGGCTTCACGGGCAACTCTGCCAGCGTCTTCACCACACACTTCACCTTGTCCACGTCTCTCGCGCCGTACATTCGGTCTGACCCCGGTATGGTCATGTCATCGAATTCTGCCCCGCTTCTGTACATGGACACGACCTGATCGCACTCGGTTTGCGTCTCGCGCACGAAGACGCTCTTCGCGCCGAGCGCGCCCATCAAACACGCCGTCGTTAAACTCGCCGGCTTATACCACTCGAACGCGTGATGCTGTTTCCCCGGCACGTACCAGAACCCACTCACGTACGTGAAATCCATCTCCGGCACCGGTTGACCGCCGGGCACGGCGCCGATCGACGTCGCGTTGTCGTCCGCGCCCAACATGGCAGCCTCGAGCGTCGCGCGATTGCACTCAGGCACGACCTGCGGCAGCCTCACCCCCATCGCCGCCTTGACGTGCTCTACGGCGCCCATTTTCGCGCACATCACCATCCCGCTCACCGCGCACGCCACGGCGACGCACGCGCGCCCGACACCGCGCCATCGCGTCACGCGCCGCGCGTCAACACCCTCCTCCACCGCATCTTCTTCCACGAGCAACGGCGCGCGCTCGCCCTCGTCCATCGTCTCTCCGCGCGCGCGCAACGTCGATCGCGCGTTCGTCACCGACGCCCCGCGCGCACCTCGAACCGACTCGCGTCGCGCGCGCGTCGCGTCACCGAATGAGGTTTCGAGTTGGCTCTTGGCCTCGACGCCGCGATCGATCGAACGCTCTTCGTCGCGACACTCCGCGCCGGTCGACGCGCGCGCGATGCCGACAACGACGCTGACGTGCGGTGCCGAGGGCGTTCGATTGACCACCCCGACGCACGAGTGCGAGATCGCGACACACGGCGCGCACGTGACGTCTTGGCGACGACGACGCGATGGGCGCGAACTCTTGTTCACGTCGAGCGCGGCGGTGACGGACGGGACCAAGGCGATTCGAGGCGGAATACCGGTGTGCTTTCCACAGTTTAGCGATCTCGGACCGTGCGCGGCGTCGCACGGGTTCGCGCGAACGTCGACGTGGGACGTGACGTCGACGACGTCGACGACGGCGACGTTTACACTGCGAAGCGGTGGCGACAGGGACGCGAGGGACGAGGCGTTTCCGCACGCGCACGTCGTCGAGTACGTCGTGTGCGTCGATGGAGAAACGTTGACCACAACGATGCGCGTGACGAACGAGGATGTGGATGCGTTCGAATTCACGACGGCGTTGCACACGTACTTTCGAGTCGGCGACTGCGAGCGCGCGCGCGTGGAGGGATTGAAATCGACGTCGTATTTGGATAGCTTGGACGGACGGCGGGAGAAGACGGACGATGCAGACGCGGTGGAGTTTCACGAAGAGGTGGATAGGATTTATCTGGACACGCCGGCGGTGTTGAAGATTCGAGACGCGTCGATGCCTGAGTCGGGGTACGGCGGGACGTTTACGATTGAAAAGTCGGCGACGCTTACGGACGCCGTCGTGTGGAATCCGTGGGTGGAAAAGAGTAAGAAGATGGGAGATTTCCGCGACGATGAGTATCGGGAGATGGTGTGCGTCGAAGTCGCCGGCACGAGGAAGATGTCCCTCGCGCCGGGCGCGACGTGGGAAGGGTCACAAACGATTTCGTTCGCGGTGTGAGCGCATCCTTCTCGCTACTAGTGTCTCGTCTATTGAAAATTAATCTAAGCACTATTGGTTCGAACTGTTCTGTACATCAACTAAAAAAGTATACAGACTCCTTCACCACGTCCAGGCTCAACTCGCCCGGCGCGGGAGGTGGTGGGAAATCGTCGGCGACGTCTGGGTACGTCGCGCGAAGCTCTTGGTAGAGATTTTCGAGGAGCGGTTCGCTGTGCACCTCGATAAACTTGTCTCGCAAGATGGCGCTCATCTCGTCCACGTCTCGCGCGTGCGTCCAGAACGAGTCGTGCACGCCCGCGAACGTGAGTCCGGCGTCGACACACGCGACGGCAGTCTTCATCATGTGCGAACTGTCGATGCTGTGAATGTAATTGGGCGGAAACGCGCTGCGCTGCTTCACCTTCATCACAGGTTCTCCGTCGCCGTCTGATTTGAGCGAAAAGGATTGCAAGATTGTTCTCACGCGCTTCTTCGATTGCCGATGGTACGGTTGTACGACGGGAAGGCCGAGAGGGGTCGTCCAGCGCACGGGTTCGCCTGCGGATGTGGCGATCGTCGCGCACTGCGTGAGCCAACCCATGACGTCTCGAGCGTTGGAGAACATGTTGTTCAACGCGTCGAGCGTTCTCTTCGCCGCGTAGTTGGCGACGCGATAGCGAAGAAGCTCGTTATCTTCCATGGCTTCGCGCTCGCGAAGTCGACTGTAGATTTGCGCGCGCGCACCGATGAACGTGACGCCGTAGACGGACGTCATGACGGTTTGTTTCACCAATTTACGATCGATGTGTTGCGCGAGCGCCATGGCGAGCTTGGCCGTGGCGATGTCATCTTCATCGGCGCTATCGATGAGTTTCATGTCTTCTGCGACGATGCGCTTGAGAACGTTTGCGATACCAGTGTACACGTCAGCGCCTCGATCTGCAGGAACCAAGTTGACGGCTTCCCCGCCGTGCAAGTCGCGACCGAGCGCGGCGTAGTGCTGCAAACCGTTACACGAACCATCCTGATGAACTGGGAGATTGCTCTCGAACTCGGTGGGATCCGCGAGCTCTAACGCCTTATCGAGCTCGATGCACGTCGCGAGACACTGCCAAGGTTCCTCGGCGTCTTGCCACCACGCGTCGGACGCCAACGGGTCTTGAGCGGACGCACGCACCTCGTTGATGCGATCTTTAATGAATTGCACGCGCTCGTCCATGGGAAGTTTGTCCGCGCCATTACCGAAGAGCGTCGCGCACTGGATGTACATCCATCGCAAACCTCGCTCGCCCAACGGCTTCTTCTCTTCGAAGCGCAGTAAACCACGACACAAATCGCTCCCGATGTGATTCAAATGCACGTGCATCGTGTATGCGCGACCTCTGAAATCCAAGTTGTGCGGGAAATAAATCTTCTTTTCATTCTTCATCTCTCGAGCGACTTGAAGCTTGATGAGGAAATCGCAGCGCTGGGAGTGGAGCTCCATGTTGAGCTTTTTAGTCTTGCGAATGTTGTGCAAAAAGTCAACCACCTCGCCTTTGCCGGGTAATCCGCTGGCGAGCAACTGCAAGCGTCGTTTGTCGCTCCGCAAGGTGTACGACCCCCCTGGCCACCGCGGAAGTTGCATCTCGGCTCGCAGCGGTACCTCGGCGATGCCGCCACCTCTCGCCCAAACCTCTTCGACGATGGGCAACACGTCCGTATTCACCTGCCACGGCGTTTTGCCGAGCGCGTTTAGCGCGTCGAGCACCGGTTGATACTGCACAGGTTCGCCGGCAGCCTCCGCCTCCAGCGCCTTTTCCTCCAACGCCGCGATTTGCGCTCGGCTCGGTCCTTCGTTGGAGTACTTGCCTCTCATGAACAGCGTGTCCGCGCGAAGGTATCCGCCTTTGTTGTATCGCACCCAATCTCTCGGCGGGACAACCATCGGAAAGTGTCGAACCGGTACCAACGCCGCGCGCGTCATGGTTTCCGTGTTGATAAATCTGTAAATGCTATCGTGCCAATGTAACATCCCGTATCCAGCCTCCTTATAATCGTGATAAAACGCTGGAAGCGTCAGCACGCCACCACTTTCGTTCGGCACGCCAATCTTCGCCGTATTCATCAACGCAGTCAATAAAACGGTGCCAACCTTTAAACGAATCTCTCGGCCCCACTCGGCGTTTTCGAGTGCCTGTCTCGCGTGCTTGGACACCGACTTGATGGTGGTCATCTTCGTCGTGTCGAGCGCCGCGTTCAATCTGTGCTCGGTCAAATCGTCGAGATCCTGTCTGTTTTCTTCCGTGTTCACCATCCTCGACCGTCGGAAGGCTTCCTTTGCAGCCTTTTCGGCGGCTCGCATGCGCCCGAGATTCACTTCGGCTTGCACGGCGCTTCCCACCTGGTCAGCCACGGTGATGAATTTCGCGCTTCCCGCCGAGGTCGTTTCCCCTCTGATGAACGTCCACGAGTCTACGCTACTATCCCCCTTCATGAGCGTGCTGAGCGTCGCGTGAAGCGTCAAAACAGCGAGTTTTTCGGGCTCCAACAACGCCAAGTAGTGACCGTACACGCGACGGTCGACGCCCGGCACGTTGCCCTTGATTTTCTCGTGTTCCTCCCTGAGCGCCTCGACCAATGGGACGTAGAACGACGCCAAAAGCTTTTGAACCACGGGAAGTTGCGCCCCGATTCCCGCCGCGAACGTCTTGCGAGCGAATTCCTTGTATCTCGCCACCTCTCTTTCCAAAGCTAAATTCTCCGCCTCTCTCTGTTTCCTCATCTGCACATCCTCCTCGCTCAGCGCCGGTCGAGGCTCTCTCGCGTGCTCATTCCTCCGTAACTGCCTTCGTCTCGCGTGCAATGACTGCAACGCAAGCTTGATCTTCGCCCGTCGTTCATCCGTACTTTCAAAAATGCGATCCGGCGCGTCTCCGAACGCCGTCGCCTCGCTCGAGAGCGGCCTCAGCTTCGGCCCCGGCCTCGACATCACCTCCGGCGACCCGGCGGTGGCGAGCAATATGTCCAACTCCTCATCATCCTCCATGAGATCCGCGCTCCACCGCTCGATCGCCGCCCCGCGCCCGCTCGCGCTCGCGCTCGCGCTCCCGCGCGCCGCTCGAGCGTCCGCGCCTCCACCGGCATCGCCGTCCACGCTCGGCGCGGGCGCGCCCGACACACCGCGCGCGAGCGCACGGTGACGCCGCGCGAGCGTTACCACCGCATCTCGCAGCGCTCGACGCCCGAACACGGCCGTCGTCGGCGCCATCGCCGCCGCCGCGGACTCGCGCGTACCGGTGGGCGGGACGCGCGCTCGCCGCCTTTGCGTGTTTTATCAGTATACGAATTCGGACACGTGGGTTTCGCACTATCCAAACAGTTTCAAGCCCATGAATCTCTCAAACAACCGTATGACATTGAGTCACGAACCTCCACGCGTAAGGGGTCACCGCACGCAGACCGATCCCCGCGCGTCGGTCGAGTCGCGAGGACGCGGCGACGACTCCGCCTTTATCTGCCTCGCAGCTCGCAGGAATCATGGCGTACGTGCGCGACCGCGACGTGACGCTCGTTTTTTTTCTCTCTCGCTCGACCGTCTCGGCGACCGGTGGACGACCGGCGCGCGCGCGGTGACGGACGGACGGACGCGCGGTGGACGATGGATGCGTTCTAGGGTCATCGAGGACCGGGGCGCGCGCGGGGATGCGCCGCGCCGAGCGCACGGGCGCGCGATGAGGACGATCGACGCGACGAGGGCGATGCGTATGATTTCTATCGCGCGTCTGCGCGCGTCGGATCGATCATGTGATTCGCGCGCGCGGGTGGGCGACGACGCGATGGGCGCGGGCGGCGACCGATGGAAAGGGTTTTCGCCACGGGGCGGACGGGGTCGCCGATGGGTACCGACGTCGACGCGAGCGACGCGCGCGCGCGTGGAGGACACAGACTGACGCGACGTGATTTCGTTCACATCCCTCGCAGTAAGACGAAAGTGAAGAACGGGAAGCCGTCCTTCTACCCGGCGGATGACATCAAGAAGCCGCTCAAGCGCACGATCGAGCACAAGCCGACCAAGCTTCGCGCGTCCATCGCGCCGGGTCAAGTGTTGATCCTCCTCGCTGGTCATTTCAAGGGTAAGCGCGTGGTGTTCATCAAGCAACTCGCGTCTGGGTTGTTGCTCGTCGCCGGGCCGTACGGTGTGAACGGTGTGCCGATCAAGCGCGTGAACCAACGTTACGTCATCGCGACGAGCGAAAAGGTTGACGTGAGCAAGGTCGACGCGGCGAAGTTTGACGATGCGTACTTCAAGAAGCCGGCGAAGGATCGCAGCAACAAGAAGAGCGCAGAAGAATTCTTCAAGGTTGACCTCTCCAAGAAGGAACTCCCGGCCTCGTACATTGAAGACAACAAGGCCGTCGACGCCGCCCTCAGCGCCGCCATCTCCGCGACGCCGTACATGAAGGAATACTTGTCCACGCTTTTCACGTTGCGATCCGGTGACAAGCCGCACGAAATGAAGTTCTAAGTGCTGAAATTCGTAGATTTGTGACGTATGAGGTGTGGTGTTGTGGTGAATCGGCGGGAGTGTCGCGTTTAGAACGCGTCGCGACTCGTCGCTTGAGGGCCGACCGGTAGCGTTGTAAGGTTTTCGATCCTCATGAATTAATTAATCAATCGCTCGTGTGTGCTATTCACAATCGCGTTATGTACGTTTGCCTATATACAACGCCGCTCGACTCTCGAACGCAACGGACGCAGAGGGCGCGGGTTAAAACCATTCGTTGTGTTCCTCGAAATCCGTGGCCTCGAGCTCTGCGCGCTCGCGAAGCTCATTCTTCTTTCGGAACATTTTCCTCTCAAAGCCCGTGGAACGGTCCACGCCGTCCCAGTGTCGTCCCGGTTTGATGCCATAGCGGTTATGCGGAGCGACCATGCCGCGTCGAATCCAACTGTGCGCGGGTACCTCTTGCGGAATGCGAAAGCCCGACTTTTGTAAATCCTCCAGAGTGAGACCTAAACCGTCATACACCGATGGCAAGTTGAGCGATGCCGCTTGTCGCTTTTTACGTCCGACATGTGCCATCGGATCGCCGAAACGCATCGCTTCGCGCTGCTTGTCTTCGTATTCTACGTCTATGTCTTGATGCGCAAACGGCGCGTCTTTCGCCTTGATCAGATCTTCGGCGTGCTGCTTCGCTTGCCTCGCCTGCTCGATGCCCGCGGACCACATAGGGCGCTCGCGCTCTTTCGGTCGCGCATCAGCCGCGCGCTTCTGCATTTCTTCGCTATCCATCAGCTTGCCCGTCGCTTTATCCCGGTAGTTTGTTGCCGCGCCCCGCCCGCTTTGCTCGTCCGTCATCTTTGCCATGCGCTCCTGCTCCGCCTTACGCTTCATTTCCGCCTCCATGATGACCTGCGCCGCACTCACGAGACCTGTTGAGGTACCGTCTGCCATCTTCTGTCCTTTCTTCTCCTGCTTCTTGTCTGGCTTGTCCTCTTCCGCCTGCGGCGCCGCTGGCTCCATAGGAAGGATGACGTCTCCGTCGCTATCGTACTGAAGCTCCCCAGGCGCATCAGACGTCGCCGGGGGCACAATGATGTCACCATCGCTGTCGTACTGAAGACCTCCAGCATCCTCGCCGCTCGCGGGCGGGAGCACGAGGTCACCGTCGCTATCGTACTCGAGGTCTTGTTGTCCGCCGTCGTCCGCCGGCGTGGGCATTATCAAGTCGCCATCCTCATCGTATCGAAGCTCGGTAGAGGGCGCACTCGCGCCGACGATGTCTTCTTCACTATCGCTATCGTGTCGAGCGCGTCGTCCCTCGTGCGGAGCGTCGTCATCTATCTCAGTCTGGCCTCTCGCCGCCGGCGGCTCGTCCTCCGAGTCGGAATCGTGTCTCTGTCTTCTACCACCCTCGTCTTCGTCCCGATCCTCGACCGTGGCCCAACCGCTCCCGTCTTCGCGTATGCCCATGTACTTGACCGCGCGATCCTCCATCTCCGCGGTGCCCAGCACGCTCGCGTCCACCTCGCGACCTCTCGCGTCTAAAACCACCGCCCGATCTTCCTCCTCCTCTCGCGCGCGTTTCGCCGCCTTCTCGACGTCGTGAATCCCCGCATCGCCGTCAATGATTCGTATCGTCGACCCGTGTGCCTTGGGTCGCTTCTTCTTGCGCTTCTTCTTCTCCCCGTCGGCGGGATTGGACGCCGACGGGGCGGACATGTACTTTTTTAGGTAGTCGAGCTTGGAACTCATCGCGCCGACTGTTTCGCGACGACAACAACGCAATCGTAGTGAGCGTGACCTTCGTTCGCGGCTCCACCCGCGCCGGCGTCGTCGGTGGCGACACGGGGTGAAGGTTACGTGCGAGTACCTCGAGGCGCGCTCTGCGGGACGGCGTTCGCGGGCGCAACTCACACGATGTCTATTGATACACCACGCGCCACGAGCTATCTAATTGTCGTCTGGACGACGCGCGGCGATGAATATTGAACCTTTATCGCCGCGACCCGTGCGTAAATCGTCGTCCACGTACGTGGTCTCTATCCAGCCCTCCGGCGACGCGAAATCGAGCGACAAACGAAGCGGCGGCCAAGACGCGAATTTGATCTCGACCGCTCGGAAACGAACGTTCAGGCGCGTCGGGTGAGCGACGACGTCGTTGAATCCACACTCCGCGTCGAGCGTGACGGAGAGCGGTCGGCCGAAGAGTTCAAATTCCGCTCTGTTCGCCGCCGTTCGCGCGTCGAGGTCGATGTCCTGGAAATTTCCCTTCGGCGTCGCGAACGAGCGCGCGCGTTCCTCCTCACCGTCGACGGTTCGTCCGGCGCTCCCACTCGCGTCCGTCAACGCGGCGCCTATTGCGCCCTCTTTCTCTCGTCGCACCCTCGCTTCTGCGCTCGTAGCCAAGACTCCAAGCAGACTCCAGCGACCGCTCACTCTGGACACGTCCACCATCGCGCCCTCGTTCGCCGATTCGAGCGCGCGCACGAGCTCCAGCGCGTCTTCCCTAGCCTCCTTAGTCGACGCTCGCCCGCTCGCGCGCGCGCACGCCGTTCGCAGCCGTCTCTTGATGTCTTCTGTATCGTTAACGCTCGCGCGCGCGCTCGCCCAGCGTCGCGCCGCCGTCCCGCGCGTCGGTCTCGACGTCGACGCGACGCCCCATCTAGACTCGTTCGCGCGCGCGCGCGCGCGCGTCGCGGCGCTCGTCGTCGTCACCGCGCGCATCTCTGACGCCATCGGTGCGGCGTCCTTTCGCCCGTACCGCGGAACGCGCGCCAGACGTCCGCGGCGGGGAAGGCGACGCGCGAACATGTCCGCGGCGGTGAAAGCGACGAGTGAAAACGGCGCGCCGGCGGCGGCCAGAGGCGCCGAGCGCGTCATCGCCAAGGCGCTCGCGGATAACGCGTTCGTCGCGCTGTGGATCTTCGTGAGCGCGCTCGTCATCTTATTCAACAAATATATCCTCACCGTGTACGGATTTCCGTTTCCGGTGGCGCTGACGATGACGCACATGTTGTTTTGTTCGTCTCTCGCCTTTGTGCTCGTGCGGGTGGCGAAGGTGGTGCCGGCGAGCGACGGGGTGACGAGGGACGTGTACGCGAAGAAGATTGTTCCGATAGCGGCGCTCTTTGCGACGTCTCTGTGGGCGTCGAACACGGCGTACGTATACTTGAGCGTGGCGTTTATTCAAATGTTAAAGGCGTTGTCGCCGGTCACGGTGTATACGATAGGATGCGTGATCGGAATCGAACAGTACACGCACAAGAGGCTGGCGAACATGGCGGTGGTGACGGTGGGCGTCATGATCGCATCGTACGGAGAGCTCAATTTCAACGCGTTTGGATTTTTCGTACAGCTCGTCGCGGTCGTGGTGGAAGCGTGTAGAATTGTATCGGTGCAGCTCGTGCTCGGGAAGGCGAATTTGAAACTCAACTCGATCACGACGCTGTACTACGTTTCGCCGATGTGCTTTGTGTTTCTCATCGTGCCATTTGCGTTCCTGGAGCTGCCAAAGCTGGCGTACGGACTAGAAATCACACACAGCATTCATTTCTCCGCAGGCGTCATGCTCGCAAACGCTTCGTGCGCTTTTGCGTTAAACGCCATCATCTATTTGCTCATAGGAAGAACCAGCGCGTTGACGCTAAACATCTCCGGAGTACTTAAGGATATCATTTTGATCGCCATTAGTGCTGTTATTTTTGAGTCTCCGATCTCGTCGACGCAATTAATAGGAAGTTGCATCGCGTTTAGTGGTGTGTGTTACTACAATTATCGCAAGGTGAGCGATGCTCTCGCGGCGGCGGCGGTGGCGGCGACGGAGCAGTCGTCGAAAGCGCAAGCGAGCAAAGGTGCTGATAAACTTTGAGACACTCCGAGGACACATCGCGTCGACGAAACATTTGTATGATAGTAGTTGTGTAGGCTGCATATTTTCATTACATAGGCGCGCGGATGTTGAACTCTTGATACATTTCTTAAGAAGCGCGCGGGGCTGAGACTCCTGGGCACAACAGCCCAACGTTCCGGTGGCGTGAAAACCACGGCGGAACGCTCCGCGGAGGTATCCAGTCCTTACGCGGAAGTACGCCTTTACACGGTTTCTACTCACGGATTTAACGGACTACAAACAGCTTTGAGAGTACCGTACGGCCATACATCAACGGTCGTGCACCCCCTCGGGTTCGTCGTTTCTAGAAATAGACATGTAATAATGTTACATCTGTCCGTCGCGCAACAGTTGCGATATTTTGTTAGTTTCAAATTCCTCCGACAACGCACACAACTCATCATAAATGAGCCCACGAACGTCGTGTTCCGTTAAATAATTTGCGCCATCTTCAAAATCGAACGTGAACGGCGTCTCTGCGCACGGCTCGTCGGCTTCGTCGTGCAGAGATTCCAAGTACGGATGTGCAAGCGCTTCTTCGACGGTGATGCGCCTGGCGGGATCGAGCACCAACATTTTATCGATTAGATCCACCGCTTTTGGAGATGCCTTCGGAAACAGCTTTTGAAAGCTGCATCGCGCCGTCACAGGGAGCGACTTGATGTACCGTTTCGCCTTCTCATTGTTGATGAAATCGAGCTCAGTCGAATCTTGCGGTGTGCCGAGGACTCGCATGATCAGATTGAGCTGATGCACGTAGTCCTTGCCCGGAAACAAAGTTTTCCTTCCCAGGAGCTCTGCAAAAATGCAGCCAACGCTCCACACATCTATCGCACTAGTGTACTCGGCGCAACTGAGGAGTAACTCGGGGGCTCTGTACCATCTCGTCACGACGTATTCGGTCATGAACTCTGAGGCCTCCGCATCCACGAGCGCTGTGCGCGCCAGACCGAAATCACAAATCTTTAAATCGCAATTCGCGTTCAATAGCAAGTTTCCAGGCTTCAAATCTCGGTGAAGCACGTCTGCGCTGTGAATGTACTTGAGCCCGCGCAAAATTTGGTACACAAAGTACTGACAGTGCTCATCTGTCAGCGACTGGCTGCTGCGTATGATTTGATAAAGATCGGTGTCCATGAGATCGTACATCAGATACACGTCCTCGAACTCGTTTCTCCCCCTGGGCTTGACGCAATCGATGATTTCGATGACGTTTTCGTGCCGCAAGTGGCGCAACAACTTTATCTCTCGAAGCGTCCTCTTCGCGTCCACGACATTCTCGAATGCATTCACAATCTTCTTGATCGCCACCTTCCTATTCGTCTCCACCTCTCTCGCGCTACACACGACGCCGTACGCCCCTTTTCCGATCGGTTTGATGGGCGCGTACTTGGCGTCCACCTCGAACACCGTCCCGCACACGGCAAACTTGGACGTCACCGTCTGTCTCTGACCACCCTCTCGTCTCGCGTCTCTCGCGCGACGCGCTTTACGTCTCTTCGCCCTCGCCGCGCGCATAACGTCGTCCTCGACGCATCCACCGTCTCCTCGCGCGCGGCGCCTTCGCGTCCGCCTCCGCGCTCCGTCGTCGGCGTCGTCCCCCGAATCATCCGTCGTCGTCTCCGTGTACGAGCTCTCCGAGTACTGCGAGTCGTCATCTTCCGTCGTGCTCATCTCTCCCGCGTCCAGCTCGCGCTCGACGTCGTCGTCCGCGCGCGCGCCTCGCGTCGTCGGCGTCGTGGTCACCGGTGAATCCCCTCGCGCGTCGAACGCGCGCGGTGTCACCGCCGACGACGGACTCGGCGTCTCCGCGACGTCCATGACGGACGAGGGCGTCGTCTGCGTCGTCGCTCGCGCGCGCGGGACGAACGCGCGCGGCGTCACGCGAGAGACGCGGGCGTTCGGCGCGACGGACAGTGCCGTCTCCGATGTCGGCACTCGCGCGCGATGGCGTTCGTCCTGACGGCCGACGGCCAGTGGGCGGTCGCGCGCGTCGACGGCGACGGGTCGATCGAGACCGACGACGACGACGACGACGACGCCGGCGCGCGCGCGGTGGCGACGCGTCTGTGGACCTCGAGCTCGTGGTTGGACATGCTTCACGACGACGCGCGAAACGACGCCTTCGCGCGCGCGATCGAGCGCGAGGTGAGGCCGAGCGACGTCGTCTTGGACGTCGGATGCGGCACGGGCGTGTTGGCGGCGCTCGCGGCGAGAGCGGGGGCGAGGGCGGTCGTGGGCGTGGAGGCGTTCGCGCCGGCGTTTTCGACGGCGAGGAGCACGGCGAGACGGGCGCGCGCGACGGGGGCGCCGTCGTTCGAGGTGACGTGCGCGCGAAGCGATGAGATGGAGCCGCGCGAGGGCGGGTACGACGTCGTCGTGAGCGAACTGTTGGATTCCGAGCTCGTCGGTGAGGGATGGTTAGCGGTGTGTCGGGACGCGAAGAGACGGTTGTTGGCGCCGAACGGCGGAGGGAAGATTTTACCGAGTGGTGCGCGCGTGTACGCGCGATTGGTGTCGTGCGAGGGCGCAGCGCGCGCGCACGGGGATGTGGGATCGTGGTTTGACGCGCGTCGCGGTGTGGCGTGGTGCGCGCCGGGAAGACAGACGCACGCGAGGGCGTGGGATGCGAAGACGTTGAGCGAGGAGGACACGTTGTCGCACGAGTTTGATTTTTTGGAGCTTCCGGACGAGGGCGACGCGCCGACATGGGAGAGGGCGTGGAAAATCAGCTCGTCGACGTCGGGGCGAATGGACGGCGTGGTGCTGTGGTGGGAGGTGGACGTCGACACGAAGGGAGAGGTGCGGTACTCGACGGAACCGAAAGCTGGCAAGCCGTGGTGTCATCACTGGCGGCAAGTGTTGATGGTAATTCCGGAGAAGTATAGGCTGGACGTCAAGGGCGTGAGCGAGGTGAAGTTCGTGGCGACGTACGATGAGCACTCCTTACGCATCGGCTTGTGCGTCGACGCGGCCGGCGTAGAGCACGAAGAAGAAAACGTCGACGCCGGAATCGAGAACATGTTGTTGAGAGAACCACCCATCGTCTCGCCTTGGAGCTCGGCTCTGGAGGCATGGCGCCGAGGTGAGAGCGTTCCCTCGTATCGTCTGTGCGCAGTCGGCGCTCGAATACCCGAGTTTGTGGCGAACAATTCTCGGCTCGGTTTCGTGGAAGGCGTCGATTTGTCTCACGCGAACAAGCTATTGCGACCCGATGCAGAGGATCTTCCGTCATGCGCGCCGGATCGTTTCCAACCATTCGACGCACCGATTTCTTGGATTCACGTGTTCGAGCTCGCGCGCGGCGACGGACTCGATTCGCCGTTCTCGGCGCCCGTAGCGCTCCACGCGTTTGGCGGCGCCGTCGTCTGCAACGATGCAGATCCCGCGACTCTGACGTCGATTCAAACGATTCCAGGGAACGAATGTTACGATTGTGTCGTCGTTTACCTCATTCGCGAGGACGGTGGCGACGACGACGACGCGTTCGATCCCGAACGACCGTTCGCGCCGCCGGCGTCCATGCGGCGTCCTCGCCAAGGCGTATTAATCGTGCCCGAGTCGCTTCGTGGTCGACGCCAAGTAACCATCTGGAGCGCCCTGACGCCGACGACGCGCGGCTTTGATTACACCTTTGGTGTCTCCTGCGCCGATGATTTGCAGTAAATCTGTGTAGTTTCTAGTATTCACGCCCGCCGTAGTCCCGCGTCGCCGAAAAAGATGACCGAATCGTCGTCACACCCTCGCGCGCCAACCATGCGCGCGGCGGTCATCCCGCGCGCGACGACCCCCGAGACATCCTCCTCGACGCACTCGCGTCGTACGTTCACGGCGAGCGTCGTCGGCGCCGTGATCGCCGCGCCTCGTAAACGCGCGCGCGCTGACGTCGTGGACGACACCGTCTTCGCCGACGCACCGCCGTCGCCCGCGTTGGGCGCGTGCGCCGACTGCATCGGTGAATACAACGGGTATTTGAATTCGTGTGATCGAGCGCAGACGTCGTGCGTGTCGTCGCAAAACGACGACGCCGCGCACTTTTCCGCGCCTTGGGCGTACGAAGGCGGACGCGTCGACGCGATGCGAACGCTCGTCGGCGTCGCCACCGGGGACATCGCGGCGAGAGGACGCGCCGGGGAAGACGTGATGCAATCTCGCGGTCGCGGCGCGCGCACGGAGGGTGGACGCGCGCGCGTCGTCTCGCAAAAGGTTTTATCCTTTGTCAGTCGCGTGCAAGAATACGACGAGGACAGAGGATACGTCCGACTCGTGTTGGCGCCGAGGGGCGGTTCAGACGAAACGCTCGCGGAGGACGACGATCGATTAGGTGGCGTATTCGATGCGGAGTTCTTATTCATCGATAACGACGAGGTGGTGAACGTGAGGGTGGCGCAACGAGGCGAGGACGTCAAACGCGGCACGTTTCGGTTATCGTACACGGATTTGGTGGCGTTCGACACCAACCTCGCTCGTGCGCGGGCCGAGGAGCTTCGCATCGCGATAGGATGGGAACTCCTGCCCGTGATCGCCGCGTTCGATCCGAAATGGAGCGATAAGGAGACGCTCTGGTTTGAGAGACTATTCAATCTTGCGTCCGGCAGAGCGTCGCCCCAATACGACCTCAACGACATGCGCGACGCCATGTCATACGACTGAAAACGCGCGTAGATATTAGAAGCATAGTGCACTACATTTTCTAGATCATTGATTCAGATTCTTTTTTTCGTCGTCCGCCGCGTCTCGGTTCAACTTTCTGCGCAGACTGTCGCCGCCGACTCGGTTTGAAACAGTTTCCCTTCGCGTGACTCGACGGGCGAGTACGCGTCACACGAACGCGCGACGACGCCATGGCGATCAACGAGACGGCGCGAAAGGTCTTCCTCGCGTACTTCATCACGCACATACCGGCGACGATGCTCATCGACGCCCAGGTCGTGCTCCCCGAGCGCATCGTCCCGACATTCGCCAAGCGGTTGCTCCGATGGCACATCGAGACGAACAACGACGTGCTCATGGCGAACATGCCGCGATGGCTCGTCGGGTTGGTGACGTGCGAGTTGTTGTTCCAACTTCCGTTCTTTTTTTACGCCGTGTCCGCGCTGCGGCGTCGCGATAACGGTGCTCGCGGAGGGTTGTTGGCGTACGGGGCGCACACGGCGACGACGCTCGTACCAATTTTGCAATACATTTGGGAGTATCCATCCTTGGGGAACGCCGAGCGCTGGCAGTTGATCGCAATTTACTTGCCGTACTTGGTCGTGCCGCTCTGGATCGTGTCGTGCGTCATAGGGGAGAGTGAACCTTTTCCGACAAAGCTTAAGACGCGAAGGAAGCGCGCGTGAGCGACGAGCAACGACAGCCGTAGACACTCTAGAAATCTAATACTACTATGACATCACATCACCGATAACGGGAACCGTTGCTGCACAAAAGTCTTACCTTTGCCTTTTATGATGAGTGCGTCCGGTTTTGCGCTCGCGTGCACTATTTTGGAAGGCACAAAATTGGCGCACTCGAGCGCCGAGCGGACGGGACACAACATTCCCGGAACGAACGAATACACTGCCGCGTCTCCCTCACACACAAACTGTAAGCGCGCTGCACCATCGACGTGTTCGTCCCGACACCATCTGAAATCGACGACTGGTTTTGAATGTATGAAAATGGCCAACGGAGCGTCGTCGCGTTCCGACGCTCGAGCCGGCCATAAAAATAAAACTTTATCGTCGTGACCGGCGCACGTGGAGGCGAGTATCGTTTCGCACGGGCTCAGTGCGATGCGCACGTTCACCCGCTCGATTCCAAACTCATCGCATGAAACGGTCTTCTGGGTGTATTTGTTTCGCTCCTCGTATCCGTCGTCGATTTGGCAATACACGCGCGTAGACGTCGTCGCCTCGCACGTCATCGGGTGCGTCACCGCGCGCACAATCTGCCACGTCACCTCATCTATCCACACCACGGCGTCGCGACTCGCCGACGTCGCGAGAATTCCATCCCTCGTTTGAACGTACGGCGCCGTCACGCCGCGAATCGACGCTCTCGGCGTCCCGTCCGCGGTGAACACCTCCAACGCCGGCTCCGCCGTCGCCTCGCACGAATCATCGAACACGAGCAACTCATCACCACTGTTCGAAAACTCGACCGCGCGCGCGTCGATCGACGCCGGCAATCGAAACGTGATCGCGCCCTCGTGCGGCGCTCTCGACGAAAACACCTCGACGCGTTCTCGCGCGTCTTCGTCGCGCGTCAAAAAAACCATCCACCGACCGCACCTCGACGTCGCGAACGTCTCCAGCGCGCTTCCGTCTCGCTGTTTCCTCGCGTGTGTCAATCTCGTGACGTCACCCGTGCGCACGTCGATCACCGTCGTGTTTCCGTCGAGTGCGCTTTGAAAGTGCACGCAGCTGTCCCCGAGACGTCCCGCCTTCCATCTGCCCGCGCCCACCGAGCGAAACCATCGCTCCGAGATGAGCCCGTCGCGTTCGGTCGCGCGCATCGCGCACACGTCGCCGTCTTCGAGCGCGAACGCGGCGACGTGGCCGACGCGCGTCCACGCGACGGCGACGACGTCGCGGTCGAACGTGACCGAAGGACCGAACGCGTCGCGAACGGAGGAGGCGCGCGCGAGCGATGCGGTCGCGCCGTCGACGACGACGACGAATGCGCCGTCGGGAGACACGCTGACGGATCCTCGATGAGGGGTCGACGCGGCGTCGGGTGGCATGGCGCGCGTCGTGGGATGACGCTACAGTTGTTGCGTCGGCGCGGCGACGAGAAAAACTAGAAGGTTTAATGTATTGAGTCTATGGACGCTAGGTGTGCTAAGTAACGGAGCCATCTCGGAACAACAGGTGGATCACACGTTACCTTCGGCGACGGTGCCGCCGTACGAGACGCGATAGGCGGGGAACTGACTCGTGTCTATGACGCCTCGTCCGATGTCGCGAACTGTGACGTTGAGTCTGCCGTTGAGCATTTTCCCTCGTAAATGACCGGGCATGGTGCCGGGATAGACGTTGATGACGCTGTGTACGATCATACGCGACGGGCCACCGAAGAGAAGGACGTCGCCCGAGTTTAATCGAACGACTTTGTGGTTTGGATCTTCGAACGAATACTTGTAGCCGAAATCAGCCGACAAGCCGATGCTGAACGAGACGATCGGTGGACCCGTTCGCGAAGCGACGAGCTCGGGATCTTCAGAGTCTTTGTGCCACTTGAATTCGGCGCCGTCCTTGTAAAAGTTGACCAGAACCGTGGTGGCGTCGAACTCTGGCATCGCGTCGTCAGCCGCTCGAGACGTCGACACCGCCTCGGCGCACAGCGCTTTGAGCTTCCCCTCGGCGTCGAAGTCATCAGCGTGTAAAATCATGCGTCCACGCGAGCCCTGATTCAAACGACACGTCCCATCGTCCGCGTCCTTTTCGAAGAACCCTTGCCCCTTGGACGCCGACTCGCCGTCCGTCTCTCCCAAATCGAAGCACGCGCGAGAAAACCATTCCTGTTGCTCGACGCTCAAAAACTTTCTCAGACACACCAATCCCGGCGCCAGACACTCCACCTTTACTTTGTTCGTTCTCGACGACGACGCTTTCCCATTCGAAGCGCGTCCATCGTCGTCCAACGCCGTGCCCAACGCCGCGCGAAGCTTGGCTCGCTCCGCGCTCGACGGCGTCGTTCGCACCGCCTCTCGCGCCAACGCCCCGCCCACCCCCGACCGACCGAGCGCCTGAATCAACGTCGTCGCGAACGCGTCCGCCGTCGTCTCGCGGCGCTGAAACGCGCGCGCAGCCTCGCGAAACTCCCGATACTTGCCTTGTCCCAAGTGGCGACTTAGCTCTCTCGCGAGCTTTTGACACCGCGCGCGCGCGTCTCCCGCGCTCGTCGTCGCCAGATCGAGGTCGAGCGATGCGTCCGCAAGCGTCGTCATCTCCCGGTCGATCGACCGCCACCGCGACGCCGCGCGACGTCGTGTGAGGCCGGCCCGACCGGGCCTCAGTTCGCGACGTTCCTAAGAACACGACGACGCGCACTTGCACCCGATGGATGGGGCGTCGCGCGCGCGCGATCCGTACTACGTCGTTCGCGACGAGATAGCGACGCACGTCGCGGACGTCCGCGCGCGATTGACGTCGTCGGTGTCGTCGGGGCCGAGCGCGGCGAGCGCGGCGAGCGCGGTGGTGGAGGAGTGCGAATCGTTGTCGTGGGAACTCGATGAACTCGACCGCGCGGTGGCGGTGGCGGAGCGAGACATGGCGCGATTCGGGTTGACTCCGGGAGAGATACAAGAGCGTAAGCGGTGGAGCGCGGCGACGCGCGCCAAGGTGGACGACGCGCGCGCGGTGGCGCAATCTCGAATGAGCGCGAACGCGGGACGCGGCGGGGGCGGCGACGCGACGTTCGGCGGCGACGCTCGGACTGGCGGAGACATCAGAAGGAACGAGTCTGGGTTCGACGATCATCAACAGTTGCTCGTGCGGCGACAGGATGAGGATTTGGACGACATCTCGGCGAGCATATCCCGCATCGGGCAGGTGGGCTTGACCATCGGCGAGGAGCTCGCGTCACAGTCAAAGATGTTGGAGGATTTAGAGGAGGACGTGGACGGTGTTAACGCGAGACTGGCGGCGGCGGAACGTAAAATGCGCGAGGTGCTAAAAAAAGTGGGCCTGCGAGGACAGATTTGCGTCATCATCTTCCTAACCATCATTTTGTTCATCCTCTTCGCCATCGCGTTTCAGTGAGCGTCGATTCGTCACTCGACGCGCTCCCTACGACGCTACTACTCGCTATCCTACGTTACAGTACACAATCTATAGATTCTAGAAAAATATTTCCACACCAACTACAGCGTCTTCGTGCTGTCCCATCGCTTCCCACCGCTCTCTTTCACGGCGTCTTCGACGGCGCGCTCGGCGCGCTCCAAACTCACCTCCTCGACGTCGAAACCAAGTTCCTCCATCGCGCGAACGATTCGATCGAACACCTCCGCGCGCTCGTACCCAGCGTTAGCAAGTTTCGTCACGAACGCATCGTGATCGCGTCCGTTCCTGTACTCAGGCGCGCGCATCGGATGTTTCAACAGCGCGTTCATGAATTCGCCGTCGTAGTCGTATAAAAACGACGTGTGATGCAAAAACCTCCCCTTGGTGATCGCCTGCGCGTTCCCACCGAACTTCATATCCCCGAACACGTAATCATTCTCTCGAACCGCGAACGTGCCGCACTTATCGAACACGCGCTCGTACACCTTCCCGGTCGCGCGCATGACGTCTCGCGGATACACCGTCGACTCCGCCGCCGCCGCCGCCCCACCCTCCAACCGCCCCATCGCCGCCGCGTCCATCGTCATCCCCACGAACATCGTGTTCTCATCGCACACCACGGTTCCACCGCCCGTGAATCGTCGCACGAGCGCCACGTCGCGCGCGCGCGCCTCGTCTTCGCGCACGAGCTCTCCCAGCTTCGACCCGAGTCCCAACACGACGCACGGCGCGCGCGCGCCGTCGCACATCGTCAACCAACACTCGCGCGCGCGATGACGCAACAGTCCCTCCTCCAATCGCAACACCCGTCGAACGTCCTCGAGTCGCGCGCGCACGACGCGCAGACGCGTCGCCATGGCGCGCGCGCAACGGCCCGCGACCGCGTCACACTCTAGCGCCTCCGTCCCATGGACGCGACGGTGGAGGATAAGGCGGCGCGCGCGCTCGCGGCGGCGCACGCGTTTCTCGCGCGTTCGCCCGTATCGTCGAGACGCGCGCGATCGCGATCGCGCGAGCGTGGAGAGACGACGACGCGCGATGTCGACGCGGGCGCGATGACGACGAAAACGACGATTACGACGACGACGACGACGACGACGCGCGACGCCGAGACGCGCGCGATGACGCTCGAACGATCGGGAAGTTCGAACGCGGCGTCATCGCGCGCGAACGACGCGATCGCGAGCGGGGCGTCGACGAGGGAGGCGGGTGGACGGGTGAATGTGAATTTGAGCGCGGCGTTCGACTCGACGACGACGACGACGGAGGCGGAGGAGGCGGAGGAAACCGACGAAGAGACATCGATACCGGTCGTCGACGCGACACCGCCGATCGAGATCGAGGTCGAGGACGTCGAGGACGCGCCGAGGGAGGAGGAGGAGGCGACGCGCGATGAGACGGCGTCGACGGCGACGCGCGAGGCGACGTTGGGATTCGCGGCGCCGGGGACGCCGGCGTCGGTGGCGTTGGACTTATCGAGCGATTCGAGCGATGGGGAGGTTGTGGATTCGCCGAACGTTCGAGAACGCGAGGTCGATGAGGGTGAGGTGACGAGCGCGGTGAAGACGGTGGTGGTGGAGAAGACGGAGGAGCACGAGTCGAGCGCGGAGGGCGTCTTTGACGTCGCGATTCGGCGAGAACGAGAGGAGAAAGAGGCGTCGTCGCCCGTCGCCGCCGCGCTATCGGAAATGTCAGAACTGCGCGAGGAGGTCGTTCGTCTGCGGGAGGAGCTCGACGGCGCGAGATGGTCTCGAGAGGCTCTGGAGGCGCGCGTCGTCGAGGCGGAGAAGACCGCCGCCGACGCGCGTTCAAAGACTCTAGAAACCGCGCTCGATCCTCAAAATCAATTGACGCCCGAACAGGTGGCCGCGCTTCGAGCGGAGATCGAGCAGGTGGAATATTTAAAACGTTTACTCGCGCGCGCGGAACAGATGCGAAACGCCGCGCGCGCCGAGACGAAAAAAGCGCGCGAAAAACACGAACAAGATTTAGAAATTGTTCGTCGAGAAGTCGGCGCCATGGACGAGGAGATGAACAACTTGCGCAAACGCGTAAAAAACGACAAGGCAAAGATCGAGGCCATGGAACGCGCCACCATCGAAGCCGCGGATGAATTTGCCACGCTCTACGCGCGTCAAGAGAACACCAGACGACTCCTCGCCGCGGCGTTTCTCGTCATTCTCCTCCTCCTCGTTCGTCTCTTCATGGGCGGCGGCGCGTTCGTGATGAAAAACATGTATCAGTATTAAACCGCACCGCACTGCATCGAGTACCAGTCATCGTAACGACAACACGTCGCCGTCTCTGTCTCTCACGCGTGTTTCCAATCGAGTAATCGTTGCAACGCGTCCTCGCTCAGCGTCGACGTCTCCGGCACGTGCGTCTTCAAGCTCGCGAGTTCCTCCTTCGCGAGCGACGACCCGCGCTGTTTCGCCGACGCCGCGCGAATCTTACGCGCGAGCGAGCGCAGAGAGATCAAATCTTGCTCGTGGAAGAACACAGCCTCGGCCGCGTGATCGCGTCGCGTCATGTCCGCCCCGATCGTCTCCCCGCTCGCCGACATCATTCTCGAGACGGCACCGCGCGTCGGCATCGTCGTCGCGCGCGCGACCGCGACCGCGAGCGCGCGTCGCGTCAGCATGACGGATGATGGAGAGAAAAGTATCACCGTTCGCGTCGTCGATCTCGGCCGCGCGTTCGAACGTCGCGGACGGAGTGTGACGACGTCTCCGAGACGAATCGAACGATTCGCGCGCGCACGCCGCGTGGGAGAAAAAGCGCCGATTTGAGAAAATATCTCGCGGGGACGTCGGCGCGCGGCGTACGGATTACACAGGGAACGGACGCGCTCACGGTGCGTTGCTCACGCCGAGCGGTTGTACGTCGGAGATTGGACCGTCGCGAATGAACGCGGCCCAGTAGTCGGGCATGAGCAAGGCGAGGATGTGCGGCTCGGTGTCGCGCTCCAACGCCACCTCGAGGGTGAGGACGTCCTCGAGGAGCTTTTCGAGAGAGGCGCTCACCTTTGTGAACATTGGGCCGAGGGTCTGCGCGGCGCGTTGGGCGTCGGTGGGACTGAGCCATAAGTGCTGGCGGAGGGCGGGGAGGGAACCGTCCTGCACGCCGCGAAGGGAATCGAGTTGGGAGGTGAGGACGGAGCGCAACTGCGCCGCCTCGGAGAGGAGACGGGCGCACTCGGCGGCGTCTCCGTCGGCGCGACACGCGCGACCGAAGAGACCGGCGAGGAGATACTGCACCTGTTTCGTCCCGCGATCTTGTGCGAGACGCTCTAAGATCCAATCCTTGATCAACACGGCCTCGGATGGGCGCTGCCACAAGACGTTGGTGAGCAACAAGACGTCGAATTCGCTGACCTCGGCGCGATCGTTGGTGTACGCGGCGACGCGTAAGAGTTGCACCGCCTTGAGCAAGCGTCGATCGGAGACGTACACCGGAGGCTCGCACTTGTCTTGTAAAAACGTGCGTAAATCACTGATGAGTTCGATGACGTTGGGCGGTACCGTCGTCTTGGCCGCGGCTTCGTATCGAATGTTGGCGAAATCCTCCGGTTTGAGCGACACCTCGGCGTTCGCCGCGCCTGATTTCGATCCGATGGCTGCTTCGCCGCCGAGCGACAAAAGCTTGCTGAGACCACCGACGGAGACTTGTTCAACGCTCGATCGCAACAAGAATCGATCGTAGAGCGCGTCCAACTCTTCGCTCTCCGGTAATTCGTTCGACGCTCCGACCATGCACAGCAACGGCACCTCTACGCGTTCGCTCCCGTTGTCAAACAATCGCTCGTTCAAAATCGTCAACAGAGAGTTTAAGATGGCGCTGTTCGCCTTGAAGATTTCATCCACAAAGGCAACGTTCGCCGTGGGGAGATATCCATCAATTTTTCGCACGTATTCATCCTTTTCCAATCCCTTCATGCTCAGTGGTCCGAACAACTCCTCCGGCACCGAGAACCTCGTGAGCAAACGCTCGAAAAACGACCCACCCTCGCACAGCGCGCTCAATCGTCGTCCGAGCTCAGACTTGGCCGTCCCCGGCGGCCCTAACAACAACAAATGCTCGCCGCAACACGCCGCGAGCAATAACAACCGCGTCTCCGTCTCGCGTTCGACGAGGCCCCGTTCGAGCGCGCGCGTGGCGTTGGCAATCTTCGTCGCCAGCGCGCTTCGCGTCTCGTCTCCCCGTGCGCCCCCATCGGTACCGTCAGCCTTCGACCCACCGTCTCCGCGCAGAATGGGTCCCAAACACTCCGCCACGCGCGCGCGCACCGCCGACTCCTCCGCGCTTATCGCCGCATCTTGTTCGCGCTGACGCTTCTTCCACTCCGGTTCGTCTCCCGCCGTCGCGCGCGGGCGAGCGGGACGCGCACGACGCGAGGCGACGGCGCGCGCGGTCGACCTCGATCGCACCGCGCGCACGGCGTCCACGGTCGCGAGCGTCGCGCGCGCCGTCGTCGACATGGGCCCGTCCCTATCCGCCGATGTCTGACGTCAGTGAGACGAGACTCTCGTCAGACGGCGACGGCGACGACGACGACGACGACGATGGCTTCGATGCGCGCCACGCCGACGCGTGCCACGACGATGACGACGACGTCGGCGAACGCGCGCGTCGCCGCGTGCGCGAGTGCGAGAGGAACCGAGCCCACGCGCGTCGAGAGACGCGTCGCGCTCTTGGGCGCGCTGGGCGCGGCGACGACGCTCGGACGCGCGCGCTCGAACGCGAACGCGTCGAGCGAGACGAAGACGGTCACCATCGAGGCCGTGCCGAACGAGCGATGGGTCGCCGTGGACGCCACGGTGCGCGTGCCGGAGACCTGGACGAATAGACCGGGGCAACGCGCGAAGAGAACGGCGTACGTCTTGTACACTGATACGTACGGGCCGAATAATCGGTACACGACGGCGTTGCCGAAATATCTGAGCGAGGGGGCGACGAAATTGGAGGCGGCGCAGTTGGTGGTGGTGTCGAGAGAGGGGTTGGATTCGATGGAGGATTTCGGGGAACAGGACAAAATTGACCCGGCGAGAGCGTTCGGGATCGAGCTCGGCGGACTCGTCGCCGCGGATACGTTGAAATCGAGCGCGAGATCCGGCAGGGATGGTCAAAAGTATTACCAGTGGGAGTTGAGCGACGGACAGAGCGTGTATTTATTGTCTTCGTGCGTGAGCGGTGGTGGTTTGTACGCCTTCGTGATGCAAGTGGACGCGGCGACGTTTGACGCTGACGCCGCCGAGTATCGAACGATCCTGGAATCGCTCGACGTTCCGCGCGTGGAAGAGAGCCGCAACGACATGTCGTCGCGCATTTATGAGAACCGATAGATGCGTGCTTGCTGCGAATTGTTTCATTTAAAGTAACTAGACTTGTATCGAAGTCTTAAGGCGCGGCCGAGTTCAACGATTGTCTTAAAATATTTTGCGCGAGCACCGCGACATTCTTATCCACACCGTTCGTCTGACCGTTCGCCGCTTGCTCCAAAAGTTCCAACACCGTTTCGGCGTTCGCGACGTTTCGGCCAGCTCCTATGTTCATCGCGGTCGCGCTGCCGACGTGCGTGGCGAGCGTGGCTGTGGTTTCCAACACGCCCTCCAAGTCGAGCGTACGATCTGCCCTCATACGCAAGTAGCCAAGCACGTACGCGCCGGCGCTGCTATCGCCACAGCCCACCGTGTCGCCGACTTTGACTTTTGGGCACCCGACTCGGGCGGATTGACCGTCGCGAGTGACGATGGTGGCTCCCGCGGGGCCGAGCTTCACGACGACCCATTCCGCGGCGGATCCTGGATATGCGAACACCGCCGTCGCGTATTCTTCTGGCGCTGAGTTTACCGGCACTCCCGTCAAAGCCGCAAGCTCTTCTTCCGTGGCGAGAACGACGTCAGAACTCGTCAGCGCGACGTTCAAAGCCTCCATGCGCGTGGGATTCTTCGCATCCACGAAAGTAAACGCGCGCGGACCGGGATCGAAAAAGACGCCGGCGCCATTCGACTTGGCCAAGTTGAGCGCCTGCTCCACGGCTTGTGGTTTCAGCTCATCGAAGACGAACCCGTTCACGAATACAGCTCGACACGAACGTAAAACATCTCTCGCATCGTTCGAAACATCGCTTACGTCTCGCATCAACGGCCATGGACCCAAATCGTACCGGCTACAAAACGCGTGCCCGCCCGCGCCGTCACTCAACACAAAACAAATCAAAGTCTCCCCGAGAGCGCTCACACGCACACCCTGATCGTCGTCTGGAATGAGTTCGACGTAATCAACGCCTTCATGGGCGAGTTCATCGATCAAAAAGTGTCCATACTGATCCTTTCCTACGTGACCGGCGCACGTCGCGCGCAAGCCCAACCTCGAGGCGGCGATGAGAAAATTACAATTCCCGCCCAGTTCCCACGATTCGCGCGCCGGCGCCGTCTTCGCTAGTTCACCTAACGTTTTTTTGGTCTTCAACGACGCCTCGTCCGGGATCGGTGCGGGAGGCAACAACACGTCCACGCACAAGTTTCCAAGCGCCACGACGTCGTATTCCTGCGAAAACGCGCCCGCGCGAACACCCGCCGCGCGAGGCAGCTTGGACCGCGCGTGCGCGCGACCGGATGATGTGCATCCCGCGCACGTCCGCGCGCGCTCCGCGCTCACGCACGGGAGAGACCGCGAGGAGATCATGGTGGATTAATCCGTCGATAGGCACGACACGCGCGACACCGCCGCGACGGAGAGTCGAGATCGTCGCGCGATACGGATGCGAATACCGAGAAACACGGTATCCACCACCCGCGTCGTTCGCGATCGCGCCGCACGAGAAGGCGCGCGCGAGTTGCGTCGTCGACTGAGGATCCGCGCGGTCTCGAAGGAGTGTACGAGGGGAAGAAGGCGCGGCGCGACTTGACAATACGTGTGGTCGTTATTGATATCCTAGATGAGGGAGCCACCCATCGGGGTGTTTTGCGTCGACTTCGATCCTAAACCCATGTCCGCCGTGAGCGACGCGAGTGCATCCATTTCGTTTGCAGGTTTTCTCGGCGAATGCGAGCCGCTGACACGAGCGGCGGTGGCGGTCGGCGAACCGAAGCTCGACAAACCGAACGGGTCGTTCGAATGAGTCTGCGGCGCGACGGGCTGCGTGACCGGAACGTGCTGGGACGCCATCCCGGATACGAGCGGTGGTGCGAATCCGAATTGATTCGCGGGCGCGTGAGGGACTGCCTTCGCCACGGTGTTTGGAGGAGCCGAGAACGCGGCAAACGGGTCCATTCCGATCGTTTGCGTTTGCGCAGGCGCGGCTTGGGGCATGGAGGGTGGTGCCCCGTAAAGACTATCCAAGTCCGCGAGCGAGGATGTTGGGTTCGTAACGGGCGCCGAAGACGTCACTGGCGCCGATGGAACGCTCAGACCACCAAGCAAATCTTCTATACTTCCAGCCGATGTCGGCACCGCGGGCGCGGCAGTCGCGCCACTCACGCCCGATGAGTAATTCACCGCTTGAATCGCCGCACTGGATGCACGAGGAGGCGGTTCAAAGGCTGACACTTGTTGTGGCGCCTCTTCTCGTCGAATCGGGGTTTCCCTAAAAATAATTTTTGGCACGGCGCCCGCCGTCGGCTGCGCCGAGAAAGCGTCGCTGCGGGGCTCCGTCGACTGAGCGTGCGAACTCGACGAACTCGGCCCTGCATGTCCAGACGTAGGCGCCTTGAACGTCGCGCTCTGCGACGAAGCGGTCGCGTGGTTCTGTTGAGTTGTGACGGAAGGTGTAACATCGCGACATTCCGTCTCTCTCGTTTCGCGAGCGACGGTCGATGTCGCGTCTCCGAATCCGCGCGAGCCATTCTTCGAAAACGATCCCGAATCGGTATTCGATAATCGGTATTCGGTATTCGATAAGGAACCCGTGGATCGGTGTTGTCTCGCGTCCACACTCGACATGCCGCTATATTTCCCTCGATTTCTCGCCGCCTTTTCCCGCGCCTCTTCGATGGATCGCGGATCTTCAATCAAAGCCTTAATCTTCTCCGCCCTGTGTCGCACATTCACCCCTTCATCCTTCCCGCGAGCGTCTCTGTACTCAAACGTGAGTAATCCGTCGAGATATCTCGACGATTGCACGTCTCTCGGCACGCGATCCGTCCCGTTGGCGACGAGATATTCAATCACGCTGAGCGCCTTGTACACCTGACGCCACCGCTCTCCCCGCAGCTTCATGCGCTCCTCGAGCACGCTCTGCACGAGCGGCCACCGTCCATCGTGCGTCAAACGCGCGATCGCCTTGAGCTGCTCGCCGTGCGGTCCCCACTTATCCGAGTTGGTCGCCTCTCGCACGAGCGCCTCGTCCGGAGAGATGCCCTTCCACTGATTCACGCGCTTCTTCGCCGCCTCCTTCACCTCCTCGGGAAGCGCGTCCTTGATGCTCGACAGCGCCGCCTTAAACATCGTCGATCTATCGAGACGCTCGCGCGCGCGGCGCACGCGTCACCCTCTGACGCGCGTCGTCCCACTCCCTCGTCAACTCGTCTTCTCGGCACGACGATGGAAAATCAAAGCACCGCCTCATCGCTCGCACTGCGTCGCGCGCGACGAGACACGTCGACGCGCGACGCGCGCGAGACGTTCGTAACGATGGCATCGACGACGTGCGCAGTCGCGGGCGAGCGCGGAAGCGGGAAGACGACGCTCGTGAACGCGCTCGTTCGCGAGGCGTTGCGCGTGGACCGTCTCGGAAACGACGACGAGGAAAACGACGACGACGACGACGACGACGACGCGGTGGAGGAGGTGCGTTCGCGCGCGCGCGAGCTCGCGACTCTATTTTTTGTTTTAACGACGATGCGATGACGTTTCGACGATGAACGCAGACGGAGACGCTCGGTCGACGAGGCGTCGCGGGACGACGCGTCGAAACCGTCGACGCGGAGACGCGAACGGACGACGCGAAGACCCGACGACGAGAGGAACACGAGGAGATGGTATCGAGCGAGGACGGTCGTCGAGCCGCGCGGGCGTGTGACGCGCAGGATGCGTTCGACGCGTTGCCGACGTCGGCGGCGAGTGGGTGCGCGATTTCGATTTCGCGGTACGTCGACGACGACGAAGCCGAAGACGAATCGGCGGCGGCGCGAGGAAAATTCGCGGCGAGAGTCATCGTGAGGTATCGAGAGGAACACGAATTGGAGAAAGCGATGCTGGATGTGGTTCTTCGCACGCACGCGGCGGGGATGGTGGGATCGTTGTGCGCGGGACAGACGCCGCCGAGGAAGCGGGAGGGAGCGCGAGCGGACGCGACGCCCCTCGACGCGCGATCGATTGACGAATTGGCGAGCGTGATCGGCGAACATCCTCGGGACGTGGAGGCGCTCGTCGCTGAAAATTCGGGTGAACCATTCATACCGGGTCGCTTTCGTAACCTTCTCGGACGCGAGCGAGTGTATCACGTGCGTTCCAACGATCTCTCAAAGACGCTTACCGCCGTGCGTGTGTTTCTATTGCGTTTAGTCGTCGACGCGAGATGGAGCCACTGGGGCGTCATCGACGGCGCCGTCAAAGTCGAACTTCCCCTTCGATACGAAGCGACGTTTGTGGATTCACCCGGGATCGATGGTTCAGCGTTTCGTGACGAGCGCGTCCTGCGAGGCGCCATCGGCGACGACGCGTCGTGCAGATTTGCCATGCTCGTGTACTGTTGCGGCGCCGACGCGCCGAGCGCGACGGCGTGGACGTCGCTCGAATCGATCGGAACGTTGCGTAAAATCGCATCCGAAGGCACTCGCTTGTGTTTATGTTGGCCCGTGGAGAGAGTGCTGCGTCCGCACGCGAGCAGAGTTCACGGACGAATCACAAATTTGCAAATTAAAAAGCTCTTCGATCGCACCGTGAAGAAACTCAAATGCGATCCCAACCATTGGCGAGAACGTCTCAACCGATTTATAAAATCTTCAAAGATTGGTTTACGAGGAGATCTCACCGCCGGAATGTCTCTGGCGTTCGTTCGTCTCGACGAACCGGACGCTGGACCGGTCAACGATCTCACGTACTCCGTGTATCGGCTGGCGTTCGCGGTGGAACAGCAGCTTCACCAGCCGCCGCGCGATACGAGCAGCAAGTGCGCCGACGAAAGCCGCCCGGCGGCGGCGAGTGGCGGCGGCGCCGAGAATGAGAGCGAGCGTAAAATCGTGCAGCCACCTAAAAAGCGAACGAAAAAGGAACCGCGTAAGTGTACGATTGAGGATCCGTTCGCGTTCAATGAAGATGATGCACTTCTCGCGAGTCGGGACGTGGAGACTCCGCCCGTTTTCGGCAAAGTCGTGAAGAGAATTCGAACCCCGCTCGCGGACGCCGCGAACGCGCAAGCGCAGCCGAAGAAAGCGCGGCTCCGACTCCAGAAAACAGACGTAAAAATGGATGACGACATCGTCGAAAAAGCGCCGCGAAAAGTGCCCATGAAAATGTCTCCGTGCTACTCCACGACGGAGCCCGCGCAACAAGACAAACGAACCGACGACGCCCGCCGAGACATCGCCGCGCCCGCTGATGAGCCTAACGCCGTCCACGCACCGGTGACGCGTCGATTACGACGACAAAGTGGTGCGAAAGAGCAAAAACCCGCGCACTGGTGGTGTAGCACCAACTTTTCTTGGGAGCGAAAGTCGCCGACGGCGAGCTGACACAGCGCTGAGTCACAGCGCGTCCTCCGTGCATCGCGCGACGAATGAAATGAAGAGACGACAGACACGAAAAGTAGATTGTAACACGAAGCACGCTTTAGAAACGATGGACACGCGGTCTCGAACGATGTCCACGGCGCACGGTCTCATGAGAAGCGCCGGAAACGAGACGTTAGTCCCCCGACTAGCGCGCGCATCGGTCGGTCGGACAGCCGAACAGTTGGAAACCTCAACAACTCATCGCGCGACTCGCACGCGCGCCTGCGCGGGGCGTGGGGCCCGCTAGGCGCGCACTCAAAGACGTTCCGTCGTTCCACTCGCCGAGACGCGTCTCTCGGGTGCGCGCGCGGTTGCGGCAGGCGCGAGGAGCGACGGGACGATTCGATTCTTTGATTCTTCGTTTCGCGCTTGAGCGGCGGGCGACGACGCGAAGGCGTAACGGGCGATATGGAGGACGCCCGCGAGTCCCGGTCGTTTTCGTCGCCGTCGTCGCGATCCGTGTCGCACGGAACGCTTATGCGTCAGGCGCGAGCGGCGAGAGGGATGTTGGAACGCGCGGCGAAAGCGTGCAATACCGAACTCGCAGGAAGCGAAGATGATCCCTCGCGAGACGCAATCGCGCGCGACGCGAAAGCGATGGCACATCTTGTTGACGCGCTTCTCGGCACGAGCGATGCCGGGATCGCGCAAGTCGCGTTGGGCGTCATGGATGGGCTAAAGACGGCGCTGCGCTCTCCGAGAGAGGCGGACGACGACGCGAGGCGGGAGATTTGCGTCGTTGTTTTATTCGGGCTCAGTAAACTCATCGAAGCAAGAGAAGATATGCTTGAGTTTGGAGCGCGTGATGAAGACGCGCCGGAGGAAGAGCTGAGAGTCGCGTGTAAAGTTCCTGCGGTGGCGTTTGAAGAACGCGCGGCAAAGTTGACAAAGTACGTAGACTTTGTATCTTCCAGATCGCGCAAAGTCGCGTCGACCGCGATGACCGCATTGACGTCAGCGACAGAAGAAACCAAAAAGTCCAAGAAGAGCGTCGTTGGTGGTCTCGCGCGCGCTTTCGCATCAAAACAGAACCTTAGCGAAACGAACACGCCGTACGCTAGTGACGATGAGATGGACCGAGGTAAGAGACAATCGACCAGTTCCCTGTGTGCTTCACCGAGTAGGATATTTTACTCACCAGAAGTCTTGAGTGGTTCGGGTGTGATGGTAAAGGAAACAACGGTCGCTCCACGAGGGACATTGATCTGCCGGATATGTGAACAACCAATCCCGAGGCACTTGATGGCTGATCACAACGCTACGTGTACTGGATTTCGCTCGTCTTTAGGTTCAAGCGCAGACGTCACCCCACGCACATCTGGTTCTTTCTGCGCAGAAGAAGTTGATATAATGGATAAAGTCACCATCGACGACTTCCGAATAATCAAGCTCATAAGTAGTGGAGCGTATAGCAGAGTGTTTCTAGCACAAAAACGCGCTACCGGCGATCTGTACGCAGTCAAAGCGATGCGAAAACGTGACCTGGTGTATAAAAACATGATGGAACAAGTGATCGCAGAGAGAGATGCACTCATTGCTGCGGCGAATCCGTTCACGATAAAACTATACTACTCCTTCACGTCAGCCAGGCACGTTTATCTCGTCACAGAGTACGCTAACGGAGGTGATTTGTACAGCCTTCTAACACAACTCGGGCGGCTGAGTGAGAGGAACGCGCGTCAGTATTGTTCAGAAATAGTGATTGCTTTGGAGTACGTGCATTCGCAAGGCATCACACACAGAGACTTGAAGCCTGGAAATTGTCTCATCTCAGCCGACGGACACATTAAACTCGCTGATTTTGGTCTTTCACGAATTTACAGAGACGTTGACGAGACAATAGGGACTGAAAGCAATTCGCTAACTCCGTACGCTACGTCCCCAGTTTCACCGAGTAGTGCTGGGTCATCGTTCCGCATCTCTGGTCGCGAGTCGACGATCACGAATAGCCCAATACAGAGAATGAGCCTTCAGGCAAGTACGAGACTCAGCCCGAGTCAAAGTCCATCTCGTCACGTGCACAAAAGATCAGCGTCGAGGCACGGATCCGGACCTAAAGGGACACCAGATTATCTCGCACCCGAGATCTTACTATGTGAGCCGTGTGGTCAAGCTGGAGATTGGTGGGCTCTGGGCGCCATCACTTTTGAAATGCTTGTCGGCGTTCCGCCTTTCAACGCATCCACTCCTCTTGCTATTTTCTCTCGAATCATAACTGGAGCGGTTGAGTGGCCAGAAGAAGACAGTAAGTTTAGCCAGGAGGCGCTAACTTTCGTTGAGTCTTTGCTGAAACATGACGTCGAAGATCGTTTGGGAACGAAGGCTGGCGCCGACGAGGTGAAAGCCCACAGTTGGTTTATGATGGTTAATTGGGAACGTGTGTACGACAAGAGCGCTCCGAGCGTGTTCGTCCCGAAACCTGAAAATCTTGGTGACACTTCATACTTTGTGCCGTCGGCGAACACAAACTCAAACGTGGATTATCCTCAAGAAGAGAGGAGAGCGAGCGAATCTCAAGCGAGCGAAGAAGTCGTCCTCATGGCGAATGATTCGGATGAAGAAGAGCCGCCCGAGGACGAAGATGGACACCTGAGCGCGTTTACATACACGAATCTCGCTGAACTCGCGATGCGCAATATTAACGTTTCAAGTGGCGTACCATCACAGACGAGTTTTGGTCTGCCGAGACGCGGCTCCATCGGACACGATTTGTCTACACATGACACATGACTAATAGAATAATACAACACGAACACAACACATCCCTCAACCAACGTCTCTTCTAAGTAGAACTCTCGGTGGTCGACCGTGCGTTTGTGATACGGCGGCCGTCTCACGCACTTCCTCCTCAAATCCACATTTCGAGTATAAACGCTGCGCGGCTACATTCGATACCTCGGCGTGCACGTACATGGACTTCACGTTGAAATCGTCCCGAGCGACCTGTACCGCGTGTTCAATCATGCGTTGAGCGACACCTTGGCGTCGCGCGGGCGGCAAGACGCTGATGTTTGATAAATATGCGCGCTGTCCTGAGTCCCCCGATCCCGCCAACTCCTCTGCGGGTAACCGACTACCCACGTTGACGTCGAGCGAACCCACGACCAACGATGGATCGTAACCCTCTCGGATCGACAGACACTCGGGATCTAGGTCGCGAAGGTCGTACCCGAGCGGTAGATCACCGTTGCGCAGAGGTATGCGAGCGAGCACGAGCGCGACGTCGACGTTTTCGTATCCAGGCTCCTTTTTCCCGTCAAGACGAAGTTTGTTCCCGAGACACGCGGACTCCCCGTCCACCTTCATCGCGATCTGCGCGCGCTTGGCGAACGCCGAGCGGTCGCTCGGGACGTTTTGCGCGAACGCCAGCGCTCGACACGCGGCTGCGGCGCGGACATCACCGCGCGAGGTCGACGTTTCGATGACGAGCTCAGCCACCGTGGACGCGCCCGGCGACGTCGACGTAGAGGGCACCGCTCGGCATCGCGCGCGCGCGCCTCGAAGGTCGCTCGACGCGAATGACGGTCGCGGTGCCTGTCGCCGCGCCACCGCGCGCGCAAGCGGCGACGACATGGACGAGCGTCGAGGGAGCGAGTGAGGATTCGGTCTTCTTATTTGTACATTTTCACCAGTTTGCGACATAGCGACATAGCGCTCGTTCGCGATCAACGCGGAGGATCCCACGAGGTGACACCGGTGACTCGATTGTAATAGTACGGTTTACCCTCTGGCGTGTGGTACGTCGTCCAGTCACTCTGCGCGTTGGACGCGCCGTACGCGGCGGAGTAGTACTCGCTCTCGGGCGCGCTCGGAGGCGCTTCGAAAGCCGCCGCTCCGGCAGCCGTCGACGGGTGTGCGAACGGTAACGGCGGTAGGGACACGTATGCGGATCCCTGCGATTGTGAGTTTTGCGGTTGACTCGTGCGAGGAGAAGCGTAATCCTGCACTTCGATTTGAATGTTTGACGTATCGGGAAATCGCGCCGCGGGCGCCGTGGTGAACGGCGGCGTAGAAACGTGCGCAAATCCTTGACGCAATTGCTCCGCAGAAGACGACTCGCCGGCCTGTGATGATGAAGACCGATTACGCATCGCATTCTGGAGCGCTTCGATCCACTGTGCGCGTTCCCTATCGGAATCAGCCACGAGGAACTTTGCTCCGATTCGCTCCGGTAACGCACCTCCGAGAAGAATGGCAAACGGTCTACCCGCCACAACTTCGGACGCAGCAGTTATACTTTCGATGGCATCGAGTGGAATAGTACCGCGCGAGACTGAACGATCGTTCACAACGTTCGTTTTGAACCACACCAGATATCCCTCCTTCAAAACAAACCATCGCTTTCGCCACGTGCGTAACATCTCGCCTTGCTTCGTTAACCATCCCGAGTACTCTGGAGACTCCCAAAAACGTATCGAATGCACATTACTAGTAGATGCCGTACCGGGAGATGCATTCGACGCCTTCAAGTTCGTCCACTCAGAACCGCTCGAGACTATGGTATCCATGGCGTCAAATCCGTTTAACTCGCACCACTGAAACGCGGAAGTCGTCAGGACGTCCACGAGGGCTGAAATCGTGCCCGAATCCGCACTCACAGAAACCGCTCTCTCACCAGAACTATCTTTGGCGTGTATAGTCAAAATCGTGGAATCCACAACTGACCACTTGGAGATTCTCGGCAACTCGAACGTATGCTTCGTGCGCGTCACGTCGCCGCCGGCAAAACATTTCACTCCATCCAGTCCCATCTGCACGATCACATCCTCTATGTCGTCATCATCGGCCGTCGGCAGCGACATGCACCGATACCGCACGTTCCCTGCGGGCGCACCCGGGATCTCACTCGGTTTCGCGGCTTTCGTCCCACTCGCGCCGGTTGATGACGGCGTCGGCGCGCCCCTTTGACCGTCGTACGCCCCCGCCATAACCGCCGATCCGTGATTAGTCGGAGAAACAGTGACGTAAGACGTCGTCGGGTACCTCACGGGCGCCGGCGCGTACGGATCGGCGTTATACGGGTCCATGGCGCACCGAGCGCTGCGCTGAATTCCAGCGGATTCGCGTCGTCGGACGACCGCCTCGCGCGCGTCTCGCGGACGTCGACGCGCGAGCGCACACGTACGCGCTCGACGCACACGCTCGACCTGTACGATGTCACGGTCTCGGTCGGCGCGCGAACCGAGAGACGTCGAGTGACGCGCGCGACGATGGGTGTCTGGCTCTGGGTAGGCACCGCGTCGCGACGCCACTCGTCGCGACGCGAAGGTCGAAACTCTCGCTCGGCGCGGTGAGACGTCGGAAGAGGGTTGGATGAGATCAAAAACATACGTATATGTACAAAATCTGTGAATCGTGATCAGACGATGTCGCGTGAGATCAGATTCGACCAGCGAGAGAATATCGGAAAAAAGAGAGGCGGCGGCGCCGAGCACGCGCGGCACGGTCTAGAGATGCATGCGTGACGTACGAGCGGAGGATCATGTTCATTCGTGAACATCTGGAGTCCTCAGAGGAACGGGAGATGTGAACGTCGCTCGCAAAGCACCATCCTTGGAGGGGTCGTGCATGCCGCCGAAGACGGAGTTCATCTTGCGATCGCGAGGCGTCTTGAAGTCTCCACTGTTTCCGCTGTCTTCACTGAATAACGGCACGGGCGCCTTCGCTGTCGATCCACGGATGCTATATCTACCCGGACCCGGACGCATGCCCGGCGTAAGCGGAGACATGAAGCCGTTCGGTCGAAGTGGTGACATTTGGCCGGCGCGCACGGGAGACAGAGCGCTCTGCGGAATGGTGCTCGTGGAGAAGAATGGGGACAATTCAACACCCTCAGAGAGTAATAGAGTTCTCAACGGAGATTGTTCAGCCACAGATTTAGACAAGTTGGAGTACTCGGTGGAGATGTCGTCCGCGTGCTCGAAGGAACGGAGGGGAGAGCCAAGAACCTTGTCAAACTTGTCAAACTTGAAGTCTTCGATAACGAGATCCTCCTCCAACGCCTTGTCTGGCACGATGTTCGACACTTCAGCGATATCTTTGACGCGCGACTTTGCTTTTTGCGTCTTAACAGCTTTGGTCGCGCCGCCTCGAGGACCAGTGGGCGCGGCGCCGTCGTCTTTGTTCTTGCATCCTTCGCACTTGCAGTAATCCTGGCACTTGACGCCGGCTTGGAAACATTCGCAGTACTTCTTCAGGCACGCGCTCTTCTTGCAGTGGCATCCCTTCGTGTGTCTTCCTTCGTCGCCGTCCTCGTCCAAAATTTTACTGGCGAACGCGTTCGGATTGCGCAACTCGATCTGTTCGCGCGTTTTTTCCACGACGGAGGAGTTCTCGACGGTGTTTTGGCACTGCTGGCACGAACAATCCTTGCAAAAGATACCCGCCGCGAAGCACTCGCAGTAGAGCTTGAGACACTTGCTCTTCTTGCAGTTGCACTTTTTACTCTCCATCGGTGATTTGCACGCACCGGCAAACTTTGTGTTGGCGCTCGACGCAGAACTTTTACCGAGAGTCGTACGCGTGGCCGCGCTCTTGGCGACGGGCGTCTCCGCGTCGGAGCTCGGATAGCTCACGCGCCGCGCGCTGCGAGTGCCCACGCGCGGAGAGTCGGCGTCAAAGTTCTTCAAAGTCTTCGTAAAACCCTTAGTCCACTCGACGCTCGCACCCGTGGTGCTCGAGCGCTTCGTCGCCGACTCCTCCTGCTCGCGAGATTTTGGAGGAACGGAGCCTTGGCGTCGAGACGCATCCGTCTCGACGCCGAGCACGGAATCATCGAACTCATCGTACATATTTTGCAACACGTACTGATCGTCTTGAAGCGCTTGCGCATCGAGTTCAGCAAAGTCAACGTTCAACTGCGCGTGAAATAACGAGATACGATCGCGACGGGTCAGTCTCTCGTCCGAGCGCCTCGCGCGACGTAACATCCCGACGAAACCAAATCAAGCACAATGTACGCGCGATCGACGTGATCGAGCGTCATCGCGCGCGTGTAACGCGCACATAATCTCATTACGCACCTGCTTGCGCCCATACGACGCGCGTTCACCGGATCCATCATCCGCGGCACCGCCTCTTCGAAGCGACGCCTCGGCGGAGAGCGCCAGTCGCTCGACGGCGGACATTCCCCGTTCGCTCCTCTTTTCGACACCACGTTCGCTGCGCGCACCACCGTCATCGCTCATCGTCAGTCTCTCGCGTTCGTGTCCATCCGATCCACCCCTCTCGCGCGTCTCTCGGCGTCTCCACGAGCGTCCACCGTCGCCGCGCGCGCCGTCGACGCCGTCGTCGCCGCCTCCCTCCCTCGCCGCGCCCGCCCACCTCCCTCGCGCCCATCTCACCCATCGCCCGCCGTCGCCCGCGTCCGCGCGTCGTTCACCGCGCGCGCACCTCATCGACGGAGAATTAAACCCCGCGCCTCTCCCGCGTCCATCGTCGTCCCCGTCTCCATCCTCGCCCGCGCGCGCGCGCACCCCGCGCCCGCGCGTCGGCATCGCGATCGGGCTCAGACTGGATGCGCAAAAGTTGAAGAATCCCGGAGACCCGAGCAACGCCGTGACCTGCGCGCGCGCGACGCAAAAAAACCCACGCGTCAGTGTACCGTAAATATCCTTCACCGTTCCCTACGCACATCGCGGTCCAAATCCCCTCGCGCGCGTCGTTCACCGCGCGCAACCATCATCCATCATCCCGCCTCCGCGAAACGCGCGGGAAAGTTTCGATTGTCAACACGTACGTCCTCCGCGCTCGGCGCGACGCGTTCGGGCGTCTTACACCCCGCATCGTCCAGAGCGCTCGCGCGCGGGTGATCCACCATCGCCTCCTCGCCGTCGTCGCTCGTCGACGCGCTCGTCGACGCCGAGCCTCCACCGCGACGCGACGTCGCGCGCGTGCGCGCCCCCATCGGTAATCACACGGTCGACGAGTGACGCGGCCGAACGACCGAACGAGCGGTCGAACGGGCGACGTCTCGAGATGTCGCGAGCGGTCGGTCGGTCGGTCGGGAGGTCGCGTCTTGAGTCGTGTTCGGTCGGTTTCGTCCCACCGATCGACCACGGACGCGCGTGTACCGTCCGTCCGGTGATTTGATCGGACGCGTGGACGCGACGCGACGTCTCGGGCTGTCGGTCGGACGTTTGAACTCGAAAGGGCGATGCGGTCGGTCGGACGACGCGGTCGGTCGACGCGGTCGGTCGAACGGACGTCGAGCGACGACGACGACGACGGGACGAGTGGATGCGTGGATGAAGGGACGACGGGCGTGTTCGCGTCGTTCGGTGTCGCGTCGTCGTCGTCGTCGTCGTCGTCGTCGTCGTCGTCGTCGTGTCGTGTCGCGTCCCACATCGGAAGGACGTTTCGCGTTCTGTGGGAGGTTCGCGAGCGCGAGGCGCGAGGCGCGAGGCGAGCGGGACTTTATGTTACACTGAGAGCGAGACCGGTGGGTGTGGACGGTCATCGTCGACCGCCGGGACGTCGGGCGCGAACGACGCGGCGTTGACCGTTGGGCGCGCCGGCGGAGAAGGCGAACGGCGCCGCGCCGGCGGGCGCCGCCGAGGCGGAGAAGGGGTTGGGGGTGGACGCGGACGACGCGGTGGTGGATCCAAAGACGAAACCGGGCGTCGGAGGCGATGCGTTGCTCGAGGCTGTGAAGGAGAACGCGGGTATGGATGTTGAAGGCGCGGACGCGCCTGCGTCGGCGGTAGGTTTGTCATCTTTGGCGGCGACGGGTTTCGCCGCCGCGTCTTCGGTTTTCGTCGAGTTGAATTCCACCAGAGCGGCGCCGAAGATGCTCGGTTCCTCTGTTTTCTTCGTCGTCGTCGTCGTTGTCGTCGTCGTCGTCGTCGTCGTCGTCGTCGTCGACGGGAGCGCTAACGTCGACGTCGACGGCGCCGCGAGTGCGGGCGCTCTCGTCGCCTCTAATTTTTCTCGCTCCGCCTTGTCTTCCTCAAGCTCGTCAAACTCCACCGGTCGCGACGACGCCGCCGACCCTCGTCGAGGTCCACGCAGCGCCAATCCACGCCTCGTCGGCGTTCCCGGTCGCACCGGCGCCTCCACCCTTGACGAAAACTTGGTCAATCGCTTAAACGCGTCCAGTCTGCCATTTTTCAACACTTTCACCGCGACGAACGCCGGCGTGACTCTCGCGCCCACATCCACCGACGATGACGTCCGTCGTCGGTGCGTCGCCGGCGCGTCGTCGTCACCCTCATCACCACTCGCCCGTTTTCGCTTCGCGTGCGTCGATCGAGGCGTCGCCGCATCTTCGACGTCGTCCTCGCGCACGCGCGCGCGCTTGTCGTGGTGCGCGTCCCCGTCGTCATCCCCCGTCGGTGCCGGACTCTCTCGACCGCGTTTCGTCCCGATCGCGACCGCGACGGCGTCGAGCGCAAACCGCGTCTTCGCACCGATCGACGCCGTGTCGCGGCGACTCCCGGGCGTCTCGGCGTTGGCGAACGACCTCGAGAGTCGTCTCGGCGCGAGGATGGACTTGACGCTCGACGCCGGCGAGTGCGCGGGGTCCTCGGGCGCGCCGCCGCCGAGGTAGGTGGCGAAGACGCGACGGACGGTCTCCATGCGCGCGTCGTCGAGTCGACCTCGGCCGACGACGCAGCGCGAAGTGGCGGCGCGCGACACAGTGGATGCGTTCGAGGAGGGCTGGGGTGCACTTCTACGCGCATACTTTTACACGCGAATCCTTCTAGGTCGTCGACCGCGCCCTAATTTTGCTACGCGAGCGCGTTAGGTGTTAATGTAGTACGCTCATAATCCCTCACCCTCGGCCCAACAATCGTTCAGAAATTCCACCATCTCGGCGAGCGGTATGGGCGTCTTGAACGGTCCGTCGTGCGGGCGCGCCACGCCGAGGAATGAATCGTACGACGCGTGGCGAGGAATGCTCTTCCGCTTATCCGATGACGTCCTCTTCGCTCGACGTCTCGACTGCCCGGGATTCACCCACATCTGTCGCCGTTTCAACCAAAATAAAAGCGCCGGATTGGTCGCCACGCCGTTGAGCGAGTTAAAGTTATACGTCGCCCTGTCCAATCCCATGTCCGGTTCCCTTCCCGACCCTTCGCTCTCCGACGCGTCCGAGCGATCACCGACGTCGTCGTCTCGAGCGTCCCCGGCGCACTCATCGTCGCCGCCGTCCACCGCTCGTGCTCGACTTCTTAGACTCCCCTTCCCGCGACTCCGCTCGCCGTCCGTCTCGCCGTCCCCGCCGTCGCCACCACCACCCACGCGCTCCGCGCGCCACGCCGTCGTCGACGCCACCGCGAGCGGATCTTCGTCGTCCCTCCCACCGCGCTCGCGCGCGCTGAAACACCCGAACACCATCGCGTCGACGCCTCGAGTCGTCGAGTCGTCGCCCGATCGCCTCGCCCGAACGGTCACCGTCGTCGACGTTCGCACACCGTCCGTCGTCGACGAGCGCGTTCGCTCGCCCGTTTCGCGCGCGGTCGACGACAACGCGTTTCCTCGACGCGTCTCGCCCGCGCCTCGCGTCGTCCGCGTCCCTGACTCGCGCGCGCTCGCGCGTCCCGCGCTCGGGGAACGACCGCGCGCATTGTGTCGCATTTTGCATGAATTGCCCAGAATTCCCGTCGTGCGCGCCCGCACACGTCGACGCGCGCGCCCGAGCGACGTCGAACGCCCATCGAGTCGACACACACACGCCGTCAAGTCGCATTCACGCCCCATGGTTCGCGCGAGCACGCTCGCGTTACACCTCAACACGCTCGAATGCGTGGTTGGATTGGAATTCTTGTCGATGGCGCACCCGCGCGCGGCGCTCTTCGCCTTCGTGCCGACGATGCTCACGGGACCGTTGCGAGGAACGGTGACGCAGACGGTGAGATCGAGCGCGGGCGGTGCGTTCATGGTGTCCCTGTTCGGGTCTCTGTTGGTGGTGTGCGGCTTGGCGAGCGTGCTCAAGCTCAGAGACCGCACGACGCGCGTGGGCGAAAAGTGGTTCGCGTTGACGCAGGGCGCGTTGGCGTTGAACTGCTTCGCGTTTAAAGATCGCATCCCGGGCGTGTTCCCGCTCTTCACCATCGCGCACGCCGCGATCGCGATTCTCTTCCATCTCGGCGACGACGTCGTCGTGCCGCTCAAGTTTCCGAGCGTCTCGTCGCGCGGCGGCGCCAAGACCAAGCGCGCCGGCGCCGGAAAGCCGGCGAAGAAATCTTCATCCAAGAAGACGCCGTCTCGCGCGTCGTCTCGAAAATCGTCTCGAAAATAATCCATCGAGGTGACGACGACGACGACGCGCGGTTTCCCCGATTTTCATCTCTCGACGCGCGTCGTCGTCCGCGTGCGTCGTCGACCGACCGACCGCCGCGCACGCCACTCGCGTGCCGTGCCGTTCCGGCATCGATCCATCGTACACACAGACAGACCATAAATCTATGTATATACGCACCTCACGACATATAAAACATTTTATCTATACGTACCGGACATATGGTATCACATAGACACGTGACTTTGGACGCCATCCATTCTTATTCGTCGATTCACGCCGGACGCCGCCCTCGCTTTCCGTCCTCCGTCCTCCGTCGTCCCCGTCCTCGTCACTTTCGGGAACGAAAACGATCGACGTCGTCATGTCTGCCTTTACCACCTCCTTCACCGGCGTTCGCGTCGTCTCCAAGACCGCGGTCGCGAAGAAGTCCGTCTCCACCAAGGCGGTCGCGTCCATGGACAACGTCAAGAAGGTGCGTCGTCGTCGCGCGCGTCGTCGTCGCGATCGATCGATCGGATTGGATTCGATCGATCGATCGATTGGATTCGATCGCGAGGGGGCGGGAACGATCGCGCGCGTGACGACGAAGACGCGCGGACTCGTCCGAGTGATGCGCGCGATGGATGTGTGAAAATTATACGCGCGTCGTGGCGACGCGCGCGATGCGCGATGCGTCGCGCGTCGCGCGTCACTCGAGCGAACGCGACGACTGACCTACCGTCCCGGCTCGTGGGTCGCGCGCAGGCTGCCGTCGTCGCGGCGACCACCCTCGCGATGTCCTCCCCGGCGTTCGCGGCCACGATCAAGCTCGGCGGTGACAACGGCGAACTCGGCTTCTTCGTGCGTGCTCGGCGACGCGACGCGCGCGACGCGCGCGACGACGACGACGCGACGCGCGCGCGGTGATTCCGGGGGAGGAGATACGGACCTCGAGAGGGGGGTCGGTGGTGAATCACGACTCGTCGTGGGAGATGATGATGACGCGGATAATCCCAACCAGAAGAGAGAAGACTGAAGATGCAGAGGGACTGACGACGGGTTGATTTTTTCGCGCGCGCGCAGCCGCCGTCCATCACCGTCAAGGCTGGTGAGACCGTTGAATTCGTCAACAACAAGGCGTTCCCGCACAACGTCGTCTTCGACGAAGACAACGTGCCGGAGGGCGTCAACGCCGACGCCATCTCCCACGAGGACTACTTGAACGGCCCGGGCGAAAAGGTGACCAACAAGTTTGACAAGGCTGGCACCTACGGTTACTACTGCGAGCCGCACCAAGGTGCCGGCATGCAAGGTACGATCATCGTCCAATAAGCGACGACGCGTGATCGAACCTCGGCGCGTCGTGTCTCGTGGCGAGTCGTCTCGGCGAGTCAGCGCGAGACGCGCGCGTGTCAGCGAGTGCTAAATATGTTTTGAGTCAGACGCCTCGCGTCGGTGGATCAGATAAAAAAAAGTTTAATAAACCAATGAGTTCCATTGATGTATGATGCGCGCGTCGTCAACACTCACAAAACGTCTTCGCATTATAAACCGCTACGTGTATTAGAGATTGGCGCTCGCGCGTTATGCGTCGACGCGCGCGAACGCGACAGAACCCGCGTGCGGATCCGCGCTTACGAATCTCAACGTGATCGATTCCCCGAGAATCGCCGGTCGTTCCAGTTTCACCACCGTCTCGTAGCCGAGATCATCGAACACGACAAAGACGAGATCATCGCCGCGAAGAAACTTAACCACGGTGGCTCGCCATCTCGCCCCCGCGGGTTGCCCCGCGAAATACACCGCCGACCAATACTTTGTCGTCTCGCGCTGCGACCGTATCGCACCACCGACCGTCGCGCCGACGTTTTCTATGATATTATCCAGCGTCGCCGCGTCGAAAGGTAAGGGTTCACCGCGCAGGTGCGCCTTGATTTGGTAGTGCGCCAACATGTCTACGTATCGCCGAATGGGCGACGTAAACTGTACGTACGCCTTCAAGCCGAGACTGTAGTGCGGCCGAGGCGTCGAGCCGATCGTAGACGCCGTCATGGTCGATCGCATCGCAATATCTTGACATACTCCCTCCGGGATCACGTCCCATTCATCGTCCGACATCAGGCGCGGTTCGCCCTGGCCGCGATACGGAAGCGGAATGTTTTCGCTTTCGCCGAAACGCGCCACGACGTCGCCGGCGAGAACCATGAGTTCGGAGACAAGCATGCGCGAGGCAGTGTGCGCATCCGTCAGAGACATGGTCACCTTGACGTCATCGCCTCCACCGCGCGCGGTCGCACCCTCGACCTTTAAATCATTCTCCGGCAACATGATGGTGATGGACCCATCCTCTGCTCTCCTCTCGTCTCTCGCCAGAGCCACCTTGTACAACAGGCGGAGGTTCTGATCGCAGTCCACGCTGTCCAGAGCGGCATCGACGTCTTTGTACGTCCATCGCTTGGTCAATCGGATCAGACTCGGCATGATTTCAAAGTCCACGACGTTCCCTTCGGCGTCCACGTCGGCGCGCACCGACATCGCCCGGCTCGTTTCGGAACCGGCGCCGAGCGACATGGGTCCGGCGGCGATATCCAGCGGGAACATGGGGACGATTTCCGACGGATAGTACAGCGTCGTCCCGCGCGATCGCGCGACGTCGTCGAGCGGTGACCCTGGGGGAACCAAACGCGTGGGATCGGCGATATGTATCCACACTCGAATTTGTCCGTCGGCGCCCAACGCCTCGGCGCTTACTGCGTCGTCCACCTCGACGGTGGCGGCATCATCGATGGCGTACGCCGCGAGATGCGTCAAATCAACACGCGACGCTTCATCGACGTCGTTCGGTGGATTCGCGAGGACGCTCGCGCACGCCGCGAGCGCCTCTTTGGGAAAGTCGATTTGCACGCCGTACCTACGCACGGCTAAATTTTCGTGCGCGCTCCACGTCCCCGTCGCGATGAGCGTCTTCAACGCCCCTTCGGGCGAACGCATGAACCCTAGCTTGCCTAATAAATCATCCGACATCGCCTTCTCGCCCGCACTGTGATGTTTTTCTCCGAGAGCGTACGCCTCGAGCGCCTCCAACCTGCGCGCGCGCGCGTCGTTGTCCTCCTCGCTCGACCTCCACAGCGTGGCCCTGTCCGGCTTCTCACCAGCCGGCGCCGCCACGGCGGCTTGGATTTCCTCTAAGAATACATTTTCAACGTTCGCCGCGCGCGTCTCCGCCTCGTGTTTCCGTTTCAACGCCTCTATTTGATCGCTTGACCGCGCCTCGTACGTCCCCTTCGCCTTGAGCTTGAAATACACCCCGCCCGCGGGCGAACTCAACAGTCGATGCGCCGCGAACGCGTTCGCCCCCACCGCCACCTCCTCGCCCTCAAACATCAACTCGCTCACGTACGCCGCGTCGCACACCGATCCATCCTCCACCCCGAACTCATCGATCAACTCCCACGCCGCGGCTAACAACGTCTCGGCGTCCCGCCCCTCCGCGCGCGTCGCGAACGCCTCCATCTCATCCACGTCCGCGTTCGCCCCGAAATTCAGATCGATCGCCTTCCCACTCACCTTGAACGATTCTCCGGTCGGCGCCTCACGGACGATGTACGCCGCTTTCCCATCCCTTCGCTCGACGCGTCCCACGCGAGGCGCGCCTCGTCGCGTGTACGCCACCCCATCCCCGGTCTCCACCTCTCGCGCCGTCGCCCCCGTGCGCGTGACGTCCCGTCGACCGCTCGCGCGTCGTCCGTACGCGCGCGCGACGGACGCCGCGGGCGTCCACCGCGTCGCGCGCGCGCCTCGCGTCGCGCGCGTCGTCGCGCTCGCGACGCCCCTCGCGGTGGCGCTCGACGCGCCCGCGCTCGACGCGCGCGTCGCGGCGGACGCGGCGACGACGTCCATCAACGGCGAGAGCGCGCGTGACATCGTCCACCACCGCGCGAGACCGATCGTCGCCGCGCGTCGCATGCGCCGGCGCGCGCGCGTGTGACGACGACGTCGGGCCGTCTGTTCGTCTCGCGACTCGTCGACGCGAGACGACGACGGACGGACGACGACGGGCGGACGTCGCGCGGCGGTCGCGCGCGCGGCGGAGCGAACGACTCGCGTACAGTCGAGATGTCGCACGCGCGCGCGGCGCCCGCAAACGCGAACGCGCACGTGGAGCCGCTGAGCGGAACTCGAATTTCAAATCGCGTCACCTCGGGTGCGGTCGTGCGCGCGCGGTTCGCCGAGCGACGTCTGTGCGCGATCGGTGAGCTGGAGCGGGAGATTGTGGGGAAATATGGTTTCGTCGGCGTCGTCACCGAGGTGAAGGCGCGAACGAGCGCGGGTGGGAGGGCGTACGCGACGTGGGAGGTGAGCGAGCTCAAGAGCGGTGGCGCGAGGACGACGGTGTCCGTGTTCGGGGATGCGTTTTCGGCGTACGGTGGAGACGAAAAAGGGTCTTTGGGGCACATTTGGGCGGTGTTGGACGCGAAATTCTATCGAGCGCAGAGCGTGAGCGTGGAGGATTCGTCGCAATTGTTGAAGATTGGTCGCGCGACGGATTTCGGCGTGTGCAAGGCGTTGAAGCGCGACGGCGAAAAGTGTACCAAGGCGGTGAACGTGAGCGAGTGTAAATTCTGTGAGTTTCACGTGCCCAAGGCGATCAGGGACGTGGCGAATGCGTCTCGAGTGATGACGGGGAAGAGGAACGCCGAGGGTGACTTCAAGGCGGGGTTGCAAAAGTACGGCGCGGCGATGCAACCGTTGAAATCCGGAGCGGGGAGCCATCTGACGCGTCTCGGTGAGGGCGCGCTGAGCGGTGCCCCGCCGCCGAGCATTCGAGCGAAGCAAATATTAAAACAGAGTAACGTACATGTGCCGCGTCCGGCGTTTCAATCGAAGCGGGAATTCGCGCCCGCGCGAAAAACGTCGGCGGCTCCCAAAACGATGGCGCTCGAGGACGACGACGAATTCGAGGACGACGAGGCTACGCTCCAGGCATTGGCCCAGCAACACGCATCGTCCATCGCGCAGGTTCGAAAGGATACGGAACGCGCAAAGCAGCGAGCCGCGGCGGAACGTCTCAAAGCGTCCGGGTTGACGCTGACGAAGACCGATCCGAACGATACGTCGGCGAAGAAACCGACGGCGCCAGTGGTCGCCAAGCCGAAACCGCTCCCCGACGCGCTCAAGTCGTACGGATTACAGACGACGGACACGGTGGAACAATTACAGAAGAAACTCAAGGCGGAGATTGTGCGAAGAAAGGAACTCGAGGCGGAAAATGAAGACTTGCGACGACAATTAGCCGCGGCGCGAGGCGACGCTCCGCCTCGTCCGGCGATGAGAGACGTGTCGAACCGCTCGAAGGCTCCCGCGGGAACGAAACAGTCCGGAACCATATCAAAGACGCAGATGCTCTTCGGTCACGTGGGTGCGACGGATATGAATTCGCGGTACGAAAAGGATGCCGAAGCGGAAGACGACGAGGCGATCATGAAAAAGCTCGATACGTTGGAGGAGCGCGATCAACTCGCGGCACAACTGGCGAAGAAAATGGAAACCAAGGTAAAGGTGTACCACTGCACCGTGTGCAAGAAAAAGACACGATTCATCGATCGCGATACGTGTAACGCGCACATGCACGCCGTCAAACAAGTCGAGTCGACAATGCGGTACTTCAAGTGCAAGGCGTGCAATCAAACCAACACGTCGTTCGACGCCTTCATGCCGACGCGTTGCGAGAGAAACGGTTGCACGAGCGTGGTCTTTGATCGAGTCAGCGCGGCGGATGTGACGGCAGCGGCGAAACCGAGGAAGGATGAAATGATCGCGGCCGAAGCGGCGGCTGGGGGTCAAGTGGCATCGAGAGACGCGCTCGCGCCAAGGGGCGTCGAACACGGATTCCGACTCGACACGATTCATGGATAGACGATTATGTAGTTTTAGAAACAGGAATGAATGGTACAAATATCTACGTACACCCTAATCTGACGTGCTATAAATCTACGCGCTCGTTCGACTCGCGAGCTCTTGTTCGAGCGGTTTCACGTAACGCTCCTCGACGTCCGGCTGCAACTCTGCGGCTTCTCGAAGTATTTCCAACGCTCTCTCTGGGTCGCCGTTGAGCTTTAACGCGCTCGCCAACGCCACCTTGATGCTCGCGTCGGACGGATTCAATCTATTCGCCTCTCCGAGCGCTTCCCCTGCCATGCCTAAATCACCCACGCGCGCTCTCGCGACGCCCGCGCCCATGAGCGCTCTCGAGCGTTGGGAGGGATCGGGTTCGACGCGTGCCGAGTACTCGTACGCCAGCGCCGATTTTTTCCAATCTTTCAACACCGCGTACGTCTGACCCAAGGCAAACAGAACCGACGGATGGGCTTTGCCTAAATCTTCTCCTCTGATCGGCGCCGACGCTTCGGCATCGCTCGAGGACTGTGCCTCGTCAGCTCTCACCGCTTGAAGCAACAGGTTTACGGCGAGCGGATTGTTGTTCTCGGCGCGCGCCTTTGCCGCTGATTTGACGAGCTCCAGCACTTTCGCGGACATGGGCACGTGTTCACCAGCGCCTGAACCTCGACTCGTCGCGATCTCGCGCGTCGCTTCGGCGAGCTTATTCACGCCGAGCGCCTCTCTTGCGAACGGCGTGGACAGCGCTCTGTTTTGCGCCAACGCGAAGACGCTCGACGAGAGCCAATAACAGTGCACCGCCTGCGGGAGCTGTAACCCCACCACCAACATCGGCAGCGTCATCCACTCCAGGCATAACTTGAATATCGTCATCCCGCGCGAATTTTGCGCCGCGGCGGCGAAATTCGCGTTCACGTTGGCGAACAACGCCGCCGCCGTGAGCACGGGAAGAATACCGCCGTACGGCCCCATCGGCGCCGTCATCATCATCGCGTCCACCGCAGGCACCGTCAGATCGCTGAACCACGCGGCACCACCGACATTCAATCCATTCAAAGCCCCATCCGCCGCCAATCGTCGCACCGCCATCACCGCGCACACGAAGAATGGAATCTGCGTCATCGGTCCGACGACGAGCCACGCCGGATGCGCGCCGACGCCCGGCGTCTTTTCACGAATCGCTCGCACCGCCTCCATCACGTCTCGCATCCCCACGCGCTCCGCGTCCCCTCGCTTCGCCGTTTTCGCCACGGAACTCGCCGCGCTCACCGTCGCGCTCGCCTGTATCGTCTTCGCGGATATCGGCGCCGTGCACGCGCGCACGGCGACGGCGCCGAGCCCCAGGGTGAGCCACCACGGAGCGCCCGTGACGACGTGCGCGGTCGTCGCCGCGTCCACCATGGCGCTCACGGGATCAAATAACGACGCCGAGGAGGACGCCACGGCCGTCGACGTCGAGGAGGCGACGCCGCGCGCCGCGCACGAGGGTGAAGACGATGCGGACGGGTCGAGGCGAGACGTCGACGTCGACGTCGTCGATGCGAGCGATGCGCGCGCGAAGACGGCGGGCGCGCGCGCGGTGGGTAACGCACGCGAGAGCGCGTCGAGCGCTGCCGCGCGACGAAGCGCGGCGAGCGCGCGACGACGCGACATGTCGCACGCGAGGCGCGCTGTGAGGGGGCGAAGAGGCGCTTTACGCGGGACGCGGTCGAAACAATCTGCGCGCGTGACTATGACAATGGTGCGCGTGACGACGTCGAAATGACTTCATTCAGACATTTCTGTCTTCGGGGGCGACGTAATCTAAACCTAATGCCTCGAAGACGTCGCGCTCGTCTCGAGCGCGAACCCGCGAGAGCGTCGCCTGCGAACGGTCGGCGTACAAGCCTTTGTCCTGAAGATTGAATCCCTTTCGTTTCGCCCACAGACGCATGGAGCGATTGAATTTATCGCTACCGGTGAAGTAGAGCAGCGCCGTAGGGAGGGACTCGGAGTCGTATACTTTGATGTCGATGCGCCGGTGCGTGGGCGGTTTCTCGTCATCCTCAGCGACAGGCTGCGGAAGCAACGCGACGCCCATGTACTGCGTCTCCGCGACTTGCAAGTCGTCCGTCAAGATACCGCTTCGTGGACTCGGATTTCCTGCGTGAAGATCTTTGAGGATGTGCATCAAGAGCTTATTTGCGAGTGAGTAGTCTTTGCACTCGACGAGAACGTCGATGTCGCCCGACGTGGCTTTACCTCGGCGAAACGAGCCCACGCAGTAACACCGTACTTCATCTTCCATGAACGTGTTCGCAGCCTCACGAACAGCGGTGGCGATGTACGCCACCTCTTCTCGCGGGATTCGCTCTTGGAACTCTTCGTAGTACTTAAGGCCGATCTGTTGCGTAGAGGTGAGTGTATCCGGTGCGGCTCGTTTGCGCAAATCCGCGATGGATTTAAATCCCTGATTGAACAGGTTTCTCGCGGTCACGGGACCGACACCGTGGATTCCAGATAGTTCTATGCACGATTTGACGTCCGGTCTCGAGCGCAGTTCTTCCAACGCCCGAAGTTTACCGGTGTTCAAGATTTCTCCAACGTACTTTCGGATTTTGCTATCCGGCTTTTTCAACATCGGCACGGCGTCGCACTGCTCGACAGAGTCAATTTCAAAGTTTAACGACCGTAAAGCGCTCGCCGCGGCGGCGTATTGCTTCGCACGATACACGTCGCGGAGAGCATCGTCGTATATCTGCGCCATTTCTGCGAGCAACGCGCCGATTTTCGCGTTACACTCCACGGGCATGGCTTTCTTATTCTGCGCTCCCGGTTGACACGAGAAAAACTGACGACTTCGTTCAAGTTTATCATGGTCGACCAAATCGCTCGTCCAAACCATGCCAAATCCGTCGGATCGGCGAACCGCCAGCGCCTGTTCGCGTTCCTTTCTTGCGCGCAGAGCCGCCGATTTCTCGTCGACGCTCGACGTCGCCTCGCTGCCGGATCTCGCCACGCTAGGTAACGCGCCCACATGCTCGCGCGGTCTGAAGTCCATCGCAAGTGGAAGCACTTGCGACTTTTTGTAACTTTCAATGATCCACTCTGGCGTCACGCGCTCGACGTCGTCCCTGTTGATAGTTTCCAAGACGTGCGAGAGAGCCGCGCTCGCGTCGCTCGACACGACGTGCGTAACGCTCGCATCGACTTCTTCACATACACTCCCACCCATTCGAATCAGAGTACGACCTAGTATCTCTTTGCGCTTTTTCGGCAAGTTGACAAAGTACGCACGCACACCCGTCATCAAAGATCTCACGTCCACGACGACGGCATTCGCGTCGTCCCGTTCGTCATCGTTCTCCGCGTCACACTCGAGCGCGACACCGGTGAGCTCTGCCCTTCTCGCCAACTCTCGGTACGTCTTTGGCGCACCGTCGTGCGCATCACCGATGGCGCTCGCAAACATGGCTGCATTTCTCTCGCAATCTCCCGTGTTCATATCGCTCGGAGTCTTGGCCTCCTCGTTCACCGACGACGACGCCTCGCGCTTCTCCGTCTCCGTCCTCGTTGACGTCCTCGCCGATGGTCGCGTGAGATCGCCTGCACGAAGTGATTTCGGTGCGCCCAAATCCATCGTCTCCGTCCTGTCATCTTCGCCTCGACCGTTGGCCGCTCCGTCCAGCGTCGAGCGTCGTCGTCTTCGACTCCTTCGCGCGTCGCCGCCTCCGTCCAACAGACCCATCACCACCGCCTCAGCGTCGTGCTCTCGACCTCGTGCATCACCGTCCGCGTCACCGTTCCTCGATCGCCTCTTTCGCGTCTGCATGACTTCTCGTTCACGGCGTTCGATACCCGTCGTCCGCCGAGATCGACAAGTCTCGCACCGACGCCGTCTCGCTCCGTCCGTAGCTCAGATACGCCTCCTCGTCCTCTAATTCGTCTCCGTACGGCTCCGAGTCGTCGTCCGCGCCGTCGCGTCGCCCGTCCGCCGCGCCTCGGTCGTCCTCGTCGCTCTCCGCCTCCGTCTCCGCCTCCGTCTCCGCCTCCTCGCCTGCCCCCAAGAGCGCCGCCGACGCCTCTCGCTCCCTCGACGCGTGCGCGCTCGATCGCACCACCACCCGCGTCGCGCGCGCGCTCCCACCGTCGCCTCGTCGCCCGCTCGCGCGCGCCCCGCTCAGCGCCCACTGTCTCTGTCTCTCGAGCCGCTCCGCGTTCGCGCACGTCGCGCGTCGCGCCGCGTCCCTGTCCTCGCCCGATCCCGCCCCGAGCGCGGAGAGCGCGCTCGCGGCACCGATCGCAAACGTGCCCGCGTTCGGCGGCGCCGCGCGCATCCGGCGTCGACGTCTGCCGTCCGTCCGTCCGTGTCGGGGCGACGTCTCGACCGGCGATCGGCGAAATCCGATAGCGTTCGGCGCTCCACACGTCGACTCGACGACTCGCGCGCGCGCGCTCCGCGCGCGTCAGTGTCAACGCATCGTTTCGCGTCGCGCGCGACATGCGACGACGGGCGAACGGAGCGGCCAAGTCGACGAGACGACGACGACGTCACCAACAGAATTTCGAGTCTCTGGCGAGCGGTGACGGTGACGGTGACGCCGACGACGCGCGGGTGCACGGCAAGGCGGCGGAGACGCGCGAGATCGGACCGTCGGCGTCGCTCGTGGCGCTGTCGAGACGACACAGCGCGAGCTCGGTGGACGCGTCGTCGCCAAGATCGTCGAGCGGCGGGAGCTCGCCGAGGACGTCGACGGGCGGCGGCGCGAACGGCGGGATCGATAGGCGGAACGGAGACGCGAACGGGATGAAGATGATGGGAGACGGTGATGTGTTCTCGAAGAAGGAACAGCGAGAGGAGGAGGAGGCGATGGAGGCGCGACTGAGGAGTCCGGGGGAGCGGCGGTTGACGTACGTGCCGTGCGGCGCGTGGGCGTTGGCGTTGGCGTTGGGGACGTTAGCGCCGGGTGCGAGGAGCGCTGAGGCGTTGGCGGCGGCGACGGCGCGAACGAAATGGTTTGATGATGTGTTCACGAGCGCGTGGGGGCCCGCGTTGCCGCTCACGTGCATGTTCGCGAGGTGGGTGGCGGCGGCGAGAGTGTACGCGAGAGACGCGGGCGAACGCGTACCGCTCGGCACGTGCGCGCACATACGACAAGATTTAGAGGCGTACGTCTTCGTCGCGCTGACGAGAATGGGCGTATACGCCGTGTTCACGCGTTTGTGGCCGTCGGCGTTCATGAGCGATCACGTATTCTTGGCGGCGAGCGTGTTCACCGCCATTCACGGTGAGGTGTTGAGCTGCGCGGTGGATTTTTTAATCCTCGTCGAGCGTCGACAGAAACCGCTTCGAAGGACCGCCATCATGTGCGTCGCCATGTACGGCTTAGCCTGCATGGCGTGCGTCCTCTCCGATGTGTTCGTCACCGCGAGATTCTACCACGGAGGCTTGGAGACGGCGTGCGCCGCCTTTTTCGGTTGGTTCATCCTCCAGCTACCGCTCGTGTTCGCCGTCGTTCGACCTCGCGCTCGCGAGCTCGCCGCCGCGCTCGCCCTGTGACCACCACTCGCGATCACCACTCCATCCATCGCCTCGCGCGATTAGTACACGATACCGCCCGCGAGACAAACACGCCTCTAGAAGACCGGTGGCGCTCGCTCCGTCGAGACCGCCACCTGTATGTAACGACCGATGCGCGCTTCACTGTGCGACTCGCGTTCGCGCGCCCGGTCGTCGACGCGTCTCGGTCGTCGACGAGAACGCGCATCGCGCCATCCTCGAGCGCCCGCGATGCATCCGCACCACCCGCCGCCGCCGCCGCAGGTCATGTACGCGACGGGCGTGCCCGTGGATGACCCGCACGCGGTGACGCTTTACGGGCCACAGGGCATCGTCGGCGCCCCGTACGAGGGCGCGTACGTGCACGAGACGTACGTCGGACCCGTGTCCATCGTCCTCGGATGTTGTTTGCTCGGACCGATCCTGTGTCCGCTGGTGTTCTTGTGTCCGGTGCGTGCGCCAAACGAGATTTTGCGAAATTTCCAACCTTCGCGGCAGAAGTCGCGCGAAACGCGCGCTCGACGCTCGACGCTCGACGATCGACCGTTTGCGATCGGTGACTGACGAGGAGTGTGTGTACACCGCGCGCAGTGCGATCAACGTACGAGATTCGTGCCCATGGCGCCGACGCAGGCGCCGTACGTCGTGCAAGTGCGGCAGGCGCCTCCGCAACCGCAACAGCCGCCGCCGCCGCAGACGTTCGCCGGCGGGAAATCCTCGTATTATCCCGACGCGTAGAAAAGTAGATGTCAAGCCCTAGCGTTATCGAACGATTCGTGTACACGTGTAGAAACGGTTCGTTCGTTCGTTCGTTCGTTCGTTCGTTCGTTCGTTCGTTCGTTCATTCGTCAAACGCGCAAAGGGCAACACCTTTCCCGCACTCGACGTCGCGCGATAGACTGCGCGCGCGCTCGACGTTGTGCTATGATGTCGACGCCGACGTCGACGCGGTACGATGTGTTGCAAAACGGCGTGGACGCGCCCGCCGGGGACGCGTCGACGACGATGCGCGCGGTTGGCGCGCGATCCGGCGCGAACGGCGGTGACGACGCGAGCGACGACGCCGACGCGCGCGCGAGAGCGATGCGGCGAGATCCTCGATGGGCGACGCGCGCGGCGGAGGCGTACGACGGCGAGATCGGGGAGAGAGGACGGGAGGTGTGTCGACTGCTCGACGAGCTCAAGGAGAGCCAAAACGGAATGTTCGACAAGATACAAGCCGCGGAGCGAGCGGCGACGTGGGCGATGACGGTGGAGGGGGCGAAATTGACGATGGAAAAGTTACCCGAATACGTCGTCAAGGCGAAGAACGCGAGTCGGCGGATGGTGGAGCTCAGGGAACGATTGGAGAAAGTGGAGGCGCGCGTCTCCAAATTCTCGTGATCGACGTCACTTTTCTCGTAAGTCCGAGGCGGCGTCTACGCGAGAGTTTTCACAGCGCGACGTCGTTTAGGCATGGTTCGTCGAACGAAACATCGGACGCTTGTGAATTTGCTTCACATCACGCGCTGGATACGGTCCGTGACGTTGGTTGGGGCGCAGTCGGACACGTTCGTGTCCGTGTGTTCTGAGGAAAGCTTCAACAGACTGTTGCGTCTGTGCGATCCGGACGCTGTGAGTTTCAGCCGCGTCGCGTGCTGCGATAGGCTTGCGATGTTGGACGCGGAGGAGTGCTTTTGCAACGCAAATTTGGGGGATGTGGATTTCGAAATCCGGCGTCGCGTTTTGCCGGAAGTTCTTAGAGCAGAAAGGCGGTGCGGACAAAGTCTCAAGTTTGGCAACGAGTGCGTTCCTCTGCCAGAGTACCCGTTCTCTCCACCGAGCTCGCCGCCACCACCACCACCGCCTCCACAGCCTTCGGCAATCACGGCGCCTGCGCTCGTATCGTCGCGCATCTCACCGTCGTGTACGCCTGATGGCCTCGTCAGTATGGTTCAGTTTGGATGCTCGGCGATAGCGGAACCAGATTCTCCGTTTGCTCAACGCGTCAAAGCTACGTGCTGCGATGCGCTGATAAAGTTGAATGAGGTGAAATGTTTCTGCGAAAGCGATATGATTAAAGAACTTTTACGCAGTTTTCCGGCGAATTTTGGTGCAATGTTTAAAAGCGCTCCAAGCGTTTGCGGCGCGACCATCGTCGGTGGTTGGCAATGCCTTCCATTCGTAGACAGAACGCCCCCGTCCTCGCCTCCACCACCCCCGCCTATCAGCTCACCTCCGCCGACGCCTTCGGCGATTCAGCGCGCGCCACTACCGCCTTTCATCGGGCGCACGTTCGGATTGGACGCGTCTCTCGAATCGCGCCGACGAGAAATTCAGACGCGCATATGCACCGTCGCAGCCTTTGCCAACATTCTCGACTCTGGATGCGCGAGACTTCCGTCTCTCGACGTAAGCGCGAACCGTGCGGTGCGATGTTGCGAGCTCATATCGCTCATGAACTCGGGGCTGTGTTTCTGTCAAGAAGACGTCGCCGCACTCGTCGAATCCGCTCGAGGTGTCGCCGATCCCATGCTCGCCGCGACGACGCAAAAGTGCCGCCCGGGGTTCCAAACGTACGCGTACGACGAGTGTTCCATCGTCGACCGTCCTCTCCCCGCGTCGCCGCCTCCACCGCCCGCCGCGCCTCCGCCGTCCTCCGGCGGTTCGTCGACGACGACCAACTACATCCTCGCCTTTTGGCCGTTCGCGCCGGCGCCGACCGCTCGCGCGCCGCCGCTCTGGCCCGAGCGTCCGCGCGTACCTCCCGCCATACTCTACGGCCGATAATTTGTGTAACGAATTCGAGCACCCGTCGCGCTCTCGCGCTTCTTCGCGCTTCTTCGCCGACATATTTCCTTTCGCGACGCGTTCGCTGACTCGGCGTAACCGCCCGCCTCATAATCGTCCCGCGCGACCATGCGCGCGGAATCCCTCGCGCGCGCGCCGACGCCGACGTCCCGACGCGCGCGCTCGACGCGCTCGAAGTGCGCGCGGTCGCGCGCCGTCCCGAACGGGCGTCCCGTCGTCGCCGCGCCCGACATCGGCGCGCGCACGTGTCTCGTCCCATTCTTTCAAGACGAACGCGAGCGCGCGGTGCGCGTCGGTGACGAGGCGCGGGCGCGCATCGCGGCGCTCGGCGTGGAGAGTTTCGTCGCGTTACCGCACGAGGACCGAAGCGACGCGCTCAAGGCGCTCAGGGAGACGATCAAGCGTGGGTGGTTGACGCACGAGCGCGTCGGTTGCGGGCACGCGTCCGAGTGGCGAGATATTTTCACCGCCGGCGAGGCGTTGATACGCGAGTCGTTCCCGCAGTTCGGTGAGACGTGTGAGATACTTCCCGGCACCGGGTGGTTTGGTCAGGAGAGCGAGGAGAACTCGATCGATTGGGTGATTCGTCGTCCGGAGAAGCACATCGTCGCGTCGAAGATTCACTTCGCGACGAGGCTCCACCGGGATCCGGATTCGTGGACGAATCCGGCGACGAAACAGCGTCCGAGGAAGGGATGGCCGGATTTATCGATGCCGGATCGCGATCGGTATCAATATCGGTTCATCAACGTGCATCTGACGACGTCCGCGCTCGATCCGACTGGGAACGCGTGGCAGAGTCCATTGGTGGTGATGCTGCCGAGAGACAGAGGCGAGAGAGAATGGCGTTTTACAAAGCGTAAGCTGGAGATGACCGCGGATGGGGCAAAGGATGAGAACGTTTTGAGCGATAAGATTAACATTTTCGATCCGAAGACGTGGATCATCGGAGGAAATCGTTTGACTCGCGCCGCGTACACCAAGAAGGAAGAACCGGAGACGAGCGACGACGCGATGCGCGGCGAGGACGGTTTGACGGACGCCGAACGTGAATTTGAGTTTCCAGAGGTGGTCAGCCAAGATGAACAAGAGTTTGTAACGAACGGGGCGTTAGTTTTCGATTCGTTCGATTGCTGGCACGGCGCCGCGAAGTGGACAGATGACAAGACGTTTCAGAAAAAGCTGACGGATATCGATCCAAAGGGGAGACAGCCGTTTCATTCGGCACGTTGTTCGATCGAAATGCGTTTTCGCGTGCGAATAGATATGGGTGAACATAGCGAAGGTACCGGCGTGCGATGGGGTCCGTTCACGTCCGCGGTTCGGGACGGAAAGTTTGTCTCTGAGCCTCTCCGCGACTCTGAGGCGACTTACGACTTGGATTCGGGTCACATCATGCGTTGAGTTTGAGGAGTTGATTAGTGGCACAGCACATGTAATTTAATGGCAAAACGACTACTTGACGAAACCCTTGTTCTTTTTCAGCGCGATGAATTCTAATATTTGAAAGAAAACCGTCTCCGCGATCAGAACGCACACCGCCGTCGTCGTCCAAGCATCAGACGTCTTGTATTGATACAGTTGCAGCATTTGCACGTCGTTGCTGTAAATGCTCGTTGCGATTTGTTCAACGGCCCACGCCATGGGAGAGACGTAGATGAGAAATTTCATAAACGTTCCCGAAGCGCGTGAGATGAAGAAGTTGTTGAAGAGAATCGTGGAGAGGAGGAAAGGCATCGCCGTCTGCAGAGCCACGTCGCCCGATTTCGCGACTTGCGCGATGACGCGAAGATAGCCGGTCACGGCGAGGAACGACATCAACGCCCAGAAATATAACGTCCCAAAGGCTGACCACGGTAGACAGGAAAACGAAAATAACAATATCGTCGTGATGAAGTTCGAGGAGATGGCCAGAGCGCTATTCACGAGCGTATTCACGCAGATGCAAGCCGCCTCGCCGAATAAGCTGTCGCTAATTTCCAATTTGTACACGAACCGAGCATTGATGAGCTTCGGCAAGATGACCATGTTCGAGATGGTTCCCATCTGAAGGACCATGAAATAGAAGCTCAGTTGTAAAATTGGTTCTCTCGAGGCGATGTTGTAGAAAGCCATGCCGACGATAAGTCCTTGGAAGAGCGCGGTTCCGTACCGTATCTTCAGCTCGGTTTTGTTACGTGACACCATCGTGAGCTCACGACCGAGCAGCGTGCGGAACTGCGTCGCGAAACTCGCCGCGATGGGGTTTTCGTGAAGTTGACTTGGATTGATGCCTTGGATGGCGTACACCTCGCGAAGTATCTCAAACGCGGATTTCTTCGGCGCCGCCAGAGACGCCTGAAGGCGAGCCTCCACGGCCGGTTTTTGAATCTCGATGTAGCGCTGTGCGAGCGCGTTGGATTGTTCTCCGTGCGCTCCCGGCGTGATGAGATCCAACAAAAAGTCTGCGGGATTGCACGCCTTGGGCGTCCCGAAACCGGCAGCCTCGATGTACTTGACGGCGCCTTGAAAAGGTCCGTTGTACACCAAACGTCCCGGATTACTCGTCAGAAGGATGAGCGAATCGAACATTTCCGCAACCTCCGCGCGCGGTTGATGAATGACGGTGATGAAGAGCACGCCCAACTTTTTCGCGGCGACGCCCATGGCTCGCGTCACCACGTACGCGTCCGTCGCCGACAGCCCGCTCGTCGGTTCATCCGAGAACACGATCTGCGAACCACCAACCAATCCTCTTGCGAGCGACAGTCGCCTCTTTTGCCCACCCGAAATCCCTCGTCTCTGCTCGTCACCGATGATTTCATTCTCGATGTCGTCGATGCCGAGCAGCCGCAACGTCTCTCGCACCGCCTCGTCCCGTTCGCTCTCCGACACGCGTCCCTCCACTCGCAGTTTATGCACGAATCGCACCGCCTCTCCCACCGTGAGATACGCCGGAAGGGTGTCCGTTTGCGGCACGTATGACGTCAATCTCGAGAACAACTCGCACCTCGGCGTCCCGTTCAACAGCACGTCGCCGCCGTACGCTGTCGTCTTCTTCCCCGCCAAAATATCCAACAACGTCGTCTTCCCGCACCCGCTCGGGCCCATGATGGCGACCATCTCGCCTCGCTCGCAGCTTCCCGAGCACGCGTCGAGGATGACGCGCTCTGATCCGTCGCTCCGTCGCAGCGCGAAGCGCACGTCGACGAATTGCAACGAGCTGAGCCCGAACGCGCGCCGGTCGTCCCTGGTGGTCGTTTGCGGATCACCCTCGGGCGCGCGAAGCGCGCCGGCGTCGACGACAACGGACATGGCGACTATCGTCGATCGGTCGAGACGGGTCGGTGGCGCGCGGGACGATGGCGTCCAGGTGTGGATGGTTGGTTAGTTGGTTGAACTGCGAGGCGAGGCGCGGGCGGTCGGCGCGCGAGGGCGTGGGCGGATCGGTATGGACTCGTGCGAGGGGTACAGCATGTTGTTACACGCGCCTTCCTCTCGAGCTTGGGCGAATCGGCATGGACTCGCACGAGAGGTGGCACAGAATGTTATTTACGCGCGTCGTCCCGGCGACGGCGACGGCGACTCAGCCGTACCGCAAACCGAGCGCAAATCCGGCGGAGAATCCCGTCGCCGAGGGCACGGCGGAGGTGTAAAAGTTGACAACTTTCGCCTTGAGCGCGAAAAGGTCGTGTTCGTCGATTTTTCCGTCTCGGTTCACGTCGAGGTGTTGCTGCGCCGTCCGCCGCGTCAGCGCGTGCACGTGGTCCCACTTGACGTCGACGATGTCGTTCAGTTCGAGCCATCGAAGCGCGGCGACCGCCGAAGCGAGTCCGACGAGCACTTTCGATCCGAGCGCTTTCACCGCGACGCCGACTCCGACGCCGACGACGCCCGAGATGCCCAACTCTCTCGAGAAGAGGGCGGTGAAATCGAGCGCGTCCAGTCGCGGCTCCGCCGACGCCTTTCCCTTCGCGCGCGCGGGCGCCGCCCCGACCGTCGCGGACGCCGCGAGCGCACACGCGAGCGAAAGACACGCGCGAGGCACGCGTCGTCTCCTCGATCGGTCGTCCTCGCCTCCGCCTCCGCCTCCGCCTCCGCCTCCGCCTCCGCCTCCGCCTCCGCCTCCCCACCAACCGCCGCCGCCGCGAGACGCCGCCGCGACAACCTCGCGCCGCGCACCACATCGCGCACCACACCTCACCGCGCGACGCGTCTCGCCCCCCCTCACCGTCGTCCGTCGCGTCGTCGCCGTCACCACCGTCCTCTCGAATCGCGCCCCGCGCGTCGTCGTCGCCCCCATCGCGCCGACGCCCTCGACCACCGACGCACGGACCTCGCCGAGGCGTCGACACACGAACGGGCGCACCGACGCGACCGTTCGCTCGACGCCCACCGACCGTCGCGCGCGCACGCCTCGCGCTCACGCGCCATCGCGTCGAGACGCATGACGATGATGAAAGAGTCACCCTAAACCCTAAACCCTACTACCGAAGGCACCCAGCGCGGGGATGAGTGACTCTTTCACGAGTCATCACTCGTCGACCGACCCACGGTCTCGCCCTCGTCCTCGTCGCGTGGACTCGAGCGCGCATTGCTCGGGACGACGGGACTTCGCGCGCGCATTCGCCCGCGTGCGTGCGCGCGGTCGTCCGCGGTCGATCGGCCGTCGGCACCGCGCCGTGGCGCGAACGCATCGCGTCGTCTCGTCGCGTCATGGCGTCGAGGATTCTGGCGAATCTGCTCGTCGCCGGTGGGTCGGCGCTCGTGCGCGCGGCGTCGCAGGCGTACAGGCAAGCGCTGGTGAACGCGCAGCGCACGGGAGTGGCGAGCGAGGCGGCGAACGCGGTGGGGGGTGGCGCGCGCGCGGCGTTCGGGGGGCGAAGCGCCATGCGCGTGGAGGAGGCGCGCGAGGTGCTGGGGGTGAGCGAGGGGGCGACGTACGAGGAAGTGCACGCGCGGTTCGAGCGATTGTTCGAGAGCAACGAGAAGAGTGGATCGTTTTATCTGCAGAGTAAGATTTATCGGGCGAGGGAGAGTTTGGACGGGACGTACGACGAGGAGGAGGTGAAGAAGACGCTGGCGGACGCGGAGGCGAGGCGGGCGGCGAGACGCGCCGAGGAGGAGGCGGCGACGACGCGCGCGAAGGAGGGCGAGGGGGAGGCGTGAGAGACTCCTAATGATTGTTTTAGTTTTCGTTCGTTGAGAGCGCGGTTTCGTCGATCGATCGAGTTAGAGATGTTGTAGCGTCGACGTCGAAGGAATCCTCAGCCGTCACGCGCGGGGCGTCAACGCGTCGGCGAGGGATTCACGGAGCGCCGCCGCGACGTAGGTGAACGATGCCGATACGACGTCCCCGTCCGCGTCTGCGTCTCCCCACCACGCGCGCGCGCGGGACTCTAATTCGTCAAAGGCGACGCCGTCGACTTTTTTCGCGCACGCGTCGGCGAATCGCGTCGACGTCGACGAGACGTCGACGCTCCCGTCCTCGGCTCTCGTCGCGATGCCGACCGCGCGTATGATCTCAGCGTACGCGTGCACCTGTGCGATGCACGCGACGCGTCCTCGCGCGAAAATGTCGGTGAGACTGTTCGATTCCAGCGCGCGCAGGGGCGCCTCGCAGAGATTCTCGTACGCCCGCTTCACGTCGGCTCGGCTCGCGGCATCGCCGCCGACGACGGCGGCGATGAGCGCGTGGTCCATCGCGTGCGTCAACTCGGCGTGGGGCGTCGCGCGCGGCGACGGCGAACTCTTCATGGTCCTCTTCAACTCTTCGAAACGGGCGGTGAAGACTTCGGCGGTGCGCGCCATGTCGAAGTCGAGAGCCTCCTTCACCCTTTGAATTCTCACCGAGTCTTCGCTCGAGTTCTCTATCGATCGCAGAAGCAAGCCGTTGATGATCAACATGCGTCGACGAAGCGCATTTTGCGCACCCCTGAAGTACCACTCGTTCGACTCGCTCGACGCTCCCGAGATCGGGTTGGACCACCACTCCGCGGTGGCGTTGGCGGGATCGTCGGCGCACGGCGTCAACCACATCGGATTCGAGTTGAAATCATCAAGATACGTGAATTCATCCATCGTTTCGTCGTCCGAGTCCCAACTCGAGTCAGCGACGGCGTTCTTTGCCGTGAGATCGACGCTAGTGCCGTCAAAGAACACCTCCAGAGCCGAGACCAGCGTTTCGGGCGAGTCGCACGTCGACGTCGACGTCCACGCCGACAACAGCTCGCCCTCGGCGATGACGCGCGCGCGGCGAAGCGTGCGATAGAAATCTGCAAACTCGAGCACTTTCGTATACTTATCTCGCAATCCCGCACCGACGGCGCTCTGTGCGATCTGTGCGAATTGTATCTGGAGTTCTCTGAGGAGTCCCCTCGGCGTCAAGAGCTTCTCGCCGAGCGCGCGCTTCGCGCCTCCGGCGATGGCCGGCGTCGCGTGGTGCAACAGCGTAGCAATTTGCACGTTTTTCATGTCCACCTGTCTCAATACATCCAACGATTTCGTCGGCGCGCCCACGAGCCTGTAGATGGCGGTGAGTGAAAATATCAACGAGGCGTTGTGCGGCGAGTGCGTCAGCGCGACGCTCAATACCGCGGCGGCGGCGAGAAGCGCGAAGACGGCGTTCTCGTCGTCACCCTTCTCTTTGCACACCTCTGCTTCGCCGACTAACGCTAAAGAAGCGAGGTGTGCGTATACGTCTATGGGCGTCTGATCGCGAGGATCACCGCCGTCTACCAATGGTTTGTACTTGCTGTAGTCCGCCATGAAACGCTTCGCCGCCTCGCGACCTCCGCTCGGCGTCGGCGTCTCGTCGCCGTTGGTGTGCCAAGAGCTACAAAACTCGTTCAGATCCGCACAAATCATCAAGGCCGACGTCTTTTTGCGTATCGCCGCCAACCGTTCCTTCTTGACGACGTCGTCTGTGAGATCGCCCGTCATCGGAACGTCCGCGTCTCCGCGCGCGCGCAGCGTCTCAATCAACCAGCGTCGCGCCGCGACGCTCCGCTTGACTGCTCTGGCGTACCTTCGCATGTCTTGCGCGCAACTGTTCCACGTCCCGAATCTATCGTGGTACTCTGCGATCGCCTCCGCGAGCGCGCGCTCTCGCATCACTCTGTCGCCCTGTCGAAGCGCTCTGTTCGCGAGCTCCACCTTTAAGAGGTAGGCGCCGCGGCCGACGGCGCGTTCGCCGCCGTTCGCGTCCGCCTTGGCCACCAAAGCTTGGACGAATTCGCTCGCCTTTTCGAAGTCGATGTTCGGAAACTCGGTACGTACGTGTGGAAACCCTTTGCACCAGCGCTTCTTCGACGACACGGACACCTCCAAACCGTTCATCTCTTCGCTCAAAAACTGTTCGCGTACATCGTCGCAGCACAAGTCGAGCGCGGCGTTCATCGAGTCCCAATCGTCCGGGGCGAGCTCTAACACCTTCTCGTGATGCGCGCGAGCGACGTCGAATTGACCATCGGCCAAGGCACAGGACGCTCGAAATCTCTCCAATTCGATCGGCATCGGCACGCACTTTTCCGCGACGGCGGAGGAGGCGACTGTGTACGCCTCGCCGCCTCGACGCAACAATAACAACGTCTTCGCGTACATCATGAACGAATCGTACGCGTCGACGCCACCCTTTTGATACAATTTGGTCAACATCCCGTTCGCTAATTTCAACATCGCCTCCGGTCCCATCGATCCCGCGTCGTCGTCCGGGTTCGCCTCTCCCGTGGAGCGCCCGCACACGATTTCGTCTCTTCGCGCCAACATCGCCGCGACGGCTCTCAATAAGTCCTTTTCGTCTCCGCTCGCCTTGTACGCCCGCATCGCCGCGCTCCGTTGTTTATCAAACTCCCACAACATGCCGTAGTCGACGTACAGCTCGCGAAGCGTCTGCATGTTCGCGGGATCGAGGCGCGCGCAGCTCTCGAGCAAGTCGACTTTTCGCGAGAGGTCCGCCGTCTCTTCGAACAGCAAGAGCAACACGTGCGCGACGTTCTCGGTGACGTGACCCTGCTCACCGTCGGCGCGAATGTCGTCCGCCATCTTGAGCGCCGTCGCGCGGTTCGCCGACGGGTCTATGCGATACATCGCGAGCGCTTCGAGCGCCCACGCGATGTGCAATCGCGGATATCGTGCGCGCGCCTTTTTGATGTGCTTGAGCGCGCGCTCGGGCTCGAAACCGTCGAGCGCATCGTACGCGGGACCGAGCAAGCGCGCGAGCTCGCGCGGTGGGAGCTGGACGACGGCGTCGTCGCGGGACGACGCGAACATCGCGCGGTTGGCGAGACGCTCTGTGAAGTCGCGTCGGGACAGCGGGTAAAGAACTGTATACATATTATCAAAACGTGACGATCAGTCGCCGCCGAAGAAATCGTCGAAGCTCGACGCGATCTTGTCGCCGATGTTGGAGAGATCGAGCGTAGGTTCCTTGAGAATTGGTTTTCTAGACGCGCGGTCCTCCTTGCGACGCTCGGCGATGGTGCGCTCAACTGTGTCGACGCCGTAACTCGCCAAAGTTTCCGTGGCCACCATGCCTAGGTTTTTCTTCGCCTTCTCAAGGTCCTCAGGGTTGCCATCCTCCTCGAACTCGCGCAACTGCGCCTCGGTGAAACCGCCCTCCTTGCGCGTGCCGCTGCGCACGACGCGAAAAAGTAACCACTTGCCTAAACTCTTGCCGGGAGTGTCCTCCTTCGCGTCCTCGTCCGGTAGAGGGAACAACTTTTCGGCGAGAGACAAGAACGTGCTCTTGCCCTGCACGAACCTGGACGCACGCGCGAGGATCGCGGAGGGGCGTTCGCTAGGAGTCGTGGCCATGAGTCCCTTGACCAACCGCCAGCCGGCTCTGTCGTCCAAGTCGAGAACCTCGAATCCCTCCATCACCTCAGCCCTCTTCATCGTGCGCGCTGGGATGCTATTTCTCCAAGCGGTCAGATCGTTTCCGTTGGTCTCGAGCTCTTCTCTGAACTTGATCAAATCGTTGTCGTTTCTCAAACTCGGAATGCACATCTGAAGCAACATGATACCCGTGCTGTACATGTCGAAACGATCCGGCAGATTGAGCTGCCACAACACGGGCGACAAAGCCAACGCCACGGGAAGGACGGGCGCTTCCGGCGTTTGTTTGCTCATGATGTACTCTTCGGGCGCCTTGAAACGGGGATCGAATATGAAATCCTTCGGCGAATAGTTGACGCCGGAGCGGAGGTCAGCCGCCGCGCCGAGATCAATCAATCGAAACTTCCCGGTCGTTTCGTCGAATAAAATGTTCTCGGGCTTAATGTCGCGGTGTACGATACCGGTTCCATGTACGCGAGAGAGCGCATCTAAGATTTGATCCAAGATTTCGCCGATGATGATGGATTTTCTACGCGCACCCTTCGGTAACCCTCCCGGAGCTTCGCCGTCCTTGAAGAGGAACGGTTCGACGTTGTACGGGAAATTCTTCTCCTTCATGAGATCGAAGAGCGTCTGCCTACCCTCGTACTTCCACACGAGCCAGAGAGACGGCTCGTCGTCCCCCTTGTTTGCGGGCGGTCCCTCAAAGCAATAGACGTAGTCGGCGCACGCCCCCGGACACGCGATTTGCAACCTCGCATTCATCCAATACTCAGCCTCACCATAATCCGTCGCTCGCTTCAACACGTACTTCTTCCCATCCTTGACGCACGTCGCTTCAAACACGACCCCAAATCCACCCTCCCCGAGCTTTTTCCCGAGTTCAAAATCATCCAACGAGTACCGCTTGCGCAGCGTCCCCAACAGCGGACGCAAGACGTAAAAATCAATCAAACCCGGAATCACCCCCGGCGTCACCGTCCCGTACACGCCCAGCGTGCCCAATATTGCCGCCCCAGTCGGAGTGAGAAACGGCGCGATCTCTCGACGCAATTCCGCATCCAGCGTGCTTCGATAAATCTGGTCTCCGCAGTTTTGCACCGTGCACGGCAGACCCACGCCCACCGCCAAATCTCCGACCACGCGTCCGAGTTCGCTCGGATCGATCGCGCGCGCCACCGTCCGCGCGCGCGAGACGTTCGCCGCTCGTCTCGCGTCACCCGCGTCCACACCGTGCGTCACCGAGCTCGCGCGCGACGCGACGCCCCGTCTCGCCCCACCGGTCCCCGCGCGCGGACTCGTCCTCGTCGTCGTCGACATCGTCGCCACCATCGTCGTCGTCGTCGTCCGTCCGCTCGACGCGCACCACTCAACGCGCGCGACGACTCACGCTCGACCGCGTGCTCGCTCGTGCGCGCGGGCGAGGCGCTCTCTGACGACGTCGCGCGCGCGGGCGTCGCGTTATCCACCGGTCCCTCGTCGTCGCGGTCGGTCGCGACCGACCGGAATGAGGACGAATCTTCTCTCGCACGCGCGTGAGACGGTGCCGCGCGCGGACGCGCGCGCGTCGGAGTGACCGAGGAGATGGTGTTTCGTCGATTCGTCGATGAGTTGAGGCGCGGCGCGGGATCGGTGCGTGATGCGGGACGATTGCGCGCGCGTTCGGTTGCGCGCGCAGGGCGCATTCGTCGAAATCGCGCGACTGACGACGACGATGACGACGCGAACAGATGGTGCGAATCGCGGTGGTGATCACGGCGGTAAAGACACACGTCGTGGATCTCACTCTGTGCGTCGGACCGAGCATGATGCCGACGTTCAATCCGAAGGGCGACGTGGTGGTGGTGGCGAAACGCGAGCGCGCGTGGACGGGACGACCGACGCGACGTGGGGACGTTGTGCTCGCCACGTCGCCGACAAATCCGACGCAGTTAGTGTTTAAGCGCGTCGTCGGACTCGGTGGGGACGTTGTGGACGTCCCGCACTCTAACGGGAGGAATTTTAGGTTGACGACGAGACGCGTGCGCGTGCCGCCTGGTTCGGTGTGGTTACAAGGCGATAACGCTCGAAACAGCACGGACAGTCGAGATTACGGCCCGGTGCCGGAGGAGATGCTTCTCGGACGCGCGTTAGTTCGCGTGTGGCCGTTGACGGCGTTCGGGGTGGTGGAAAATTCCATGCGAGACACCGTGCTCGTGCGCGACGGTTCCGCGGCAGCGGCGTGAGCGAGCGCGCCGCGCGGCGACGCGAGACGCGACGCGACCATCGATCTCGCGTTGAGTGTCGATATCTACAGTAGCGTCATTAGTTTGTAACATAGATCGCATTCGTAGTCATTCGCACCGAATGACGGCGCGTTTCGAGCGCGAACGAACGCTTCGTATGCGATTCAGTCAGAGGTTTGACAAATTTGGCGCGTTTTTTGAATTCAAAACCGGTTTTAAACACTCGCGCCACCAAAGTCCGACGCGCGCGATATGGAACCTCCGACGGGCGGTGCGCGCGGAGGCGTGCATACGGCGCCGCCCTCGCACCGCGGCGCCGGGAAAGTCTCGACGCGCGCGTCGCCGGCGACGTTTTTCGCGCCGTTCATCGCACACGGATGGCGGTTCATCGGAGAGGGCGCGCGAGCGACGACGTACGGGGCAACGACGCTCGTGCCACCGGGATGCGACGCTACGCTATTGGGTCAAAACGCATCGTTCATGGTTCCGGGAGAGCACTGGACGCCGGAGACGACGGACGAAGGTGTGCGACGGGTGTACAAGGCGTGTGGATTCTGTTTGAGAAGAGACTCGACGGCGGTGGACAAGCCGCGTTCAAAGCGAACGAAAGCTCCGCGCGTTGGGTTGAGAGATTTGATCGCAACGCATCTGCGAGGTATGATGACGGCGTTGGTGGCGATGCGAGTGAGTGCGACGGTGTATAGACACAAGAGATGGTCGTTTGAATGTTTCAGAGAGATGTATCGAAATCACAGAGAGTTGCAGCGCCGCCTGCGCAACGCCAAGATTAGTCAGCTCGGCATGGATGCGGTCGCGAAGCTGAAGAATCTGTTAGTTGTGTTCGATGATATGTTCGTTCGGGTGTGTGATCCTCAAGGGACGATTCGCGCGGAGGTGTACGACGGAATCGTGGTGTGCCCCTGGGACGTCGATCATGAATGGCAAAAGAATCCGTTCTTTCAGGATGATGAAATGTTCATGGTGCCCTACGCGAAACAAGACGACAGAGACGTAACGCACTCGTACGAAGTGAAAGAAGGCGTCGAGAGCAAGGCGCTGCCGCCGCCGACGACGACACAGTCTGTGGGGTCGAATGATTCTGAGGGTACGAACGACGCCGGCGTCGTGGGAGGCAAGCGTAAGCTGCCCGAGGAGAGTACAAGCGCCGCGACGGCGTCGCGTCGATGCCGCTTGAAACCACGATTGCCCGAAGTCACGTGTTCATCGGCATTAGAGATAGCGGCAGAACTCGATCGCGTCGCGGGGGCGGCTTGTCACTTTTTTGCGAACTGTTCGTTGTGCCAGGAGGGACCGACGTTTCACGAGTACGTGACAATTGTGACGTCGGCGTATGATTATTCGTTCGGTAAAGAGATGCAGCAGTATATCGAACACGATGTTATTCCGGAGATGCGCGATAAACACTTTCCGGACGATTCCACGTTTTACTATACGATGCTGCAGCAAAATTACACCTCCTCATGTTCTCGATCGCTGTTAAAGCTCATCCAGAGCGATCCGAATCCTTTACTACACATATCGTTGATGCAGAAAATAGAAGGCTCTCTCATCATGTCCAAGGATGGTCCCGAGGAGAAGGTCGATATCCGATTCAAGAAGCTCATGCGTGAATTCTCCATTCGCGTAGCAAACGCGCATCACAAGCGCTCCGCTCTGGGGTCGTCGGCGGATGAAGATGCACTCAGCGTGCGTCCTCGAGTTATAGCGAATTGGATGGACGCTTGTTACACATCGTGCGCTCGATTGTTCTCTTCGGCGGTGCCGGGCTTCAGAGCTATGCGGGAGCTGCGTGCTGCCAGTCCCGAAGGATGGCTCGAGGTCGGCGTGAGCGGAACTGGCTACTGGACGTCGGTGTTGTCCAAGCACGGCATCCCAGCACAGGCAGTCAATGTGCGACTTGATCTGAAACGTTTCGGTCCAGACGATGTGCGACGGCCTCCTTTACCATTACCGCCGACTTCAGCGCCATTCGTGAGTATTCACGATGATATTCCAACAGTTTGCGCTGAATTTAATAAATTCGGTTTGCTCGTAAATTGCGCTCCTCGAGACGGTGATTTGGCCATCGAGTGCCTGCGTAACTACACTGGGAATACGGTTGCGGTGATCGGAGAATGGCAAGGATCGACCGCTGGTTCGCGTTTTGTGCGCCGTCTTTCGAAACGTTTCCAATTCGAAAAGACAGTCGCGCTTCCCCAACTGAGCGATTCAGTTCACGAAGTGAGCATCTGGAGGCGAAGAGCAGAGAGACTATCGAAAAAGAAGAGACGAGACGATGACTTAACGGCGCTTGATGTCTTTCCCATGGTGAAGACGTGTCGAGTGCCGGACTGCCAGACGAAGTGTCAAACGCTGTTCTGCTGCCGTCTGTGCCGGAATGCGTTTGCGTGCGCCGAACATTTGCACGCCCTGCACGACGAATGGGATATCGAACACACCGAGGAACATGCGGCCAGGTTACTGCCCAAAGTCGAGCGTCTCAGATCGTACGAAATCCAACTCGACGTCCGCTCGGATGCACGATTGATGAGAAGTCAAAGTATCATGGCGTTCAATCCTTTCCGACAAGGCGCGCAGTGTTGGGCGGTGGATTATCTTTCGGGATGGAACAACGCTTACAGAGACGTTCGTCTGAGCGAAATGCGGGTCGATCCCGTCGTGGAATGGCGCTGAATCGTCACATCAATACCGTCCGTCTTATATTATGTACAATTACCTGCTGGCGCCCTATTGGCGAAAGAATGCATAGAGATAACTAGAGATGTAACACAACGAGCTTACCTCGCCTTTTTCTCCGGCACGTTGAGCAAGTCCTTGAGAATCTCGAACGAGACGAAACGGATAGAGTTCTGAGGAACAACCTTGAGCGTGTTCGCGGCCCATCCTCGGAAGAAACCCCGCATACCCTCGGTCCGCGCGATCGTCGTGACGGCGTCCAACATGCCGTTGTACGTCTTACCCTTCATTTGCATGCGGCGACGAATGGTATCAAGCGGATAGCACACCGTCGCGCTGAACGTACCCGACGCACCCCCGACGACCAAGTTAGAGATACGGTCTTCCTTACCACCTTCGCCGTAATACATGCGCTTCGCGATGTCATAGGACGCAAAGTTGATGGCGGCGTACGGCGCGATGCCGGCGAGCGTCGGCCCGAGTCCCTTGTACAGCGCGCCGACGCCCTCCGTCCGGTACACGGTGCTGAAACAGTGCACCATGCCCTTATACCCATGATTCGGCAACGCCAAACGAAGACGCACGGTATCCAACGGATGCGTCAACGCCGTGCCAGTCATGCCCGCCATGGCCCCCGCGAGCAATCGCTGCGGCACGCCGAGTTTCCCGTGTTCGTCCGCCAAGAGCGTCTTGTAATAATCATTCGACGACAACTGCGCCGCCGCGTACGGCGCGACTCGAATGACGTTCACCCCGTTCCCTTTCCAAAAGCTCAGCACGCCCTCCTCGGAATAAATCTTATAAAACGCCTGTCCCACGCCCGTGTACGCCGTCGCCGACGTCCCGCTCGACGCCACCGCCTGCACTTGAAACAAGAGCTTGATTCGATCGAGCGGCGCGCTCGCCGTCCGCGCGATGATACCGGCGCCGCCGCCCGCCGCGACAGATCTCGACCCATCAATCGTCGCGTACACGCGCTCCATCACCGAACTCGCGGCGAACGGCGTCGTCGCGCCGGGCGTCGACGATCCCTCTCGCGCGCCCAGCGGCGGCGGGGTCATCGCGTGGGCCCACGCCGGGGACGGGCGCATCGCGGTGGGCGCGAGAGGACTCGTCGATGGGCGCGCGCGAACGAATGAAACCTCGTTCGTTCGTTCGTTCGTTCGTCGCAAAGTCGCGTCGCGAGGTGGCGGACGCGTCGCGGTGTGCGGCGCGTCGTGTGGGCGTCCTATCCTTCTTT
>Ga0255774_10000011_pt1 | contig 175409 bp, 134 predicted proteins | sample 101ome_17_FD_179972 | JGI IMG/M metagenome (GOLD analysis project Ga0255774, IMG submission 179972) | Coastal salt marsh microbial communities from the Groves Creek Marsh, Skidaway Island, Georgia - 101407AT metaG (version 2) | ecosystem: Environmental > Aquatic > Marine > Intertidal zone >... | reverse complement strand
AAGCAGAACCGGTTGCAGATCTAAGCCTTTTTCGGTGAGCCGGTACTCTGAAGACTTTCCGTCGATGGGGCGTTTCTCGAAAATGCCTTCCTCAGTCAGACGTTTGAGCCGCTCGGTCAGTACATTCCTGGAAATACCAGTGTTGAGGAAGTCTTCAAAGCGTCGAACGCCGCGAAAAGCATCGCGTAGGATCAATAGAGACCACCGTTCGCCCAGTATCTCCAGTGACTTAGCGAGAGAGCAGTTCATGGTGGCAAAGGATTTGTATTTCATGGCGCGTATATTACTTGATAAGTTGTTTCAAACAACTCAATATCAGTTGCTTCAAACAACCTTTATGTATCAAAGGGAGGGCCCTTGCCATGGCGAGTGACAACGGAACAATCAACACAGCACTGGACAATCACATCCTGCGAATACACGTCGACCGGGAAGACAAAATGAATGGCTTCACCCCGGAAATGTTCGACCAGTTGGCCGGAGCCATGACCGAACTCGAAGAAAACGAGAATGCCTGGGTGGGCGTGCTGACATTTGCGGGAAAGCACACGACGGCTGGTTTGGACCTACCGAGGTTTGCGGGCTCCATGCGCGATGGATCCCGCGATGCGCAAACCGATGATCGAGTGGATGCGTTTTCCATTCGCCGTCGATGCTCCAAGCCCGTGGTGATGGCGGTGCAGGGTGTGTGCTACACCATCGGCATAGAGATGATGCTCGGTGTCGATATGGTTGTGGCGGCGGAAGATACGAGATTCTGTCAACTGGAACCCAAGCGTGGCCTAGCAGTGTTTGGTGGCGCGCACGTGCGATACGTTCAACGCGCTGGCTGGGGTAATGCCATGTACCACCTGCTGCGGGCAGATGAGTTTGACGCACCGAGGGCGCTGCAACTCGGAATGGTGCAGGAGGTCGTGCCAGTGGGCGCTCAGGTCGAGCGTGCCATGGAGCTTGCCGGCGAGATCTGCCAGTGCGCGCCGCTCGCCGTACGCGAGATCAAACGAGCCGCGGCTGTTTTCCTGACTGAGGGTGAACAGGCGGGCTTCGATGAGATACCCGTGATGCGTGCTAGGACGGCGAATTCGGAAGACTTCGCCGAAGGGATCACATCTTTCCGGGAGAAACGTCCCGCTCAGTTCTCCGGGAAGTAGCGCGAGTGGAGGAATCCCTGGCTAGACAGGCCACGGCACAAAACACGCGAGCGAGGCCGGAGAGCGTTGCTCAATTAGATTTGTGCGATGTAAGAGGAAAACTCTATAGCGGTCATTGCGGCGCTACTTGATGTGTGAGTACTTTGACCGGAAGCGGCGGTTCAATGCCGAACAGGTTGCATCGAGCTTCGAGAAAGGAATGCAGGATAAAACTAAGAGCGATGGCTGAAGTAATCAAACATGGCGGTAGACGCGAGGGGGCCGGAAGACCGGCTGGAGCGCCCAACAAAGCCACCAGAGAGCAGGGCGCTCGCTTGTCCGAATTAGCCAAGTCTTATACTGATATCGCTTTCAGCACGCTTTTAGACGTCGCTATGAACGGCTCCTCTGACACAGCTCGTATCGCTGCCGCGAACTCCATATTGGATCGTGGATACGGTAAACCCAAGGCAGACCTTGAGGAGGTCGTAGATCTTCCCGCTATCGTTATTCACAGGGCTGAATAGCGGATATCAAGAGGATTTCATTTCCGCTGGGTCTGCGTCTACGTGAGATGCTTGTGGCACCAGAGTTCAACCTGAACCAAGCACGCATTCACCCTCATCCCTACTTCTGTCATCACCCACATGGACGCGATTAAAGATGTGTTTCTTTTTGATCTTGTCTATGAAGAGCAATGTGAAGCCAGCTCCCATGATTTCGCTATAGTCGTGTTCAGTCGCAATCAAATAACGGCTGTCGTTGTGCGTAATAGGCAGGTCTAGGCTACCGCCATAGTAAATGACCTTCCCACCTTTGATCTGATATCTGACCAAATTACTGTTCAATCCGACGCTACCTGAAGCCGTCTTCTTGGCTCCTACATAGGTCTCGGAAGTGCAGACCCATGTTTCCCCCCAACTCAGCGGGGCGAGGGACATTAAAAGGGTAAGTAGTAGGTATCTCATACGAGGACGATGCGGGTATAGATGGCCTGACGCAAGCTAGGCCGCATCGTGTGAGAGCCTTGGGTTAAGGCTCCCCAAAATTTCTTTGCAAGTTCTGCAGGTCGTTTTCGTCATAGGTTTTCCCTGAGCATTGCTCCTGATATCTATCAAGCAGCGAGTTGTATTCATCTGCATCTTCCTGCGTTAGAAAGTCCCACATATTGGCTGCTTCATTGAAGCTCGCAGCCTCTCTTGCCATTTCCGCTTGTTCTGACAAATCCAAACACGCAGTTAATTCGGCTGACGAAAGTTGATTCGGTGAAGGTAACGAGTTCGTGACGAGTCGAAATAAGAAAGCGAAAACGAGGAAAGCAACGATGATGGTTCGGCCAATAAGTTGACCCATAGACGCCGCAGCTCCCAATTTTGGCATCGTCGAGAGGAATAGCGGCCCCGTAACTGGGCCTAACGGGAAAATAGTAAGAATACCCCAGATCCAACCGGACCTTCCTTTGGCGATCGCAGATCGGGAGGTAACGTAGACAATCGCACCCCAAACCCCTAGAACGAGCAATAGAATTAAGAAAATAGTGAGGTCATTCATAAGTTTTGCACCAAACTATCGTATGACTGTTGCAACTAAGGCCATGCAGGAAGAACCCCTGATTGTACCCCTGACTAGTTGTAAAAATTTCAAGCCATTGATTTTTAACGATATTTAGGCGGGAAGTGGCGGAGAGACAGGGATTCGAACCCTGGAAGGCTGTTACACCTTGCTGGTTTTCAAGACCAGTGCATTCAACCGCTCTGCCATCTCTCCGACTGGGGAATTTTGACGAAGTCCTCTGCTAAGCACAAGGTAATGTTGGGCCACTTACCGCTTTTCGTCAGAAATCTCCGCTGAGTGTTGCGCTGAATAGGCGCTATTACCTACATTGTGGTCCGGATGGCGGGCGCCGGTGAAGATCGTCGCATGGCCGTGTTAGCGAGGAGCGAAAGGGGGTCCTATGCGGTTAGTTAAAATCTTGATCATTCTCGGATTGATCTACGTGGGCGTCGTCGTGACGTTTGAGTCGTTACTCGGCTACTTCCAGCCAGCAGATGCGCGAACCATGGTCATTACGACATTTGATGATCAGGGCAAGGGTTCGGATCGCGTGGTTGCTCGGCTGGAGACAGACGGTGTGCTTTACGTGGCGGCCAATCACTGGCCGCGAGCTTGGTACCGGGCAGCGCTGGCAAACGATGCGGTGGAGGTGACCTTTGGCGGTGAGACCACTCCTTATACGGCGGTATTGCTGCAGGGCGCGGAGCATGACCGCATCAATGCGGAACATGCGCTGCCGCTGAGCTTTCGCATTCTGACGGGTTTTCCGCCGCGTTATCTGATGCGTTTAGATCCCCGTTAATCTGCGCGCGTTAGTGTCGTAACCGACCAGCTAGTTGTTCCACCAGGGCAGGTCGGAATAGGACCGCAGATCCAGTTCGTTGGTCCAGACAGAACGATGTTGCTGGGCGATGTGGAAATAGGTTTCTGCGATTTTTGACGGCAGCATCAGTCCATCGTGTTCCATGCCTCGAGTCTCTCGAAGTTCCTGAAAGCGCTCTGGCCCCAGCATCTTGCCTAGAGTGTCCGGGGCATCCACGGCGCCATCCACCAATATATGGGCAATATGAATACCGCTTTTGGCGAACTGGGCGTTGAGGGTCTGACAGAGCATACGGCGGCCGCCCATGGCCGCGGCATGGCTGTGCTGTCCTGCGTTGCCGCGCACCGCTGCGGTGGCGGAGGTTACTAAGATCGTGCCTTTGCCGCGGGCTTCCATATGAGGCGTCACCGCTTGGGCCGTGCGAAACAGCCCGAAGGTGGCCATGCGCCAGCCCATTTCGAAAGCTTTGTAGGTGGTTGCGGCCAGGGGTCTGTCACCAATTTGCGCGCCTAGATTGAATACAACGGTATCGATGGGGCCGATCTCTGCCTCAACCATGGCAATTCTATCTTCGATGCTGTTGTCTTCCACGGCGTTCATGAGGAAGCCCGAAGCGCTGCCGCCGTTGCTGTTGATTTCATCAACCATTCGATTCAGACCTTCTTCGTCGCTGCGTCTGCACAACACCGAGTGGTAGCCCTCTTGGGCAAATTTGGCGGCCACGGTGCCGCCGATACCGGCGCCTGCGCCAATCACTAAGCAAACTGGTTTCATCTATCGCTCCTTTTTATCCGGGAAGGTGTTCTCTGAGAATGGACTTCTGCTTCTGTACTAGTTCGTTGGTCATCATAGCCGTTCCAGTCTGACTTAGCCTGCGGCTGCTTGGGGACGCTCGCGCATGGAATCCATCCAAGCGTCAAACCGTATCAGTAGCGGTGGCAAAAACAACAAATCCAAAAACAATGCGGTAATGATGATGGGGGTAATGAGCAACGCCACATCTTGGAAAATGATGGAGCTGGAGAACACCAGCAAAAACGTACCTACGGCAAGACTGAGGGTCGTGATGGTGATGGCGGAGCCTGCTTTGTCGATGGAGTAGCGAGCGGCTTCGATGGGGGTGGCACCTTCGCTTTTGGCACTGATGTACTTGCTCAAAATGTGCACCGAATCGTCTACCACTAAGCCAATGCTGATGGAGAACAACATGAGGGTATAGGGGCTGAGATTGCCCACGAACAAGCCCCAAAATCCGAACACGATGGTGGCGGGAAAAAGGTTCGGCAAGATGCTGAGCAGTCCGTACTTAATGCTCTGCAAGCCGACGATCATGGTGAGGGTTATCAGCAAAAAGCTTAGAGAAAAGCCTCGCAACAGTTCCGCGCTGATGGTTTGACTGATACGCGCAAACAAAATCGTGTTGTCGCCCCGAGTCACCTTAAATTCCGCCGGCACATTGGCTGCTGCCCACTGATCTATTTTTTCGGCAAACCCCAATATTTGTTGATTGCTCAAATTAGAGGTGGCCACCACTAAACGCACTGCCGAATAGTCGCTGTTAAAAATCGGCTGCAAGCTAGGCTCGATTTCTTGCACCAATTGATAGCCCACCAGGTAGTCGATGACGGTGAGTTGATCATCTGGCACCACGCTATACGCCTCGTCGTCATCGTTATCGGCTTTGTTGCGGGCTTTCAGGTAGTCGGTATAGCTGGCCACAAAACTGGTTTCGTTTTGGTCCTCTAACCAATCGCTGAATTCGTTAACGGTTTTTAGAAAGTCAGGTTCGGTAATGCCGTAGTAGCCATTGCTGCGTATCACGTAAACCAATGCTTGATCGTTACCTATTTTTTCCCGCAGAGCATCGATGACTTTGCGGGCGTCGGAATCTTCGTCGATAAAGGCATAACGGTCAGAGTCCAAATTGTTCAGTGGCAGTAACGCCAGCGTCAGCCCGATCAACCCTAGGCTTACCCAGAACACCGGGCGCTGACGATGTTCTGCCAGCCGGGTCATCACGGCGATGAATTTACCGATTCCCAAGGGCTTGGGAACTCGGTGAACCGGCAAAATGAGCACCATGGCCGGGACCAGCATGATAGTGAACAGGAACGCCCAGCAAACGCCGATGGCAATGATGTTGCCAAAACCGTAAATGGTTGGGGCGGAGCTGAAATTCAGGCTGAGGAAACCCATGGTCGTGGTGATGGTGGCCAGTGCAATGGGTCTGAAATTGATGTTCAGGCTCTCGGCCATGGCGGCTTTTTTGTCCAGTCCTCGTAACAGCCCCTGGGCGTAGACCGAAACGATGTGAATGCCATCTGCCATTGCGATCACCGCCACCACCAACGGACCCAGGCGAGAGATCTGATTCAGCGGAATATCCAGCCAGGCGTGGCTGCCCAAGGTCACCACCAGCGTGATGGCGGTCAGAACAAAAAGGCTCAACGAAGACAGCAGCGAACGCAGGCAGAACCAAAGCAGAACCAGTCCCACCAGCATAACCAGTGGGAACAACAGCCGATTGTCCTTGTCCGAGGCTATCTGGCTGTCACGCTCAAACAACGGCCCGCCAATCACGTAGATATCGACTTGGGGGTGGTTTGCGCGCAGGGAGTCACGAAGGGTGACCGCTGAACTTGCCAGAGCGATTCGTGCTTCGGCGGTATCTTCGCTGAGTTTGTACTTAATGGTGGCGATGGTGAAATCACCGGTTGGTGACAACAGATTGCGGGTCAGATCTGAGTCGGCCAGAGCAATGCGCCGAAGCTCTGGGAAGTCCGCATCCGTCAGCGTGTCCAGTTCCGGCACCAGATAGGTGCGGCCATAAGTCTTTTTGTCAGACTCATTGAGTCGATAGTTGAGTATGGAGCCTACCGCAAGTGCTGAATCCACCTCTATGTAGCGCCGCGTCAGTTCATCCACAGCAGCCAGAGCGGTGCGGTTAAAGATGTCTTCTTGGACCTGGAAGGCCACCAACAGAGAGGTACTTGGCGGGAAGTCTTGCTTGGCCTGATCCACTTCCGCCTTATAGGGGTCGCCATCGGCCAGCACCGCTTCTGGAGAGCCATCAAACGTCGTGCGCTCAATACCCAGCGCCATAAGCCCGGCGATCACAATGGCCAAAACGCTCAACAGCAGGCGGCGCTCTACCAGCCATGCGCCCAAATTCATCGGCATGGGGGTAAGGCCTTGGCAAAGAGATTGGCAAAGAGATTGGCTTCATTGCTAGGCACAGACTGTGCTATATCTGCTGGCGTGTATCGGTCTGAACGCATGGTAGCCCGAGCATAAAACTTCATATCAGGAATACTCTATGAGCCTTTTTAGACGCTGCCTAATTGCAACAGGATTAATGAGCCTAGGCTTGTCTGGCTTCGCCGCCGATCGCGTAGGTGATTTTGCTTTGCTGGATCATACCGGAAAGTTCCACCAGCTAAGCTATTTTGGCGATCACGATGTGGTCGTTATTTTGGTTAACGGCGGTGACAGTCTGCAAACCGATGGTTCTGTGGCGGCGCTGTCTGATCTTGCAAAAGGCTATACCGGCAACGGTCAGTTTTGGGTGCTCAATCCGGTGACCGACGATACCCGTGGGGATGTGCTGGCCAGTTTGCAGGCCGTGGGGGCTGATCTGCCGGTGCTCATGGACGAGAGCCAAATGGTGACTCGCAGTCTGGGTGTGGAACACTTCGGTCAAGTGTTGATTCTGACCCCGGATTCCCGGCAAGTGGTTTTTCGCGGCGATATCGCTTCAGCGGCTCAGGCGTTGGGCCAATTGACCCAGGGAGCGTCGATGAAGGCGGTGCAGACTCCAGTGAGCACCGGGCCGAAGATTCCATACACAAACTTTAAGCAGCTATCGTATGCAAAAGACATTGCGCCCATTCTGGAGCGCAATTGCGTGAGCTGTCACCACGACGGGGCCATTGCGCCTTGGTCTATGTCCAGCCATGCCATGGTCCAAGGCTGGTCGCCGATGATGCGTGAAGTGGTGCTGACCCGACGTATGCCGCCGGGGCAGATTGATGGCCATGTGGGCAAAGCGTTTCAGAACATTGCTGGGCTCACCATCACTGAAAAGCAAAAACTGATTCAGTGGATCGATCAGGGTGCGCCGAGAGGAGAGGGCGCGGATCCCTTGGCGGCTTTGGAATTTGCTGATCCCAAGTTCACCCTGGGAGAGCCGGACATTGTTCTGAATGTGCCGCCGCAGAAAATACCGGCCACCGGTGTGATCGACTATCGCTACGTACCGGTGCCATTGAATCTGGATCGGGACGTCTGGATCAGCGGCATGGAATTTGTGCCCGGTGACCGGCAGGTTCTGCATCACGTGATCGCCTATCTTTCCAGCCCTGCTGACAAGACCAGTGCTGAGGAAGCCGAAGACCAGGGTGAGAACCTAGGCGGCTTTGCGCCTGGCCGACAGCCAGACTCCTTTCAAGACAACAGTGGGCGTCTTATCCCCGCCGGGTCGAATTTGTTGCTGCAAATGCACTACACCACGTCCGGCAAAGAGACAGTGGATGCCACTCAGGTAGGACTGTTTTTGCACGATGAACCACCGGCCTATGTGATGTCGGGTGGGGTGGCAGGTCAGCGGCGTTTTATCATCCCGCCCGGGGCTAAGGAGCATAAGCTGCGCGGTGAGCAGTTGATTGAAAAAGACGCCTATCTCTATCAAATGACCCCGCACATGCATTTTCGCGGCAAGTACATGAGCTATACCGCGGAATACCCGGACGGCAGCTCTGAACTGCTGTTGTCTGTGCCGAAGTACGATTTTAACTGGCAGTTCAGTTATCGCTTGGAGCAGCCGTTGTTTTTACCGGCCGGGTCCAAACTCATCGCCCAGGGCGCCATGGATAATTCCGACCGCAACCCTGGCAATCCTGATCCCACCCGACCGGTCTTTTTTGGGCTGCAAACCATGCATGAAATGTTCTTCGGCTTTACCACCCTGCGCTACGAAGGCAACGTACCTAAGCAGAGCCAAGTGGCAGGTGGGGAGCCAAGTGCGACAGACGATGGCGGCAGCGCCGGTAGATAGTTATCCCTAGTTCTCTTCGCTCGGATTTTGTGAAGGCGCCAAAAGATCAAACCTCCCAGTGAAATGACCTATCTGGGTTGGGGCGAGGGCCGGCTGTTAGTGGAAGTCTCGAGACTTAAAGGTGCTGGCCGCCGAAACCGAGTCTTCCAGTAAATGCCCGGCGTCTTCCACATGGCCGGCCACCACATGAATGACTCGGCCTTCCCGTTCCACAACACCTTTGAACTTAAGCAACTGGCCCTGTAACAGCACGGCCCGGAAACGCTCCATCACCGTGGCCCAAATCACCATGTTGGTATTGCCGGTTTCGTCCTCCAGGGTCAAAAACACCACTCCGCTGGCTGTGCCTGGTCGCTGTCTGCCGGTGACCACTCCGGCGATGCGGATCATTTGGCCGGTGCGGCATTGCTCCAAATCCGCAGCTCTGCGAAACCCACGCAGTTCCGGGTGCTCACGCAACAAGGTCATAGGGTGTGGGCCCAAAGTTAAACCGGTATAGCGGTAATCGTTGAACATGTCCTCGGTCACTGAGGGGGCGTGCAATATCGCTGCATCTTGTGGCGATACCGTGGCGGGCGGTAACGGTTCTGTTGGTGACAAGGCGTGCTGTTCCAACGCCAGTGGCGTGCTGATGCCGGTGACATCCCAATGTGCCTGATGTCGGTGCCCAGCCAACTGGGACAACGCTCCGGAGCGGGCTAAAAAACCTAGCTGCTGATCATTCAATTGGGCCTTGCGGGCTAGCTCTTGTACATGACTGAAACCCTGTTGTTGCGCCTGAGTGATGCGTTCACCGGCCTCGGCGTTCAGGCCTTTGATCATGCGTAGGCCCAATCGCAGGGCTGGAGGGTTGTCGGCTTGTGTTGGCGGTTCGAGGTGATGGTCCCAATGGCTGATGCAGACATCCAGAGGACGCACTTCCACGCCATGACGCTGAGCGTCCTGTACCAGTTGAGAGGGTGAATAAAAGCCCATGGGCAGGGAGTTGAGTAGGCCGCAGTAGAAAGCGCTGGGACGATGGCACTTTAGCCAGGCCGAAATATAGACCAGTAGCGCGAAGCTAGCGGCGTGGGACTCTGGGAAGCCGTATTCACCAAATCCCTTCATTTGATTAAAGATGCGTTGGGCAAATTCATGGCTGTGCCCGCGTTCAAGCATGCCGTTAACCAATTTGGCCTCAAAGTGATCTAGCCCCCCGCGTTTTTTCCAGGCTGCCATGGCCCGTCTGAGCTGATCCGCCTCGCCGGCGCTGAATCCTGCCGCCACCATGGCCAGTTCGATAACCTGTTCCTGAAAAATCGGGATGCCCAAGGTGCGCTCTAATACGCGTCGCACTCCGGGACTGGCGTAACTCACCGGCTCCAGTCCCTGTCGGCGTCTTAAGTAGGGGTGCACCATGTCCCCTTGAATTGGCCCGGGACGCACAATGGCTACTTCAATGACCAAATCGTAAAAATTATGGGGCTTGAGTCTGGGCAGCATGGCCATTTGGGCGCGGGATTCCACCTGAAATACCCCAACGCTGTCGCCGCGCTGCAGCATGGCATAAGTCTGTGCATCTTCGGCGGGAATGTCTTGGATCGTCAGGGGCGGGGCCTGAGGCCGGCCAAAGCCTGCTAGGGCTAAGGCTTTACGAATGGCCGTGAGCATGCCCAGGGCGAGCATATCAATTTTCAGCAGCCCAAGGGTTTCCAAGTCTTCTTTGTCCCATTGGATCACGGTGCGATCGGGCATGCTGGCGTTCTCGATGGGTACCAACTGAGCTAGGGGGCCGGCTGAGATAACAAAGCCGCCCACATGCTGAGACAGATGCCGGGGAAAACCTAAAATTGCCTCAAAGAAGGTTAAAAACTGCTGGGTTTTAGGACTCTGAGGATCTAGGCCGATGGCGCGTAAGCGCTCGTCGAGCACGTCTTTTTTGTCCCACCAGGCCAGGGATTTTGACAAAAGATCCAGCACGCCGGGATCAAGGCCCACGGCCTTACCGACGTCTCGAATGGCGCTGCGGGGGCGATAGGTAATCAAGGTGGCCGCCAATGCCGCGCGGTCTCGGCCATAGCGTTTGTAGATGTATTGAATGACTTCTTCGCGGCGCTCGTGTTCAAAGTCCACGTCGATGTCCGGAGGCTCCCGCCGCTCCATGGACACAAAACGTTCAAACAGCAGATGCATGCGTGCCGGATCGACTTCGGTAATAAACAGGCAGTAACAAACCGCCGAATTGGCTGCAGAGCCTCGTCCCTGGCACAAGATGTGCTGACTACGCGCAAATTGCACGATGTCTTGCACGGTTAGAAAGTAGTGCTCGTAGTTCAGCTGGGCGATCAGATCCAGCTCTTTTTCAATCAGCGTCACGGTGTTTTCAGGTATGCCTTCTGGCCAGCGAGCCCGGGCACCTTCATAGGTGAGTTGTCGCAGATAGGCGCTGGGGGTCAGATGCGGTGGCACCAGATCCTTAGGGTATTGGTAGCGCAGTTCATTCATGCTGAATTGACACTGATCGGCAATCACGGTGGTTTGCCTGAGCATTTCTTCCGGATAGAGCTGTTGCAGGGTCGTAATCGGGCGCAGCGTGCGTTCAGCGTTGCAAAAACCTCGGTAGCCCAATTCCTGTAAGTTGGTTTTCAGACGAATGGCGGTGATCACATCTTGTAGTGACTGGCGTTCTGGGCAATGAGTGTGCACATCGTTAACCGCCACAATGGGTAACCCCAAGGTGCTGGAAAGCGTTAGCGCGTTAGCGGTTTTGCTGAGATCTTGGCCATCGTGAAACAGACCTAGACCTATCCACAATTGAGGTAACAGGTCGTTGAGCTGAGAGCCCATGACCCGCAGATGTTCAACCGGCTGACCTTCGCAGACCCAGATAGCCAGGCTGTCACTTAAACCTACCCGTAAATCTGCCAGCTTTAACTGGTAAGACCCTTTTTCAGAGCGTCTTCGTAACTTGCTGATTAGGCTTGATATTTGCCCGTAAGACTGGCGATTTTTGGCCAGCAAAATTAAGCGACTAGTAACGACGAGTTCCGTGTCTTCAGCTTTGATAGTCTGCTGCAAAATGAATTCCGCCCCACAAATGAGCTTAATGCCGCAGGCTTGAGCGGTTTTATGAGCCTTAACTAAGCCGGAATAACTGCACTCGTCGGTGATAGCGATGGCTTGATAGCCCAGCTCGTAGGCCTGTTGCACCAGTTCTTCCGGATGGGATGCGCCGCGCAAAAAGCTGTAGTTACTGACGCAGTGGAGTTCTGCATAAGGTATCGGTGGCAGATGACGCCCAGGTTTGCCCAGATACAGCGGGACCTGATCGCGTATTTGTGTGGTAACCGCAGCCGTGGGCTGTTGATGGGGTTGGTAGGTAGCCATCTAGGCAAAGTAGCCGTGTAAGTACCAAGGCCGTGGCGATTCCAGCTCTGCCTCAGTCTGCTGGCCTTGACTGGTTTGATAGACCCAGCACAAGGCTCCTTGAATATGCCGGGCAATGTAATAGTCCCGATAATCCCCAGCTAGGCCGCTGTTTGGGGTGTGAGCCGAAGATCTGGTCAGACGTTCCGGGCCCTGTAACAGCTGTAAATGCTGCTCCGGCACCGGCTGAGGTTGATGAAACAACCAGAGCGGTCGCTGACCGCGCAGTAGTGCCGCGCTGCGGCGATCTGTAGACCCAGGATCGGCTTCCAGCGATGGGTTTTGGCGTGTTGGGGATAGGCCCTGAACGCCTCGCCAGGCCTGTTCTGGACTGTGCTGGGCCTGAGTTTGTAAATGAATACACGCGTCCTGGCCAAGGCGCGCAGTTAGCTCATCCACCAGTTCATTAGCCGCAGCATTGGCGCTTGCTGGGCTGCCAAACAAGTCCTGATTGCCGCCAAACCATGGTTGGGAGAGCGTCATTTCAAGGGTGATGGAAAGCACTTCTGCCGGCAGTTCGGTGTTTTCCAGCTGAAGAGCGCTGAGTTTGAGAAGGTCTTGATGGCGTTGGCGTCCTTGGCCTGAACGCACTGGCAGCTTGGTGGCGGCGCCTTTAAATGGCGCAAAATGCCAGCACAAAGCGCTGCAGCCTTGTTGATGAACAATTAACCAATGCTCTAGTTGTTTTGCTAGATAGGCCATGGGACCGCGCAGCAGTACGTCTTTGTTGCTGATGGGCTTAAGCAGGTGCTGTTGGCGATAAAAGTGGTCGGTTGGTCGAATGCTTTGGCGTGGGTCCGGAAACTCTCCCTGCAAACGTCCTAGGTATTGGGTCAGGTATTGGCCAAAACGTTTGCCCAGGCCAGCGCGCGGTAACTGCATCAGCTGCCCTAGGGTATAAACGCCCATGTTGCTTAAGCGCTCTAGGTTGCGTTGACTGAAGCCTTGTTCCAGCAGCTCAAGAGCATACAAAGGCACGTCGAAAAGCCGTTCTTTTTGCCCCCGGGCTAGGGCGATAGCGGCCTTAGGTGTTGCCGCACACCGAGCTATGGCGATGTGACCCATATCCGCGCAGAGATTTAACGCGTGCTGGCTAATCGCGTCGGCGCTACCCCAAAGTCGGCGGCTGGCTTGAATTTCCAGCACGATGCAGTCCGGGGCTTCTAGGCTGACCATGCTGCTGTAGCGGTACAAACCGTGAGCCAAATCCAATAAGTGCGCTTGTTCTTGCTCGGGATTACGATCGAAATAGGTCAGGTCTGATGTGATGCTATAAGCCGTTGCTAGGGTGCAGCCGGGTAAAATGCCGGCGTTTTCTGCCGCCGGATTGATGTGGCTGATGCGCTTGTCGTCAATAACGACTTGGACCTGAGCATCGTCTGGCCCTTGCAGGCGAAAGACCTCTAGGGGCAATGCCGGAAAATACAGGGCCAGCCATTGACTCGTGTTGTGTTCATTAGCCTGGGTATTAACCGCGGCATTAGCCGTAACTTGGCGCTGACTGGGGGCTAGGCCCAGCGTATTCGTGCTGGGCTTATGATCCTTGGATGCATGAGGGGCACCTGTGCTGGGGCTCGATTTATGGGTGGGTGGCATGATGTGCTAAAGCCCACGTTAATGCAGGCCGCCCAAGGGCTTTACGGCTGCGGCGTCGTGATCTGAAGGGTTCAGTTCAAGGGCCAGATCGGCATAAGGGGTATCATCGCTAGCGGGGTAGCGGGGCGACGGCTCTTGTCTTTGCCACTGGTGTTTTTGCCAGAGCGCAAGTTGCTGGTGCAGGCTCTCCATGACGTCGTAACGAATCTGGGTGCTGGCTGTCAGAGATAGCCGGATATCCTGTACTGGCCAGCCACCTTTACGCTTGATGATATCCACGGTGAGTTGGTCAATGTCCTCGGTGGGGCGTAGCGCCAGCCGTAATTCAGCCAGGCTGGAGCGTTCAATGGCGCTGATGGGGCGAAAAAAAATAGCCAGGGTTTGACCACTGCGTGCGGCTAGCTGCAGCCTGCGGGTTTCTTTGATGTTCAGCTTGCGCTCTTCTGGCCAAGCCAGCACCGCTGCACAGCCTCCGGACAGGCAACAGCGTTCCATACTCCACAAAGTTTCTTCATGGTTTCGGGTGCGTACTACCAGAAGATTGCGGGTATTAACGCCACAGGCCTGCAATGCCGCGGCATAAGGTATGAACGGTGGGTTGATCCACACCACGTAATTTGTCTGGGTTAGGGGTTCCAGCAGGGGTAACAGCAGGCGCAATTCGCCGATGCCGGCGTGGGGCAACAGTAGATCTACCAGGCCTTGGCGCGGCCAGCCGCCACCCTGTAGTTGGCGGTCTAATTCCGGGTGACCGCTGCTTAGAACGCTGTCTGGGTGTTGGCTTAACGATTGCTTCAGCAAATCTTTGCCGCGCCATAACAGCGGGTGATGTAACGTCTTGAGGTCTGGAGCTGTCGGCATGCTGGTCAGATGAAGCTAGTGATTACTGTATATTTATACAGCAATAAAACGAAAGCTGTCCACAAATGCAGGCGTATTTTCGTGTTGTTCCTTTGTTAGCGTCTTATTCTGCTGTCATTGCTCAACAGGACTGGTCATTTTGCGGGGCCTTGTTCAGACTTGTTGCTGTCGCGGTCAACTTGGCGTTCCAACACGCCACACCATCAACCCACCGCAATGATTGACCGTTAAGCAGGAAGAAAGGCATGGATTTTGACTACGATTTGTTTGTTTTGGGCGCAGGTTCCGGTGGGGTGCGCGCAAGCCGAATGTCCGCCAGCTATGGGGCGAAAGTTGCGGTGGCGGAATCCATGTTCTTAGGCGGGACCTGTGTGAACGTTGGCTGCGTGCCGAAGAAGCTTTTTGTTTATGGCTCGCATTTTCATGAAGAATTCCAAGACGCCAAAAATTACGGTTGGGATGTGCCTCCTAGCACCTTTGACTGGCCTACGCTCAGAGATAATAAAACAAACGAAATCAATAGATTAAACGGTATATATCAAAATTTACTTGATGATGCTGGCGTGACTCTTTACAACGCCCATGCGCGCTTGTTGGACCCTCACACGGTGCAGGTCGGCGATCAGACCGTTACCGCTCGCTACATTCTCGTGGCCACCGGTGGCTGGCCGGTTATGCCGGATATTCCGGGTATTGAGCACGCCATTAGCTCCAACGAAGCCTTCTATTTACCGACTTTTCCCAAGCAGGTAACGGTGATTGGCGGTGGTTATATTGCCGTGGAGTTTGCCGGGATCTTTGCCGGTTTGGGGGCAAAAACCACCTTACTGTATCGCGGCGAACTGTTTTTACGCGGCTTTGATGACTCCATTCGGGCTTTTGTCAAAGAGGAGATTGCTAAAAAGGGCGTCGATCTGCGTTTTGAAACCGAGGCCACTCACATACACAAACACGATGATGGCACCCTGACTCTGGATTTGACCGATGGCCAAACCCTGACTGCCGATACCGTGTTGTGCGCTACGGGCCGTAGTCCGAAAACCCAGGGTATTGGCTTGGAAGCGGCAGGGGTGGCCCTAGGCGACAACGGTCAGGTATTGATTAACGAGGATTACCAAACCAACGTGCCCAACATCTACGCCATTGGTGACGTTACCGATCGCATCCAGTTAACGCCGGTGGCCATTGAAGAAGCGATGTGTCTGTCCAGCAATCTCTTCACCGATCAGCCCACACGTCGCATGGATTATCAAAACATCGCAACCGCGGTGTTCTGCCAGCCAAATATAGGCACCGTGGGCCTTACCGAAGCCGAGGCTTTAGTGGACCATGCTGGTGACCTGGATATTTACGAATCCACCTTCAAGCCTATGAAACACACCATCTCAGGTCGGGATGAGCGCACGCTGCTGAAAATGATCGTCTGCCGCAGTACCGATCAGGTGCTTGGCATTCACATGGTAGGGCCCGATTCTGGAGAAATTGTTCAGGGCTTGGCTGTAGCCATGGTTGCTGGTGCAACCAAGGCCCAATTTGATGCCACTGTTGGCATTCACCCAACCGCAGCGGAAGAATTTGTGACCCTGCGAAACGTCAGCCGTCAGGCTTGATCAGGAGAAACCTATGCACCAATACCGTCTGCAATCGTTATTAGCTCGGATGACCGTCCCGTTGCTGTCATTTTGTTTGCTGCTTTGTTTAGGGTTCACCAGCATCGCCGCCAATGCTAAGAATGTGGTGTTTTTCTTGGGTGATGGCATGGGCATTAGCACCGTTACCGCCGCGAGAATTTTTGCCGGTCAGGCACAGGGAGCCAGCGGCGAAGAGCACAATCTCGCTTTTGACCGCTTTCCGCATTTGGCATTGATCAAAACCTATAACTTTGATGCCCAGGTACCCGATAGTGCAGGCACCATCACGGCGATTACCACCGGGCAAAAGACTCGCATCGGCGTCTTGGGCGTTAACTCCAGCGTGTCGAGGAACGATTGCGAGGCTGCGTTGAGCAATAGCATGCCCACGCTAGCGGAGCTGGCGGAACAAGCGGGTATGGCCACGGGCATTGTGTCTACCGCTCGCATTACTCACGCCACGCCGGCGGGGACCTATGCCCATACGCCCAACCGCGATTGGGAAAGCAGTGTCAGCACCCCGGATGAGGCCGAGGCCATGGGCTGTAAAGATATCGCCAGCCAGTTGGTGGACATGCCTTACGGCGACGGCATTGACGTTATTTTGGGCGGCGGTAGACGAGAGTTTTTGCCTAAAGACACCCCAGATCCCGAATACCCGGATCAACAAGGGCGACGGGACGATGGGCGTAACCTGATTGAGGAATGGTTAGCCGGGGCTGATAAACGCCAGTTTGCCTGGCATGGGGACGTGATTACCCAATGGGCCGAGTCGCCGAAACCCGTTGATGGTCAGTTGATGGGGCTGTTTGAGCCATCTCATATGCAATACGAAGTGGATCGCGCCGGGGATCCAGGCAAGGAGCCCTCGTTAAAAGACATGACGGCGCTGGCGGTTAAACAGCTGTCGACCAACGAAAAAGGCTATTTCTTGTTGGTGGAAGCCGGCCGTATCGACCATGCGCATCATTTTTCCAATGCTCATCGGGCTCTGAGGGATACCGTGGCGTTGTCTGAAGCCGTGCAGTGGGTAGTAGATAACGTGGACTTGAACGAAACCTTGGTGATTGTCACCGCGGATCACAGTCACACCATGACCATCAGTGGCTATCCGCGACGCGGTAATCCGATTTTGGGTACCGTCGAGATGCCCCAAGGTGAGCCGCTTTTGGACCTCACCGGTAAGCCTTATACCACCCTGAGTTACGCCAACGGCCCGGGCTATAAAAAACAGCCACCGGATCTCAGCGACGTGGATACAGAAGATCCCGATTATCAGCAGCTAGGCACCGTACCATTGCAATCCGAAACCCACGCAGGTGAGGATGTGGCTGCGTTTGCCATCGGCGTCAATGCCGCGGCTGTCGGCGGTGTTATGGAGCAAAATCGACTGTTCAATGTCATGCACCAAGCGCTTTTTGACCGCTAAATCAGCTTTTCAATAATTCCCGGAGTGACTATGTCTGCCATAACCGACTTTTTTTCGTTACTGGACAGCCTACTTGGGGGTGCAGCTTATTTTCCCATTGCTTTGCTGGGCATCGGTTTGTTGTTCACGATCTATCTGGGATTTCCGCAGATTCGGTTTTTTAAGCATGCCTGGCTGGTCTTGCTGGGGCGCTATACGGACGACAAAGATCCTGGAGACACCACGCATTTTCAGGCCTTATCAACGGCGCTGTCGGGCACGGTGGGCACAGGGAATATTGGTGGGGTGGCTTTTGCGATCTTTCTTGGCGGTCCTGCGGCCTTGTTTTGGATGTGGGTTACCGCTTTTCTGGGTATGACGACCAAGTTCGTCGAAGTCTCGATCAGTCATAAGTATCGCAAGCAGGACGATCAAGGGTTTATGGCCGGTGGGCCGATGTACTACATGGAATACGGCCTGGGCATGAAGTGGCTGGCGGTGTTCTTTGCCATCGCCACAGTCATCAGCTCATTTGGCTCAGGCAACATGCCCCAAGCCAACAATATGGCGTCAGGTATTGAAACCTCTTTTGGTGTGGCTTCTTGGGTGTCAGGGCTGATCTTCGCATTGCTGATGGGGCTGGTGATCATCGGCGGTATACGCCGTATCGCAGCAGTGTCGGCAGCACTTGTACCCACCATGGGGGTGCTTTACACCCTGGGCGCCTTTGCGGTGATTTTCTCGAATCTAGAAAACGTGGGACCGGCTTTTGTCTCTGTTTTTGAATACGCCTTTACGGGTTCAGCCGCCGCTGGCGGCTTTCTCGGCGCGTCTTTCGCCTACGCCTTCAACCGTGGGGTCAACCGGGGTTTGTATTCCAACGAAGCTGGCCAGGGTTCTGCGCCCATAGCCCACGCAGCCGCCAAAACCCAGGAGCCTGTGGCCGAGGGCATGGTGGCGGTGCTTGAGCCGTTTATTGACACTCTGATTATTTGTACGTTGACCGGCTTGGTGATTTTGTCTTCTGGGGTTTGGCAGCAAAAATACCCAACACCTTTCAGTCAGACCGATACCGAGATCGTCGCTGGCCAATACACGGACCAAAATCCCATTCACGTCGCACAACTGGCCGCACACCTAGATCTGGTGCCGCCGAAAAATGACCCGGTGCGAGCGTTTACTGGTGTGGTTGCCGTGAACGCCGGCGTGCTCGACGTGTCTAATATCACGGTTTTGCACAACCGGTCCGTGGCCGAGCAGGTGCGAGTCACCCAAAACGATGCGCCTTTCGACGGCCTGTTAGTGATCGAAGAGGGTGAAGTGGCGGATACCAGTTTGCGTCTGGACGGTAAGTCGATTCTGCATTCAGTGCCCTTGACGGCAAAGGCATTCGAGCAGAGCTTTATTGGCGATTACGGCAGTATTTTGGTCACCTTAGGACTTACGCTGTTCGCTTTCTCTACCGCCATCGCCTGGTCTTACTACGGCGACAGGGCAGTGACCTATTTGTTGGGTACGGGCTGGGTCTTGCCCTATCGTTGTCTTTACGTGGTGGGCTTCTTTATGGCGACAATCGTCGACACATCACTGATCTGGCTGATCTCGGCGGTAACCGTGGCCATGATGACGCTGCCCAACTTGGTGGGCATGTTTTTGATGCGGGTAGAGGTGAAACAAATGACCCAGCAATACTGGGAGAAATTTCGCACCGCAAAATAAACCGCCTATGTGGACTCAACGATCCGAGCAGACCATGCACATAGCATAGATATGACGAGGGTCGTTAAAGGCCTCCAGCCGCTTCAGATCTTCGTTAAACGTCGTCAACCAACGATTAATTTGCGGTAGTTTAGGCATCAAGCTGCTTTGCCAGGCGTTCGCCATCGCCGGTAATTCCATGGCTTGCATCAGCTCCATCATCAAAGCGCTTTGCGGGTCTAAAGGAGGGCGTATCGCTTCTGTAGACCAATTGCTGAGCTGGGCCAGTTGCGCCGCATGGCTCACCGCGTCGTCGAGACTGCCAACGCTATCTACCAAGCCGATCTCCTTAGCCTTTAGGCCGCTCCAAATACGACCTTGTGCAAGTTCAGCAACCTGATCCGCGGGTAAATTGCGACCTTGAACGACTAAGTCTAGGAATTGCTGGTAACCATGTTCCACGGACAATTGAAGGATGCTCTGAGCTTGGGGGCTCAGTTCGCTCACTAGGCTCATGCCCCGGGCGAGCGGCGCACTGGCGACACCATCTGCATTGACCCCAATGGCGTCTAGGCTATTGGAGAAATTGGGCACCAAGCCAAAAATGCCGATAGAACCGGTAATCGTCGTGGGTTCTGCAAAGATGGCGTCGGCAGTGGCGGAGATCCAGTAACCCCCAGAAGCCGCGACGCTGCCAAACGAGGCGACGACGGGTTTACCGGCTTGTTTGAGAGATGCCAATTCCTCTCGAATCAGTTCCGACCCAAAAGCGCTGCCTCCAGGGGAATCCACCCGCAGTACCAGGGCTTTAATGCGCTCATCCTCTTTGGCCATACGGATTTGTTCAACCAACTCATCGGCCACCGCCGTATCACCGGCAGGAGCGCCGGATTCCACAATCAAACCTTGAACCGTCAGCACGCCAACAATCGCGTCACTGAAAGCCGCTGGTTCAGCGCTCTGTTCCATCAAATAGGATTGGTAGTCGATACCGTTCAACATATCGCCTTGCCAACCCACGATGTCGCCAATGTACTGGTTGAACGCTGAGTCGCTCATGAGTCCGTCGACCAAGTTGTGCTGTAACGTCGCCTGGGCGCCATCGCCCTGAGTGTCGGCCAGCAGCTCGTCAAAGGTATTGGCAAAAGCGCGCACGTCTTGCTGAGACAGCCCACGATTGTTAGCTAGGGTGTCGGTGATGGTCATCCACAAACCGTCTACCAAGCGCTGGGCGTCTTGGCGGGCAAGGGGAGACATGTCATTGCGCGAGAAGGGCTCGGTGGCGGATTTGTAGTCACCCACGCGAAATACGTGCATTTGCACTTTGAGCTTTTCCAGTAGGTCAGCGAAATACAGCCGATCTCCGCCCAAGCCGGTCAGCAATATCATGCCCATGGGGTGCAAGAACACTTCATCAGCATAACTGCTGGCCAAATATTGATACTGGCCACCGTACCGGGTGTAGGCCAAAACCTGCTTGTCTGCGCCGCGAAATGCCTGCAGAGCCTCGCCAATCCGGGTGGCTTGGGCTGAAGACAGCCCCATAAGCTGATCGAAATTCACAACGATGAGGCGAATTCTCGGGTCGGCAGCGGCGGCATGAATGCTATCCAGCACATCGCCGATCTCGATCAAACCCTCATCCGTTGAGCGAAACAGAAAATCCTGCCAATTGCTCGGCGGCACGATCTGTTCCACTAGGGTGCCGCTGGGTTCGATAAATAGCGCACTGCCGTCGGCGATGTCGGGTTTTTCTGGGCCGCTTAGCAGCGCGCCCACCATCACGAAGAGGACCAAGATAAAACCTGCGTTGATAATGAAGTTGCGCAAGGTTGTGATGCGTCGCCCCCAACGGGCGAAAAAACCGTCGCCGGATGTGCGTTCGGCCATGTAGGTTCTCCGAGAAAGAAAGCGCACAGCTTAACGCCACAGCCCAAACAAACCCAAGCGGACAGGGATTTTGTTGCCCAGTTTGATCTTGAGATTGACTGTCCCGTGAACGTCATAGCAGAACCGCTGAAGCGGTAAATCAGGATTGCCGTGGGGAATCAGGCTAAGATGCTGGCTTGTTGGTTTTGAGCAGCACGAACTCGCATGAATGAAGTTAGTTGGTCGGTAGCGGAGCTTGAGCAACTCTTTGGGGCTCCCTATTTTTCCGCCGCCGACGCTGGCAAGCCATTGCCAGTGCAAAGTATCGGTGGGGTTGCCGTGGATAGCCGGCTGGTGAAGCCTGGAGACCTTTTCGTCGCCTTGGCCGGGGATCCCGGCCAGCGCTTTAATCCCAGCGCTCGCAGTTCGGCGGATGGGCACGACTACCTGGCGCACGCTCTTGAGCGAGGCGCTGCAGCGGCGTTGGTATCGCGGCCGCAAAGCGTCGCAATTCCCCAGTATCAGACCCCGGAAACCTACGAAGGACTGTGGCAACTGGGACACGCTGCCCGGGCTCGCCTAGCAGGCCCAGTGATTGCCATTACCGGCAGTAGCGGCAAAACCACCGCCAAGAATTTTTTGGCTCAGTCCATGGGGGCCTATGCACCGCCGGGCAGTTTTAACAATCACATCGGCGTGCCGTTATCTTTGGCAAACGCGTGGAACGCCGCTCCGGCTTGGGTGTTTGAAATTGGCACCAGCTTCCCGGGAGAGATAGCGCCGCTGACGGCGATGGTTCAGCCAGATCTGGCCATTTTGCTGAACGTGCATAACGCGCATATCGAGAACTTTCCCTCGCGACAGGCGTTGATCGAAGAGAAAAGCCAGATTTTTTCCACCATCGATGCTCGCGGCCTTCGAGTCGTACATGACGAGTTAGCGTTGCCGGGTTTTGGGTTTGGCTGGCTAGCGGACAGTCAGGCGCGGATTCTTGATATTCAGGGCGAGACCTTATCGCTGTCCCTATTCGGTGAGAAGTTGGTTGCGCGTATACCGGGTGGCGGCGTTCATCGAGGGCTGACGTTGAGTGCTTGCCTATTAGCCATGAAGCTACTGGACATGGATTTGCAGTCCGGGCTGGCCTTGGACGGAGACGCCGTTCCAGCCGGCAGAGGCAACAGACGCGTGAGTGCGGGCATTGAAGTTGTGGACGATAGCTATAACGCCAACCCGGCCAGTATGAACGCAGCCATTAGCGCGTTTTTAGCCGGGCATGAAGCCGCGGGTGCTACCCAGTCTCGCGCTCAAGGACGCAATGTGGTGATACTGGGGGATATGCGAGAACTTGGAGCGGAGAGCGATCAGGCCCATGTAAATATCCTGTCTCGGTTGGCACACGAGCCCACCGTGCATGGTATCGTGTTGGTCGGTGAGCAAATGGCTAAGGCCCTAGAGGGTCTTCGAGGGGGACCAGAAGAAGGGTTGCTAGCCAGTCGACTGTTGGGCTGCTTTGACCAGTGCGGGTCGGCGCTTATGCAACAGGTCACACAAACCTTGGAAACCGGCGACCGGGTTTTAGTCAAAGGCTCTAATCGAGTTTTTTGGGCCCATGGATTTGTCGACAACCTACTGGAACAGCTGCAGTGAGGCCTCTGGCCAGCAACGAACTTGGACTTCAGATTCGCTATGCATGAAATCAGCAACGACAAGCAACATCTGATCGTTGACCGACTCGGGCGTCGATTTCGCAATCTGCGACTCAGTCTCACCGCTGCCTGCAACTACGCCTGTACCTACTGTGTACCGGATGGCAAACGCCTGCAGGCTGCCGCTTATGAACTCAGCGGCGAAGAAATTGTTCGCGCCACCCAACTGCTGATCGCCACGGCCGGCATCGATAAGGTCCGTATTACCGGGGGAGAGCCCCTGTTGTCGCCAAAATTTCCTACGACGCTGCAGGGCATCATGGCGCTGGGCCTCAGCGACGTATCCCTGACCACTAACGGGCAGCTGCTGCCGCGCTACGCTCAGGCGATCATCGATTCGGGTATGAAAAGGATTAACGTCAGTTTAGATACCTTGGATCGCGAGCATTTTCGCAGCATTGCGCGCTCTGGCGATCTCAATACCGTGCTGCACGGTATCGAGCTCATGCAGGCAGGGGGCTTAAAGGTCAAAATCAACATGGTGCCCATGCACGGGGTGAACGATGATCAAATTCTGCCCCTCTTGGAATACGCTCTGGAGCGGGATATCGAGCTTCGTTTTATCGAACTGATGAACATGGGGCACCTGCAAGCCAGTCCCGCCTATCAGCGTGAATTTTTCGGTATGGAGCAAATCTTGGCTCGTATTAGCCAGCGGTATACCTTCAGCCGCACCGACGCGCCCTTTGATTCTACGGCGGTGCGATATGAGATTCCCCAAAGCGGTACCTTCGGAATCATCGCAAACGAGAGTGAGCCGTTTTGCCGCAACTGTACCCGGCTGAGGTTGTCCTCGAATGGTGCGCTCTATGGCTGTTTATCTAACGCACGCTCAACCAACATTCGCGATATTCTGGCGCTGCCAGACGACCAAGCGCGGGACGAATTGCATCAGGTGCTGCTTGGCGCCTTAGCCGATAAGCAAAGCGAGAATTTTCAGGGCGAGGTTACCGTCATGAAATTCATTGGTGGTTAACGTCGCCGCCTGACCGTTCGGCGCTAACTACTACTCTGGCAGAGGTCTTCATTTCATCATGTCCGACATCGACGAGTTATTCGACACCCTCACGCAACTGCAGGCCAATAAGCGCATGCCTCCGGTGCAGCAGTGGCAACCCACGCATTCTGGCAAGATTGATATACGTATTGATCGTGAGGGTGCCTGGTATCACGAGGGGACGCGGATTCAACGGCAGCCCCTGGTGGATTTGTTCGCGACCATTTTGCGCCGAGAAGGCGACGACTACTTCCTGGTGACTCCGGGAGAGAAGATGCAGATTCAGGTGGAAGAGGCGCCGTTCCTTGCCGTGGATCTGGATGTGCGCGGCGATGGAGCCGACAAACAATTGTTGTTCACCACTAACGTCGGTGACTACGTGGTTGCGGGTCCGAATCATGTCATCACCATGCAAGCAGAACGCCCATTTCTGCACATACGCGACGGCTTGGAAGCCAGAATTCAGCGCAGCGTTTTTTATCGCTTAGTGGAAGAAGGCGAGATCCAAGGAGACAGCTTGGTGGTAGCCAGCGATGGCGAGTCGTTCAATTTAGGACCAGTGGAGGCGTGACCGGAGATCAGGCCGTCGTTCACGTCAACGAGAACAACGGCCCGTAGCTCAGAGCCATAAACGAAGCGAATGACGCAACGTCAAAGCCCAAGCCAAAGCTGGGCTTATCGTCATGGCTTGCCAGGCAAAGAGCTACATATTCGGGTAGTTCGGCCCGCCAGCTCCCTCTGGGACCACCCAAGTGATGTTTTGCGAAGGATCCTTGATATCGCAGGTTTTGCAGTGCACGCAGTTTTGCGCGTTGATCTGAAAACGCGGGCCATCGGCTTCTTCCACGATTTCATAAACCCCAGCAGGGCAGTAGCGCTGCGCAGGCTCTGCGTACTTGGGCAAGTTGTCCCGAATAGGAACGTCCGCATCCTTCAGGGTTAGATGACAGGGCTGGTCTTCTTCGTGATTGGTGTTCGACAAAAAGACCGAAGACAGTTTGTCAAAGGACAGCACGCCATCAGGTTTGGGATAGTCGATTGGCTTGCAAGCGGATGCGGGTTTCAGCGTCGCATAATCTGGCGTCGGGTCGGTCAACGTCCAAGGTTGATTGCCGGCAAAAAATTGGTCGGTAAAGGCATAGCCAGAGCCGCCCAAAACGCCGAGCTTATGCAGGGCGGGGCCCACATTGCGAGATCGATGCAGCTCGTCGTAAAGCCAAGAGTTCTCGAATCGAGTTTGGAACGAAGTGGCTTCGGTATGAGCATGACCTTCCGATAGCTCGTCGAATGCCGCTTCTGCCGCCAACATGCCGGATTTCATGGCGGTGTGACTGCCTTTGATCTTCAGCACGTTCAAGAATCCCGCATCATCGCCAGCGATCAATGCGCCAGGCACAGTCAGTTTGGGTAGGGCCTGCAAACCACCTTTAGAAATCGCTCTGGCACCGTAAGACACGCGCTCGCCGCCTTCCAATACCTCAGCAATAAGCGGGTGATGCTTCCAACGCTGCATCTCGTCGAAGGGAGACAGGTGTGGGTTTTTGTAGCTCAAATCCACGATCAGTCCCAAGGACACTTGGTTGTCGGGCAGGTGATACAAAAATGAGCCGCCGGTAGCGCCGCCAGGCATATGGTTCAGTGGCCAGCCAATGCTGTGCATCACCTTACCGGGCTTGTGTTTGGCTGGATCAATGGTCCAAAGCTCTTTGATGCCGATGGCATAGTGCTGGGTTCCGCTTTCGGCATTCAGTTCAAACTTGTTAATCAACTGTTTGCCCAGATGACCCCGGCAGCCTTCAGAGAAAATGGTGTATTTGCCTAGCAGCTCATAACCAGGGGTGTAGCTGCCTTTTTGCTCGCCTTCCTTGCTGATGCCCATATCCCCGGTAGCAACACCGCGGACAGCGCCATTCTCGTCATAGAGAATTTCTGAAGCCGCAAATCCTGGGAAAATGTTGACGCCCATGTTTTCAGCTTGCTCGCCAAGCCAGCGGCACAGGTTCGCCAAGCTGATGGCGTGGTTGCCTTCATTGTGCGCATCACTGGGCACGAAAAAACTGGGCACTTTGATTCGGTTGGTATCGTTGACCATGTAGTAGATCAGGTCTTCGGTTACCGGGTTGTTTAGCGGCGCGCCGCGTTCAGCCCAATCGGGGAACAACTCGTTCAGCGCGGTAGGCTCGAATATGGCCCCGGATAAAATGTGCGCGCCGATTTCGGAACCTTTCTCCACCAAGCACACAGATAATTCCTGACCACTTTTTTCGCCAAGCTGCATCAAGCGGCAAGCGGCTGCCAGACCTGCGGGCCCGCCACCTACGATGACGACGTCAAATTCCATGGATTCGCGCTCTACTGATTGCTCCATTGCTATCCTCTACCTTGTTTCCTGTGTCTGTCCGTAGCGGCTTGTAGACGAGTCCCTCTGCGTTCCCTCGCGCCGCTGCCGATGATGTCTTGACCTTAGCCTAGGGCATAGGGACAATGCGTCGCCCGATTTGCTGGGGACAGCGTAGGCGCGCAGGCGGCAGGTTAATCGGTTTGCGTGCTTTCGTCACCCGACTTTCGCCGTCAGGTTGAGTCGAAAGTCCCTGCAATGCACCTGGAACTTACCCAAATGCGTGACATCTCGCTGCAATTTTGTGGCAACTCACGCATTGTTGGCAGCATGTCTGGGGTAGGCGAAGAGGTGTGAAGGACCAACACTTGCCATTCGACCCAAACGGTTATGGATACGGCAGCTGGTGACGCACAAATGCTCGATTGACCATGGCGCAAAGCGTTGTGGGCGAGCCAACAAAAGAGGACTCAAATTCAATGAAGGTTATTGTACCTGTCAAACGAGTGGTGGATTACAACGTTAAAGTGCGTGTGAAGCCCGATAACACCGGCGTTGATCTCAGCAACGTCAAAATGTCTGTAAACCCGTTCTGTGAAATCGGCATCGAAGAAGCGGTGCGTTTGAAAGAAGCTGGCGTTGCAGAAGAAGTCATTGCGGTCTCTGTAGGCAGTACTGCCTGCCAAGAACAGCTGCGTACCTGTCTGGCACTGGGTGCTGATCGGGCGATTCTGGTTGAAACCGATGTCGACGCACAACCATTGGCTATTGCCCGTGCGCTGGCTGCTGTCCAAGAGCGTGAGCAGGCGGGCATGGTCATTTTCGGTAAGCAGAGCATTGATGGTGATAACAGCCAGACCGGTCAAATGTTTGCTGCGTTGACGGGTATGCCTCAGGCAACCTTCGCTTCTGAGGTCACTGTTGCAGACGGCAAGGCCCAGGTTTCCCGCGAAATTGACGGTGGTATGCAAACCATCTCGGTAACACTGCCTGCGGTAGTCACTACTGACCTGCGTTTGAACGAACCCCGCTATGCTTCGCTGCCCAACATCATGAAGGCGAAGAAAAAGCCGCTGGACGTGCTGACCCCAGACGAGCTGGGCGTGGACATGACGCCTACCGTAGAAGTGCTCAAGGTTGAAGCGCCTGCTGAGCGAGCTGCGGGTATCAAGGTCGAATCCGTCGAGCAATTGGTGGACAAACTCAAGAACGAAGCGAAGGTGATCTCATGAGCATATTAGTAATTGCAGAACACGATAATAACGAGAACAAAAGCGCCACTTTGGTAACCATCGCGGCGGCGCAAGCCATCGGCGGTGACATTGATGTGCTGGTTGCTGGAAGCGGCGTAGACGGCGTTGCCAGTCAAGTTGCAGCGGTACCGGGTGTAAACAAGGTACTGGTTGCAGACAACCCCGCATACGAGCATCAGCTGGCAGAGAACCTAGGCGATTTGGTGGCTGAAATTGCCGGATCCTACGGTCACGTACTGGCCGCTCATACCGCTAACGGACGCAGCTTCTTGCCGCGAGTCGCCGCTAAGCTGGGTGTTGCGCAAATCTCTGACATCATCAGCGTAGAAAGCCCTGACACCTTCAAGCGTCCGATCTATGCGGGCAACGCTATTGCCACCGTTAAGTCTAACGACGCGGTGAAAGTGGTTTCCGTTCGCGGCACGGCATACGACGCTGTTGCCAATACCGGCGGTAGCGCCAGTGTAGAAGCCATCGGCGTTGTTGCTAATGCGGGCATCTCTAGTTTTATTTCTCAGGAAATTGCTGTATCCGAGCGTCCCGAGCTGACTGCTGCCAGCGTTATTATTTCTGGCGGACGAGGCATGCAAAACGGCGAGAACTTCTCCATGTTGGACGGCATTGCCGACAAGCTAGGAGCAGCCATCGGCGCATCTCGCGCAGCGGTTGATGCGGGTTTTGTTCCTAACGACATGCAGGTTGGTCAAACCGGCAAGATCGTTGCTCCAGACCTGTACATTGCGGTTGGTATCTCCGGTGCCATCCAGCACTTGGCAGGCATGAAAGACAGCAAAGTGATTGTGGCCATCAACAAAGACGAAGATGCACCGATTTTCCAGGTAGCAGATTACGGCTTGGTTGCAGACCTGTTTCAGGCGTTGCCTGAATTGGAGGCACAGATCTGATTCGCATCAGATCCTGATGAAGAAGGGCTCCTAGTGAGCCCTTTTTTATGCGCGTTGCTAAGGAATTTGTTGTGGTTGTTTCTACTGAAACAAGCAGCGGCTTCCGCTGGTCTGTAGAGAACGGGCATTTTTGCTCAGACGGTCACGCCGAGCTGCCCGATCAAACGTGGCGCTTGTCCGTAAACCAGGTTACCGGCTCTGCAAAGTTGTCTATTTGATCTACGACATCCAAAACCAATGCAAAAAGGGCCATGCGAATCAGCATGCCGTTGTCGGTTTGTCTAAAGATGGCAAGGTTCGGATTTTGGTTGAGGTCATCATCCAGCTCTTGGGCCTGGGCACGCGAATCTCGGGGTAGCGGATGCATGATGACGGTGTTGGGCGCGCAGTTCTGGGTGTAAATGGCTTGATTCAGCCTGAACAGACCCCGGTAGCGATCCGCTTCTTGTTGAGAGGGAAAGCGCTCCTCCTGAGTGCGAGTGACATACAAAATATCGACGCCACCGATTCCATCGGTCATGTTGCTGAACTGATGTACCTCATGCCCAGCATTTTGCAGCAGCGCGACGATATCTGCAGGCAAAGCCAGTTCCGGGGGCGATATAAGATGTAAACGAATGTTGTCGTACAAGCACAGTAGCTTGCATAGGGAATGCACCGCGCGGCCGTAGCGCAGATCGCCGATGAGGGCGATGCTCAGGCCGTCAATGGTTTGACCCTGGGCGGCGATTTCTGTGCGCATGGTATAAAGATCCAGTAGCGCCTGACTGGGGTGTTCATTGGGCCCATCGCCACCGTTTATCACCGGCACCCGACTGGCTTCGGCAAATTTGGCGACGCTGCCCGCTTCGGGATGACGCATGACGATGACGTCGCTATAGCCAGAGAGCACTCGAGCGGTGTCATACAGTGACTCTCCCTTGGCCAGGGATGAGGATTTGGCTTCGGTGGTTTCTCGCACCTCGCCGCCGAGCATATTGAAAGCGGAGCCAAAGGAGACACGCGTTCGCGTGCTAGGCTCGAAAAACATGTTCGAGAGAATGGCGCCTTGGAGAACCCGAGTGATGCGATTACGCATGGCATAAGGCTGAACCTGATCGGCCACAGCAAAGACCCGTTCGGCAGCGGCACGATCAAATTGGTCAACGGAGATTATGTGAGCACCAACAAAATTCACTGGATTCTTTCCTCGTTGAACGATGGCCGATGATATTATGGATGCACAATCAAGAGCGCCAGCGTTATCGTACCTAATCCCACGTTATGCTGTTCGCGGCGGATTTGCGCCCTATGGCAGGTGCACTGGCTGAGCCGGTAGCACATTTACAGACAGACGTTCGACTCAGGTTTTTTATGAGCAACAACACGGCGATGAACAGCGCTCCAGACAGTCAGCACAGGCTGCCTTTTACCTTTGCTCGCCGTTTTGGCGTGGTTGTTGTGCCTGACGAAGCGGGTACAGGCTTAGAGATATGCGCCAAGGCCAACCCAAGCCTGACCACCCTCGCCGAAATACGACGACACGTAAAACGCAGCACTCGGCTGCGCTTGGTATCAGAAGAGGAATTTGATGAACTGGTGGCGAGCATTTACGCCAGAGACTCCAGTGAAGCCAAGCAAATGGTGGAAGATCTGGGTGATGAGATGGACTTGGCCAGTCTCGCGAGTGCCTTGCCAGAAACCGAGGACCTGCTAGAACAACAAGACGACGCGCCGATCATTCGCTTGATCAACGCTTTGTTAGCCCAAGCCATTCGTGAAAATGCCTCAGATGTGCATATTGAAACCTTCGAGCAGACCTTGGTCGTACGTTTTCGAGTCGATGGTGTGATGCGAGAAGTTGTCCGGCCGCGCCGGGAATTGGCGCCTTTGTTGGTGTCTCGTATCAAGGTTATGGGCAAGCTGGATATCGCTGAAAAACGTGTTCCACAGGATGGCCGCATTTCGTTGCGCATTGGTGGACGGGAGGTTGATGTCCGGGTCAGCACCATGCCAGCCAACTTCGGTGAGCGTGTTGTGCTGAGATTGCTGGATAAGCAGGCCGGGCGCCTGAACCTGGAAAAGCTCGGTTTGGCGCCTCATACCTTGGAGGCCTTGCAGGCGATCGTGCATAGGCCTCATGGAATTTTCCTCGTCACGGGTCCAACGGGCTCGGGTAAAACGACTACCCTTTACGGTTCCTTGGCGGAACTCAACGGTTCCTCTATCAACGTGCTGACTGTTGAAGACCCCATCGAATACAGCCTGCCGGGTATCGGTCAAACCCAAGTCAACAACAAAGCGGATATGACTTTCGCTCGCGGCTTGCGAGCGATTTTGCGCCAAGACCCCGATGTAGTGATGGTGGGCGAAATCCGAGATTTAGAAACCGCAGAAATTGCTGTACAGGCCAGTCTGACAGGGCACTTGGTGTTATCGACCTTGCATACCAACTCTGCGGTTGGTGCCGTCACTCGCCTGATCGATATGGGGGTAGAGCCGTTTTTGCTCAGCTCCAGCTTGATTGGTGTGCTGGCCCAGCGCTTGGTTCGAGTGCTTTGTAGCGAGTGCCGAGTCCAGCGGCCAGCAACCGCGAACGAGCTCGCTTTTCTGGGCGAAACCACGGCCACGGTATTTTCAGCCAAGGGCTGTCTCGAATGCTCCCATAGCGGCTACATGGGTCGGACGGGCCTTTACGAGATGGTCGTTGTGGACGAAAAAATGCGCGAACTCATCCACGACGCGGCCAGTGAACAAACCTTGAGCCGCTACGCCCGAAGCAACGCGCCCAGCATCGCCGAGGACGGCAAAGCGAAAATCCTCGCTGGGGTCACGACAGTAGACGAAGTGCTGAGAGTCAGTCTTGATGATTAGCAGCTCTCTCCAAGGCAATATGACTGACTAATGGCGGCTTTCGAATACCAGGCTTTGGACGTTGCTGGACGCACCCGCAAGGGTGTGATCGAAGCCGATAGCGCCCGTCATGCGAGATCGCTGTTACGCGATCAAAGTTTGATGCCCACCCAGGTGAGCATTACAGCCAGTCAGGAGGCTGCCTCCAGCAGACGCTTTTCGTTGCAACGTAAGCTTGGGCACTTGGATCGAGTGCTCTTCACCCGGCAATTGGCGACCTTGGTCGGGTCTAGTTTGCCCATTGCCCCAGCCTTGGAGGCCGTTGCGGAACAAGCAGAAAAACAACACGTCACCGCGGTGATCATGGCCATTCGCAGCAAGGTCTTAGAAGGACATAGTCTGGCCGTTAGTTTGGGTGAGCATGGCGCCAGTTTCAGTCCGCTTTATCGGGCGACGGTGGCGGCGGGGGAGCAGTCTGGTTTTCTGGACAAGGTGCTTGAAAACCTGGCGGACTACGAAGAGCGTCAATTCAGCGCAACGCGAAACGTCGAGATGGCGATGATTTATCCAGCGGTGCTGCTGACGATGGCGGTACTGATTGTCTCGGGACTCATGGCGTACATCGTGCCAGACATGGTGAACGTCATCGTCGATACGGGACAAGAACTGCCTTGGTTCACCCGGGTATTGATCGCCCTGACGGAATTTATGGCGAACTATTGGTGGCTACTGCTGATCGCCATCGGGCTGACGGTTTTTGCGGTGCGATGGTTACTTGCGCAACCAAAGGTCAGGTTGAGTTGGGACCGCCTAAAGTTCGATATACCGCTGGTACAGCGCATTACCCGCAGTGCCAACGCTGCCCGCTACACGAATACGCTGTCTATTCTGACCCGTTCGGGAGTCCCCTTGGTGGAGGCGATGAACATCGCGTCTGGGGTCGTGTCGAATCAATGGCTGCAGCGGGGGCTGAACGACGCAACCCAGTGGGTAAGCGAAGGCGTCAGTTTGCACATCAGCCTGCAGCGTGTGGGTCAGATGCCGCCTATGCTGCTGCATATGGTGGCGGCGGGGGAACAAAGCGGCACGCTGGATACCATGCTGGGTCGAGTGGCGGATTTCCAACAGACTGAGGTTGAGCGCGTGGTGTCGGCCTTGGTGAAACTCTTTGAGCCCATGATGTTGTTGCTGATGGGCGGCGTGGTACTTTTTATCGTCATGGCCATACTGCTGCCCATGCTGAGCATGAATCAACTGGTCTAATACTGATGCAGGGTCCCTCGGATCCGAGCATGGAATATGGGTCTGCAACCTAACTGGAGTAATCGATGAGACAACAGGGTTTTACATTGATCGAGATTTTGGTGGTCATCGTTATCTTGAGCATTTTAGGAGGGCTGGCGGCGCAAACTTTGTTATCTCGACCCGATGCGGCAAGGGTGCAAGCAGCCCAAACGGATATTCGTACGCTGGCGGCTGCCTTGGATGTTTATCGGTTGGACAACTATCGGTACCCAACTTCGGACCAAGGTTTGCGTGCGTTGGTGGAACGACCCAACGGAAATCCCGAGCCCAAGAACTGGAACTCGTCGGGGTACCTGAAAAAACTGCCAGAAGATCCCTGGGGCTCTCCTTACTTGTATGAAAACAACGGCGGCAGTATCGAGCTCATCAGTCTGGGTGCAGACGGAGTTGAAGGCGGCGAGGGCAACGATGCAGATATTCGCTATTCAGATCTCTAGCGCGGCCCTCGCGCGCTGCAGGAGTTTTCTGCTTGTCTGAACAAGCGTTATCGAGCACCCGGACAGCCATGCCGGTGTCTGCTGTTTCGAGTTGTGGCACTAAACACCCAGCCTACGGCTTCACCTTGATAGAGCTGTTAGTCGTGATCGTGGTGCTGGCCGTGCTGATGGGTATGGTTACCGTTGCCTTTAACCCAGCTAGCGATCAACGCGCGTTGCAAACCTATGCCCAGCGCTTCGCTCAGCGCATCGAGTTGGCGCGTGACCTTGCCATTCAAAACAACCAAGAATGGGGCCTGAAAATAGCCACCCAGGACTATCAATTTGTGGTGTTTGATGAGTTGGAAGGGCGTTGGATGCCCCAGCTACAATCGTCCTTCAAACCGGATGAGGCGCCTTATCCCTTGTCTTTTCGTCTTGAAATTCTAGATGGCACCGGGGACGACCTGGAAACGGGGATTTTCGCCACCGAGCAGAATCAGATCGATAACGACGAAGATACCGACATTACTGATTGGTCACCCAATGTGGTGTTTTTTTCCAGCGGTGAGGCCAGCCAGTTTGCCATTGATGTGCTGCCTGAGGCCGGCGAACTCGGTTTTCGACTCGCCACAGATGGCTTGCAGCAGGTGAGTGTTGTGGCGTTAAGCGAAGAACAGGCTTTTGGACCATGATGATGCGCGGATTTACGTTGCTTGAGATGTTGATCGCTGTTGCCATCGTTGGCGTGATTGGCGCCGCCGTTTCAACCGCAATAGGCGGTGTGGCCAATCAGACCCGTGCTTTGGAACAGCGCACCGTGGCGAATTGGATAGCCACAAATCACCTGACTCGTCTGCGTTTAGAACAGCGCCGTAATGGCCAACTGTTGCGAGAGGGCAGGCAGCAAACGCCATTGCTCTTTGCCGATCGTGAATGGGAAGTACAGACCGAGATCAAGACCACCGAACATCCTTGGATTCGCCGTGTCGAAGTCAGCGTCTACGAAACGGTTGGTGATGATGGTCAGCGGGGACCCTACAGCCAGATCTCTGGATTTCTGGGACAGTATTGATGGCCTTGTCGGTAAACCAAAGAAAGTTCTCTGGCGCGGCAGGATTCACCTTGCTGGAAATCCTCGTTGCCCTGTTTGTCTTTGCTGTCGTCGGTCTGATCAGTGCGCAATTGCTGAGCCGGACCGTGGACTCCTACGGCATTCTAGAAGAGCGCGGAGAGCGCCTTGCACAGATAAATCGAGCTATGTTGATTCTGCAGCGAGATGTCATGCAGTTTCGTGATCGGGTCCCGCGTTTGCTTAATGACGATGGTCAAGTGTCCAGTTTGATGATTGGGGAGGAGGGGAGCTTGGCGCTGACGCGAGCTGGTTGGCGAAATCCCTTAAAACGCCGGCGATCCGAACTGCAACGGGTGGGTTATCGACTTCAGGACGACCGCTTGGTGCGTGCTTATTGGCCGGTAGTAGACCGGCAGGGGGATGAGGAACCGGTAACCCAGACCATTTTGGAAGGTGTTGATGAGCTTGAGTTTTTCGCCCTTGATCAAGTTGGAGTCGAACACCGGTTTTGGCCATCACGGCAGGTATCCCAACCACTTGCCGCACTGATACTACGCATTCGTATGTCCCCGGTAGGTGTGGTTGAACGCATCTGGGAGATGCCCAATGGCTAGGCTGGCTGCGGGCTCATCCAGAGCAAACGCCTCTGCACTGATAAGTCGTAGACAAAGTGGCGTGGCGTTGATCACGGTGCTGTTAATTACCGCTATCCTTGTCGGAATGACTACGCAAATATTGTCTCGCCATCACTTGGTCACTCGCCAACATCAAAATACCTTTGAGCTGGATCAGGCGATGCAATATGCGCTGGGTGCCGAAGAACTGGCGCGACAGGCACTTTACGACGACTTTGTGAATTCAGGTCCTGGGGTGGATACCTTGGAGGAGTTTTGGGCTAGCTCTGCATTGCCCTTCGACCTAGACGGCGTTGGCGTCATGCAGGCCTACGTCGTGGATATGCATCGCTGTTTTAACCTCAACAGCCTGGCGGGTAGTCAAAGAAATGAGAATCATCAACGGCTACAGAATTTGCTCAGCCGTTTGGGATTAGCTCCGGAGCTGGCTGATCTGATCAAAGATTGGGTGGACGCAGATCTGGAAGTCACAGGCCTGGGTGCCGAAGACGCCACTTATCTACTCAGCCAGCCAGCCTATTTGACTCCCAATCAGCCCATGGTTGATATCAGCGAGGTGGATATGCTGGCGGATGTGGAAACCGCTCAGTTGCAGGCATTGGCCCAGGAAACCTGTATTCGCCCTGACACATCGCTGAACATCAATGTGAATACGGCATCTGCCAGAACGTTAAGCGCCCTAGACCCGGGCTTAACGGATGAGGAGGCTTTGGCCATTACTCAGGAAAGCCGGAATTTTTTAACCGTGGATGACTTTATTTCGGTTTATCCATCTTTTGCCGCGGCGCGGCTGGAGCTGAGTGTGACGAGCGAGTATTTTACTTTAGTCGGGCAGGCCCAACTCAACAGCAGTCGAGTCAGTCTGCGTTCGTTGTTGCAGCGCGATACCGAGAATGGCCAAATACACTTGCTGCAGCGAGATTTTGGTAAACGCTTTCGAACCAACTACTTAGCGGCTTATGAAGCGGAATCCACCTAGCTTTATCCCGAACCACAATCGAACTAGGCCATAACCATGCTTTTGTTTAACCCACACCAGAACCCTGAAGCAGATAATGAGACTGCGTCTTGGCGATGGTGTTTTTTAGACGCGTCCGGTGAGATAAGCCAGGGGGAGGTGACCTACGAAGAGCTGTCGACTCTGCTCGCGGAGCGACCAGATTGGTTCGCGTCTCCCCAACAGATAGGTTTAGTGATCCCCAGTGAAGACGTTCTGCGGTTGGGCGTATCCGTTCCGGGTAAGGCGGTAAACAGCATTAAACAGGCGCTGCCCTATGCCTTGGAAGAATTTCTGACCAGTGATCTAGAGGATTTACACATTGCGCATGGGCGCATTAAACCCGGCCATAGCGTTAGTTGCGCAGTGATCGAGGGTAGCCGACTGCAAGCCGCATTAGAGCCATTTACGACCCAGAATGTCCGCATAGGGTGGGTTGTTTCCCAGGCCCAATTACTGGCTCCAGATGCCGAGGAAGCAAGCTTGCTCTTCAGCTCCGGGGACAGCGGACAGGTCTTGATTGTGACCCAGGATCAGGACGCTGTTATCGATCGAAGTTCCCTACCGGGCATGTTGGACAGCTTGGCTCCGAAAAAAATAACCCTCATCGGCGGTGCATTGACGGATCTAGAAGCCAGTCAACTTAGCTCAGAACCCGAATTGGAGCCCGTCGATAAATCACCCGCCATGTATTTCGCCCAGCAACTGCAAAACGCGGCGAGTGCCGCTGATGCGGATGTATTTAATTTATTGCAGGGCCCATACGCCGTTCGCTTCGATGACCAAGGCCTTGCATCGCGCTGGCGTCTATTGGGAGCCGTGGCGGCTCTTTGGCTGTGTGTTTTTACATTAGGCCTTCTTGTTCAGGGATATGGATTCAAATTCAAGGCAGACAAGCAAGAAGCAGAAAGCTTTGCCACCTATGAGCAGCTGTTTCCGAAGGACAGCAAGCCTGTCACCGTTACCCAGCTGAAACGGCGTTTTATGGGCAAATTGGGTGATAGCGAGGGCCAAGACAGTCGCTTTAGCATGATGGATTTGCTGCTGCGAACCACGTCGGTACTGGGTCCTGAGAGTAAAATTCAATCTTTACGTTATCGGAAGAAACAAAACTCCTTGACCATGGATGTGTTGATCCAAGGGTTCGATGAGTTGGACCAGATTAAATCCAGAAGCCAGCAACTGGGCATTATTGTGGACGTCAGCGACGCTACCAAAGAACGTAACCTGGTTCGTGCCAGATTAGTCGGGCAATACCAATGAACACAATTAACACGATAAAGGCCAAGGTCACCGAAGCGTTGTTATCAACGCCTGTTTACCGATGGTTTCAAATCAAGAGTCCATCGGATCAGCGGATATTGAAGGGACTTGTGGCTCTCTTTGTTGGGACGCTGTTTTTGATTGTTATTTGGCAGCCCATCAATGAGTTTCATTCGTCAGAACAGGCGAGGGCGATCAAAACCCGAGCTCTGGCAGATTGGGTTGCGTTGAATCGTAGCGCTCTGGTAAACGCACAGGGGCAACCGGGCGGCTCGGGCAACGGTCGTTCGGACGGGCCAACCATCGCAGAAATCACCAATACTGCGGCGGTTCATGGCATTACCTTGGCGCGCTTACAGCCAGAAAGTGACGGTACCGTGGACGTATCTTTGGAACAGCAGAGTTTTGACGCAGTGGTTCGCTGGCTCGCAGTGCTAGAACTCGAACAGGGCTACGAAATCCAACGTGCCAGCATCGATCAAGGCAATCAGACCGGAGTTATTAACGCTCAGCTGCAGTTTCGGTGACAACGGAAGCTCTGTAGTGAGTTGGTGAGAAATAGGGAAGAACTCGTCTCGCTAATGAAATACAAAATTTAACATAATATATATTATACGAATATTGAGATATGCGAGCTTGTTTAGACGTATTCCGGCTTTTTGCTGCCTAGGTCCCTAACCAGTCGTTTTCTTTCCTTTCTGTGATTTGGTTCACAGTTTTAGTGTTTCCAGAAATCAAAACACCAGAGCAACCGTGAAAGCTCAGCTTTCGTTCGTATACTGAAAGTTGACTACATGCGCTGCATTAGCGGCTTCAAGTACCAGAGTCTTCAACGAATAACCTACAACGATTAAAGAGGCGCGTTATGACAGCCCCAACATCCGATGTCTTTGTTACGTTTTGGGGCATTCGCGGCTCGACACCCGTACCCGGACCTGAAACCGCCCGATACGGTGGCAACACTCCCTGCGTAGAAATCCGAACTCAGAATTCGTTATTAGTCCTGGATGCTGGCACAGGCATCCAGAGTTTTGGCCGCAATATGCGCGCGTCCAGATCAGACCCAATCAAAATGGACCTATTTTTAACCCACACCCATTGGGACCATATCCAAGGCCTGCCGTTCTTTCAGTTGGCATACGATCCGCGTAACGAGATCAATATTATTGGCCCTAGGCGCGATGGCGCGCCGCTAATCGACTGCCTGGAGCGGCAAATGCTGCCGCCAAACTTTCCTGTGCCTTTTTCCGCTCTTCAAGGGGTTAAATCCGTCACGGAAATGAGCGCCGGCGAAAGTCGGCAATTTGGTGACGCCTTGGTGACGGCGCAAATGCTCAATCACCCGAATGACAGTATGGGCTATCGCATCCAATGCGATGACAAATCCTTGGCTTATTGCCTAGATCATGAACACGGTGATGCCAAGGATATTCACCCTGGGCTTGCGGCGTTGGGTCAAGATGCCGATATGTTGGTGTTTGATGCCGCATACAGCGATGCCGAGTACCCAAGTTTTCGCGGTTGGGGTCATTCAACCTGGCAAGAAGGCCATAAAACCGCCCAATCTTTGAACGTTAAAACCCTCGTTCTTGCCGGTTTCAATCCGGGTGTTGTGGACAGCGATTTGGATGTCATCAGAGCTCAGGTAGAAAGCCTGCCTGGGCGAGTGGTTATCGCTATCGAAGGTCAAACCCATCAGCTGTGAGGGTGCATTCGCACTGCTATACGCCCTGCTCTGTTACCGTCAAGGATTGAACTGCGTCCATGGAAACACCCGAAGTTATCGACATCGTTAGCAAAACTCTCCCAGAACTTGAGCCCGGTGAGGCGCAGATTTTGGCGGAGATCATGGAACAGCGTCAGGCACAGGCTGGCACCATCATGCTCTCCCAAGGCGACACCGGACGTGAGTTGATGCTGGTGCTTAACGGTGAGTTTTCAGTGTTTTACAAATGTAGGGTTAATCTGGCCACGGTCGCCATGAACATTGGCAACTTCCCGGGGCCTGGACTGTTAGGTGAAGTGAATTTGGTGCTGCATGCCACCAGAACCGCCACGGTGGTATGCCGTAAAGCCTGTGATTATCTGTATTTGGATGCCCAGACCTACGACAAAATGGTGCAGGAACACCCTCAGATTGCTATCAAGCTGGTGACCCAAATTGCCTCGATGATTCACAACCGGGCGGAGCAGACACGCCGGACCATGTATCAGAATCTGATTAAGGGAAGCTCTAGCCCGTCGGTTGGGATTAGCCGCTTAGGCCGTTGGTTAGGTAAGTGGACGCGGATCTCCGATGATATGAGCAAGCGTCTGTTTGGCAGTTTTGATGGTGAAGAGTTCAACAGTTAGGCGGCACGCCGGCGTTCTCTAAACCATGGATCAGGGCAAGGTGCCCTGCCCTGATTCCATTGCTTTCAGCCCGGATCGGCTGAGTTGTTTTCGAACCCTTCCGGAGGGGCGTCGAAGGCCCCTCGGAATGCTAGGGTCCGTTGCTACAGGCCAAGCACCAATTTCGACATGATGTTACGTTGAATCTCGTTGGATCCTGCGTAAATGCTCACCTTGCGTGTATTGAAGTACTCTTGTGCAACCCCGTTAGACGCCTGAGGTCCAACCGGCTGAAAGTTGTCTCCCGGTGCCGGGGTGGATTGATCCAAGGGCGCCGCATAGTTGCCAGCAATCTCTAGCGCCAGCTCGGTTACCGCCTGCTGCAGTTCGGTGCCTCGAGTTTTGAGGATTGAGCTCTCGGGTCCAAGATTCTGTCCTGCCGCTAGGGCACCCAAAATGCGCAGCTCGGTGGCTTCCATGGCCAAGATTTGCACTTCCACATCATTGAATTTCTTCATGAAGTCTGGGCTGTCTGAGAATGCCTGTCCGTTACCGTCCTGTTCCGCTGCTGCAGCTTGCTTGAGGTGAGACATGGCACCTTTAAGCGCTGGCGAGTAAGCGTTGCCGCGTTCAAATTCCAACAGGTATTTGGCGCAGGTCCAGCCCTTGCCCTGCTCTCCTACGAGGTTTTCTTTGGGGACCTTAACGTCTTCAAAGTAAACCATGTTGATCTCTTGGTAACCCTCTGCTGGGGTGTCCAGCGTAATGATGGGTTTTACCGAAATCCCAGGGGTGTTCATATCGATCAGGATGAAGCTGATACCCATTTGACGGATGTCTTCGTTGCTGGTGCGCACCAGACAGAACATCCAGTCAGCGTACTGAGCCATCGTGGTCCAGGTTTTAACGCCATTCACCAGATAGTGGTCGCCTTTGTCCTCGGCCTTGGTTTTCAGTGACGCTAGGTCTGATCCAGAGCCGGGCTCAGAGTAACCTTGGCAAAACCAAACATCGGAATTAAGGATGGGTGGCAGGAACTTAGCTTTTTGCTCATCGGTGCCAAATTTCATGATGACGGGTGCAACCATGGTAATGCCAAAGGGCACCACGCCAGGAGCGCCAACGCGAGCGCGCTCGGCGTCGAAGATATAGCTTTGAGTGGGCGTGAAGGCGGCACCGCCGTATTCCTTCGGCCAGTTGGTAGCAGCCCAGCCCTTCTCGGCGAGGCGTTTTTGCCAGCCGACCAAGTCTTCTTTGGACAGTTTGCCTAGGGCGCTACGGTGTTGTTTGTCGCGCATTTCCTGCGGCCAGGCGTCCTCCAAAAAGCTTCGTACTTCTGCCTGAAATTCTCGATCTTGATCTGAAAAACTTAAGTCCATGACTGCTCCTAGTCTTGGTTTAATGAAATGCTGTTCGGTTCGCTAAGGCGGATATTGGCCTCAGCAACGGTTTAATTTCTCGCCTGTTCGACGAGGGATTTGCCAACAACGCGGATGGCCAAGGTTTCCTCCGCGCCCTCGAAAATCGAAAGCACGCGAGCATCAGCGAAATATCGGCTTACCGCAACTTCTTCCGCATAGCCCATACCGCCGTGCAGTTGCACCCCTTCCCGGGTAACCCATTCCGCCGCTCGGCAAGAAAACAGTTTGACTAATGAGGCTTCCATTTGCCCCAAGCCTTGATCCATCAATCCAGCCACGTGGGCAGTAAATGCCTTACAGGCGGTAATCAGTGCGCCCATACGCGCCAATTTTGCCAATGATAGCGGATAGCTCGCCACGGACCGGCCAAACACCATACGATCTTGGCTGTAGCTGACGCTTTCTTCGAAGGCCGCACGCATCAACCCGCAGGCTCTGGCAGCAGTCTGTAATCGTCCGCCCATGAACCCTCGCATGGTGAAGTAGAAACCCTTGCCCTGCCCTTGTTCTCCGCCGATCAGACAATCGTCCGGCACAAAAAAGTCTTCGTAGGCCATCTCAAAAGAGTGCATGCCCCGATAGCCCAGGGTAGGAATAGCCCGGCCCGTCATGCGGCCGCCACCGTCTTGTTGATAGTCAAAGCCATGGCCGTCGTAGGTGGGCTTTTCAACCACGAACAGGGACAAGCCCTTGTGGGCAGGTTTGGCGTCGGGGTCTGTGCGGGCCAACACGAGCAGCGCACCGGCTGCGCCAGCATATGTGCACCAGGTCTTGCCGCCATTCAGCAGCCATCCACCGTCGGTTTTTGTTGCCTTTAGAGCGACTGAGGCTACGTCAGATCCGGTGTTGGGCTCGGTCACCGATACCGCACACAGGGTTTGGCCTGAGGCAATTTGCGGTAACCATCGAGCCTGCTGTTCTTCGGTTCCGCCTTCGAGCAGTGCCCTAGCCATAATTTCAGGTCGAGTGATCAGGCTGCCTGCAGCTCCCAACGAACCTCGAGACAGTTCTTCGGTCACTATCACCATGCCCATGCTGTCTTCTGTGGTGTCGGGTTTCAGGCCGCCAAAACGTTCCGGCACGCTGAGTCCGAATACACCCATTTCTTTCAGGGGCTCTAGGATTTCTGCAGGTACCAGCAGATCTTTACGATGAACCTCTTCGGCGAGAGGTTTGACCACTTGATCGGCGAAATCTTTGAAGGTGTCCCGGATAATGCGCTTTTCGTCGTCTAAAAGATCGTCAGCAAGACCTTGTCCTAGGTATTGTTCGCCCAAGGCGGCAATTGCTGCTGGTGATAAGCAATCTTGTAGCGGTTCCAGGTTGGGCAGTTCTGCAGCGGTCAGGCCAAAGGTCTGAGGGCGAACTGCAAGTTTTTGGGTGATGCTGACGATGGCGCTGGCGCAAAAGTAGTTGCAGACGCGGTCGAGGTCTGGCGATTGCTTGGCTTGATCAATCAGGGTTCTGGCAGCTAGCAGCTCGGCTTGGACAAAGGCCAGGTCGTAGAGCTCAATCTGCTCTTCATCCAAGTTGCCGTCCAAATGGGCGCAAGCCTTTCGTACCAGGCCGTCTAGGGTGTCTAGGTAGGGAGTAAAGTCGATGTTTTTCATCGCGGTAGTATGCCCAATTCCGAGTCACGGCGGTATCGTCAGCAAGCGGATATCCCGAGTTTTTTGGTCATTAAGTTAGACAGCAACCTGAGTCCTGCCTTTCCGCAGCACTTGCCCTAGAATGCACGCACACAGGCTGGCCTAGCCCTCCTTCATAGAGGGTAAAACGATGAGGAATCTTCATGATTGACCCGGTAGTTGACTACTTCACGACGCTCCAGCAGGAGATCTGTTCAGCCTTAGAGGAGGTGGATACCCAGGCCCGATTTTCTCTGGAAACCATCGTGCCACCGACCGGGGGGTTGTCTCAGCCGCGAGTATTGGCGGATGGCAAGCACATCGAAAAAGCAGCGGTACAATTCACTCATTCAAAAGGGGCTGCCCTGCCGCCGGCCGCCACGGAAAGAAATCCGCACTTGGCCGGCAGCGCCTTTCAGGCGACCGCTATTTCTCTCATCGTTCATCCCACTAACCCCCATGTGCCCATCACCCACATGAATCTGCGGTTTTTTGTTGTCGAAGCAGAAGAGCCCGTCTGGTACTTCGGCGGTGGCTACGATTTGACACCCTGTTATCCCGTAGATGAAGACGTCCGGTTCTGGCATCAAACCGCTGCCGACGCGGTGGGCGAGCACTACGTCGATTTTAAAAGTGCCTGTGACGATTACTTCTTCTTGCCCCACCGAAATGAAACACGCGGCGTGGGAGGAATCTTTTTTGACGATTGGACCGAGGGCGGGTTTGAGCAAAGCTTCGATTTAGCGCGGCGTGTGGGGGATTCTTTTTTAGCGGCTTATCTGCCGATCTTTCAGCGGCGCATGGATACGGCTTTTACCGATCAACAGCGTGACTTCCAGCTCTACCGTCGAGGTCGTTATGCCGAATTCAATCTGGCCATCGATCGGGGGACGAAATACGGTTTGCAAAGCGGCAGACGCATCGAATCGGTATTAGCGTCTCTGCCGCCGCTGGTGAAATGGGTCTACAATTTTCAGCCCGAACCCGGCAGTCTGGAGGAAAAGCTAGCTGGCTATCTGACCCCCAGGGATTGGCTATAAATCAATGAGTTACGGAAGATTTATAAGGTAAATTGCGTTATTCGACGATAGTCAATCGATCTTCCACATCAACAACGCTGCCGGTTTCTCGGGTAATTCGAATGGCTTTGTCCCGGGCATATTCCGAAGGCACCCTACCCTCTAACATCACCACGCCACGCACCGTGGTGACGTTGATTCGCCAGCCTTTCACTTCTGGATCGTCTAGCAAGCGCACTTTGACCACAGCGGTAATTTGCGCGTCGTCAGTGACTTCGCCAAATGTGCGTTTGGCACCGTCCACGTAGGATTGGCAGCCAAAGCTGAGGCTGATAACCAAGGTAATCCAAGAAAACGTGCGTATCACAAGGTGTCCTTACTGTATCCTGCGGGTGGCGGAATCTTGAGCCAGGAGGAGAGACAAATGCAACCGGAACTCACACTAGTTATCGACGGTCTGGAATTTCCAGAAGGCCCCATCGCAATGCCGGACGGCAGCATCGTGCTCGTTGAGATCAAATCAGGTCATTTGACCCGGGTACGTGACGGACGCAAGGAAATGATTGCGGATCTAGGCGGCGGCCCCAATGGTGCGGCCATTGGCCCGGATGGACACTGTTATGTGTGCAACAACGGTGGTTTTGAGTGGCTTGAGCTGGGCGGCAAGGTTTATCCCGGTGAGCAACCGCAAAGCTACGGCGGTGGCAGTATTCAGCGCGTGAATCTGCAAACCGGTGAGGTGGAAACTCTCTACACCCACTGTGAAGGCGAGCCATTGAAAGGCCCCAATGACATCGTTTTTGACGCCCAAGGCGGGTTTTGGTTTACCGATCACGGTAAGAATAGGCCCAGAGACAAGGACCGAACCGGCGTGTTTTATGCTTTAGCCGATGGCAGCGGCATCACCGAAGTGATTTTTCCGCTAGAGGCGCCAAACGGTATTGGCCTGTCGCCGGATGAGTCCGAGGTGTATGTGGCCGAGACCCCCACCGGCAGGTTGTGGGCCTATCCCATTGCAAGCCCGGGTGTGATTGATCGCGACAAACCTCGACGTTTGCTCAACGGCCGTTCTGGGTTTTTCATGTTCGACTCCTTGGCCGTCGATGCCAACGGCGACGTTTGCGTGGCAACCTTGATTGATGGTGGCATCACCACTCTGTCAGCCTCTGGCGCCGAACCGTCCTTTGTCGCCATGCCAGATCGTATTACCACCAACATTTGCTTTGGTGGCCCAGAGTTGAAAACCGCTTTCATTACCCTGTCATCCACGGGCCAGTTGGTAAGCACCCATTGGCCCGTTGGTGGATTGCCACTGAATTTCCTCAATAAATGACCGCAACCATGATGAAAGCTGGGAGCAAATGGATCCTAATTGGCCTGCTGACCATGTGTGGTTCTGTAAGCGCTGAGCGTCTGCATATGGTGATTCCTGCAGGCCCTGGCGGTGGATTAGACGCCACGGCACGGGCCTTGGGCTATGCCCTCACCCAAAGCGAGCTCAGTGAGGGTGTGAGTTTTGAAAATCGCAGCGGCGGTGGCGGCGGTAAAGCTATGGCCTACTTCGTCAACTCCGGGGCGAGCTTGGACAACACCCTATTGGTTAATTCAGCGCCATTGATCGTGCGTTCATTGCAAGGTCTGTTCCCCCACTCCTACCGGGATCTGGTTCCTATTGCTGGGTTGATCGCTGACCCAGGCGTGATCGCTGTGCGAGCCGACTCGCCGTTTCAGCAGTGGTCTGATGTGGCGGCGGCCTTGCAGGATCCTCAGCGCCGAATGTTTGTCGGAGGCGGCTCGGTGAAAGGCAGCCTCGACCACATCACCCTCTCACTGTTGGCTCAGGCAGAAGGTATCGACCCGCGCCGAGTGCGGTATTTGGCCTACGATGGCGGCGCCAAAGCACAGTTGGCTCTGGTCAGTGGCGAAGTAGACGTCATGGTCAGTGGGTTGGGCGAAACCCTGGCTGCCCATCAAGCAGGCACCATCCGTATTTTGGGCGTTACCGCCGAACCAGCGCGTACTCCCGAGACTCTGCGGTCTTTCACGGACCAGGGTAGAGAGGTGGTTTTTTACAACTGGCGGGGGGTGTTTGCTCCCGGTACCACAGAGCAGCCTGACAAAGAGCGCTTGATCAATCTGGTATCCCAAGCCGTTGCCAGCCCGGCCTGGGAGCTACAGCTTGAGCGTTATGGTTGGTTGCCCCTGTTTACGCCAGGGGAGTCATTCATCGACTACTTAGACAGCCAAGAACGTCTGTTATCCCAGATCATGCTGGACCTGGAACTGATCCGCCGATGAGATTTCATTGGGTCGCAGGGCTGCTTTGGTGCCTAGGGATCGTCTATCTGCTGCAGGCAAATCAGATCCCTTTGGATCCTTGGAGTGCTCAGGATCCGGTGAATGCCCGTACCCTGCCCCAACTCTACGGTTTGTTGCTGTGTATCGCCGTGCCGTTGCTCTGGCTGCAGCGTCGCAAAATGGCTAAATCCTCAGACCACAGCGACGACACACCCAGCAACCCCGCCCAATCTTCAGGCGGGTTGCTGATGCTGTTGTCTGGTGCCATTGGCACGTTCATTTTGGCGCTGCAGTGGCTCAATCTTTGGGTTGCCGTGGCTTTGTTGTTGTTCGTTCTGCTGTGGTTGATGCGGGAGCGCCGCTGGAAAATGCTGTTAGGTTTCAGTCTGGGTCTACCCGTGGCGGGGTTCCTGTTGATTGAGGGGCTTTTGCAAATGAGTGTGCCCATAAGCTGATGCTCGAAGACTTAATCACCGGTATTGCTACAGCGCTGACCTTTGCCAACGTGATGTGGGTCGCCTTGGGGTGCTTGGCGGGTACGTTAATCGGCATGATGCCCGGGCTGGGGCCCATTACCGCCATCGCTTTGATGATTCCTGTGTCCTACTCCTTAGACCCTGTAGGCGGGTTAATCATGATGGCCGGTGTGTATTACGGCGCCGTTTTTGGGGGCTCCACTTCTTCCATTTTGATCAATGCGCCGGGGGTGGCCAGTACCGTTGCTACCAGTTTCGACGGTTATCCCATGGCCCGTGAAGGACTGGCTGGCAAAGCCCTTGCTATCGCCGCCTATGCGTCGTTTTTCGGCGGCACTGCGGGTGCGGTGATTTTGCTGATTTTTGCCTCATCACTCGCCACCGTAGCCATCCACATTCAGAGCGCCGAGTATGCAGCGCTGGTACTCCTCGCCATGGTGTGCGTTGTGGTTTTCGCCAAACCTGGCGAGCGGTTACCGAGCTTGGTGACGTTACTGCTTGGACTGATGTTAGCCAGTGTCGGCACGGATCAACTGGGCGGCGTGCAGCGCTTTACCTTTGACCTGCTCAGCCTCTCTGATGGGCTGCCCTTTATCTTGGTGGTTATGGCGACGTTTGCATTGGCAGAGGCGTTTCGCTTGGCCATGCACGCCAGTCCTCAGCCAGGGAATACCTTCTCTTGGCGAGATTTGTGGATACCCATGAGCTTGGTAACTCGTCTGCTGCCTGTTGCGGGTCGAAGTTCAGTGCTCGGTTTTTTTGTTGGCGTATTGCCCGGGGCCGGCGCGACCCTGGCCAGTTTCTTTGCCTACGATCTGGAAAAGCGCTTGGGGGATGGTTCCCGCGAAGCCGGCGTGGCAGCCCCTGAGGCTGCCAACAATGCTGCCTCCACCGGATCTTTTGTACCCCTACTCAGCCTGGGGGTGCCTGGTTCAGGAACCTCTGCCGTGTTGTTGGGCGTGATGCTGGCCTACGGACTGCAGCCGGGCCCCGGGTTGGTTACCGAGCAGCCAGAGATTTTTTGGGGCGTCATTGTCTCCATGTACATTGGTAACGTTTTTCTTTTGGCCTTGAATTTACCCCTGATCCCCTACCTGGCTCGTATCGTCAGCATTCCCCCGCCAATACTCATTCCCTTGGTCATTACCCTGTCTTTACTGGGCGTTTTGCTGACCACCTTCAGCCTGTTTGACTTAGGCATGATGCTGGGTCTGGCTTTGGCGGCGGTGATGCTGCGTAGCCAAGGCTTCCCACTGGCGCCGCTGTTGCTGGGCTTTATTTTGAGTGGTTTGTTCGAAGAAAATTTGCGCCGTTCACTGCTGCTCAGTGACGGTAGCTGGAGCTACTTGCTGGATCGACCGGTGGCCCTTGGGCTGCTCTTGGTGACGGCAATAATCTGTCTACTGCCGCTATGGAATCGAAGAGATTCATGACATACCATGCGGCCTCGAGTTTATTGAACTGAGGGTACGGGATGAGACGACCGTTTGGGAGAGGTAGAGCCGAGGAAGAATCGGAAGCCATCAATCTGACACCAATGTTGGATGTGGTTTTCATCATGTTGATCTTCTTCATCGTAACGGCCACCTTCGTGAAGGAAGTGGGTCTGGATGTAAACCAGCCTGAGGATGACAAGCCAAAGACGGTGGATCCCAACAAAAAGAGCATCGTTGTGCGCATCACTAATCGGGATCGCATTGTCATTGCAAGCCGTGATGTCGACCGGCGTTCGGTGCGGGCTAACATCGAGCGGCTGCACGCGGAAAACCCCGAAGCTCCGGTCATCATTCAGCCACACCCGGATTCCACGACAGACGTCATGATTCATATCATGGACTCTGCGAGACAAGCTGGGGTCTACAACGTATCCCTGGCCCAGCAAAACTAGTTTCCCAACAATCGAAACCCTAGGGTTGATCCGAATGCAACTGGATCAGCCCTATGCCGGGATTATCCCGGCGTGTGCTCACTGTCTGGGTTGATGGTTTTTCAAGACCTCTGTGACTGAGGCAGTGACCCTCGGAAATGGCTGTAACGGTGGTTACCCGCGAAGGGCACGATTTCAAACTTCAGGCACCGCCACACTCTGGTACTGCTATGGCTAACCTCGAATATTCCTTTGATCTGCGTAGCGATACCGTGACTCGCCCGACTCCTGCCATGCGCCAGGCCATGGCCGAGGCTCAGGTCGGTGACGATGTTTACGATGAAGATCCAACGGTTCACGCACTGCAAGAATATGCGGCGGATTTGTTGGGCAAAGAAGATGCCCTATTCGCGCCCAGCGGTACCCAGTCCAATTTATTAGCGCTGTTTGCCCACTGCGAACGCGGCGATGAGTACATCGTTGGCGACGTGGCGCATACGTTTCGCTACGAAGGTGGCGGTGCAGCCGTACTGGGCAGTATCCCTCCTCAACCCGTGCCCATGGCCATCGATGGAACCCTAGCCCTAGAAGATATCCAAGCTGTCATTAAGCCTGTTGATGTGCACTTTGCGCGTAGCCGATTAATCTGCTTGGAAAATACCCATGCCGGGGAGCCTCTTCCGTTGGGCTACGCCGAGGCTGTTGCGGAGGTTGCTGAGCGTCATGGCCTGGCCATGCACCTCGACGGCGCTCGACTCTTTAACGCAGCGTTGGCTCAAAACCGCTCGGCAGCAGCCTTAGCCGCACCGTTTGATACGGTATCGATTTGTCTGTCCAAGGGACTCGGCGCTCCCGTTGGTTCCTTGTTACTGGGCTCGCAAATGCTGATCCAGGAGGCTCGACGCTGGCGCAAGGTGTTGGGCGGCGGCATGCGTCAAGCAGGCATTATCGCTGCCGGTGGGCTTCACGCATTGACCCATCATCGAGAGGACTTGGCTACGGATCATGAGAATGCCACCACCATTGCGTTGACCCTCGTAGACAACTTCGGCGAGAGCGCTGTGCGATGGGCTACCAATATGGTTCACCTGCAGCTGCCAGAAGACGTTTATTTGGCGTTAGCCGAGCATTTGAGCGAGGCCGGTATTCGCGTTGGTCGTCCGCGCTGGGTCCTGCATCGAGATATTACTGCCGAGGGTGTAGAGCGTATTTGCGACGCCATCCAGAACTTTCAGCCGGGCTAGCAAGCCCAACGAGCTCTGAGTCCAAGCTTGCCCGAGAGAGGTACTAGGCGGCTCGCTTTAGACCCAAAAGACCAATCCCACCACAGCCCCGGTCACTAAATTGACGAAGGTGCCGCAAAGCACGGACTTTGGCGCAATGCTAAGGAACTCCTCTTTGCGCTCGGGTACGAGAATCGTCAGCCCTCCCAGCAAAATACCGAGACTGCCGATGTTGGCAAAACCGCATAAGGCATAAAGCATGATTAAGCGGGAATGTTCTGAAAACACGCCTGCTCCCTCGACGAATTCCACATAGGCAATGATTTCATTCAAGATGACCTTGGTGCCTAACAACGAGCCCGCTGCGCCAGCCTCAGCCCAAGGTATGCCTATCAGCCAGGCTAAGGGCGCAAAGACCAAACCCAGCAACGATTGAATGGTCGTGGTTTCGCTGCCAATAACGCTGGCCAGAATCATATTGCCCAAGGCCACAAAGCTGATAAGCACTAAGAGCATAGCGCCAATATTGACCGCCATGGCTAGGCCGTCTTGAGTGCCCCGGGTTAAGGCATCCATGGAGGAGCTGTATTTCAATTCGATGTTGGAATCTGACGCAACCAAAGACTGGGTTTCCGGAATAAACAATCGAGCCATATACAAGGCGCCCACGGCATTGATCATAGATGCGCCAACAATATGCCCGGCAACGCCGTCGATGATGGGACCTAATAACGCCGCAAACAGAATCATCACAGACCCGGCTACGGTAGACATGCCCAATGCCATAACCGTAAAGAACTCTGAACGCGTCAGCTGGCGCAAATAGGCGCGAATCACTAAGGGGGTTTCGATCATGCCAAGAAAGAGGCTGGCTGCCCCTGCGGTGCCAACCGCGCCGCTAACCCGGAAGGTTCGCTGCAGCGCCCAGCTCATGCCCTGCACGATGGTGGGTAGTACGCGCCAATGCCAAAGCAGCGCAACGACAACCGAAAATACCGTCACCTGGGGCAAGACCCGAAAGGCAAACAAATAAGGTGCTTCGATGACCCCTTCTCCGGGAAAGTCAGCGCCTCCTAGGTAGCCAAATAAGAAGATGGTCCCTGCGGTGCTGGCTTCCCCAATGGCGTTAACGAAACCATTGATGCCCATTAGTACCGCACCTAGCCAGGCGGAATGCAGAAATAAGGCGGCTAAAACCGCTTGCACCAGCAATCCGATCACCACTAATCGCCAGGAAACAACGGCTCGGTTTTCACTGCATAGCCAAGCCAAAGCCAGAATGACGCCAATCCCTAAAAATGCCTGCATGAAAAACTATTCCTGAATAAGAAAAACGGTAATGACGTGATTTTCGGCCAGACGCCAGAAGCCGACACCGGATTCTAGCGCTTTGTTCTTGGGGTTATCACCCAAGTAGCGGATGCGAAACTGCTGACCAGGCCAGTCGAGTTCTATGGCGGCTTCGTGAAAGCCGACAAACTCTCCGACCAACGGGTGTATTGCCTTGTAACCGGCCTCCTTGGCTGAGAACAGCACTCCGGCAGCGTCCGGAGGCAGATCCGCCAAAGCGTGGATCTCTTCGGGTCGGAACACCGTCTCGTGGAGTTTGCCAGTGACGCGCCCGCAGACTTCGACGTCGACGCCAATGCTTCGATAACGCGAGGAGACCCCGGCGAGGGCCCATTCTTTGCTGTGGCTGATACTGCCGGACAAGCCCTCGCTCCATACCGGAGAACGCCCATCACGCAGTACCGGACTGGCAGGTAGCCCCAGCAGTGTTTGCGCCAAGTGAGCGCTGTGCCGACCGCTGACAAAATCCTGCAGCCGCTTATCCCCCATGCCTGGGGTAAGCGCTGCTTCTTGCGCAAGTAAACTGGCTTCAGGGTTTTGTTTAGCAATCAATGCCAGGGCCGTGTCCTCAATCCTCGGCCAGGTCAGGACAGCAGCGCTTGCAATGCCGGGATCACAATACCAATGCACAGAGTATTCCTTTGCCGTGATTCAACGTTCCCCTCATGCCACTCCCTCTTTGGCTGCTGCCCTTAGAGTAGATGGCCTAAAACAATATGGACAGTAGCACCCAGCGGGAAGGATCAGTATCCTGCGCCGCTCGCAGCCGGAATCACTTCGGCCACGCATAAACTAGGGATGCTGAGAACTGACCCATGTCGAAGGTAATATTGCTTAATGGTTGCTCCAGTGCTGGTAAAACAACGCTGGCGTTGACGCTGCAAAACCTACTGCAGGAACCCTACCAGCATGTTGCGTTAGACCATTTTAGGGATGGCATGCCCGGCCGGGTGCGTGGGCTGAATTCCCCTGCCGGTGATCCCGGGGCCTCTGGTTTGAATGTGGTTCCTGGCCAGCTCAATGGCGAATGGGTAACGCATATCCAATTCGGCGAATACGGGGAGCGGGTGCTTGCAGGTATGCGTCGTACGGTGGCCACGTTGAACCAGTTGGGCTGTAACGTCATCGTTGATGACTTGTTGTTCAAACCCGCCTATCTGCAGGACTATCTCGACGTCTTGGATCCCGACAACACCTGGTTTATTGGCGTTAAGTGCAGTTTAGATGTGGTGAAGCAACGTGAGGCTCTGCGCCCGGGCCGCTTCCCCGGTACCGCCATCTCCCACTTTGATCAGGTGCACGCCCATGGCGCTCCCTATGACCTGGAGGTGGATACCAGTCGCGCAAAACCCGAAGAGGTAGCCGAGCAAATCATCCAGCGCATGCAGCAACCCGCAGCAGCGTTTCGTGGGCTGCACGCCAGCCAAGTCCTGAAAATTTAAGTTGGTGGGTGGAGCCGCCGCTTCACTTCTCTCCACCTGCACACGCTCCCTCTCTATACACTCTCTCTCTTCCGCTCTACCTGTCGTGCTGCTTCGCTTGGGTCCCCTGCTGGGACGAATTTGGCACCGGAGCAAAATCCAGTCGAAAGATGTTGGCTTTACGCAGGCCGTATTCTCGCTCCTGTGACACGTAGGCGGTTGTGGTTGATCCCGAGGCAAAGGTGATCGCCTCTCGTTGGCCAATAAAGGGCAATGCAATGCGCCGAGGCGCAGCCGCCAGATTGCCGCGGTCAAACACATAGGCGTGATCCAACGTGGTCACCAGCAAGCGATCGGCTTCTAGGCTCATGCCGGTGGGCATACCCAGGTAAGGCCAAAAATCGCCGTAAAGATCCGCCTGATTTTTATCTGGCTTGCTAAACCCCGACAGTTTGGCCAACAGCTGGGCTTCGATTACCGCGTCAGAGCCGTCGGCGGACTCTGACTGGAGGATCAATGGCAGACGGTAAAGTTCTGGTGGCGAGGTTCGCTTGCTGAGGACTAGGACTTCCCCCCGTTGAGGATCTACCGCCACTGCCTCAGCATCTCGGGGGCCACCCGGGTAAACGAAGGCTTGGGTATGCACCGTTTCAATAGCTGCCTTCGGTACCTCGTCCAGCTTTGGCTCAAGTATGACCGTGTAAGAGACGACGCTACGGGACCCAAAGTTGTCGCCAATGTCCGCCACCAACAAATAACTCTGGCCCTGCCAGCGAAAACTGGCCATGGCTTCCCAATCCACTGGGTCAGCCATGGCAACCGGCCAGATGCCCAGATGCTTACCCCGAGTGGTCATGGCAAAAAGCTCCGGGCCGCTGCCACTATCGTTAATGGACCAAAGTACGTCTGCCCAATCATTGCTGCCGGCGAGACCGCTGGATTCGTCTAATTGCAGGGATTCAATTTCGCCCATCCATTGAATACTGACTGACTCAGGCTGGGGTTGGTCATTGGCGGGATTGCCCTCAGCAAAGGCGCTGTAAGGGATTAGGCTGAAGAGCACCAGCTGGGCCACGCCATGCAGGACAGAACATAGGTTTAGCGCAGGATGAAACACCCGAGACTCCTCGTTTTATACAAAGGTCTGTTCAGTGGCAGGGTTTGCCCTGCTCTGACAAATTTTTTGGTTACGGTGCCGGGGCAGCAAATCCAAACCGTACAGGGCTGTACTCGCTTCATGGAAGCCAATGCCACCGCGCCGGAAGTTGCTAACTGGGCTCGGTGTTGCCGGCCAGATTCAATAGGTGAATGATAACATCGGTACCGTTAAGGTGACGCCAATGCGACGCAACATAGGCCGAATGCAGTGATGACGACGAACCAAGCAGAAATATCTCAGTTAGCGCAATTGCTGGGCCAAAGTGAAAACACCGTATTTTTCACCGGTGCGGGCATCAGCACGGAATCTGGGATTCCCGATTTTCGCAGTCCCGGTACAGGCATCTGGAATACCATCAAACCCATTCAGTTCCAGGACTTCGTGAACTCGGAAACGGCTCGCCAAGAATCTTGGAGCCGAAAATTCGCCAACGATGTGATGGCCAATGCGGAGCCAAATTCAGGGCACCTCGCTATCGCACAATGGTTTGAGTCAGGTCGAGCTGGCGGTGTGATCACGCAAAATGTCGATAACCTGCACCAAAATTCTGGGCTTGATGACCAACGAGTTGTTGAGCTGCACGGCAACGCCACCTATGCCCGCTGTTTGTCCTGCCAACAACGCTACGAATTGCCCCTACTGCGCGAACAATTTGAAAGTCGCGGCACGGTAGAGCCTTGTGGCCAATGTGGCGGCTTGATTAAAACCGCCACGATCTCCTTTGGCCAAAGCATGCCGGAGGAAGCAATGGCCAAAGCACAGCATATGGTTGAGGCCTGTGATTTGTTGTTGGTGTTGGGATCCTCGTTGACGGTTTATCCTGCTGCAGGGTTTCCACAGTTCGCCAAACAGTTGGGCGCTAACTTGGTCATCATCAATCGAGAACCCACGGACCAGGACCCGCTGGCAGACCTAGTCGTGCACGATGGCATCGGCAAGGTCTTAACCGAGGCAATGGCTGCGTTGGGATGAACGAATCCGGCCCTGACGGTTCTGGCTGGCCGGTAAATCTGCAGCCCCAAGATTTGCAGGCGCGCATCCGCGATGCCATGCCGGCATGGGCAGACGACGCCTTCAGGGATTTCGAATTCTTGAGCGGCGGCTACAGCAACGCCAATTTCGCGTTCTGGCGCGATACGTCCCAAACCAGCGAACGATATGCCCTGCGTATTCCAACCCGTGAGCAACCCTATGTCGACCGTTGGGCCGAGGTGCAGTGGTATCGGCTACTTCCCGCCTCTGTGGGCATACAGCCCACCTATTTGGATCCCCACACTGGCTTGATGATTTCGCCCTGGGTTGAGGGTGAACTGCTGGTGGACGTGTTTGCCAGTCGGTTCGGTGCCGACGATTTGCTGGATTACCTACGGTTGCTGCATCAAAGGCTGCCAAAGACCCAACGGCACTACCATGTGCCGGCACTGATGCCTGACTTCGTCGGGGCCAAATCGCTACCTGTAAATATCGCAGGGTCGCCTATGGAGGTTGTTCAAGAACACGATACCGCGAAAGCCGATTTGCACAGGTCCTGTCATAACGACCTTAACCCTTGGAATGTGCTGGTCACCGATAGCGGCTGGCTTACCCTGGACTGGGAATTTGCCGGGGTGAATGATCCTCTATTTGACCTGGTGAATTTGCACCAGGGATTGGGTCTTGATGATGCCCTACTCTCCGAGATGGCCGCGGCCTTGGTCCCAGGGGTGGAGCACAAACGACTGCATGACGCCTACCGCCATTTTTGGCTCAGAGAATGGGGCTGGGCTCGATTTCAGTATCAGGCGGGTAACCAACGCCATGAAGTGGCTACGCAAATCACCTTGGCAGAACACAAGCTGGCCGCAATGCAATCCGACTAGAGGTGCAGGCGCGTAACCGCGCTTAATTGCCGTAACACCGACTCGAAGCGCTGCTGACCTTCGCCGGAACAGACGCTAAAGGTGCAATGACGCTGACTAAGTTCATGGTGATAGAGCTCGAATAGCCGCCCCCGATCATGAGGGTTCTCCCGTAGCGGGTCCGCTTCCCAAGCCAAATCGGCTTCGCACAACACATAATGGCGCGGGGCTTGGTTTTGCCAGGCGTGCTGAAACACATCAGGCGCCGGTCCGTATTTTTCCTGCCACCAAATCAACAGCGTTAGCAAATCTGTATCCAAGATGCAGTGAGCATCTTCTGGCAGATTCCGCTCCAGATCCTGCTGCTGGGACAAAAGCCGCAGCAGGTCTCGGGGCCAATAGCGTGGCCCATGGTCGTTGCTCCGGTTTTCCAGCAGACCTCGCGCCAACTCAGGATACAGTGGCCACTGGGTGTGTTTTGCCAACGCCTGACTCAGAGTGCTTTTGCCCGTTGACTCCGGTCCGGTAAACACCACGATCACGATTCTGACAGCCGGTTGCGCCAGTTTAGCCAGCCCCAAACCGCCATGACTAAGTAGATACCGTACAGACCAGCATAGAAAAACAACCCGGGCAGTCCATTAACGGCTTTCATGATGTACAGGCCAATTTGCACTAGGTCGATGAAAAACCACGCGACCCAGCTGCTGAGGTATTTACGTGCACTCATCCACATGGCAACGAAACTGGCCACCGTGGTGAGACTGTCCAGATAGGCGAGGTCTGCTTGGGTATGACGGTCAAACAGATAGCCCATGAGCAAACTGCCCAAGAGCGTGATCAGCAGTAAAACCGCGATATCACGGTGGCTGATACGTTGAGGCGGCAGATCTCCGGCGCCCCGCCTCAGGTGCTTGCCTCCATAAACCCAGTAGTACCAGCCGTAGGCGTTCATGATGACGTAGTAAAGATTGAGCAAAACGTCGGCGTAAAGAAAGGCTCGTGCGACCACGACCACTGTTACCAGCGCATAGAGCATGCCAATGGGAAAGGTCAGCACATGTTCCTTGACCAGCAGCCAGACGCAAAGCAAGCCGCTGATGAGACCTGTTATCTCAAGCCAATTGTCCAATACGAATGTCACTGCTTAATTCCCGGCGCCAAGAATGGCGAGCTTGCCGTGGACATCACTGGCGTGCAACCAAGAGCAACATCTTGCGCAAGATATTGGGTGACGCTGTGGCCATGGTGATTCGTTTTTGTTTGCCTGTCTGGTGATAAGACAGCCTTAGTGACAGGTGTTAGTTAAAGACTTTGGTTAAAGGCTTTAGTCAAAGACCTTGGTTAAAGGCTTTAGTCAAAGACCTTGGTTAAAGACTCTTGTTAAGGACTTTGGTGAAAAGCTTTAGCTACAGGCTTTGCCACTGACCGTCACGAAGCACTTTCATCGACATACGAGCAGCTTCATAAGGCACTAACTGGCCATCATCCATTACCGGATAGTTGGCGTCGCTAAGGCCCGTGTCCTTGGAGCTGGAAACTCGTAACCAGCAAGGTGTGTGCACCACTGCGGTCCGCTGGTCGCGGGTCAGCAGTGATTCCGAGAACGGCAGAAAAACAACTTTAGGAGCTTGCGACGTAGAATCTTGGCAATCGGTATGGGTTGTAGCCATCTGATCCACGGACGAGTGTTGTTTGTTCATCGTGATTTCCCGTTTGCCTTTCGTTTGCTTTTCGTTTGCTTTTCGCTTGCTTTCCGTTTGCCCTCCAAAAAGTTGGAGTGACCTGCTTTGGTGATGGTTAGTACACCAAGATTTGGCCAAGAAGCGCCCGAGAACCAAGTGAGAAGCAAGTGAATAGTGTGGAGAAACTCTTGAGCGGTGGAACCTGACTCAGGACAATGACTAACAACCTGGGTAAAACCGGCTAGACTGAGCACCGACAACAGAAGGACATCCGTGTGGCAAAACACATTGTTATCGTAGAAGACGATCCGGATCAGCGGGCGAACTATGCCGATGCCATTACCAAAAAAGGCTACCAGGTGAGCGCCTACGGTAACCGGGAGGACGCGTTAGCTGCCTTTGACGGCGAGCTTCCAGATTTGGCTATCCTGGACATCATTTTGGGTGATGAAGTCGATGCAGGCTTTCAACTTTGCCGTGAGCTGTTGGCTCGGTCACCGAACCTGCCAGTTATTTTTTTAACCGAGCGCATCAATGAGATCGATAAAATTTCCGGGCTGCGCTTAGGAGCCTGGGACTACCTGCCCAAACCCATCTCCTTAGATTATTTGGCTGAACGCATTTCTTCCTTGCTACGAATAAACGAGGCCAGAACCGCGCTACAAAGCAGCGACGCCTCGACTGAAAAACACATTGGCGACTTGGCTCTGGATCAAGATGCACTGTTGGTGAGCTGGCAGGGACAGCGCATCGACCTATCCGGTACGGAGTTTCGTATGCTGGCAAAACTGGTGCGGGCACCGGGACATGCGGTGAGCTATGAGACCCTCATGAACGCCACCATGCAAAGCTTGGTCACCAACAACACCATCAACACCCACATGCGCAATATCCGCAAAAAATTCGAGGCCGTAGATCAGGACTTTTCCTGCATCAAAAGTGAATACGGCTTTGGCTACCGATGGACCAAGCAGTAGAGCCCTAACGCGTGAAATTCAAGATGAATTTTCGCGGACCTCGGTTAGGAACCAAATTGGCTCTGATGGGCTTGGCGCTGCTCGTGGTGCCCTGGTTCAGCTACCTGCAACTTGTCGAGATGGAGCGTTTGTTGGTCCAGGGCCAATCCCAAGCCCAGCTGTTGACTGCTGAGGGCATTTCCACCCTGTTCAATGGTCGGGAAGATCTTTTCAACGATCTGCCGGTGGCCCTTGAGGACTTTGAACCCCTGTATGCCCAATCATTAGAAAACACCATACGACTGGACGGCGACGTTGAGGATTGGGGTCAGGAAACCGACCTGGAATATCTGACCTTCGGTTCCGGTAACTGGCAAGACTCAGACTTTCGCTTACTGCTTGGGGAGCGGTCCGATTTTCTCTATGTCTATATGCGCATCAGTGATGACCAGTTGGTGTACCGAGATCCTGAATTCTTACGTCTCGATAACGCCGACCACATTCGTCTGAACTATATCGGGGCTTCCGGGGACGAGGCTCGCATGTCCTTGGTTTTTGACGCAGCCAATGTCCTAACTGGTTATGCCATGGACGAGCAATGGCGCTATGCGGCCACCGGGGACGCAGACAATCGGGTTCAAGGGGTCTTGGGGTTGGATGCAGACAACAACGAGGTGCTGTTGGAATTTCGTATCCCCTTAAGTTTGCTGGGGTCACGACAGTACTTTGGGCTGACCTTTGTCGACGTGGATGACCCGGTCCAGCGCGCGGTTGTTCGTAGCATCCAGACCTTGCCCACGGAAGCAAATCAGAACTTTAACTTGGTTGTGCTGCGCACCCCGGAAGTTCGCAATATCGTTCAGGGGCTGGGGTATTCCGGTGCAAAAATCTTGGTGATCGATAGTCTGCAGCGGGTGCGCGCTGAAGTTGGAGCTACGCGCAAGACCAGTAATCTCGAAGAAACATCACTGCAGGTCGGCGCGGTAACCCGGCAGCTCACCGCCGTGGGCAATTTTATCGGTATGCTGTTTCAGACTGCGAATCCGCCCGACCCTTCTCAGGCCATTTCCAGCGAAGCCAAGATCGAAAACCAGCGTCAACGAGCCATTCAAGTCAGCCTGGCGGGTAACCCTATCGCTCTGCGAAACCCGGTCTCTGATGACGAAGAGTTAATCCTGGCGGCGCACCCTATCGTGTCCGATGATCAGGTGATCGGCACGGTGATTGTCGAGCAGAACATTGACGACATTCTACGTTTTCAGCGAACCTCGTTGGAGCAGGTACTGCTGCTGACGCTGCTGAGCTTGCTGGCGATTTTTCTTGCTTTGATCGCCTATGCTGGCCGGTTGGCTTGGCGCATCGGCAACCTGCGCCGCGAGGCTTCCTCCGCCATTGATGCTCGGGGGCGTTTGCGCCGAGGGGGATTGCTCAACGAAATGGGTGCCGGCGACGAAATTGGTGACTTAGCCCGCAGCGTTTCCAACATGTTAGAGAAGCTCAAGCAGCACAACGGTTTTTTGGAGAATATGCCCCGGACCCTGCGGCATGAAATTAACAACCCTCTCAATACCCTGAGTACGTCGCTACAAAATCTCGCTGAAGAACATCCGGGCATCGATTCCAGTAAATACTTAGAAAGTGCTAAGCGCGGCGTGCATCGCATCGGCTCCATTGTCCAGAATCTGGCCGATGCAGCGAATCTAGAGGAAGCGTTGGAATCTGAAGAGCTGGAAGAAATAGATCTGAACGAGCTGGTCGCGAGCTATGTCGCTAACTGTGGGACCTCGTATACCAACGTGACCTTTCAATACAGCGGTAGTGACAGCCCAGCTCTCGCCCTAGTCTCTGATTTTCGCATAGAGCAGATGCTGGATAAGCTGGTGGATAACGCGGTGGATTTTCATCGAGGGCAGACACCGATCAGCGTTCACTTGGAGTGTTTTGGCGACATTGTGCAAATCGCCGTGGCCAACCGTGGTCCGGCCCTGCCCGAGGCAAAGCTCCAGTCTATTTTTGACTCCATGGTCAGCCATCGCGGGCCAGAAAACCGACTGCACTTCGGTTTGGGTCTGCACGTGGTGCGCATCATCGCTGAGCACCATGGCGGCACAGCCATGGCTGTCAATCTCGAGGACAAGAGCGGCGTAGCACTGCTCATTCGCCTACCCTTGTCGCGTATGGTCCCTGAAAAAATGCCTGCACTCAGGACCGAGCGCTGACCGAGGCAAAAAGGCTAAGTCCTTACGGCGCTCGGTAATAGGCGCTATCCATGCTCAAGCCGTCGCCCTCGGCAACCACTTGATTTTTCCGCAACAGATTTTCCATGGCCGCTAGCACGCTGCGGGCCGCTGCTGGATACATGAATTCTGGGGTATCGCTGTACATCAGTGGCACCATGTCGCGAATCTTGTGGGTGCCCTCATCCAGGCACTTAAGGATTTGTTCTTCACGTTCCAAGCGATGCGCAATGTAGGCCTTAACGTGGGCCTTAGGCTCAATGATGGATGGCCCATGGGTTGGCCAATAGATCTCGTCATCACGCTCCAGCAACAGTTCTAGGCTTTGCATATAGGCAGCCATATCGCCGTCTGGGGGTGAAATGATGCTGGTAGACCAGCCCATGACGTGGTCACCGGTAAACAAGGCCTTTTGTTCTTGCAGTGCGAAACACAGGTGGTTAGACGTATGACCCGGGGTATAGACGCATTCAACGGTCCAATCACCACCCCGGATAATGTCCCCGTGCTTGACCAGGTGGTCTGGAGTGAAATCCATATCTCCACCCTCTTCCACTTGCACCCCCTGTTCCAGCTTGCCGGCACCGTGTGGCCCGTAGGCATAGGTGGGTGCACCGGTTTTGGCCTGTAACGGCCTACAACCTGGGGAATGATCCATGTGGGTATGGGTCACCAAAATATGGCTGACCGTCTCCCCTTCTAAGCCTGCCAAAATCGCGTCGATATGGGCTTCATCATCCGGGCCGGGGTCAATGACCGCCACGTTCCCCGTGCCAAGAATGTAGGTTCCCGTGCCGTGGAAGGTAAAGGGGCCTGGATTGTTTGCAATGACTCGTCGAATACCTGGGGCTAATTGGGTAACGCTGCCGTATTCGAATTCAAGCTCACGGCGATAGGGGATTTGAACCATGTGACGTTCCTGGGTGGAGATTAAATGCTAGTCAACATCTGTTACACAGTGGCAACAGGCCGGGGAATATAGAATCCGCTTGGGGCAATTGCAATGGACCGGGAACGGGCCGGGCCGGGCCAGGGACCAGGCCGCGCTACCATTGTCGTAGCAACACCTGCCAGGCCTCTGCTTCAGGTTTTAAAGATAAGGCCTGCTGCAAATAGGCCTTGGCCGGTGCGATCATCCCGACGGCCTGAGCTTCTTTGGCGACCTCCGCTAAGCGTTCTGCACAGGCGGCGAGTCGGCTTTTAGCCACGCCATTGTTTGGATCCAGCTGCAGCACTTCACGGAGTTTGCTCACCGCGTTTTCACCGTTTGGCGCCGTGATGAAGCCCTGCGCAAACAGCACGCTGGCTTGCTCCAAGGCTACGGCGATCTGCGTTCGGCGTGTGATCTGGGTATCAATCTGTTCTCGCATGTTGGCCAAAGCAATCGCATCCAACCGCCGCTGTTCGGCCACCGCCATTAGTCGCTCTGCAGCACCGATATTGTTCTGCACCAGTAGCAATTGGATGCTCTCCATCACCGCATCCGTAATCTGACGCAAACCCTGGGCTGCCGCTTCGTTGTTCGGATCCGTGGCCAATACCTGTTGGTACAGTTCTGCGGCATTGTCTGTCGCCGGTTCAATAGCTTTGCCGGATTGGCGCAGTTTGGCAGCCCGGGCCACCAATTCCGCCATGGCGCTTTGTAAGCTCGTGGCTTGGGAGATGAGTTCCCGAACTCGATCCAGATCACGCAAATCACTGCGGGCAGAACTGGCCTGCTGCAGGAACCGAATGGCTTGATCCACCTGCCGGTTTTCGGCGGCATTGGCAGCGAGGTTTCCATAATGCATGGCGATGTCCGTCAGGCCCTGTGTGGCGCCAACGTGATCCGGCGATATGCGCAGGATTTCTTCATAGGCCTGGACCGCTGCGGCTGCGCTGGCCTGATCCGACAGACCACTGCTGCGCAGTAAGGATTGGGTACTGCTAAACAAGCGCTCGGCGCGGTAGCGGTTTTGTAGCCTTAACGACAGGACCGTCAGTTCCGGGTCGTTAGCGAATAAGCCTAATGCCTCATTCAAGCGTACTTGGGCCCGTTCCAGATCGTTCTCCATCAGCGCGTTAGCAATGGACTGTTTCCAAGTGCTGGTTGCAACGTTCAGCGCTTGGGCGGCTTGAACGTATTCCGGGGCAATATCAAGCACCCGCTGATAGGCAGCAACAATAGCGCTCAAGCCTTGGTTTGGATCCGAGGCCAATGACTGGGCCTCACGCCAAGCCGCGGTCAACTCAGGATTTTCGATGATGCCAATGTAAGCTGCGGCTTCTTCGACAATGGGCAACAATTCTTCCCGAAAAGTAAAAGCTCCGGCTAACAAAGACCCGGTGAGCAGCAAGGACAGCGTGCCCTGCAGCGCGATGCGTCGGCGTCGTTTACGTCGCAGCCGGCGGTTTTGACGCTCCAGTTCCCCGGGCCGTAGCCGCAGGTCCGCAAATAACGCTGAAAGTTCTTCCGATGTGATCGCCCCGTCCCGGATGACCATGGCCCCAACTTCATCATCCAATCCTAACTTCGCCACCACACCGAGCAAGGCAGCATGACTGCGCAGGCGCTTACCGGGTTCCTTGGCCATCAAACCATCCACCAAGGGCTGCAGGGCCTGAAGGTGAGTCGGCAGTTTTGGAACAGTGTCGTGCAAAGTGGCTTGCCTGACAGCTTCGGCAGTGTCTTCTGGATAGGGTAAGCGGCCGCTTAGGAGCTCAAAGGTCATAACCCCCAGGCTGTAAAAATCACTGGCGCCATCAATGCTTGCCGGGCCTTGCCCGGTCAGCGCGCTGATGAGTTCGGGGCTGAGATAGGGCGCGTTTTCATGCAGATCCAGATGCGTCGGTAAGCCACCGGCGACAAATCCGGATCCCAAGCTGACGATCACAGGCTGACCATTGCTGTTGCGCAACACATGTTCGGGGCGGAGGTTAGCCAGCACAAAACCTGAACGGTGGACGCTGTCCAGAGCATCCGCTAGCTGCAGTATCAGGGCTAACAAGGCATTCACGCTCATGCCCTCTGTGAGCTGGGTGCGCAACCCAACCTGACCGTAGTCAGCCATCAAAATATAGGCGCCTCGCCCTCCTGTGGCGGATTCGTCAACGCCAGAGCCTAAAAACTGAGCAATGTAAGGGCTGGAGACTTGCTGCAGTATTTGGGCTTCCAAGCTGTCCGGGCTAATGAACTTAAGCACTGCTTTCTCAGCGCTATCTGAACGCCTAACCAATAACGTTCGTGGTGATTGAGCGTCACCAAGAACTCGCAAGACTCGAAAGCCATCGACTTCGGTGTTGAGCAAATCTGTTCCGTACTGCGACACGCCTTAACCCTCCCCCTGGGATAAGACGGATTGACGCTGCAACTCCGGCGGTATGGGCAGTTGCTCAATGGTGCCAGAGAATTTTCGGCCCAAAATCCAACGACCATCCGAGATCATGCGATCGCCATTGCGCGTCACCGCAGTGCCATCACCATGAGCCAACCCGTTGATGCAACCATCGGCATGAATCATCCATAGCTGTGGTTCGTTCTCATCCTGGCATTGGGGATTGATGGCGACGGAAAATTGCTCCAGCAAACGGCCAGATTCTCTCTTCTGCAGTATCAATCCGCCGGAGGCCTGTCCCTGTATGCCCCAACCATTCGGCTCACCATTCAAGAATTGGCCGGACCAATAGGATCCGTCCGCTTGCAGCAGTATGCCCTTACCGGAGCGCTGGTCAGCGCTAAAGCCGCCAACATAACGATCACCGTTGGGCCAGGAATAGTTGCCGTCGCCCTGCATGGTTCCTTCCACGAATTGGCCCCGATAGGTCTCGCCACTATGCCAGCGCATGAACCCAACCCCTGATCGTTGGTTGCTGATGAAACCGCCTTGGTATACGTCACCGTTGGGCCAGCTCAGGGTGCCTTCACCCTCGCGCCTGCCCAGAGCAAATTCGCCCTGATAGCGTCGGCCGTCTGGCCAAGTGTAGGTTCCTTGACCGTGGGGCAAGGCGTTGCGGAATTCGCCTTCATAGCGGTCTCCGCCGGCCCATTGATAGACGCCAGGTCCATTCAACACGCCATCACTGATCTCACCCTCGTAGCGATCGCCGTTAGCCAGCGTAATCACCTCTGACAAGGTGGCCATGGGAGCCATGAATAGCGCCAGGCACAGCACCCATTCTGGTCGTTTTTGCATGTATCCAAACTCCGCTACACTGCCCCGAAGAAATTCCGTCCGTCACCCGGCCCTGCTGGAGAGCCCTATCTTATTCTCTATCATCTTGTTTCTCACGGTTGGTTTATTCAGCGGCTTTGTTGGCGGTTTGCTTGGCATTGGCGGCGGCATCATCATCGTGCCAGTGTTGTTTTTGTTGTTCTCGTCTACGGGTCTCTACCCGCCTGACTCGGTGTTGTTAGTCGCCGTCGCCACCTCTTTGGCCTGCATTGTTTTCACTTCAGCGTCCGCTGCCTATGCCCAAGTAAAAGCCCAACGAGTACTGTGGCCAGCGGTATGGCGATTGCTGCCGTTTTTGTTGCTGGGCAGCGCCAGCGCGGGCTATGTGGCTCCGCTACTGCCAGTTGAGGCGCTGCGCATCGGCTTTGCTGTTTTTATCACGGTCGTGGCCTGCATCATGTTTTTCGACTGGAAGCCTAAACCCCACCGTACCCTGCCCGGCCCACTGGCCTCCGCGCCTATTGGACTGGTGGCCGGAGGCATCTCCGGTTTAGCTGGCATTGCTGGCGGCAACGTGGTGGTGCCTACCCTGATTTACTTCAACGTGCCGGCTCATAACGCCACGGCAACAGCCAGCACCCTCGGAGTACCCATTGCCGCCGTGGGCGCGCTGAGCTACATGCTGCTGGCGCCGGAAACCGGGGCAGCGGGTTTAGCGGGCTATATCGACATCACGGCGTTTGTCTTCATTGTCCTGGGTGCCGTGGTTGCTGCGCCCTTGGGTGTCGCGTTTGCCCAGCGCCTGCCCGCCAGTCGTCTGAAACGCATTTTTGCCCTGATGTTGATACTGGTGGCCCTGAGGATGGCCCTGTAAGTACTCCTCAGTGCAGCCGACGAATCTGAATGGCTTCGGTGGGCTGATCTGCTAACACATCAGAAATCACAACAAGCTTGGCATCCAAGTCGAAGCCCTCTTTTTTGCGCAGCACATCGAAGGCCCGTTGCAGTGTTTTTTCTGGATCACTGCTAAAGGCGATTCTGTGCGGATGGACTGAACGATTCATGGCTAGCCTGCGACGGGTCTGACTGTCATTGGTAAAAGCGAAAATTGGCACATGGTGAGGCCGTGCGGCGGTGACATAGTCCGCGGTAATGCCCCGACGAGTGATGACGATCACACCCTCGGCGGCTACGGACTCTGCTAAAGCCACCGCATGGATGGCTACGTGCAATTTGTCACTGTCTACCTCTAGGGCTTTTTCGTAGCCAAGCCCCGGGAATCGCTCGGTGCGCAGCGCAATTTTGGCTAGCTGCTCGACGCATCGTGACGGGTATCGACCAACACTGGTTTCCCCAGAGAGCATGACCGCGTCCACGCCTTCGTAAATGGCATTGGCGACATCGGTGACCTCGGCCCGGGTTGGAATAGGATTGTCGATCATGGATTCCAGTAAGTGGGTAGCAACGATGCAGCGTTTGCCCTGTTTGGCACAGGCATGCACGATTCGTCGCTGCACGTTGGGCAAGTCGGCGATATCCGTTTCGATGCCCAAATCACCCCGAGCCACCATCACCCCGTCTGCGGCGGCGACGATTTCATGGATATTGTTGACCCCTTCCTGATCCTCGATCTTGGCCACAATTTTGATGGCATGGCGTTTTTTACCCAGCACCTGCCTTAACTCGGCCACATCGTCGGGACTGCGCACAAAGGACAAGGCGATAAAGTCCACGTCGTTTTCCATGCCAAAGGCGATATCCGCTCGGTCTTTGCTGGTAATGGCGGGTAGGTTCACACGCACTCCGGGTAGGTTTACGTGTTTTCGGCTGCCTAGCGTGCCCCCATCAATCACCTCGCAAGTAAGCTGGTGATCCTGTTTTTGCAGCACTTTGAAGTTCATCAGCCCGTTGTCTACGGTGATAATTCGGCCCACCTCCACCACGTCCACCAACTCGGTGTAATTCACGTGGATGGATTTTTGCTCAATCATGTCCCCATCGCGAACGCTTAGGGTGACTACATCCCCGGGCACCAGTTCCATGGGGTTATCTAATACCCCGGTGCGAATTTCCGGGCCTTGGGTATCCAGCAAGATGGGTACCGGAAAATCCACTTGGCGATTCAGGGTTTTGATCCAGTTGATGATTTTCAGCGCACTGGCGTGATCCGAGTGAGACATGTTGATTCTCACGACGTTCATACCCGCTTCGTAGAGGGCTTTTAGGCCTTCAAAGCTGGCGGTGGCTGGGCCGATGGTGCAAATGATTTTGGTGCGACGTTTCATGGGCGCAGCTTATGCCCCTTGATCGGGTAAGTCATGTGACCAGAAGGTTTTCAGGTGATTTTCTACTGCGGATAAGCGCGTTTGCTCAACTTTCCAGTGCTGGGGGAAGTAGTCGCCCAGACTTGGGTCCGCGAAACGCGGATCCACCAAGCAAAGCACTCCCCGATCGTTGGGGCTGCGCACCAGCCGGCCAGCTGCCTGTACGATTCGAGACAGAGCAGGTTGCAAGTAAGCGACCCGTTGTCCCCAACCCTGTCCCTGGACTTGGTCAAAGTGACGCTGGATCAGGGTTTTGCTGAGATCCTTAGGCGGCAACGCTAAACTCACTACGATCACCCCGGCCAACGCCCCGGAGCCAAGATCGACGGATTCAGCAAAAACCCCGCCCATAACGATGCCCAGAACACCCTCAGACATACCCGCAAAGCGCTGTAACAGGGCTCGTTGCTCAGCGTCGTCCATGGTTCGGGTTTGAAAAAGCCAGTGTGGGGCGTCCTCGAGGTATTCCTGGGGGTATTGTGCCAATTGCTCCAGATACGCATAGGACGGCATGGCGATCAGATACCTTCCCGGCCGGTTTCGTTGCAGCGTGTTCACCAGTGCCGCCAGATCAGGCAGTCCCCGCTCACGGTGCTGGTAGAAGGTATCGATATCGGTGACGGCTAGCACCTTGAGCTGTTCCGGTTTAAACGGCGTTTGCACGCGGACGGCCTGGGTCTGCGATTTCTCTTCTGCGGGTGAGCTATCCACCTGGCCATGCAGCCGTTGATAAAGCGCCAGGGGCGACAAAGTTCCAGAAAAACGTATGACCGAGCGGTGTTCAGCCATGACCTTGGCGCAATAGCTGCTGCTGTCGATGCAACGCTTGCTAATCACCACATCTCCCCGACTCCCGAATGGCGTCCCAATGCCCACGATGTGGCGATAGTTTTCTGGCTCGGTCCACTGCTCTGAGCGCTGCCAGGCTAGGGCTGCAAAGTACACATCCAGTACGCTTTCCGGCAGTGAATCGCGGTCCTGTTTGGATGCCCCACTGTAGGTTTGCGGCGGGCTGGATTCGGCGGCATCCCCGAACAACGATTGGGTCCCCATACTAGGCTCTGCCCGTGACTGCTGTGCTGGGGCAACGTTGCCCGCGGCGCTGCTCATGTGGGTATCACATGCCCGGATGAAAGCGCCGAGAGTCTCTACCAGTACCGTTTGCTCATCCTCGGGCAGCTCGTATTCCATAGCGGCGCCGATGTTGTCAGCGGAATCACCGAGGGCTTGGGGGGGAACAGCCGCCATCGCCTGTATTTGCTGCTGCAACCGCTCTAATGCTGGCTTGAGCGCGGCATCGGCGTCGGTCAACGCATCTTGGACTTGGGATAGGGTCAACGACACGCTGAGCATATCCGCTATCCGAGGAAACAACTGATGAGATTCGTCGATCAACAGCGACTGCCCGCCATTGTTAATAAAACGCTGCAGCCGCACCCCAGGGTCGAATACGTAGTTGTAATCCGCGACGATGATATCTGCGCTAATGGCGCTATCCAGGCTTAACTCAAAGGGGCAAACCTCATGCTCGTTGGCAATCTGCTCCAGGTGTTGACGATCAGCTACCGCCTTTTTATCCAATGCGGCCAGGGCTTGGGGCAGCTTGTTGTAATAGCCAGCGGCATAGGGACAAAGCGCTGCATCGCAGGTCATCTCGGACAACGGGCAGGTTTTTTCTTTCGCGGTAATTTGCACCACTCGCAATGGCGCATGGCCATCCCCAGCGAGCAATTGATCCACCGCCCCCAGCGCCGCATCTGCGCCCCGTCCTCGGCTGGTTAAAAAGAAGAATTGTTCGTCCAAAGCCTGTGCTTTGAGAGCGGGAAACAGCACCGCCAAGGTCTTGCCACTGCCGGTAACGGCTTCCAGCAGCAAGTTCTGGCCTTCAACCAACGATCTGTAGACCTGCCCGGCCATGGCACGCTGATTTTTACGATATTGATCCAAGGGAAAGGACAATTTTTGCGCCCAGGTGGTCCGTCGCCGATGTCTCGCGTCCTGTCGTTCGAGGTACGCGCCAAAGCAACTCAACGCAAAAGCCAAAAATGCTTTGGCCGCCGCTGGGTGCAACTGATGCTCGTAGCGGGCCAACTCTTCGCCTTCGGTGTTGATATACAGGGTGTGAGTGGAGATCGACTCGATCTGGGGATCCAAGGTACTGAGCATGCCTGCATAGAGCCAGGCTTGGGCTTCATCCACCGGCCGCAGAGTAGGTTTGTTGCGACGGGACGTTTTGTATTCCTCGACGATTGGCTGCTTTTGCGCATCTAGGGTCAGTCCATCGATCCGGCCCTGCAGCCATTGCTCTTCACTCAGCAATTGCACGGGCAGCTTAACGCTGACTTCTTTGCGGTAATTCGGATCTTTGCTGAGCTGCTGATTTTGCCTGCTGGCATGGGCCTTGGTGCCCTCCCAAGCCTCCACGCGAACGCTTTCCCCGCCTGGATACAAATCGCCATGGCGAAAGACAAAACTGGCCAGGTCTCTGACGGCTATTTGCTTCACGCTAGACCTTGAGTTTGATCACGCGGGCAGGGATACCCAACTGCTCGAATACCTGAAACCACGCCCGCTGCTGAGGCTGGAGCTGGTCCGTGGGGCCCTTCACCTCAACAAATTCCGCTGTGCCATCGGCGTAGCTGAGAAACAAATCGGGAAAACCCCGACGATAGTCGTTGAGGTTGCGAAGCAAAAACCCCGTCAGCTGCCGTATCCAAGCGGCAGGTATCGAGTCCAACCACTGCTCAATCCCCATTTCGCTGAATAACCCCCAACTGACCATGGGATTGGTAATGCCTGTTTTACGTTCATGCATATTCAGGATATGAGTGCGGAGTGCCTGATCCGTCTCAATCTCAGCCTCAATGCGGGCCACAAGGGTTTGGCGTTGCAGCACAAAATCGTGCTCGTACAAATCGTGGGGGCCAACTTGAAAGGGATTGGTAAAGGCGCCCGGCACTGGCGCGAATATCGCCTGCCAATAGATCAGACCCGTTAGGCTCTTGATCAAAGCATTCTCACTGTGGATCCCCCACCCGCCCTGAACTTCCAGCAACTGCTCCAGCACAAAATGCTCTACCCGCTCTGGGGTTTCCTGAATTTGCCATTGGCTGGTCTTGGGCTGCGCCCCCTGACCGCGACGATTAAATCGTTGGGCAAAAATGCTCTCGGTGGCGCTCATGGGCTGGGCGATGATGGCCTCCCGCAGAGTTTCGGACTCAGTCTGTCGATCCAGCTTGTGTAGGATCCGCACCCGCCGCTCTCGGGCTGGAGGTATGTTGGCGCTGCGGTATAGCTGCAGCGCATCCTCCCAGTGACTGTGTTGTTCACACCATTTAGCCAATCTCAATTGGCTGCGTTTTCGTAAACGTGCCGAAACCGCCTCGTCCTGAGGCATGCTCAGCGCCGCCACCAGCCCAGGATGCAGTTGGGGATACTCCGCCAATCGATACAGACGCTGTCCGAGCAATCTTTCCTGCAGATAGATCCTTAGGCTATCGGCACTGGTAAATCGCGTTTGGGATAGCTCAACCTGTTCGTAACGGGTATGACCAAGATCTCGCATGACATGGGCAGACCAGTCTTGACCTGAGCGGCCGTAATAAAGCATCTGAGCTAAATCCCAATGGTCGTTGTGAGTCACCGAGCACCAGGGCTCATGGGTAGCAATGATCTGGCGAATTCTGTGCTCGTCGTACTGCCCCAAAACACAGTCAATGAGGGTTGTTTTACGTTGTTGTTTTGCTTTTGCGAGGGTGTCGAGCAGACGTGGAAAAATCTGCAGCAGCCTCGCCTTTGTGAGCCCTGCCAATAGCAGGTCTGCGGGTACTTGGGGGTTCAGGGTCACCAGTCCAGCGTCTTCAAGGGCAAGCAGTGCCTGGGCACTATCCGTCACTTCTCGGTACTGCAGGGCCTTGACGAAAAACACCGGACCTTTGCGGGTCAGCAACCGTGCAAACAGTCGCTGGGGTGAACAGTCCGCGTGTAAAAACGCCCGCAGGGTCTCAACGACCGCGCTGGCAGCAATGTCTTGGTAAGCAGACAACACAAAGGCTACGATCTCGGCAAAGGTTCTTTGATAGTAATCGTCGGGAGCCGGCTGTTGGGCCTGCAGCTGAGCCTGCACCTGGGTCTGCACTGAGGGCGGCTGGTCAGCCGCGTCCTGAGTCGTTGATGGGTTGGATCCACTGCCAACGTCAGTACGAAAAAAGGTAGGATCCTGGTCAGTCATTCATCAAGCATAGCAGGCTTCAGCATGGCGGTTGCGCCCACTGGGGTCCGTCGGCATGCAGGTCAATCTTCGGGACAGCAATATGAGCACTACAACAAAAGTATCGGAATTTTGTCTGGCTACCGTGGTATCCACCAAGAGCATTGAGGCCATGCTAGAGGCAGACAGCGCTGGCCTGTTCAAAGATCAACATCTTTGGTTTGTGGCCCGGTCCTTTTTCCAGCAAGCCCAAACGAAAGGCGAGATGATGCCCCTGCTGTTTGCGGTTCGCGAAGATCAGGACACCTGGTTCTCTCATTGGGCCATGGTGAAGGATATTGAAGTGCTGGAGCTGCCAGACTCTCGAGGCGAAAGTCGTTGCTACTTCGATCGGCTACAGCCGTTTAACCCCATTTGGAGCGCCATAGACAGCTTGTCCCACAAGCCTAGTGACGAACAACTGGAGCGAGAGCGGTTAGAGGGTGCCCGCACCTTGCGCTGGCCTTTGCAAGCAAATCAGCTGCATCCCTACACCATTTGCGAGACCCCAGCCTTTATCAGTGCTGTTTGAGCGCCTTGGCCAATATCGGGCTCAGTGGGTTTCCTGATCTTTGGATTCTAGGGCCTCAATGATCGGTCCAGCCTCTTCGGGCATATCTCTGGCATCCACCAACTGGGGCGCGATCACTTTTTTCACCGGCGCGCCAAGTGCTCGAAGCTTTTCGGCTTGGCCTACCAGATTGCCTCGCCCCCCGGCCAGCCTGCCATAGAGCGTGTCAAAGGTGCCTTGGGCTGTGCCAAGCTGTCGGCCCAACTTGTCTACCTCTTCCACCACACCCTGAAGCTTGTCGTACAGGGCCCCCGCTCGCTGGGCGATTTCTTGGGCGTTACGGTTTTGCTTCTCCACCTGCCAAAGGTTGTCGATGATACGCAGGGCCATCATTAACGTGGTGGGACTGACCAGCATGATGCGCTTGTTAAAAGCATCGACAAAAAGTCGGGAGTCCAGTTCCATGGCTAGGGTGAAAGCGGATTCAATGGGAATGAACAGCAACACGAAGTCTAATGAGCGCAGATCGGGTAGTTGATCGTAATCCTGCTCTGCCAGTTTTTTGATTTGGCCTTTGACCGCTTCCACATGTTGCTTCAAAAAAATCTGCCGGGCTTGTTCGTCTTCGGTGGCCAGGGCTTGCTCATAGGCAACCAAGGTCACCTTAGAATCCACCACAACGTCCTTGCCTTCGGGCAGGCGAATAACGATGTCCGGGCGTTTGGTGCGCCCCTGTTCGTCCTTGCTGCTGGGTTGGACAAAATACTCATGATCTTTGCGCAGCCCAGAGTCTTCCAAAATACGCTCTAAAACCAACTCCCCCCAATTGCCCTGAATTTTGTTGTCGCCTTTGAGCGCCTTGGTGAGATTTTCAGCTTCCGCATTGATTCGGTCGCTGGCGGACTGGAGGTTTTGCATCTCTTTCAACAAGGAAGCGCGTTCCTTGGTATCCGAACGATAGACCTCCTCTACACGCTTACGAAAATCACCAATTTGTTCTCGAAACGGATTAAGCAGGACATCTAGGGACTGGCGCTGCTGGGCGCTTTGTACATTGAGTACTTTGTTGGCCAAGGACTCAAACTCTACTTTCATGCGCTCATGGGATTCTCGCATCAGCGCTTCTCGCGCCTCAAAGCTGCGTTGAGCCTCATCCATACGACCTTGGATTGAAGACAGCTCCGCCTGTTTGGAGGTCAACGCACTCTGTAACTCAGCGGCCTGGGCCAGCAGTTCTTGTTGGCGTTGTTCTAATAGATTTTCCCGAGCTTGCAGAGCAGCCAGATCGCTGTTTTTTTCGCCGAGCGCGGCAACGCTGCGGCTCTTGGTGATCAGCCCCGCAATCACTGCCCCAAGGACCAAGCCGACAACAAACGTTCCTCCAGCAATGACTTCAAACACGATTGGATCCCAATTTCATTTCCTGCACTAGGATGGGATAAGCCACTCCCCGGGGCAAGCCTGATACACTGCTGCCGTCGCCGACAATAGACCGGCATGGAGTATGAGGGGCCCTATGACATCGGAAAAAACCACCACAGAAAAAAAGAAAATTGGTATTCAATTGCCGCGCCAGGCCAACCCAGAAGAGGCAGCAATACGCTATTCGTTAGAGCTGGAAGCCTTAGCGCCTATTGCCGACATTATCGAAGTCGCCGCAGACACTCCGGAGGAGTTCGCTGCCGGGGTCAAACACATGGACGCCATCATCACCTCTTGGGGTTTTCGCATTGACGCACAGCTGATTGAGCAATTGGAAAAGTGCGTCGTCATCGGCGTGGGTAGCGTTGGCGTTGATATGGTAGATATCGAAGCCGCCACGCAAGCCGGCATCGTGGTGACCAATGTGCCGGACGTTTTTATCGAAGAAGTCGCCGACCACGCCATGATGATGTTGCTGGGCTGCGCCCGGCAAATGAAGACCATGAATCGAATGGCGGCCGAAGGTAACTGGTGGTCAGGCCGCCCTCTTCTCAATCACACCCCGCGCATGATGGGTCAAACCCTAGGCCTCTACGCCTACGGCAACGTGGCTCGATGTACGGCGCGCCGGGCAAAAGCTTTTGGCATGCATGTCATTGCCCACGATCCTTACGTGAGCGAACTGACCATCTCAGAGGATGGGGTTGAGCCTGTTAGTTTGGATGAATTGCTGCAGCGTTCAGACTATCTATCCCTACACGCACCTCACAACGCAGAAACTCATCACGCCTTCAATGCCGATGCCTTCAGTAAAATGCAGAACCATGCGGTGATCATCAATACCGCCCGAGGACCATTGATTGATGAGCAGGCCCTGATCGCTGCCTTGGAAAACGGCGCCATTGCCGGTGCAGGTTTAGATGTGCTGGAACAGGAGCCACCTGATACCAGCAATCCCTTGCTGCACATGGAAAACGTGTTGATCAGCCCCCATGTGGCTTCCGCTACCACTCGCATGCGACCTGAAACCCGCCGACGTGTGGGCCGGGAGGTCGCGCTGGTGCTCCGCAATCGTTGGCCCATGAGCTGCGTGAACCCTACGGTGCTGCCTAGGGTTCCGCTGGAGCGTTGGCAGCCCTATCCCATGAATCGTGGCCCGAATCGCTAGGGATAGCTGGACACAGGTATAGACCAATAGGGTGTTTTGGACTGACTTAAAACTACCGCCGCCGGTACAGCGCAGCTTCCGGGCTGAAAAAGCCTCGGAACTCACGCTGCCGGCAGCGCTTGTGTTGCTGGAAGGCGGCGTTGTTGGCGTCATCGCGGCCAAGATTTACGCGGTAAGCCCCTTCGTTCTAGCGTTAATCAGCGCGGCGCCCATGTTCGCTAATTTATCGAGCTTCGTTTGGAGTCGCCTGTCCGCAGGTCGCTCCAAGGTGGCCGCTGTCTGTCTGCTGCAAGCATCGATTCTGGGCTGTGTCATCGCGGTAGCCTTAGTGCCCCAGGGAGAAATCGCTGCCGCGATTTTGGTTTCTTCCATGATCGCCTCGAGGATTCTATTAGCTGGCGTGGTAACGGTTCGCAGTGTGATCTGGAGCTTGAACTACGCCAGACATCAGCGCGCCCGGGCCACTAGCCAACTGCAAATGATCAATGCGGTGGTCACGGTGCTGATTTCCTCGGCCATTGGGCCGCTGCTAGACATCTATCCCAATAGCTTGGCTTGGATTTACTGGGCCGGCGCCCTGCTGGGCTGCTTGGGTTTGCTGTTTTTTACTCAGGTGCGTGTACAGGGTGAGGCCCGGCAACGGGTGCGAGAGCGACAGGAACGGCGCAACCCCAGCCTGGCCCTGAGCTTTATGCAGATTCTCAAAACTGATCGGCTGTTTCGCTGGTATCAGCTCAACATGTTTGGCGCCGGCTTTAGCAACATGCTGATCGAAGCGCCCCTGATTTTTATCATCACCCGGCAAATGGAAGCTTCTTACACGGTTTCCATCATGCTCACCATGGTCATCCCCTTCGCCATCAGTCTGCTTTCGATGCCGTTATGGGCAACCTATCTGGATCGTGTGCATGTGGCTCAGTTTCGCTCTCGCCAAAGTGTGCTTTGGATTCTGGCCCAGCTGCTCACCATGTTTGGCGCCATGATTGAGTCCATTACTTGGCTAGTGATTGCTCGCGTGGTGATGGGTATAGCCCGTGGTGGCGGATCCTTGGCTTGGTCCTTGGGCCATAACGATTTTGCTCGCCAAGATCAGCTCTCGGCCTACATGGGGCTACATGTAACCCTAACTGGGCTGCGCGGCGCCATCGCCCCATTTCTGGGCATTGCTCTTTACGCCGGCTGGACAGACAGCAATTGGCTGGGTTTAGCTTGGGGCGGTATGGGGGTGGGCGTCTTTGCTGTGGCCGCGGTCTTCAGTGCCACCGCAGGCTGGGGGTTCAACGCGTTGTACCGTGACATGAAGCGCAGCGGCACCATTGCCTTGCGTCCCTAATCGCAAAACACCGAGCTTGCTTAGCGAGTGCCAAGAGACGAACATCGACGCAACAACGGCGATTGATCCATCGTAAAGAGGCACAATCGCGAGTCACCCCGGCGCATTGTTAACGCGGGAAGATAGCGCAATGCTCCGGGCTTGAGTCACCAAACCGTTGTTCGGAACAGTCTGAGCAACGAAACCCCTAACCGAGGAAAACAAGGAGAGGAATATGGGATTACTTGATGGAAAAGTGGCCATTGTCACCGGTGCTGGAGGCGGTCTAGGACGGGCCCACGCTTTATTGCTGGCCCAGCATGGCGCTGCGGTGGTGGTTAACGATCTTGGCGGTGCCCGGGACGGTACCGGCAGCGGCACCAGCATGGCGGATACCGTGGTTGACGAAATCAAAGCTGCCGGTGGGCAGGCTGCTGCCACCTACGGCTCTGTCACCGACGACGAAGCCGCAGCGGCCATGGTCAAGTGCGCCGTAGACAACTTCGGCCGCTTGGACATTTTGATCAACAATGCCGGCATTCTGCGCGATCGATCCTTCAAAAACATGACCGATGCGGAATGGGACGCCGTGATTGACGTGCATTTGCGCGGCAGCTATCTGGCGACCAAGCACGCCTGGAAACAAATGCTGGAACAAGGCGAAGGCGGTCGAATCATCATGACCAGCTCCACCTCCGGATTGATCGGCAACTTCGGTCAGGCGAACTACGGCGCCGCCAAGGCTGGCATGGCTGGCTTTATGCGGGTGCTGGCGTTAGAGGGAGTCAAATACGGCATTACCGTTAACGTGCTAGCACCAGCGGCGCTGTCACGTATGACCGAAGACTTGATGCCAGAAAGTGAAGAAACCGCAGTACGTATGGCCCCAGAAAAAGTCTCCCCCACGGTCGCTTGGTTGTGCACGGATGCAGCAGCCAAAGTCACGGGAAGACAATTTTGCGTCAGCGGTAACCGCACAACCTTGCTGTCTTGGCAATACGATGTGCTGGCGGAAAAAGACCCCATGTCTGACCCCTGGACCGTGGAAGCCATTGGCGAGCAGATCGAGGCCAGCATGGACCGTTGGCCCAAGCAGTTGAAGCCCATGGAGGTATAGGCAGCAACACTCTGCACGTTCCTACCTAGGGCGCATCCGGTTGGCTCCCCAGAGCTAATCGGATGCGACTCGGGCCTAGCCGGATCCTAGGCAAAAAAATTCCCCTCATTTTTTGTCACGTTGTCATAAATCGTTAACAAACCAGGCTTAGGGTTGCTCCACCTTAACCAATGGATGTTAAAGATGTTTAATGTTCGACCCCTAGCTCAGCTAGTGTCTCTTGTCTTGATAACCGTGGCATCGGTCAGCGCGCCAATGTCTTGGGCCGATGAATCGGCTGAAACCATTGAGCAATTGCGTGCACAACTGGCCGCGATTAGCGCTCGATTGGCTGCGATAGAAAACCAACAAGCCTCACAGTCGGCTCCTCAAAGCGTTGCAGCCGCAGCGTCTACGAGCCCGGCGAAAGAAAAAGCCGACAGCAAAATCAAAATGAATGCGGACTTCCGCTATCGCTTTGAGTCTTTTGACATCGAAGGAAAGCCAGATCGTCACCGCAATCGACTGCGAGCGCGCGTCGGCATGAAAGCTCCGGTCAATGAACAAACCCTATTAGGCTTTGAGCTGGCCAGCGGCAGCGATGATCCCATTTCCAGCAATCAATCTCTGGGGAATAACTTTTCTTCCAAGCAGATCAATTTGGATCAGGCCTATGTGCGGTGGCAACCCAACGGTGGCGATGTTGACGTCTACGCCGGCAAATTCAAAAACCCGCTGTACCGAGCCAGCAGCCTGTTGTGGGACGGGGATTTGCGTCCTGAAGGCCTGGCGGCGCAGTTTTCACGTGGCGACCTATTCGCCAACGCTCTCGTCACTTGGATAGACGAATCTAAAGCAGGCAACGATGTGCTGTTGCTGGGCGCCCAGGTTGGTATGGAAAAACCGGTTTTTGACGGCGCTTCCATCAAAGGCGGTTTTGGTTACTACCAATACACCGGCATTGACGGAGCCAGCGCCCTCCAGCCTGACAACTTCGGCAATCGCCTGACCCAAGATGGTCGTTATATGAGCGGGTTTGATTTGCTCGAAGGCTTTGCCGAGATGAAACTCCCAACGAGCCTGGGTAAAACCACCCTGTTCGCGAACTACGTCAAAAATCTTGGCGCAGACGACTATGACACCGGCTATACCCTTGGCGCCAAACTGAACGTAGCCGATTGGAAATTAGGCTGGGCCTATCAGGATCTCGAGGCGGACGCGGTTTATGGCCCCCTGACCGACTCTGATTTTGCCGGCGGTGGCACCGATGCCAAAGGTCACAAGCTTCAAGCAGCCTATGCCTTCAGCAAAAAGGTCAGTGTCGGCGGCACCTTGTTCCTTAACGACCGAGGAACCGATTTTGGCAACGATGACGACTATCGTCGCTTCATGCTCGACCTGGTCGTAAAATACTAGCTTGAGCAGGCTGGACTGGGTTCACGACGCTGTCATGAAACTGTCACGAACGCGATACACAATCGTGACTCAGTCTACCTTTAGTCGTTTGTTGTTCGAGGTGGGGATATGAAATCAGTCCATGAAGTTCAGTTCATCGCTGCGCTTGCACTGCTGGCCGTCGTTGGCGGCCTCCTCACCGGGCAAATGGGCTGGGCGTTCTTTCTCGCGTCGCTGACCTGGATCATTCGTCAATACGGCGAATTCGAAAAAGTGAGTAACTGGGCCAAGCGTCCGGTGAAACTGCCTCCGGATCTGCGAGAGTCTTGGGCCAGCATCGCTTATACCCCCTATCGGCAACTGAGCCGCGAGCGAGCCCGAAGCCGGGCCATGCTGGCGCGGGTGCGGGACATCGTGGGTATTACCGAACTGATCCCTGACGCCGTTATTTTGCTGGATGAAGCTGGAGCGATCGAAACCATGAACAGTGCTGCTCGCTCGCTGTTAAGGCTGAAGAAGAACGATGTGGGGCTTGGCCTGGCGAACATCGTTCGCAGTCCAGATTTTGCGGAGTTCCTGCGCAGCGGTTCGGACGATTCACCGCTGGAATTTAGCTCCCCCTTCGATCCAGATCAGCAATTAGAAGCCCGGAGCTTCTACTCTGAAACTCAGAATAAGCTGGTCTTGGTTCGCGATATCACCTCATCGAATCGCTTGATGACCATGCGACAACAATTTGTCGCGAATGTTTCCCACGAGCTGCGCACACCGTTAACGGTGGTCAACGGCTATTTGGAAACCATCAATGAAGACAGCGTCACGGATGAAGAGCGACTGCAGGTACTAGACAAGTTCGTCGCGCCCATGAGCCGAATGCAGGCTTTGGTTGAAGACCTGCTGTTGCTGACCCAACTTGAGAGCTCAGCCCCAGCGGTGGAGCAACAAGCGGTGAGCGGTGCTCAAATCATTCAAGGGGCGCTGGAAGAAGTGCAATCCCTGCAGACCTCCCCTGATCAGGTAGCCGTTCGCATTGAATCCCAGAGAAAAATTCTCGGGAGCAAAAAAGAACTACATTCTGTGGCCGTGAACTTGCTAGGCAATGCCCTGCGCTACAGCGGGGCTGACGCCATTGAGGTGGCTTGGCGTGATCAGGGCGACAAAGTCCGCTTAGCGGTGACCGACAATGGCTGCGGCATTGCCGAACAGCATATTGATCGCTTAACCGAGCGCTTTTTTCGTATCGATGCCCCCGCGACCCACGCCCGGGGAGGAACCGGGCTGGGCCTAGCCATCGTCAAACACGTACTCAAACGACACAACTCAGCGCTGCAAATCCGCAGTCAGCTGAACGAGGGAAGTCGCTTTTATTGCGACTTCACGCCGTTATCAAACAAACCACAAACCGCCGGTGGCGATGCTACTGGCTAGATCTAATTCGTTCCTGATTGGGAACATTGAACGACAGTAAAAAGGATAATCATGTCTTTAAAAACTTGGAAAAAAACAATGACGCAAAGAGGATTCTCTTGGCTTTCAGCATTGGCAGTGGTGGCGCTGTTGAGCACAGCAGCCTGCAGTAGCGACAACACACCTAAGCAAACCAGTACCTCTCAAGCCCCAGCAGCAGTGGAGGCAATTGCCATTGCACCCGTAGCGGTGGAGGCAGATAACGCAGCCACAGCGGCCGCCGAAAGTGCCGGTGAGTTGATGGAATATCAGCCCGTGACCGGCATCTCTGGCAATCTGTCCAGTATTGGCTCAGACACCCTTGCCAACCTCATGACGCTGTGGACAGAGAGCTTCAAGCGTAACTATCCCAGCGTCAACATTCAGGTCCAAGCCGCAGGTTCCTCTACCGCGCCGCCAGCGCTGACCGAGGGCACGGCGAATTTTGGGCCCATGTCGCGTGCCATGAAGGACAAAGAAATCGAAGCTTTTGAAAGCCGCTTTGGTTACAAGCCCACCCCTATTCGAGTGGCCATTGACGCATTGGCGGTCTACGTTCACAAAGATAATCCGCTGGATGCACTGTCCATTGAACAAGTGGACGCGGCTTTTTCTCAGACCCGTCGTTGCGGTGCTGCCAACAGTGCAGAAGCTTGGGGGGATCTAGACTTGACCGGTAGCTGGCAGGATCGACCTATCCAGCTCTATGGACGTAACTCGGTCTCTGGCACCTATGGTTACTTCAAAAAAGTGGGCCTGTGCTCTGGTGACTTTAAGGGCAGCGTAAACGAACAGCCCGGATCCGCCTCGGTGGTCCAAGCGGTCGCCTCTTCATTGAACGGCGTGGGTTACTCGGGTATCGGCTACATCACCTCCGGCGTTAAAGCACTGGCGTTGAGCAAAGACGGCGGCCCCGCTATCCCTGCAACACCTGAAAACGCATTGAGCGGAGAATACCCACTGTCTCGCTACCTTTACGTTTATGTGAACAAAAAGCCTGGACAACCGCTCTCTCCCCTAGAAACCGAATTCCTAAAATTGGTTTTGTCTAAGGAGGGACAAGAAATTGTCGAGAAGGATGGGTATATTCCTGTCTCGCCAGAAGTGGCTCAGCGCGAGCTCAGCAAACTTCGGTAACTTTCTACCGCTCTAACAGGCAGATTAGATGAATGATCATGACTCTCTAGGACGCCTGTCCCGGCGCCGCTATTGGACCAACCGCATTACAGAAACCGTGGTTGGTGTTGGTGGCGGCGCTGTTATCGGTGCCATTACGCTGATATTTGCGTATTTGCTTTGGGTGGTTGCGCCCATATTTGCTGGCGCCGAAATCACCCCAGGTCAGCAATTCAACACCGTGGATCGACCAACCGTGTTGGTGGATATCAGCGAAAACGGTGAGGTCGTATCGCGCTTTGGCCAGCAGGGCATTGTCGAATTTTACGATCAAGCCAGCGGGCGTCCGACGGCGGCCTTTGACTTGGGAACACCCATTGCAGCCATGCAACGTGTTTACCCCGAAGTGGATCTCTACGCCGTTGTCAGCCAAGCAGGCCAGCTGCAGTTCGTGCGCTCCCAGCATGTGGTTAACTTTGTTGGCGATCAGCGGCAATTGGCTTCTTCCGTGGACTTTCCCCTTGGTCGAAGCGGAATCGCTATCGACGGTGCCGACGCCATCGACAGCCATTTGTTCGGCGGCGAATTGGTGGTTGCCACCGCCGCAACGAATCAAATTGTGCTGCGCAAATATCGAAGCGTGGAACTAGGCTTTGATTTACCGCGCCCCCAACAAGTTACGCTGCAAACTTCCTTTGACATCAATAGCCTCTTTCTGGGACCGCGGAATCAGTGGATTTACGCCGTCAGTGCAACGGGTGATATCGAAATTTTTGGGATCAGTTCCTTAACCCGACCAACGCGTCTGTATCGCGGTGAGCTGGCGCAACCGGGTCAGCAAGTGACTGCTGTGGCCCCACTGCTCGGCCGATACTCCCTGGTCGTGGCCACTGACGAAGGCGCGATCACCCAATACGGTATTTATACCGACGCCTCGGGCACTCGACTGGATGCGCTCCGCACCTTTACCGCACCCGCTCCGGTCCAGCGCTTTATCACCGAGCCCCGGCGCAAAGGCTTCATGGCTTTGGACGCCAATGGTGATGTGCATTTGATGTACCCCACCTCTGAACGTCAGCTTGCCAGTTTTGCGGCAGGGTTATCCGCGGATGCGCCCATGGCCATCTCCCCTCGCTCTAACGTGTTAGTCAGTGCTCCATCTAGCGCGAGCATTGCTTTACTGGATCTGCATAACGAGCACCCTGAAATTTCCTTCAGCGCCCTGTGGTCTGAGGTTTGGTATGAGGGCTACGAAGAGCCGATTTACAGCTGGCAGTCCTCGTCTGCAGACAACGACTTTGAGCCAAAGTTCTCACTAACCCCACTGGCTTTCGGTACCCTGAAAGCGGCCTTTTACGCCCTACTCTTTGCGGTGCCCATCGCCATTATGGGAGCCATCTATACCGCCTATTTCATGGCGCCGGGCATGCGAAATTGGGTTAAACCTGGCATCGAAATCATGGCGGCCCTGCCCACGGTGATTCTGGGCTTTATCGGTGGGCTGTGGCTGGCACCCATCGTGGAAGACAACTTATCCAGCGTGTTGAGTATCTTCGTGGTGTTGCCCGTAGGACTCTTTGTGCTGGCTATTTTTTGGTCCTTCTTACCAGATCAATGGACCCGCATGTTCAAAGGTTGGTACGGCATGATTGTGGTGCCGTTAATTGTGCTAACGGTTTATGTGGCCTTTGCTTCCGGTCCTTGGTTTGAAGAGGCCTTTTTTCTGGGTGATAGCCGGGCTTGGTTCCGAACCGTGCTGGGACTGGATTACGACCAACGTAACGCCTTGATTGTGGGTCTAATCATGGGCCTAGCGGTTATTCCCACGATTTTTTCTATCTCGGAAGATGCGGTTTACGCGGTACCAACGCACTTGGTTCGAGGCTCTTTGGCCTTGGGTGCGACGGAATGGCAAACCCTGGTCAAGGTTGTCCTGTTGACGGCTAGCCCGGGTATTTTCTCGGCGGTGATGATTGGTATGGGCCGCGCCGTCGGCGAAACCATGATTGTGCTCATGGCCACCGGCAACACACCGCTGATGGAGTGGAACATTTTTGAAGGCATGCGCACGTTTGCGGCCAACATTGCGGTAGAACTGCCGGAATCCGAGCTGGACAGCACCCACTACCGTATTTTGTTCTTGGCGGCACTGGTGCTGTTCGCCTTCACCTTTATCCTCAACACCGTCGCTGAAATTGTCCGTCAGCGTCTGCGCGCGCGTTACGGGAGCCTATAGTTATGTCTGATTCCGCTATCAAGACTTCCGCCAAACCCGCCTTTTTACGCCGCTGGTTCGCCTCTGGTGAACCGTGGATTTGGATGAATGCAGCCGCTGTGGGCATCAGTGTTACCGCGGTGGTGGGCATTTTGTTGCTGCTGGCGGTCAAAGGTCTCGCCCACTTTTGGCCATCGGATATCGCCTTAATCAGCTACAAAACCGAAAACGGCCAGCCCACGCAGGTGTATGGAGAGCTCATTGAGCAGGACACACTGCCCGTACAGCAGTTCCTAGAAAGCGGCGGGCCTGAGGCCTGGGTCACCACAGATGCGCAGACCATGCAGCGCTGGTTGGTCAAAACCGGTAACCGCAAGGTAGCAGCCCCGGATTTTCGTTGGATCTATCAGGCGCAAATTGAGTCCATCGACTATCCCGAGGACGTCATCGCCATCGAGCGCCTGGAATGGGGTAATGCTTACGGCGTACCCGTGAGTTTGGAGGTTCCTGATGGTGAGACAACAGGTGCGGGTTTGCGCACTGTTACTGGTCAGGACATCGGCGCTGCGCTGCAGCAACGACTGGAAGAAACCTCGGACATTCGAAGCCAGATAGACGGCCTGGAAAGCGGTGTCCTTAACCGCATCAACAACGAACTAGAGCGCCTGCGTCTAGAACGTCGCCGTATCGACCTAGCGGGCAACATCGACACCGACAGACTCAAAGAACTGGCTGAGATAGAAACTCAGCTGCGAGACGAATATAACGTCAGCAGCGCTGAGCTTCGGGCGTTGTATGCGCAGCTCAATCAGGGCTATTTGGTCATCGAGGCTGCCCCACAACTGCCTATTCGAATCAAGGTTTCCGATGTACTGCACACTTGGCAGCCCAATCCGATGAGTGGTTACGAAAAATTCGCTCAGTATCTGTCCAATCTCGGACGCTTTCTGACCGAAAATCCTCGGGAAGCGAATACCGAAGGCGGCGTATTCCCAGCGATCTTTGGCACCGTACTGATGGTCCTATTAATGTCGGTCATCGTCACGCCCTTCGGCGTCATCGCAGCGGTTTATCTGCGCGAGTACGCCAAACAAGGCCCCTTGGTACGAATTATTCGCGTCGCGGTGAACAACTTGGCCGGGGTTCCGTCCATCGTCTACGGCGTCTTTGGCTTGGGTTTCTTTGTGTATTTTCTGGGCGGAAACATTGACCAGTTATTCTACCCAGAGGCTCTGCCCGCCCCCACATTCGGCACACCTGGGCTCATGTGGGCGTCGTTAACGTTGGCATTGTTAACGGTACCGGTGGTCATTGTGTCTACCGAAGAAGGCCTGACACGCATCCCGCGCTCCCTGCGCGAGGGCAGTATGGCCCTAGGCGCTACTCAGGCTGAAACGTTGTTTAAAGTCATTCTGCCCATGGCCAGCCCAGCGATTTTGACTGGGGTCATCCTGGCGGTGGCTCGAGCTGCGGGGGAAGTCGCGCCTTTGATGTTGGTGGGTGTGGTCAAACTGGCACCCACACTACCCTTGGACGCCAATTTTCCGTATTTGCATCTGGATCGAAAATTCATGCACCTGGGCTTTCACATTTACGACGTGGGCTTTCAAAGCCCCAACGTTGAGGCTGCCAGACCCTTGGTGTACGCAACGGCATTGCTGTTGGTTACCTTAATTGTGGCGCTGAACCTCACCGCCATCACGCTGCGCAGCCGCCTAGAGCGCCTGTATCGAGGAGTAGAGAGTTAATGTCCGTGACAACTTCAACAATGGAAGCCCAAGCGCCAGCAGAGGCAACGCCATCCAGCACCAGCCTGCAGGTCAATGACCTGTCGCTGTACTACGGCGACAAGCAGGCGCTATCGCAAATCAATATGGAAATCGCTACTCGCAAGGTAACCGCCTTTATCGGCCCTTCAGGCTGCGGCAAATCCACCCTGTTGCGCTGCTTTAACCGCATGAATGACTTGATCGACGACGTGCGAATTACCGGCGATATTGAATTCGAGCAACGCAGCATCTATGACGAGCGCGTGGATGTGGCTAACCTGCGCCGCAAAATTGGCATGGTATTCCAGCGTCCGAATCCATTTCCAAAAAGCATCTACGAAAACGTGGCCTATGGCCTGCGCATTCAAGGCGAAACCTCAAAAATCGTCATTGACGAGCGGGTTGAGTGGGCGCTAAAAAGCGCTGCGTTGTGGGACGAGGTGAAAGATCGATTGAAGGATTCGGCTCTGGGCCTATCCGGCGGTCAGCAGCAGCGTTTGGTCATTGCGCGGGCCATCGCGATTCGCCCGTCGGTGCTGCTGCTGGATGAACCCGCTTCCGCTCTGGACCCTATTTCCACCCTGAAAATCGAAGAGTTAATTCATCAGCTCAAAGACGATTACACCATTGCGATTGTTACCCACAACATGCAGCAAGCCGCTCGCGTGTCCGACTACACCGCTTTTTTATATCTGGGCGAGCTGATTGAGTTTGGGACCACGGACAAAATTTTCCGTAACCCCACTGAAAAACAAACCGAAGACTACATAACCGGCCGCTACGGCTAGGGGCAGATCATGCAAAAACACATATCCGAGCAGTACGATCTAGAGCTATCACAGATTCGAGACACCCTGATGGAAATGGGCGGTCTGGTGGAAGCCCAGGTAAACAACGCCTGTAACGCTCTGGTCAACCACGACCGAGAGCTGGCCGAGGACGTGCGGGATGTTGAAACTAGGCTAAATCAATTTGAAGTGGAGCTTGACGACCGATGCGTTTCGATTATCGCCAAGCGCCAACCAACCGCCAGCGACCTTCGGGCCGTGGTCAGTGTCATGAAGGTGATTACTGACCTAGAGCGGATTGGCGATGAAGCCGATCGTATTGCCAAGATGGCCATGGAGCTGGCGGATTCGGTACCGCCAGCGCATCAGTACGCCGAGTTTCGAGGCATTCATGCCAACGTGGTGAAGATGCTCAAGCGAACTCTGGATGCCTTTGCGCGCTTGGATGTGGAAAGCGCTTTGCGTGTATTTGAGGAAGACCAAAATATCGATCAGGCCTACAACATGATCGTACGACACGCCATTGAAACCATGCAGGCCAACCCAGAAGAAGTGGAACGCTCGGTTAGCCTAATGTGGGCGGCCCGAGCCTTGGAGCGCATTGGTGATCACGCGAAAAACATCAGCGAATACGTAATTTATCAGGTGAAAGGACGGGATGTGCGTCACTCAACCGTCAGCGATGAGTTGCTGAATTAGCCGGGATCCTAGGGATCACACTCGCATAGTGCTTGTCTTGCCCTCGGGGTAAACGTACTATGCGCCGCCTGCCCAGGTGATGGAATTGGTAGACATGCTAGATTTAGGTTCTAGTGCCTTCGCGGCGTGAGAGTTCGAGTCTCTCTCTGGGCACCACTTCTCTTAAGAATATCTCTTAACCTTCTGAAAATATTGATTTTCTTAACGCCTTTCGAGTCCTGATCTCAAATCAAAAGGACCGTCCGCCCCAGCTGATTTGCCTCGTCCCGACAGCATTTTTGTGGCCCGCGATGGTTCCCAGATTCAGTTTTCGCCGAAAATATCTCGGGTAAAGACTTTGCTGGCCACATCGGCCAGTTGGGCAGAATTCCGGTTCGCCACAATAATGTCTGCGCGATCTTTGAACTGGGCCAAATCCGTCAAAACCTCGGATCCAAAGAACTCGGATTGTTGCAGGGCGGGCTCGTAAACAATGACCGGAATCCCTTTCGCTTTGATGCGCTTCATGATCCCTTGGATGGCAGAGAAGCGAAAATTATCGCTCCCCTCTTTCATCGCGAGCCCATAGAAACCAACAACACTCGGCTGCTGCTGCAGGATCTGGGTCGCTACAAAATCCTTTCGAGTGGTGTTTGACGAAACGATGGCTTCGATGAGGGTTTGCGGTACCTGTTCGTAGTTCGCCAACAGCTGTTTCGTGTCCTTAGGCAAACAGTAGCCACCATAGCCAAATGAAGGGTTGTTGTAGCCGGCACCAATTCGATGGTCCAGACACACCCCGTCGATGATGCTCTGGGTATCCAGTCCGTGAGTCAGCGCATAGGAATCCAGTTCGTTGAAAAAAGAAACCCGCATGGCCAGAAAGGTATTGGCAAATAACTTGACCGCTTCCGCCTCGGTAGAGGGCATCAGCAGAATGTCGATGTCTTGTTTGATTGCGCCCTGCCGCAGCAATTTGCTGACGTCTGGGCTTCGGGCCGCTTCATCACCAACAATGATTCGGGTGGGATAAAGGTTGTCATGAAGTGCCATGCCTTCGCGTAAAAATTCCGGCGAAAACACAATGTTATTGGTCTGATGCTGTTGCTGTAACTCCCGGGTATGGCCAACTGGCACTGTGGACTTAATAACGATTAGGGCGTTGGGATTCGCGCGCAAAGCATCCGCCACCACAGCATCGACGCTGCTGGTGTCGAAGCGATTGGTGTCGGAATCGTAATTCGTGGGAGTGGCAACAATCACCAAGTCTGCTGAGCCATAGGCTGCAGCCGGATCAGTGGTTGCCTGAAGGTGCAGGGGCTTATTCGCGAGATAGTCCTCAATGCCCGAGTCTGCGACAGTGGACTGACCAGCATTCACTTGATCCACTCGCGAGGGGTCTGTGTCCAGTACGGTAACCTGATGGTGCTGGGCCAGCAGTACTGACAACGACATGCCAACGTAGCCGCAGCCGACGACGGTGATGTTTACTTGATCCATGGCATTTTCTCTATCGTTGACAGTAACCCAGCCCCGCGAACTGAGGTCTAGCCCAGATCACTTAGTGATCCAAACCGCTGCTGGATGTAGGCTTTCGTGTCCTGATCCCGCATGCCTACGGCCATGTTCGCGGCTAAAAACCCGCTTTTGTTACCACAGTCGAAGGTGTCAGCGTCGGTTTTGAACGCCTCTAACCCCCCTTCTTTGGCCAGCACATTGAGAGCGTCGGTAAGCTGAATTTCGCCATCTGCGCCAGGAACCGTTTGCTCCAGCAAATCCATCACTTTATTGGGTAATACGTAACGCCCTATCACCGCCAGATTCGACGGGGCTGCCTGAACAGACGGTTTTTCTACAACGCCGTCAGCGGCAAAGGACTGAAAAAACGTTTGCTCATCCGTTGCGGGATCAATGATTCCATAGCTTTCTACTGCCTCGACGGCCACAGGCTCCACCATGATCTGGGCCAAACCGTTTTGGTTCCAGGCATCCGCCAAACACTTAAAGCTGTGGCCATTGGCGCGTCCCACCTGATCCAGCACCAAAACATCGGGTAGCAACACCGCGAAGGGCTCGCTTCCTACCAGATGAGATGCGCACAGCACCGCGTGACCCAGACCTAGGGCATCGTGCTGTCGAATAGAAGACACGCGAATGGACTGGGGCAAAATATCCTTAATGCTGCCCAGCTCCGCTTCCTTACCCTTTTTATCGAGGCGATGCTCGAGTTCAAAATGGGCATCAAAATGATTTTCGATGGCTTCTTTGCCGCTGCGGGTGACCAAAATAATTTCGGTTATGCCAGCGCTTACCGCCTCTCTCACTACGTGCTCAATGATGGGGCGGTCGTAGACAGGGAGTAACTCTTTTGGAATGGCCTTGGTGGCCGGGAGCATTCGGGTACCCAAACCTGCCACGGGAATGACTGCTTTAGAGACCTTTTCTACCATTGTCCTACCTCTGTAAAAGGACCTGCCGTTAGCCTTAACGCCACGTCAGTTCTATGATGCTGGATCCGTCTACCCAACCGGCGCGAAGCATACAGGCCGCGGTGGATGTCAGCAAAAACCTTCGAACACCTGTAGCGGCTTAGTGCTACCTCAATCACCACTGGAGCATCGCTGTGAAAAATTGTTGCCTCGTCCGCTTGGCCGCCCTGCTACTGCTGTGCATGGGACCATTGTCCTACGCCGGGACAGCAACCGACACCGAGGCCAGACCCGGAACCCAAGAAACCTCAGTACCAACGGTTCCAGACAATCGGCACTTGGTGGTGCACAAATCTCCCTCCTGCGGATGTTGCCTAAGCTGGATGGAGCATATGCACACCAATGGCTTCACGACTGCGGCCAGCCATCCCGCGCAATTCGGGACCTTTAAATTAGCTAAGGGGATCGAGCCCCGTTATCAATGGTGTCATACCGCTGTGTCGCACCGAGGCTATGTATTTGAAGGCCACGTGCCCGCGAAATTTGTGCGGCAATTCTTGGCAAATCCACCCACCGGCGCCATTGGTTTGAGTGTGCCAGGCATGCCCCTGGGTAGCCCCGGTATGGAGGTTGAGGATCGGTTCATGCCCTATCAGGTGCTGTTACTCACAACAGACGGCAAGCATCAGATCTATGCCCAAGTTACCCGTGCATCAGAGCAGTTTTAATGGGGCCTAGGATCTTCGCTAGCGCCCAGATTCAACGACCAAATAAAAGCTTCGATCATCTTCAACAACCCTTTATCCAAGAGCTTGATCTAGGCTCTGCTGCGCAACTCAGGAGTTTGCTGTGTATCACCTGACTGAGGCCTATTTAATGGCCACCTACATTTGTTTTTTGGCCATGTACCTTGGCGCGCTGATCTTTGGCACCGCCGTCGTTGCACCCATTGCCGTAACGACCCTAGATGAGCCCAGCGCAGGCACCTTTTTACGTCGCTATTGGGTGGCCTACCATCGCTTTGCTGTCATCGGCGGACTCGTCTTTGCCGTCATAGCGGCAGTGGCCTCCACGGTGTCTGCCATTCCGGTGCGTTATTCCTGGTTATTGGTGAGTTTAGCGTCGCTGATGACGCTGAGTTTTTACCTCGCAATGACATTAATCCCGAGGATTAATCAGGCCAAAGATGCTGCAGACGAGGCAAGGTTCAGCGTTTTGCATCGGCGGAACGTCACCCTAGTGAGCCTAGGCATGATCGTTGCAATCCTATTCATTGCGGCCTTGGTCTACGTTTTGCCGGGACAATTTACCTTCTGGCCCACGGCTGGCTAGCACCGCCACAACGCAAGATTATTGCTAACAACTGACCACAGACGTGGTCACGGGCAAGAAGAAAGGTATACTGCGGCCTCGCCAGCTGACCAGCGGCGCATTAGGTCTGAAATCACTCTTTGGAGATAGGACCCAGAGCCAAGCGTCATGCTCAGCCCCTATGACTCAGCTCAGCCCGGGTGGTGAAATTGGTAGACACAAGGGACTTAAAATCCCTCGGCAGTAATGCCGTGCCGGTTCGAGTCCGGCTCCGGGCACCATTCCTAATATCAAAACGCTGCCCTGCTCCCTCCGGGCATAGTATCCTGCTCAACAGTTATTCCAGCTTCCGCTCTAAAACCGACAATAAGAATACCCTTCCATGGACCAACACAACCCCTACGCCTCCAACAGCGCTCGCTACTATGCTCTCGGGTTGTTGACCGTGGTGTACACGTTTAATTTCATCGATCGCCAGTTGCTGGCGATTTTGCAAGAAGCGATCAAAGCCGACCTTTCCTTAAGCGACGCTCAGTTGGGTTTATTGACCGGATTTGCCTTTGCGGTGTTCTACGTCACCGCGGGTATACCCATTGCGCGCTGGGCCGATAAAAGCAATCGCCGCAACATCATCGCAATGTCTATTGGCTTATGGAGCTTTATGACCGCTATCAGTGGCGCCGTTGCGAACTACATGCAACTGCTTTTGGCGCGCATTGGTGTGGGTGTGGGCGAAGCTGGCGGCAGCCCTCCGGCCCACTCCATCATTTCCGATATCTTCCCGCCGGAACGTCGTGCTGGGGCCCTCTCGTTTTATTCCATGGGCGTTAATTTTGGCGTCTTGTTCGGCTTTTTGGCCGGCGGATGGCTGAACGAAATTCTGGGCTGGCGGCTGGCGTTCGTTGTGGTTGGCGTCCCTGGCATACTCATCGCCCTAGTCCTGTGGCTGACGCTGAAGGAACCCATTCGCGGTTTGGCAGATAACCGCGAAGCCAAGGGCGAGGCAGAACCCTTAGGCGCGGTGGTTTCTTTACTTTGGTCCCGGGTGTCTTTTCGACACATGGCTATGGGGGCTGCGATGAATGCGTTTGCGGTCTACAGCCTGAACAGCTGGGCTGCCTCTTTCTTCATTCGTAGTTACGGCATGGGTACTGGCGAAGTCGGTACTTGGATGGCGGCCATCATTGGACTGGGCGGCGCCATCGGGCTTCTGTTAGGTGGTCTGTTGGCTGAGCGATTAGCCATTAACGACGTGCGTTGGTACAACTGGGTGCCCGCTTGGGCCGGCGTGATTACCGTGCCCTTGATCGCCGCGACTTTTGTCGTTGAAAGCCAAGCAATGTCCTTGCTGCTATTCGTCGTTCCCGGCTTCTTGATGACCGTTTATTTAGGCAACACGCTGGCCATGGTGCACGGCTTGGTGGGCCTGCGCATGCGCGCGCTGGCATCGGCTATTTTGCTGTTCGTGCTGAACATCATTGGGCTGGGTCTGGGCCCGTTCTTAGTGGGTGTTCTCAGCGACATATTGCAGCCAACCATGGGTGCAGAGTCACTGCGTTACGCAATGCTGGCCCTAGTCCCCGTTGCCTTCGCCTGGTCAGCGGTACACTTCTTCGTCTCTGCTCGGCACCTGAAAGAGGATCTTGCCCAAGCACCTGAGCATTGATGGTCGATCCCAACATCAGATTTCGACAGGATGATGTTGGGTGCAATCAATCAGCGGCATTAAAAGCGCGGCGGCCTCAGGATTTGCAAGCCCCAAGCATTCAAGCCATTCAAACCACAGACAAACCACCATCGACGGGCAAAACCGCCCCCGTAATGTACTGGGCAAGATCAGAAGCCAAAAACAGCGCGGCATTGGCCACATCCCAAGCAGAACCCATTTTTCTTCCCAGCGGCACTTGTGCATCGCGCTCAGCAACAATCTCTGCCCGGGATTTTTTACCCGTCTGCCCTTCCACGGCCATAGGCGTTTCCATTAACCCCGGCAAGATAACGTTTGCTCGAATCCCATAGCGGGCATAATTCGCGGCAATCTGTTCTGTGAAGGCGATAACCCCCGCCTTGGTCGTTTTGTAGCCCACTAGGGGATATGGCTTGATGGCTGCCAGGCTGGATATGTTAATGACAACTCCTCGGCCCGCAGCGCGCATCACCGGCAGTGCGTGCTTACAGGTCAGCACCATGCCGCGTAAATTAACGTCCACCAAAAACGAAAAATCCGCCGCTTCAATTTGCTCGATTCTGGCATCCCGATGCCCAGCTCCAGCGGCGACACCGACGTTGTTGTGCAAAATATCAAGGCTGCCAAAGGCCGAACAGGTGGTGCTAACGGCCTTTTGGATGCTTTCTTCATCCCGCACGTCCAATGCCAGGGCAATGGCTTCGCCACCCGCATCGGTAATTTGCTGGGCGGTCTCTTCAGCGGATTCCAGTTTGCGGTCAGCGACGGCTATTTTTGCTCCAGCTTTAGCAAAGGCTAGAGCGGTGGCGCGACCATTACCGATGGTGGCGCCAGGGGTTTGGCCGCCGCCGACAATCAGTGCTGTGCGTTGATCGAGTCTCATGTGTGATTCCGAAGTCCTTAAAGTCGAGGCGGTATTTTGCTGCTACCTGTCGTGCTCAACCAGTGTAGATCTAGGCTGTGCTTTCGCAAAGACGGTGACCGGATTAACGGGCGATAGCGACTAAGGCGGTCTACTGGAACCCGGATCTGAGTTGGACTACCCCACCCTTGCTAACCTGCTTGCCTAGGTACCGACACAGGAGTTTTGTGACGCTATTTTCTGTAGACGCAGCTGAGAGAAGCCGAGGTATACTTCGCCGCCTACACGTGCCTCATATCGATAGTGTTTGAGGCGATTTGGAATACGAACTTGAACTCTGAATCCACATTCCTGAGCAACACCCTCTTTGTCATCGCAGAACAATCGGTGACCGCACAACAGTTGCTGATCGCGCTGGCAGTACTACTCATTGGTTACCTGCTTATTCGCTGGGGTGGAAAGACCATTCTAAAGCGCATGACGGCGAAGGCCGTTAATCCGGACCTCATTCAACTGATTTCGCGCATGTTCCACATCCTTGGCTTTGTGGTCCTAGGCATCACTATCCTTGAGCTACTGCATGTACCGCTAACCGCCTTCGCCTTTATCTCAGGTGCCGTTGCCATCGGCCTGGGCTTTGGGGCGCAAAACATCATCAGCAATTTCATCAGTGGGTGGATATTGATGTGGGAACGCCCAATTCGCATTGGCGACTTTCTTGAAATTCAGGACACCCGGGGTACGGTGGAGTCCATCAATACCCGTTCCACTCGCATCCGACGTATCGATGGGGTGCACCTATTGGTCCCCAACAGCTATCTGCTGGATAACATTGTCGTTAACTGGACGCTGGTGGATCGACTGATACGCAGCGTCATTCGAATTGGTGTGGCTTACGGCTCACCGGTGGAACGAGTCTCCCAGCTGATCCTGGAGGCCGTCACGGAACACAAGGACATTCTCGGTGATCCCAAGCCCGTGGTGATCTTTGAGGATTTTGGCGATAACGCCCTGCTTTTTGACGTTTACTTTTGGGTGGACGCCACCGCCGAACGAGATCAGCGGGTTATCCGTAGTGATGTGCGCTTTCGCATCAGCGCACTTTTTGCAGAAGCCGATATCGTTATTGCGTATCCCCAAAGGGATGTGCACTTGGACGGCGAACTGCGCTTGTTGAACGCTTCAGAACCAACGCTTAAAGCGAAATAAGGCTAAAAACCCCAGGCCGAAAATCAACATAACCGCGCAGACCCACCAGAACGCGTTGTCCTGACTGGTGCCTGGCAGCCCTGCCACGTTCATACCGAACAAACCGGTGATGAACGTGATTGGCAAAAATACCGCTGCGACCAGAGACAACATGTACATTCGCGAGTTTTGCTCTTGGGCGGTTTTATTCAGCAGCTCTTGCTGCATCACTAAGATCCGTTCACGAATCAGATCCAGGTCTTCGACGTATCGAATAATGCGGTCCCCCTGCTCGCGAATCGCGAAAACCTCTTCATCGTTGAGTAAATCTGCACACTGCCGATGAAACTGATCTAAGGCTTCTCGCTGGGGCGCTAGGAATCGCCGAACCATGGCGGTTTGCCTTCTAAGCTCAGTTACCTGCCGGGGTGTTTCAAGAAGCCGCTCGTTCTCAATCGCTTCTTCGAAACTCGACGCGCGCTCTTCAAGCTGGGTCACCCAATCGGCGATGCGATTCGCCAAGCGATCAATGATCGCCGTCACCAGTCCTGGAATGGCTATGGGGCCGTCGCCATCAAGCAGTTGCGTTCTGATGTCTTGGACCGACTGTAGGCGCCTTTGCCGAACGGTAATCAGGCGGTTGGATTCGATCCACATTCGCAACGACACCATGTCCTCGGGCTCCGCCCCTGCATTCATATTGATACCCCGCAGCACAACCAAGGCGCCGTTATCCGTCACCACGGTTCTGGGGCGTGTATCCGGCCTGACCAAGCTGTCTACTACGTTTGCAGCAAGACCCAGGCTAACCAGGTGCTCCTCGGCCCCAGGGCGGGAATAATCAAAATGCAGCCACAGCGGTGTATCCGCGGCATCAGCAGCGCAGTCCTTGCCGCCTCCTTGGCCATCTAGCGCCAGGCCAAATATGAAGCTCGATTCGTCCAATCTCATTCCCCAAAAACTCCGAAAGATCATTCGCAGCGGCGCATTCTCTGCAAAATCCGGACATTGTCTAGCTATTAGCGACTAGGGAGAGGCGCTGGATCTGATGCTATGGGCACAGGCAGTGCTAGGTAATAAAACCATCAGGAGCGGTGATAGCGACGAGCTAGGGATAAAACAGTAACAGCGGATCACCCGAGGTATAAGCCTCGGGGATCCACCGCAGGTTCGCTTTCTAGGATTAAAAAGCTGGCAACTAAGAAGCGTTGGCTTGACGAATAACGTAACCATCCCAAGGCTGCGGATCTTGGCAGGTGGCAACAGCCTCCATCGCCGCCATGGTGGCGCTGCCTCGTTCAGACTGAGCAAAGGCTTCGGCTGCGGCCTGCCCCTCTGCTGCGGTCTGCCAATAGTTGACCCAGTTGAAGTCGAACGGATTGTCCGCATTCACCTCGAAGTCCGGAGCTCCTACCAGGAACCAATAGCTGCTGTCTGCATTGCCTGCGCTAGCGGCATCCACCGCAGGTATGTAGGTATTGCGCACAACTTCGCGCAGATCAGCCCCGGTCTTGCCTTCGTTGAAGGAGCAGAACATGTTGGTCAAAAAGTAGGGACTTGGCTCACCGGTAAATGTTGCGGGTATGTCTCTTGGCACATAACCATCAAAACCGAATCGATCAACACCGGCTTGATCGCCACAGGTGAGCACCGAATTGTACTTAGCGTCAAACGCCTCGGCATTGCCGCTGGCAACGTAAGAAGCCCAGCCAGCTTCCATGTCGGCTTTGTTGTTCCAGCGCATAACCCATAGGCCATCAAAATCCTCGCTTTCCCAGCCCTTGGGTCGGTATCCAGCCACCGCCGCCACAGTGCTATCGGAGCTGTCCATGATGGCGTTCCAGTCTGCGACCAGATTCGCCAGTGCTTCTTGAGAATAGTCAGGACCTTCTTTACACCACAGATACTCGTAATAAGCATCTGGAGCGTTTGCGTCGGCAGCCTCTTGAGCTGCTGCTGGCGCTGCCGGGGCAGCACTTTGTTGTTCAGCACAGCCCACGGCCATAAGAACAAGTGCGCTTAACCAAAATAACTTCTTCATAAAAATTCTCCGTTCTTTTTATTGTTAGGAACAAAAAGGCCAATAGCCTGACTTGATCGTAAACTCAAAGTTGAAGATGTCACGCAAAAATTGACGAAAATTTCACATGCAGCCATGGGCGTAAAACCCCTGTGGATGGCCGCAATCTGGCGTTTTAAACGTTGAAAAAACGGCCAAAGCCGCAGCTTGATCCACTTTTCGGCTGCATCTGTCAGGTGCTTTTGGATGGAACGATGTTGGGGGTGAATGAGTTGCGGCCCGACTGTACTGAGACGCATGGTTTTCGTGTCGGTGGGATGGTGGAGCCCCATTTGGCGGGCTGATGGGAATCGGTGTTAGCTACGCCGTAACCAACGTCACAGCAAACCCGGCGCGCCTTAAACAGCCGCCGAGTTACTGTGCAATATCTGCGTTAGTAGGGCTAGCGGTGCTAGCTGGTTAGCATCGCTAACTGGTTAGCAGGGCTAACCAGTTTACTCACCAAATCGCAGTAGCGAATCGGGCTCGCCCCCTGCGGCACCCAATAAGTGCTGCAAGTACGACTCATAGGTGTCCATCCACATACCTTGAGATCGCTCACGACCCGCTGCCACATCACTTTTGGTGGACTTCATGTACCAGTTGTTGCAGCGCAGCCAGACTTTACCGTCGGCAGTGGCGTTACAGCGCTCGGTCCATCCCTGCACCGCTTCCGGTGTAGGCTCCACGGTGTTTTTGCCCTCACGAGCCATGCGCGAGACCAGATTGGCGATGTACTTACCCTGCTCTTCGCAAAGCAAGGTCACATTGGTCACAGGATTCAAACTCTGGGGTCCGATCATCAAATAGAAATTCGGTAAATCGGCGACATGAATACCCCACAAAGATTGGGGGCGAGTCATTTGCCAGTTGTTGTCGGCATCGGCGCCATAGCGATCCGCTAGGGTAACGCCATTACGGCCGGTGACCGGGAACGGAATGTGGTTGCTGTCAAAGCCGGTGGCGTAGATCAGTACATCAACATCGTGTTCATCGCCGCTGGCCATTTTCACCCCAGTGGCGGTCACAGACACGACACCCTCAGGGTCATTCACTAGAGTGACATTGGGCTTGTTAAAGGTCGTGTAGTAGTCGTCGATAAACAGCACCCGTTTGCAAAAGAACGGATAGTTCGGCGTTAACAGCTCCGCCAGCTGCGGATCTTCCACGTCCCGGGCAATGCGGCTGGCAATCACTGAGCACAGCTTGGCGTTGGCTTCGTGATCGTGCAGTGAGTCAAAGTCGAATGGCAGTTCGCTGTCTCGGCGAGTGCCGTTTTGCCAGTCCACGAAACGCAGACTTTCGCTGTAGCCGCCCTTCTTGAAGGCCTCAATAATTTCTGGCGGTGTGGGCTCGTCATCCCGAGGTAATGCCCAGGTAGCAGAACGCTGGAATACCGTCAGTGACTCCACATCATCAGCAATGCTGGTGATCACTTGGGCTGCCGAGGCTCCGGTGCCGATAATTCCCACTCGTTGCCCTTTCAGATCAACGCTGTAGTCCCATTGGGCGGTATGAAAGCTGGGGCCCTGAAACTGGGCCATACCCGCAACTTCCGGCATGCGCGGCGTGGATAAGGGGCCGTTCGCGCTGACCACATGCTTGGCAACATAGCTCTCGCCAGCGCCACCTGAGCTCATATCTTGAGTCTGGATTTGCCACTGACCGTCGTCACCGTATTGGACATCGAGCACCTTAGTGGAAAAGCGAATATGCGGTGCCAGACCGCAGTACTCCACCAGACGATCGGTGTACTCCGCGATTTCTTGTTGGCTAACGTACTTCTTGGACGGGATAAACCCAATACGATCAAGAAACGGCAAGTAGGCGTATGAAGGAACGTCGCATGCGGCACCGGGATAACCACCGACGCCACCGTTTTGCCACACCCCGCCTAGGGACGCGCCCATTTCTAGAATACAAAAATCCTCAATACCCGCTTCTTTGAGGAAGTAACCGCACAGCAGCCCTGAAAATCCCCCACCAACGATGACCACTTCATGCTTGTTCGTCATTTTTTACGCCATACCCTTTTGCTAAAAACACTCCGGAGGCTGGCCTCCGAAAAACGCTGGGCAGAGTACTAAAGACGCCCTCTCTGCGCTACACAAGCCTCACCAGGCTCAGAATATGCTCGCTCTGGCGACAAATCACTTTGGCTATGAATCGCTCTGCCGCTATAAAAAAGACTCGGGTTGTTCCGCCTTTTCACCAAAGAGCATGGTTGCGAATGGCGAAACATCTGGTCCCTGGCGCAGGTGATGGCCACCATCTACCGGCAGGCTAACACCGGTGATCCAGCTGGCGGCATCACTGCACAAAAACGCCACCGCTTCAGCAATGTCTGCAACTATTCCGTGCCGGGATACCGGCATCTTCTTGAGGTAATCCTGATAGACCTGGTCGGTGCCGAGCAAACCGCTGGCAATCTCAGTTTCTACCAGCCCCGGACAAACGCTGTTCACACGGATCCCGCTGGCCCCCAGCTCATCAGCGCAATTTCTAACCAACATATCAATGGCCGCCTTGCTCATGCAGTACGCCGCCATGTGGGGATGGGTACGTAAGCCCGCGATACTGGAAATGGCGCACATAGCACCGCCTTGATTGGCGGCTAAGTGTCGGGCAGCGTGTTTGAACACCAGCATGGTGCCCTTGGCATTAATACGCATGACCTCGTCGTATTGATCCGCATCTTGGGCAGCAATCGGTGCAAGACCGCCAATGCCGGCATTGGCCAGTACTTTTTTCAGCGGCGCTAAACCGTTCATCTGCGCTAATGCGCCTGCAACCACGGCTTCATCGGCGGTATCACCGACAAAGATTTCGATCTGCGCGTCGGCTTGCTGCTGCAATATTTCGTCGCGACCCTGCTGAAGTTTTGCTTCGGTTCGCCCCAGCAGCCCTACCACTGCACCCTGCTGGGCAAATTTTGCCGCGCAGGCCAGACCGATGCCGGAACCACCGCCCGTGACTAAGGCGGAATGTGTTTTCTTATTCATGCTCTGCTCCACTGTTGCCAGCGCAGACTAGAGGCTGGATATCTCGGCTGCAATCCAAGATTGACCATGGTTTGTCAGCAGTCTGTAAAGTTTTGATCCATACAGGTTTGAGCCCGCTGCTGGGCTCGGGTGATTTCGGCTTGGGCCATCACTGTGGCCAACTGATCCCGGCTTTGCGAGGCTTTGGCATAGCCACTGGCTGCGGCAATGTTGAACCACATATGTGCCCGTACGGGATCCCGGAAGGTACCCACGCCATTGGCGTAGGCAACCCCAAGATTGTATTGGGCCGGGGCATATCCCGCTTCAGCAGCTTGGGTATTCAAGCGCACAGACTCTTTGAAATTCTGAATGACGCCGCGTCCCTGAAGATGCAGATCCGCTAGTGCGCCTAGGGCTTCTGGGGACTGCTGTTGCTGGGCCTGTTGGTACCAGTTGGCTGCTGCAGTTGCGTCAACGCCGGTGCCCAATCCTTGTTCGTACATTAAGCCGAGTTTGTACATGGCTTGGGATTCGCCGCCTTCGGCCAAGGACTGATAAAGCTCGAGTGCAGTAACAAACTCGCCACGATCGAACGCGGCATTGGCTGCGGCTAAGTCTTCGGCGTGAACCGGGGACAGGGTTAACAGCAGGCATACCAAGCATAGGAGTTGAATCCCGAGTCGGCGCTTAAGCCGCTGTTTGATATCCCAGGCGGTGTTAACTGAGGTGCCTCCACCGCAAATTTCCGCCAGAACCATAGGCTTCATAACCGCTCCACCTTACCAACACCGCTTACCGTCTATGAAAATATCGGCTCGCCTGAGGGGTTTCTTTAGCCCTACTGGGCTGGCTTACCTCTCCTTCCTCACCTGCCCTTGTCCGCTAAAAAGCGCGGGTTTCACCGATGTTCATGATCCACAGTCGTTTGGCGCTAATACCCAGCTCAGCAGCGGCGTGGCGAAATCGAGCCGGTGGTTCGTCCAAGGGTTCGTCCGACAGGTCAAACGTACCAAAGTGCATGCCAACAACGGCGTTTGCATTGAGGTCGCGGGCCGCTTGGGCAGCCTCTTCGGGGTTCATGTGGAAGGATTTCATCATTTGGCGCGGCGCGTAAGCACCAATGGGTAGCGCCGCCAAATCAAAGGGGCCTAGGGCTTTACCAATGCTGGCAAAACCGGGGAAATACCCGGTATCCCCTGCATGATAAAAACGCTTGGACTCACTCAAGACTGCCCAGGAGGACCAAAGGGCTTTATTGGTATCCGTCAGACTGCGCTTACTCCAATGTTGACTGGGTAAGCAGTACACCGTTAGGGCACCCAACCGCAGCTGCTCCCCCCAATTCGCTTCGCGCACATTGTTGATCCCGGCGCGATGCAAGATCGCTTTGTTGCCCTCAGGCACGACAAAGACGGTTGCAGCATTGCGATCACTCAACCTGCGCAACGTGGGGATATCCAAATGATCGTAATGATTGTGGGATATCAGCACAAAATCGATGTCCGGCAGGTCGTCAATTTCCACCCCTGGCGCGACAAAACGCCTGGGCCCAAGCGGCGGTACAGGACTGGCCACATCAGACCAAATCGGGTCCGTTAAAAACGTCATGCCGCCCATTTGCACTAGGAACGTAGCGTGCCCGATCCAGGTAGCCCGGGCCTGTGTTCCAGGCTGACGTAAGTCATCGCCGTCATTGGGCTGCAACTCCGGGGCTCCCTGCCCATCCCGAAAATAGGTGCCAAGACGCCGTAGGAAAAACGGCAGACGCACCCCAAGACTGCCGTGATCCAAAGTCTCTTCGGTGTTGAGGTACTCGCCCTGGTCGTTGATCTGTGCGGCATGAATCCCGGGCAAGGATTCTGCTGCTACCGCTAAGGCGCTGCTGGCGCCGATTAATCCAACGAAGCAGAGCCGGCCTATATTACCCATGAGTGTTTTTCTTATTGTTGTTTGAACGGTTGTTGTTGTTTGAACGGTTGTTTCAATTATTGCTTGAACGGACATGGGCAAGCTTATCAGGGATCAGGCGCTTGGATAGCTGCTTCCGGTTATCAGGTTTTGACCGATATTGGAGCCGACTGTTGTAGATGACGGTAGTGGACTTTTTCGACGTTGCGATAGCGAGCAACAAAACTAGAAATCCGCTCGCAAATAAGACATGTTTGGCCCAGGGGGAAATGACTATGGATCTATATGAGGCGATGAGCACCTTGCGTGCTGTACGACGATTGCGGCCAGACCCAATCGACGATGCCGTTATTGAGCGCGTACTGACTGCGGCTACTTGGGCGCCCACCGGCGGCAACACCCAGCCTTGGCGTATTTTGGCGGTAACCGACCCAGCGAAAAAACAGGCTTTACAGGACTTATACAAGCCCCATTGGGACGCCTACATTCCGGGTTACGAAGCGCGTCTGGAGCATATGCCCGAAGATTCTCGAGCCTCCAGCATCAAAGCCATGGACGCTGGCAACTATTTGGCTGCCCATATGCACGAGGCGCCGCTGATCGCGATTTTTTGCTTCAACCCCAAGCTCATGACCATCACCGATAGCGCTCTAGATCGACCCAGCGTGGTCGGCGGTGGCTCGGTCTATCCAGCGGTGCAGAACTTTTTGTTGGCTTGTCGCAATGAGGGCCTGGGCTGCGTTTTGACCACCCTACTGTGCTACGAAGAAGAAGCGGTGAAAAACCTGTTTGATATTCCCCAAGACTGGTACCCCTGCGCACATATTCCCGTGGGCTACCCGGTGCTGGGCGGACACGGCAGTATTCGACGGCGTTCTTTAGACCAGATGGTGCGTTATAACCAGTGGTAGCAGATTTGGTGATAAGGAGTTATCCATGAGAGAAGGCCAAAGCGGCTATCAATCACCGGAACCCCTCAGCGGGCCAGAGTTGCTGGCAATGCCCCAGGGCACCAATGACCTGGATCAGGCTCGTGACGATTTGCGTCAGCTTGGCTGCTGTATTTTGGAAGATGCTTTAAGTCCTAGCGAGGTGGAAACCCTCAAGGCCAAAATGGACCAGCAATACGCCGCAGAAGAAGCCTTGGGCGTCCTCTGTCCGGACCGCGGCAGCAGTAACAAAATTGTCATTCCGAACCTAACCAATAAGGGCCAGCACTACCTCGAGCTGGTCACTCGCCAACAAACCGAAGCCCTTGCCCAATACTTGCTGGGTAAAAACTGGCTGCTATCCAGCCTTACCGCCCATATGTTCACCGGTCCCACCGAGGCCATCGAGTTGGTGCACCGGGATCAAGGTCAGGTGCCGGCTAGCGTTGAATTCCCGGCCCTGCTGAACCTGTTCTATTTGCTGGATGATTTCACCCCAGAGCGCGGCAGCACGGTGATTTTTCCCGGCAGCCATCGCTGGCCGATGCAGCATAGGGTACACCCGCCAAAACCGGAGCTGGGTGCACAGGTCACCGCCCCTGCCGGCAGTCTGTTCGCCTTCGAAGGGCGAATGTGGCACGCAACGGGGGCCAACCAAACTGGGCACAGGCGGCGGGCCTTGTCGGTCTTTTGCTCTGCGCCATGGCTGCGCCAGCAAGAAAATGCACTGGCCGCCACCGCCCACGACGTATTGGTACAGGCTGATCCGCTGCTACAGGCCCGGCTTGGCCTCAAGACCTACGGCACCCTGGGCAACGTCAATGGCACCCGAGTAGCAAACCAGCGAGTGGCCTTTGGCAGCGTGGATGTCGCGTTGCCTGAGTACCTGATCGGTGAGAATGCCCAATTGATTCCCTTTACCAGAGCCTCCAGTACCCTGAGCAACGAACAAAAAGAGTCCTAAGTTTCCTTGCAGCAGATTTGAGAAGAGAGACCATTCCATGTCAGAAACGAAGTCTTTAAATACTTACCAGCTAGCCTCCTACGGCGCTCCTTCGCTGCCGTTGTCCATGGTTTCACTGCCCTTAGCCGTGTACCTGACGCCGGTGTACGCCGACTCTGCTGGCTTTGGCTTGAGCCTGGCTTTTGTCGGTCTGATGCTGGCGTTGTCTCGAATATTCGATGGAGTCACCGACCCGATTATCGGCTTTCTCTCTGACCGAGTGCGCACCCGCTGGGGACGTCGAAAGCCCTTCATTCTCATTGGCATGCCCATCTTTATGCTGGGTGTTTATCTGCTATGGATTCCGCCTATTGAGTTCACAGAGGTCACTTGGTTAGGCATGACCTTCAATACCGGCTACCCCTACCTGCTGGGGGTTTTGGTGATTATGTATGTAGGCGCCACCATCAAAGATGTGCCCTATTCGGCTTGGGGCGCGGAGCTGGCCCAGGGCTATAACGAACGCACCTTGGTCATGAGCTGGAAAGAAGCCTTTACGGTTTCGGGGTCTTTGATCGGGGCCATGACCCCAGCCATTATCGTGTTTTGGGGCTATACCAAACCCACAGACAACGTCTATTTTCTGACCATGGCCTTGCTGATCGTGATGCCCATTTTGGTCATCAACATGCTCTTTTCAGTACCTGAGCATGAGGTCAAAGAAACCAACAAAGAACGCCTGCCATTGGGCGAGAGCTTTCGCTACGTCTGGTCTAACGAACCCTATCGAGTACTGGTGATTATCTTTTTGTTTTCCACCATTGGGTCAGCAATGACCAACTCGTTGAGCTTCTTCTTCGTTAAGCACGTTCTGTTAGCTGGCGATCTCTACGGGTTTTACTTAGCCCCTTACTTCATTTCGCAAATCGTAGCGATTCCGCTGTGGTTCAAACTGTCCGCCAAAATCGGCAAGCATCGGGCAACCATGGCGGCGATTTTCTGGTACGCCCTTTGGTCCTGCTTTATTCCACTCATCGCCATTGCCCCGCAAAGTTGGTTTGACGCCTTCGAGCTAGGCAAAGTCCTGTCGTTCCTTCCAGACTCCTGGCTAGCGGGCATGAACGCCCAATTTGAAGGCATACCCACTGGGAAGTTTGCGTTCTTTATTGGCGTTATGTGCCTCAAGGGCAGTGCGATCGGCGCCTTGAGCGCCCTGCCCTACGCCATGGCCGCTGACGTAATTGATCTGGACAGCGCCCGCACCGGCAAACGCCAGGGCGGCGCCTATTTCAGCATTTGGACCATGACCCGAAAGCTGGCCTATGCCGTTGGCCTGGTTGTGGGCACCACGGCCGCGACCATCGTTGGATTCAATTCCCTGGCCGACCCCATCGCCAATCCGAACAGCGGCTACTCGCTGATGTGGTTGGCCTGTCTGTACTCCATTGTGCCGGCAATCTTCAAATTTATTGCTGTACCCATGCTTTGGAGCTACCCACTCACCGAGGAAAAACTCAAAGAAATTCAGGCAGAAATTGACGCCAACAACGCACCTGCGTCGGCGTGACCCGACGCCATGTCCAAGGGTTATACGTCCGCACAGGTTAATGCTTGGCATCGGGATGGCATTGTGCTGTTCCCGGAGTTTTTCACCGCCGCAGAAATAGCGCCCATCCGACAGGACTATGAGCGTCTGTATGGCACGACCGGTATTGGCAATGGCGAAGCCCTCAGCGTACCCACACCGGATCCCATCGGTGCGTTTCATCGCAAACAGTTTGCCAACATTCACGACTTACCCTACGACGCCAGCGTGGAGATGAACCTACTCTCCCTGCACCCCCGGTTAATCGATCTGGCTGCCGATCTGTTGGGGTGCGAGCAAGTGCATTTGTATCAATCACACACCTGGGCAAAGTTCACCGGTGATGCGGATTATGACCAGCCCTTTCATTGTGATTACGGCAATCACACCCTCACGGTGCCAGCGGATGACGTTAGCCTACGAACGGTGAACTTTGTGATCTACATTTCGGCGGTCACGGATGCTCTGGGCGCTATGCACTACGTGACCAGAGAGGATGCAGAGGCGGTGTTAGGCCAAGGCGCTGTTAACGCCGGGCCCCACCATCAAGAGGCGTTACGCCAGTGTCAGCGCTCTGGGGCCGCACCAGCGGGCTCGTTAGTAGCGTATTGTATCGACACGTTCCATCGGGGAACCAACATGACAGAACCGGGCGGTCACCGCTACACCCTGACCGTTAGCTACAAACGCGCAGACAACGCCAACATCGGCTTTCATGTTTGGCAGCATGCGGAACATCGCCCCTGGCACTTGGTGATCAATCACGCCAGTCCAAAGCAGTTGGGATGCCTCGGCATCCCATTGCCCGGTGACCCTTTTTGGACCCCACGAACCTTGGCCCTCTGCCAAGCGCGCTGGCCTGATTGGGACTTGCAGCCCTACCGCCAGGGTCTGGAGTTAGAGGCTACTTAAAGTCCGCTGGGCTGTGGCGCTCAACCACCCGAGTCTCCTCAGGGCCCCAGGGCCGATTCACCCGTCGTCCTCGGTCTACTGCAGGTCTGGCCTGTATCTGATTGGCCCAGCGCACAACATTGGTATAAGAAGCCGCTTCGATGAACTCTTCAGCGCTATACAGATTGTTGATGACCAACTGGCCGTACCAAGAGTAGTTAGCAATATCCGCAATGGTGTAATCACTGCCACAGAGGAATTCGCGCTCAGCCAGGGTGCGATCTAAGACGTCCAGCTGACGCTTGATTTCCATGGTGAAGCGATCGATGGGGTACTGCATTTTATAGGGCGCGTAGGCATAAAAATGCCCGAACCCGCCACCCAAATAGGGGGCGCTACCCATCTGCCAGAACAACCACGACATGCACTCTGCCCGGGCTGAGGCCTCGGTAGGAAGAAACTCGCCGAACTTCTCTGCCAAGTACACCATGATCGCTCCGGATTCGAACACGCGAGTAGGTTCTGGGGTGCTTAAATCCAGCAGCGCTGGAATCTTCGAGTTAGGGTTTATCTCGACAAAACCGCTACCGAATTGTTGTCCTTCTCCAATGTTGATGGTGTAGGCATCGTATTCGGCACCGCTGTGACCTTTATCTAACAGCTCTTCTAACAGCGCGGTGACTTTGACGCCATTGGGTGTCGCTAGGGAATAAAGCTGCAGTGGGTTATCGCCCCGGGGCAGCTCTTTGTCATGAGTGGGCCCAGCGATGGGACGATTAATGTTAGCGAACCGCCCGCCGCTTTCTTTATCCCACGTCCAGACTTTGGGTGGTACGTATTCATCGGCGGTGTTTTGTTCGTCACTCATTTCAACTCCTTGTGATTAGCGAGGTCTTAGTTGGATTCTGTTTGCGAATTTAATGCTGTGTTTTTTTGTTGCTCAGCGTCTGACTGTTTTATCTCTGACTGTTTTATCTCTTGTTGGCCGTCATACGAGGGTCGCTAGCCGCTGCTGCCCAGTGGCGCTCCGCGAGCCGCATCGTCGGCTGCTATTAACGCATCGGCCAGCACCTCTACCATCAGCGCCTTATCCGGATGGTTGCTAACCGTTAAGTCATCCATTTCATCCGGATCCGCGTTAAGGTCAAAAAGCTGCTCTTCACCTTTGCTGTTGCGAGTATACCGATACTGCTGGGTAATCACGGTTCGTGTCTTGGCAGGAATCGGCGTGAGCTTGGAGGTGATGGTGGCAATATCATCCTCGATAAGCACGTGATCCCGCACTCGACTGCCGGCATCGTACAGCATGGGTTCTAGGCTATGGCCTTGAATACCATCGTATTGCGGCAAACCACACAACGCCATCACCGTGGGCGCCAAGTCCAAGCTGGAGGCTAAACCCTGAGTCCGATGGGCTGGAGCTTGTGGTGCGCTGATGACCATGGGCACTTGCAGCGTCCCCCGGTAGTGCATGAATCCCTTCAGGAACAACCCGTGGTCACCCATCATGTCACCGTGGTCACTGGTAAAGACTACGATGGTGTTGTCTCGCACTCCGAGATCGTCAAGCTGCTGCAAAAGCTGGCCCACGCCCTCGTCGATCATCTCGATCATGCCGTAGGTCGCGGCGATGGCCTGAGCGAGTAGCACATCGTTGCCATAGCCACAGGGGGTTGTCCAATCCCGCTGGTCCGCCGGATGAAGGCTCTTAAAATGTCGCAGATGAGCTGGCGCGTGCTCAAGGGTGTCATGGCGGCTTGCTGGCAGCGGCATATCCTCGGGCTTGTGGCGCTCAAACCAAGGCGCAGGAGGACTCATGGGATGATGAGGATCCGGATAGGAACACATGGCCATCCAGGGTTTACCTTCCCCTTGGGCCTGCTCAACAAAGGCCAGAGTCTGTTCAGTGACGTATCGAGTGGAATGAAAACGCTCTTCGTAGGGCGCCTCGTAAACCTGCCACCACTCCTCGCTGCGCTTGTTACCTGGGGCGCGAGAATCTTGGGGAGTCAGGAGCTGGTCTTTGTCCGCCCCCTGAGCTAGCGCCCATTGCAGGTGATGTCCGGTCACCCGGGCGCCGTGATCAATGGACAGCGCTATTTTTTCAAACCCGTAAAAGTCATCCGGATCTTCGGGCGAACCATCCACATAACGCTCGTAGTGCTCGAATTCATCCCAGCCTGTGGGCATGCTCTCCAGCCAAGCCCCCTGCCCACGATGCTCCACGACCGCATTGCGGCTCATGCCGTGCTGCAAATGAGACTTACCCAGCAGCGCCGTTCGATAACCGCTGGTTCGCAGTTGCCGGACAAAGGTATTGGCGTACCAGTCCAACGATCGATCGTTAAAAATCACGCCGTGAGCGGTAGGCATGCGACCCGTCAGAATGCTGGCCCGGTTGGGCATGCAAACAGGATTGGCGACCCAGGCGTTTTCAAAGACACAGCCTGAAGACGCCAATGCATCTAGATTGGGTGTGCGAACGGTGGGATTGCCCATGAAGCCAACATGATCTGCGCGGTGCTGATCCGTGACGATAAAAAGTACATTTGGTTTTGCTGTCATAGTCCCCCCTCGGGGATCAGTGTGTGAGAGCGGGACATAGGGGTCAATGCTCTTAAACACCCATTGGAGCCGCAGCTGACTATCCAGGGCATGGGATTACTCGGCGTATTCACCGGGCTTTGAGGACTAGGCTTCCATCACTGAGGGCTAGCGCCCAAGGTCAAGCTGGGGTTTTGCCAACGGCACAGCGGTTGATGGAGATGACGGCCGCAACTGCAGATACGGCAAAACCGAGCCAAGGGCTGTCACTTGCTGTGTTCAGACTGCCTGTCGAAACATGAACGCTTGGCGCTGCATGCGTACCGCCAAGATATCCATCGTGGGTTGTTGCAGGGTTTTATTGATACCTCCGGGCAATCCGGCTTGAGCAATCAGCGCATTGGCTCTAGCGGATACCTTGCCCTTTTCCTGCTGACGGGCTGCCAAGGTCTCGCGCAGTTCTCGGCCGGTCTGTCCGGGTTTTATCTCACCCTTGTCCTTGGCTTGGGTCTGGGCCTGGGTCTGGGTCTGGGGCAAACCTTCATAGGTGCCCCGTCCACGCAAGCTCTTAGCTGTGCCCAGCTCTGCTGGTGCCTGCTTAGACATGGTGACTGAGTGATTCGTGGCTACTGGAAGACTCATAGGAACAAAACGCTTAAGAAGCGCAAATATTAGCCGATTGGTGCTGACCGGGTCTATGAAACCGGCAATGAATTGCCGCTACCAGCCAGAGCTTCCAGATTCACCCTTATAGGGTCCGACAATTTCGTCCGTGACCCAGCCGCCATAGAACCCGCCCTGCTGGGGACGCACGCTCTGACCGGCAACCACGCATCGGCAGAGCGCCGGATAAAAAGCGAACCAGCCAGCTATGCCAGCAAACGCCTGGGTCGGACGCGGATAGCGCCAAGCCAGCCGCACCCCCTCATGGGCAAAATATTCTGCTTGGCCTTTCCACTCGCAAAACGAAGATCCCTCCACACTCTGCAGCTGGATCTGTAGGGCTTCGGGGGGCACATAAAAGGTCGGCGGGCTAGCGGTCTCTAAGACTCGCCGCGAGCTGTTGGTACGAGCAATTAAGCTCCCGTCATCGGCGAAAACTTCCACCAGCCGAGCATCATCAACCACAATCGGCGGCCTAGGGTAATCCCATACCGACTCCTGCCCCGCTTTCGGAGCGATAGCAAAATCTGGCCGCTTGGCGCCCGTGAAGCTCCAGCCGTAGGTTTCTGGCCCGGTTTTTTTCATGACTGGGACCCTGGATTGCTAGGGTTCATGAAGTTGGCTCAAACCCCGCTCGCCGCACGGGCTTGACCCCAGCGACGGACAAAAGGGATTCCACGCAATCGCGAATGGATTCGTCTAATGGCCGAAAAGAGATGCCCGTCACTTCGCGTATGCGGTCATTGCGTAGCTCGCACTGAGCCCAAATGGCTCGCATTTCCGCTTCTCTGGCCTGAATGCGCTCGGGGAAGTTATCGGTCACCGTTGGTGTGTCATGGCCTAGCTCGGGCAACAATCGATCAATGGATGCACAGATGTCTTCCACGTTTCGGGTATCTGTGGACCAAGCGATATAGCGTTCGCCATTTTTCACGTTGACGTTTTCTAACAGTCGAATGTGGCACTGGGCGTCATCACGCACATCCACTGTCATCCAAGGGCGATAGGCACCATTTTGGTAGTACTTACCCAGCAGCATCATTTCAATATTGTGCTGCCAAGGCCCCATGTCTTTTTGGTGGGCGGACAATATGGGTCCAACGTTATCCGCCGGACATACGCGAATACAGTCCCAGCCACCGTGCGCTTCTGCGGCATCGGTGAACATGCGTTCCAGCTCCACCTTGCCCATGGAGTAACCCTGACCCCGTTGCGGCGTGCGTTTTGGATTCTCCTCGTCCGGGTAGCGGTCCTCGTAGAACACCGGTCGTCGCACCAACTCCTGCAAATCCGCTTCAGAAATGATGGCAGCGATACTCGAGGTAACGACAACCCGATTAACGCTACCGGATTCGTTAATGCTGTTGATCACGTGCTGACAAACACCACGGATGTAATCTTGATCTTCGTAGTCGCTTACATGAGAAACGTGGCAAACCCCTTGGCAGCCTTTAAATATCTCATCGAAGCAGCCGGGTTCGTCCAGGTTGGCCCCATGGAGCGTCAGCCTGCCAGAAGCATAACCGGGCATTTGCCGTAAAAAGTCCGTCTTGTTGGCGTCGTTTACGTCGCGTACGCAGGCTCTGACTCGATAACCTCGATCAAGTAGCCCTTTAACAACCCACCCGCCGATAAAACCAGCGCTGCCGGTGACGGCCACGGTACTGCCTTTAGGTACTGGCGCCATTGATCTCTCTCCCTTCCTTGGTTTGCCCGAAGAATAGCCGATCCCTTCCTGGGCAACTAGCAACCACTGATGCCAAGGCGTCCAGCGCCCGGCTGTCAGCACCCAGTGTTTTTCGATACTCTTGGGCCTCCATTACTCATCAGGACCTCAACATGAGCAAAAAAGTCGACTGGTATTACTTCCGCGGAGGATGAACCAGCTGTATCCGAGCATCCAAGTTTTTGGAAGCAAGTCAGATCGAAATAACCGAAACCATCCCTGCCAGTCGCAAGCTGCAGCGCGAAGACGCGGCGCAATTGTTGTCTAAGGCCAAAACCATGGTGGTTTCAAAAGGCAAAAAAGTCACCGAGTTTGCCGGCGGCGCCAAAGCTTCTGAGGAAGCCCTGGACGCCATGCTGGGCAACACGGGAAACCTACGAGCACCGTTGGCCATTGTTGGCAAACACATTCTGGTGGGTTTTAACGAAGAGGCTTACGCCGAAACTTTTAAATAAGTACAGGCAGTCAGGGCATCGAGGAAGCGGTGCCCACTGCCCGCCTAGCATTTGGAATTCCCTATGAACGTAAGTGAAGCGGTCGCATCACGACGCTCGATCCGAGCATTTTTGGACACCCCTGTCAGCGATGACACCCTACGAGAACTCCTGGAAAAATCCGCCCGCGCGCCTTCCGGCGGTAACGTGCAGCCATGGCAGGTTCATGTCATCAATGGTTCGCGTATGCAGGACTTTATGCAGCACTTAGAGCAACGGGATCCTAGAGAACAGCCGGCTTATGAGATCTATCCGCAAAATCTTCCCTCACCCTATCGGGATAGCCGCTTTAAGGTGGGAGAAGATATGTACGCCCTACTGGGCATTCCCCGTGACGATCGAGCCGGCAGGCTCAAGCACTTGATGCGCAACTATCGGTTTTTTGACGCCCCTGCAGCGATTTTTTGCCTGATCGATAAAACCATGGGGCCACCCCAATGGTCGGATCTGGGCATGTTCCTACAGACGTTTATGTTGCTAGCCCAAGAGGCAGGATTAGATACCTGCGCCCAAGAAGCTTGGGCCACTCGGCCAGAGGCGGTAACGTCGTTTTTGCATACCCCTGACAACTTGATGGTGTTTTGCGCCATCGCCATCGGCCACAAAGACCCTGACGCGCCGGTGAATTCACTGGTGTCAGAACGCATGCCTCTGGATCAGTGGGTCACCTTCGTCTGATTGAGCGCCGATGAAAATAACCGCGGTGCACTGTAAATGCGCCGCGGTTTTTCGTCAGTGGCGGCTAGGAAAACGCTCGATCCCCAACCTTACAAATCAAGTCTGCAGACGTGGTGACCTCGAAGCGCCGATCAAGAATCGTCGATACGTAGTGCCAGCGATTGCGCATTTCTTGTGGGGTTAAAATCACCTCGGACCAGCCCCGCTGAGCGGTATCCACAGCGACTAAACCAGGGCTCGCCTCTTTGAGTTTTTGCGCCAGTTGCTCAGCAGGAATGGGAATGTAGTTCTCCATGCCGGGGCTGGACACTCCGGGCGTGCCAATCTCGACGCCAATGGCATGGCCAGCCTCATCGCTGAGATTGAATGCCCAAGCATTATGGGTGTCACCTGCTAGAACCACCGTATTCGCTTTGACCTGATACAGCATGTGGGCGACGCGCTCCCGGGCAACGGGATAGCCGTCCCAGGCGTCTAGGTTCAGCGGTAAACCTTCCCGTCCCAAGCTTTGTAAAAAATCAAAGTAGCCTCGACGATCCTCAGCAACGCCAGCCGCTTTCAAGGCTTCGTCATCAACGGCCGGAATACCAACATGTCCCATGAGGATCTGTTGGCCCAAAATCTGCCAAACCGTTCCCCGGGTCATGCTGTCCTCAAGACTGGCTGACAGCCACTGTTCTTGCTCAGCGCCGAGTAGCTGCCGGTCCGGATTTTCCAGTCGCTGGCGCCGAAACGCCTCAACATCAGGTTGCTTACCCGCAGCACCTGAACCGTCAGGCCGAAAAATCATGTCCTTACCGTACTCAAGACCTCGATCCCGACCAATCAGTCGAGTATCCAACATCAACAGGTCAGCTAGCTTGCCAATAGAAAAATGCCGATAAATAGGACCCTGATCGCCGCTGGCGTGAGTTCGAATCGGCATCCACTCATCATAGGCTTGTCGCGCTGCCTCCATTCGAGCGTCGAAATCGCCCTCGCCTTCGTTATGGTTTTCCGCTCCTGCCTTCCAAGTATTGTTGGTCAGCTCATGATCGTCCCAAACACAAATGAAGGGATGACGCTGGTGTACTGCTTGCAGGTCCTCGTCGGATCGATAGAGACCGTAGCGAGTCCGATAATCCGCCAAGGTGAGGATTTCGTGGGTGGGCTGAACGTTGCGCTTAAGCATCTTCAGGGCGTATTCGTTGGCATAACCGCCCTCGGGATACTCGTAAATGTAGTCCCCAAGATGCAGCACTATATCCAGATCCGTGTCGGCCATATGCCGATACACGTTAAAAAATCCTTGCGGGTAGTTTGAACAGGAAGCCACCCCCATTTTGAATTCGGCCACGTCGCCATCTGGCAGCGTCTTCGTCTGTCCGGTAGGACTATGATGACCCAACGCGGTAAAGCGGTAGAAATAGGATGTTCCGGGGGATAACCCGACAGCGTCCACCTTGACCGTATAGTCACGCTCCGGCTTGGCGTCACTGCTTCCCAGGGCAACGACCTTTTTGAAACCCGAGTCTGTTGCGACCTGCCAGTTAACCTTCAGCGTTGCACCGGATTCAGCGGGTACTACCCGAGTCCACAAAATCACTCGATCGGACAGCGGATCGCCGCTGGCGACTCCGTGGCTAAACTTAGCCATCTCGGCGTGATGCTTGGCATACCCTTGAGTGGCCAGGGCACTAAGACCCATGCCCTGAAGCATGCGGCGGCGATTTATTTGCAAAGACACGGCGGTCTCCTTGTATTGACCTAGGGGATTTAGGCGATAGACCCGCTATCGTTCATCACCGCGTTGTGGTGCTGACAATGGGCAACTGGCGCCAACGTTCTGGCGGCAATTGTACAACGATACCGGCGCTTACAAATCGTTAGATCAAAGATTCATGGCGGCGAGGAACTCGGGTATCCGCTTACCCAGCTGAAAAAACCCCTTGCTGGCATGGGGCCAAACCATGCGGTCGTAGTCCCGCAGCACTGGCTTCATTTCTACCCCTTTCGAAGCCAATTGCTGCTGCAAATTTTCTACTCGCAGCCGTGTCGGGCCCATGGGCGTGTAGGCATACACAACCTGATCGATCCGTTGATCCAATAGGAACCGCATCAACGCTTCATCGTCCAGCGGCTTTTCCGCTACCACGGGTTGCTCGGGCAGTTCCGGTTTTGAATCGGCATAACGGCGACGCCGGTCCAGTGCATCAGCCGTTGCCCCTTGGACGAACTGTTGCACCAGCTCACTGCTGGGCCCCAGGACACTGCGTGGTGACGGGCTAAGCGCGGCAACGGCATCCACAGGTTGATCGGGGAACCACTCCAGATCTTCTTCCGTCATCAGCAATGCCGTTCGACCCCGGTTACACCGATACCCTGGTTGCTCTTCGGTTGCTGGCTTCGGCCAGACAATATCGGTTCGCTGCAATGCCTTGGCGGGCAGGTCTTCGCGAACGGCGACGGCGGTGGCAGCTAAGCGGTTGAGGCCAAGCTCCAGGTCACTGCGGCCCTGCAGTCGGTCTGGGGCGCAGCTACGAATATTGTTCGGGGTTGCAAGGTACGTCTTGCCTGCTGTGTGTAGTCCAGCGACCCAGCGCCATCCCAAGGTGTTACTGGCTGGGTCGCCGTCCAGCAAGTGACGCACAAAAAAGTCCGCACCTAACTGCCAAGGCAACCCCAGACTAAAGATCCAAATCGAAGCGAACCACATGCGAGCGTGGTTGTGCAGGTAGCCGGTTTGCACCAACTCCTGACACCATTCATTGAACAATGGCATTGGCGTCTGACCGGCAATCGCCTTTTCATAGTCTTCCCACCGGCGCGGATCCGCGCGCAGTTGTTCTAGGACCTGAGGCAGACGGCGTTGGTACTCTGGCCACAAACCGGATCGGTGCTCCAGCCATCCCTTCCAGTAGGTGCGCCAAAACACTTCCTGCACAAATTTGAAGGCAGCGCTGGCACTATGATCCTCCAGCACCCGCTCCAGCACCTGTTGTTCCGTGAGCAATCGATGACGCAAATACGGCGATAACTGGGAGACACTCACATGCCTAGTCGCACCACGGTCGGTATTGCGGTGGGTTTGGTAGTCTCGCCCAGCCCGAGGTACAAACCGCTCTAGCCTATCCAGCCCGGCCTCTCTGCTCGGTACCCATGGCCCGGTCTGGTCTGGCTCTAGCGCCCAGGCCTCATCTTGTTGCTGATCTCCCAGCGTCATCTGCTGCATGGTTTTTTTACCTTGCCGATCCATAAAAACCCTACTGTGATGCCGAGAGGCACTAGACGCGTCTTTCGTCCGAGATATGTCTAAGCTAAGTCGACGCGCAAATTAGACTAAACAGAGCCAAGACCGGTCTTTGCTTGCCGATACCATCAGCAGGGTTTGAAATCAGAGGATAGCGGAACCGGATACTCAATATGCAACACGAGCCGTGGCACTTTCGACCCGAAAATGGCGGACAGGTTTCGTTGGAAACCCTAGGAATGCAGCCCGTGGAACCGGTGGCTTATCGTATGAACGACGTGTGGGGTTTCGACCAAGATCAGTTGCCAACGGAACCTTTTGATATCGAAATTCGCATCCAAGCGGCGACGGTGTTGGAGGGGCTGGAGATCTTCGCTCAGACGGTTCAGGGCTACATGTTAGAGAACTTTGGCGCCTACGCCCGAGAGCAGTTTCTTGAGCATCTTCAATGGCGGGACGACTATGCTGAAGTGCGAACCTGCAAGATTGTCATGGCGGGCTGATCGTTAGGTTGGATCAGGCGAAAGCTGAATTAACACGTGTTTTGCTGCCGCTGACGCCAAATCCGCTGGATCTGGGTGGCCTGCATGCATCTTCACTCCGGCAAAAGACGCGCTGATGGCGCTGTTGCGACAAAACGCCGCCAACGCATTCTCCAGCTTTTGCAGATCTTCGGTGACCACGGTTGGTATCACCTGATGTCGCCGCCCCTTCATGCTGATGGCAATTGAACCTTCCTGAAGCAAGTTCTTCCACCAAATACCCTGGCGGTCGGTCATGCAATGCAAAATCTGTCCGCCGTCCTCTTCCACAGACAAAAAACTCACGGGAATAGCGTACTGCTTACCGCTACGACGCCCGTTGAATCGCAACACCAGAACTTGATGACTAAATAAACGATGCAGGGGCGTTTCTGAAAGTAATGCGACAACCCCGTTAACCAATCGAAAAAGAATTTTCACTACAATGCACCCGTATCGCATAAACAAATGGTTTACGGCATTTTGGATTGATGCCCACGGAGGTCAAGCGCGCAAATTTTTCGGCGACTTCACAGCCTCTTCACGGCGCCCCCCGCAAGGTAACGCTTATGAATGCAATCGACTCTGTTAAGAACGACTTACGCCCCAAATTTGAAGACCTTTTGCTGCATTTAAACAGCACCGATCAAATGGCCGCGGCGGGCTTTTTCACCAAACTCTTCGTGGATCTGAACGATGTTGCGTCGGAAGAACAGCTACTGGAGTTGTTTATCGAACTGTCAACCACAGCGTTTCTTGGCATCTCTTTTGATGATGTGGCGCTGGATCAAATCGACGACATTCTCATGACCGCAGAACAGGTGTCTCAAACCTTTGCGGTGACTGGAGAACATCCTCAATAACAGCCAGAGCTTCGCCCTAGGCCAAAACCCAAGGTTATAACCTTAGAACGCAAGTCAACTGGAAGTTAGCCCGCCAATCTCATAGGGTTTCTCGCCTAGGTTTGGGGGGCACTTGAAAGCAGCACAATATCTGACCATTCAGGGCAGCTTTGACATGAAACGAGGTGTCTTGCTGTCCCCGACCATTGCCTATGAAACTTGGGGCCGGTTAAACGCGCCCAAAGACAATGCCGTGTTAATTTTCACCGGTCTGTCCCCCTCCGCTCATGCAGCGTCGTCGCCTCAAGACCCCTCTGCGGGTTGGTGGGAGGACATGATTGGCTCTGGTAAGCCCCTTGATACCGACAAGTACCACATCATCTGCGTGAACTCCTTGGGCAGTTGTTTTGGCAGCACTGGGCCTGCTAGCGTCGATCCGGAAACTGGCGAACATTATCGTCTGACCTTCCCGGTACTAACGGTGGAAGATATCGCCGCATCCGCCGCTCATGTGCTCAATCATCTGGGTATTGATTGTTTGCACACTGTTATTGGTGCTTCTATGGGAGGCATGACTGCGCTTTCCTTCGCACTGAATCACCCGGATCGCTGCCAGCGTCTGTTGTCGATTTCTTCGGCTGCTAGAGCCCTACCCCACGCCATTGCCTTGCGATCGCTGCAACGGGAAATCATCCGGCAAGATCCGCTGTGGCAAAACGGTGATTACGATATCTCGGGACACGGACCTGAAAACGGCATGCGCTTGGCGCGCAAGCTGGGAATGATCAGCTATCGCTCTGGAGAAGAATGGGCCGAGCGCTTTGGGCGTGAACGCGCCCCGGATTTTACCGAAGAGGACACCCCCTTCGGCATCGATTTTGAGGTGGAATCTTACCTGCAAACCCATGCAGATCGATTCGTTGGCGCCTTTGATGCTAACTGCTACCTGTATCTGTCTCGCGCGATGGATTTGTTCGACGGCTTGGATCACGGCGGCAGTTTATCCGCCAGTTTCAGCGGGCTAAAGCTGACATCGGCCATGGTCATTGGTGTGCGCACCGATTCCCTATTCCCGTTATTTCAGCAACAGGAACTGGCCGAAGCGCTGAAAGAAAAAGTGCCCGACGTGACTTTTACGGCCTTGGAGAGCATTCAAGGTCATGACTCATTTCTGGTCGACATGGATCGTTTTCGGCCCGCCATCGCATCCTACTTCTAGGACCGCCTAGCAGGATTGCCTTGCTACCGCAGAGGCAGTCCACGAACCCGTCAATGAATACGCCAATGCTCCGAGGGCATCATCTGTCCGATGACCTGGGCATCCACATCCGCCTCTCTCAGGGCCTGTAGGCAAGGGTCAGCCTGCTCTGAACTCACACAGGCCAGCAATCCGCCAGAGGTCTGTGGATCTGCCAACAAGGCTAAACGCGCCGCGTCCGTCATTGTGGAGCAGTCAAAGTCCGCCAAAGCGCGGCTATTCGCCTGAGCCAATGAACTGCGAATCCCCTGCTCCGCCAGATTCAGGGCCCCGGGCAGCACCGGTACCGCATTTAGGGTCAAGCTGACACCACAATGGCTGGCTCTCAGCATTTCCCCCAAATGACCTATGAGCCCAAAACCGGTGACATCGGTAAGCGCTTTGACGCCATGGGCCTGCAAAATTTCCATACTCTTGCGATTGCTGCTGTCCATGCTGGCCACACAGGCCTTTAGGGCCCCGGACTCGTGAATACCCCGCATGGCGGCTGCCAGAATAACGCCGGTACCCAAGGGTTTGGTCAGCAGCAATTGATCCCCCGGTGAAGCGCCGGACTTTTGCAGGGTTGTTGCACCGGGTACACCGGTCACCGTTAACGCCAGACTTAATTCCGCACCTTCTGCGGAATGTCCGCCGACTAACGGCGCGCCAGCGGCTGTCAGCACATCAACCGCGCCGCTGAGCAGTTGAAACAACTCTTCTTCCATCATGCGCTCAGACATCAAGGGCACGGTCACCAGGGCCAGTGCCGACACCGGACAAGCACCCATGGCGTAGAGATCGTTCAAACTGTGGTGGGCGCATATACGGCCGAACAAATAAGGGTCATCGATCATGGCGCGAAAGCCATCTACGCTCATTAAGGTCTGGCCATCTCCGTGTTGCACCAACGCCGCATCGTCACCTATGCCCAAGGTGACCTGATCGCCATGCTGGGCTGGCAGCCGGGCCAACACTCTTCGCAATGGATCCGCCGCTAGCTTGGCGCCGCATCCACCGCAGCGCATATCGTCATCCGGCAGTTCGTTGGCCAGGGCCTCGGGAAGTGTTGGCTGATCTGGCGTCATTTGCGGCAGTTGGCTGTAACGCGCCATAAAGCGGCGATCGATCCAGTCTTTGAGAGTCCAGAAGATCTTGCCCGACAGCGCAAAGTTTCCTCGGGTGGCGATGGCTGAGGGCTGAGCCCTAGACCCACTGCCAATCAGGGTTAAGAAGGATCGCTGGGGTCGAAAATGGGACTTGCGCCGGCCTAGCGGCAGCCCTTGTACGGCCTGAAACAGGTTATGGGCCAGCACAGGCGCTGCCCGCACAGAGAAAACCCCGGCCTTAGCACGCTGTTGATGCTGGAGGTGAGCAGTATCCCCCGCCGCAAAGATGTTCTCTGCGCTGATGCTGCGAAGCTGGGAATCCACTCGCAGGAAACCCTGCTCATCGCAATCCAGACCTGAAGCCTGCAACCATGAAGCCGCTCGAACATCGGTCACCCAAAACAATTGATCCGCCTCCAAGACCCCCTGATCGTCCAGGTGCAGCGTGTATTGGTCGGACTCTGTGGCTCCCAGGCTGCTTTGTCTGTCGTGGCCAGCTTCCTTGGTCGCATGGCTAACCCGAGCTGACCGATAGGAAATCTGCTGCTGTTCCAGTGCCTGTCGTGAAAGCTTTGCTGCTCTTGGGCTCAGTCCGGGCAGTAACGTGGGCCCAATTAGCGTAATGGCGGTTTGTGATGGCAAACTGGCACGACAAGCCAGCGCAATTTCGACCCCGCCAGCACCAGCGCCGACGATGGCCAAATGCTGCCCGGGTTGTTCAGTAAAGCGCCGTGCAAGCTCCGGCCACTGGCGCACAAATTCGTAAATGGGTTTAACCGGAATACCCGGCATACCGCCAAGATCAGGCTGTGCTCCGCAGTTCAGTGACAACAGATCAAACCCTAGATCGGGTCGATGACTCAAAATCAGACGATTGTTGGCTGGATCAAGACCGCAAACTTCGGCGTTGATGAAGCGCGCCTTGGCGAAACGGCATAGAGGTTCTAGAGGAATTTGAATGTCATCCAGACCGTAATGCCCGGCCAAATAGCCGGGCACCATGCCGGAGTAAATCGCCACGTCCTGTTCGGACACCAAGGTCAGGCGAATACCTGGCACTGGGTTCATGGCAAAGTGCTTTAACACCTGAACGTGGGCGTGGCCGCCACCAACAAGGACCAAATCGCGAACTGCCGGTGACGAAGACTGCATCGTGGGAATTACCCTTAACTGATGGCGCGGTTAAATAACGCCTTGATCGACCATGGCCGCAATGTCTGCTTCGCTGTAACCCAGTTCAGCCAAAATCTCCTTGCTGTGCTGGCCTAGATCTGGCGCCGGACCTGCTTCCCGGGTAGCCAGCCCATCGATATTTACCGGATGCTTAATCACCGCGGGCATACCCACTTCTGAAGTGGGGGTTATGGCCATGTTGTTGGCCACAACTTGGGGATCCGTTGGCAACTCGCTAACCTGACCCACCAAGGCGACAGGAACCCCCGCCTCAGTCAGCGCCGTCATCCAGTATTCGGATGGCTGGGTGATCAGGGCTTCACGCATATGTTGGGTCAGCTCGTCACCGTTGTGCACCCGAGTTTCGGCATCGATGAACTTTGGGTCCGCCAACAGATCCGGGCGTCCGATCACGGTAAACAGCATGTCTACCTCCGCATCCGTGCGCACCATGCTGAACTGCAGCCAGCGTCCGTCAGCCGCTTCGTAAAGCAACCGAGTGAACAGGTGATCCGCCAAATGGTAGTACAAGGTGAAGTCCGCTTGGGCAAAAGCACCTTGGGCAATGCACGACGCCGACCACATACCGTTGGCGAGTAACGAGGTATGAACATGACTGCCTTTACCGGTCTGCTGACGAGCAATCAGCGCGGTCAATATGGACGCGTATAGGCTAACTGCAGTGGGATGATCGCCCATACCCGGCAGCGCAGGCGCGGGGCTGGCCCCAGGCGCTCGCACCAAATCCATCAGCCCAGAGCGGCCCCAATAGGCCACCAAGTCGAAGCCCTCGCGATCCCGTTCAGGCCCTTGCTCGCCATAGGCGGTCAATGAAGCGTAGATCAGCCTTGGATTGATGGCCGCCAGATCTTCATAGGTTAACCCCCAAGCCCGACGCATGGGTTGTGGCGTGTTGGTGATGTAAATATCGCTCTCGGCCACCATTTTTCGCAGCACCTCTTGGCCCTGCTCGCTTTTCAGATTCAGCGCAATGGAACGCTTGTTGCGATTGTCCATTTCCCAGGTGTAGTTCACCTCACTGGTTGGCGAGGACGGCATCATCGCAAAGTTGCGATATCCGTCCCCAGCCTCTGGTGGTTCAACCTTAATTACTTGGGCACCAAAATCCGCAAGAATGGTGGCGGCTACCGGCGCTGCAATCCAGCTACTCATGTCGATGACTTTTAAGTCCGCAAACAACATCTGTTCACTCATGGCAATATCCCCTCCCCTGGTTGCCTAGCTGGGCTTACCCTTCCAGTACTGCGTTCCAATCCGCCACTTGCTCCACACTGTCCAACAGTGCTTGGGCATCTCCTTCGATGGTCACACTGACGATACTGTCGCCTTGGCCAATGTTATTCACCACGTCTTGGTCTGCGTCACTTTGAACCGCGCCAAAGATGGTGTGAGCATCGTCTAACCACGGAGTGGGCACATGGGTAATGAAGAATTGTGATCCATTGGTGCCTGGGCCGGCATTAGCCATGGAAAATTTGCCCGGTGCGTCATGCCGCAGCTCTGGCACGAATTCATCGGCAAAACGATAACCCGGTCCGCCGGTGCCGGTGCCTTGGGGGCAGCCACCCTGGATCATGAAGTCGTCAATAACCCGGTGAAAAGACAGCCCATCGTAAAAGCCGCGTTGGGCCAGGTTAACGAAGTTGGCTACCGTCATGGGGGTTTGTTCTGGGTACAAATCCAAGCGAATCGTTCCCTGATTGGTTTCCATCACCGCGACTAAAGACATGAGTACTCCTGTTATCTCTGTAAATCGGATCTGGGCATTCTTAACGGTGCCTCAGAGCGCCGTACCTTATACCAGCCGACGCATCGGAGCACCCCTAACCGGCGACCTCAGTATGCTCTGACGCCGCCTAAGCCATTGTTAGTGCAGATGCTGCTGAAAAAATGCCAGCATTCGAGACTTGGCTTCGGACAAATCCGGCTCCTCTTTCCAGCGCTGCATGCGCTCGGCTTGGGGCTGCAACTGCGCCAACGTCTGGGACGACGATGCCGGGTGATAGGTATCGTTTCCGTCAAGAATCAACATGGGCGCATGCAAGGTCTGGACTTGGGATTCAGGCATGCACATAAACGTGAGATCGTTTTCCAGCATGCGGGCCCGCATGGATCCCAGCAAATCCTCAGGGTAGCCGTCCGGGTTCCCTGCATGCAGTTGCTGGGCCCAGCCGTTGAACATATCCAGAAACTCTTGGTAATTGGCATCCCGCCCAATGGTTTGCATCACCGCGCTGGCTCGGACACGCTCCGGCGCCGTTGCCAATAGGTTCAAGATGTAGGGACCACCGATACACATTCCCACAACGCCAAACTGTTGGTGGCCAAGATGGGACATCAGCGCCAGCTGATCCCGGGTGTACGTGCTCCAATTGTGATCTGCTTCAATAGGACCTGAAGACCTGCCAGCATTGCGCTGATCCATGGCAATGACTTGAAAATGACCGCTAAGCTCCGCCACCGGATCCAAGGGGCTGTTCTGCCAAAAGCCGCGCTCTGAACGCAGCCCGCCTGGAGCAATCAACAAAATCGGTTGTCCGCTACCGTGAACCTCGTAGTCCAGACTGACGTCGCCATCAACAAACTGGGGCATGCTCTTTCTCCTTTTCGATGCCGGAATGTCTGAGCATAGCGCACAAAAAAGCCAGCATGACGCTGGCTTTTCCTCGCACTATGTCACCTTAGTGAGGATGCAGGACCACCTGCATTTCGGTGTATCCGTGCACAAAGTTCGATGGTACTAACTTAGGCTCACCGATCACCTCGACCATGTGGAAACGCTTTTGCACTTCTTCCCAGAGAATGCGCAACTGCATTTCTGCTAGGCGATTACCCATGCAGCGGTGCACGCCAAAGCCAAAGGACAAATGCTGACGCGCCTTGGCCCGGTCAATAATGAACTCGTTGGGGTTTTCAATGGAGCGTTCATCTCGGTTGCCGGACAGGTACCACATGATCACCTTATCCCCAGCTTTGATGGTCTGGCCGCCCAGCTCGTAATCTCTGTTCGCGATACGGCGCATGTGGGCCAAAGGCGTCTGCCAACGGATGATTTCGGACACCATGTTGGGAATCACCCCAGGGTTGTTACGCAGCTTGGCGTATTCACCGGGATTTTGATTCAGCGCCCAAACACCACCGGTCATGGAGTTGCGAGTGGTGTCGTTGCCGCCGACGATCAGCAAAATCAAGTTCCCCAAATATTCTTGAGGCGTCATGTTTTTGGTTGCTTCGCCATGCGCCAACATGGATACCAAATCGTTGGATTCGCCTTTTTCGGCGCGTTCGTTCCACAGATTCGTGAAGTACTCGAGGCACTCGTAGAGCTCTGCCTGACGCGCCTCCTCACTTTCAACGATGCCGGATTCTTCGTCTCCCGTCGCCACATCGGACCAACGGGTCAATTTACGCCGATCCTCGAAGGGAAAATCGAACAACGTGGCCAGCATCTGGGTCGTCAGTTCTATGGATACCCGATCTACCCAGTCGAATTGCTCACCAACGGGAAGACCATCAAGCACCTTTTGGGTACGCGCACGGATGGTTTCTTCCATCAGCTTTAGATTGGCTGGTGCGACAGAACCCTGAACCGTTTTGCGCTGATCGTCGTGCACTGGTGGGTCCATGGCGATGAACATAGGCAGAGGGAAGTCCTCTTCTGGCTCAACGATGGTAATGGCCGGCTCTGAGGAGAAGTCCTGCCAGTTGCCGTCGACTTCCATGATGTCTTTATACCGAGTCACCGACCAATACGGACCAAACTCCGAATCTTTGCAGTAGTGAACCGGCGCTTCGTCGCGCAGCCGGTCAAAAAACGCCATTTTTTTATTTTCGATCCAAAGACTGCGCTGGCTGATATCGATATCTTCCAAAGCCAAGTCCATGGGATCAAAGTCGGCCATGTTGATCGTTGGGGCTTCACTCATTAGAACTGGAACTCCGGTAGGTCTACCACTAGACCATCAAAATCTTCGCTAACGGTCATTTGGCAGGACAAGCGCGAATTCGATGCGCGCTCAGGGTTAAGGTCGAGCATGGAGTCTTCCGCTTCGTTGGGCGTGCCTACGGTGGCCATCCAATCGTTTTTCACCATGACGTGACAGGTAGCACAGGAACACTCTCCACCACAGTCTGCATCAATGCCGGGAACCAAGTTATCCATCGCGGCCTGCATAACGGACTGGCCGACTTGCGCCTCAACGGTGTGTTCGGTTCCATTGTGTTCAATAAACGTAATCTTCGGCATTCAAGCACTCCTTAGTCCTGTTAGTCGTCCTGTTAATTGTTGTTTCGCGAATATCAGCTACATTGGTTTTGCTGGTTTTATCGATGGGTTTGTCACCCTTACTATCGCTTAGGCTAGCTGCTCAGCTCTACCCCGCCGATTCTTCCTAGAGGCGCAAAACCCGATGCGCCGATGGCCAAACCCCACAAGTTGGATCTCACTCCACCCCGTGCCAAGCCCATGGGCTCTGGGAGTCGTCCGCGAACCATACAGATACTACATGGATTTGCGCTTTCGCCAATAGGCTCTATACGGCGTTTATTCAGGACAAATCACGTTATTAAGGCATTGATCTGGCTAGCTAGATTGATGTCTTTGGCGGTAACGGTATTTCCCGCGTCATGGCTGGTCAGACGAATCTTCACCGTTCGATACACGTTCCACCACTCTGGGTGATGGTCGGCTGCTTCTGCCAGCATGGCCACCCGGGTCATAAAGGCGAAGGCCTCAGAAAAGTCCGCAAATTGAAATTCACGCACGAGGGCATTGTCGGTTTCTGTCCAAAGCTCGGGAGTTTGCATAATCTAAGCTCAAAACGGTGTTGGCGAATTATGACCTGTCAGATGGGCGGCTGTCCCATCGGATCGCGGTTTAACGGGCCGAGCAACTGGGTTACGGTCGAAACATCCAATCAAGGACCAGAACCGCATCATGCAAATTTCCGAACATCGCACCACCAGTCAACGACACAGCACTTTTTATCGGGCCTGCGGCCCAGATGATGGCCCCACTATTATCTTTACTCATGGCTGGCCCGAACTGTCGATTAGCTGGCGCCATCAGCTAACCTACTTGGGTAGCTTGGGTTACCGGGTCATTGCTCCAGACATGCGAGGTTACGGCGGCTCTAGCCTATACGACACCCATCAGGCCTATGCCCAGACTGAGATCGTTCAGGACATGTTGGAACTCATTGACCATCTGCAAATCCAACAGGCGGTGTGGATTGGTCACGACTGGGGCTCGCCAGTGGCTTGGAATATGGCGTTACACCACCCGGATCGAGTGGCCGCGGTGGCCAGTTTGTGTGTGCCTTTTGGCTTTGCTGGCAATCCAACTCAGATGGAGCACAGTATAAATCGCCAGCTTTACCCAGCAGCGGAATATCCGGTGGGCCAATGGGACTATCAGCTGTTCTACTACGAGGACTTCGCCAAGGCCCAAGCCGAGATGGAGCTTGATCCGGAAGCTTTGATCAAACTGCTGTTTCGCAAGGGCGATCCTGCAGGCCAGGGTCTGCCTGCTGGCACTGCATCAACGCGCAAAAATCAGGGCTGGTTTACCCAATTGGGCGGCGTCCCGGATATGCCCAGGGACGACGATGTGGTGAGTGCGGAAGATGTGGCGGTGTATGCAGGCCATTTGCAGCAAAATGGCTTTTTTGGTCCTAACTCTTGGTACGTCAACGGCGCCGCCAATCAGTCATTTTTGGATTCAAAGGCATCTGCAACGCTGACTATGCCCGTGCTTTTTGTGCATGCCACCTACGACTATGTCTGTGACACCACCACCACTAACTTTGCCGAACCCATGCGCGCTCGATGCCCAAATTTAACCGAGCAGCGTATCGACTGCGGGCACTGGATGGCTCAGGAAAAACCGCAGGAGCTTAATGCAATATTGGAAACTTGGCTGTCCGAACAGGCGCGGTTCCCGGCGAATGGCTCAAATCCCGGATAACGCTCGCAGTGGCTAGGGAACGGTAACAGCGTCGGGAGGCAGCTACACGGCCTCGACTAAAAATCGACTCCATGAATCCTTATGAGGAGCCTATTACGACGGCTCATCCAGAGCGGTTTCGGCCTAATTCAGCGCCTTGCCCAGGGCGGCCAAATGACTATCCACATAACGCCGGCTTAAGGGGCTATCTTTAATCCATTGGAAGGCGTGGCAGGCCCCAGGCATCACCACTAATTCCGTGGCAATACCGGCCGCCATGAGTCGCTTGGCGTATTCGATATTTTCATCTCTGAACAGGTCGAGGCCTACGGTGAACATCCAGGTAGCGGGCAATCCTTCAACACTGTCGACTCGGGCGGGAACTTGAGGCGCCTGGGCTGGTTGGTCACCTAAATAACAAGACCAGCCAAAGCGATTGCTGTCCCGATTCCAGACAAACTCTCCGACTAAGGGATCACCTGGAAACTCGTCGGTGCCGGTACGATCATCCAGCATCGGATAGGTTAAGTGTTGATGGCAAATGGGGTATTCACCAAGATCTCGCGCCATTATGGCTAAACCAGCAGCAAGGCCTCCTCCGGCACTCTCACCGCCTATGGCAATACGGTTTTTATCAATCCCCAGCTCCTCGGCCTGGGCGTGTAGCCAACCGAGGGCAGCGTAGCAATCGTTCAGGGCCGCTGGCGCCGGATGCTCTGGGGCTAATCGATAGCCCACAGCCAGTACCGCCACCCCTAGGGTTGCTGATATCTGAGTGTTCATGGCATCGGATGCTTCGATGCTCCCGGCCACGTAACCACCGCCGTGCATGTGCAAATAGCCAGCGTTGGCTTTCTGCTCTAAGGGCGTATAGAGCAAACACGACACATCGCCGTGGTCCCCAGCTACCGTAATGGCTTGACGCTGCACTCCCTTAGCCTGTGCATCACCCAGCAGTGTCGCTAGTTGCCGCTGGCTGCGAAACGACGCCAGATTGTCAGAGGTGAATTTAAAGACAGGAGCAAGCTCTACAATCGGCTGCAGCGAAGGATCCAGCAGGTGTTTTGTCGACATGTGCGCCTCGATTTCGTTTTTTCTACTATGCCCAGATCACAAATTAATTGGAATGAGCACAAACCGCTGGGTTCGAGGCCTCTTTCTATCGCGCCTTTTTATGGCGCCTTATCTTGGCATCCATTGAACGCTGAGCCTGGCATTGAGCGGTTCAGCGACGGTGACCTGATGACGAGCGTGGGCATTAGGGAAATACCGTTTATCCAACGCGTTGTTCACATTGAGCTGCAGACTCCAGTTATCCGACACATCAAAGTAGACGGCGGCATCGACCCGGGTGTAACTGGGTAGCGTCGCCGTATTGGCGTTATCGATAAAACTCTCATCCTGATATGAAGCCCCTAACCCCAGCCCCCAGCGCGCAGACAGTTGATAGGTGCTCCACAAAGACAAGGTGTGCTTGGGCAGCTCCCGAGGTCGTAATCCTGTATCTCCCAAGCGATCGACCTGCTCGCCATCCAAGTAACCGTAGGATGCGGTCACAGTCCACGCGTCGTTCAACTCTCCACTCATCTGGGCCTCAAAACCCTGAGTGGTGGAATCCACTACATCTAACGTGGCGGGGTCGTTATCCGCCACTTGGGGAGAGCTTTTCTCGATCTCGAACACCGCAGCAGAAAATGCGAGCCGCTGGCTGAGATCCCATTTCACCCCGAGTTCAAGGTTGGCAAAGGTGTTTGGATCTAGGCGGTTATTGTCACCACTGATATCCGCAAACTGCTCGCCGCTTCTTGGCAAAAACGACTCGCTGTAGCTGGCGTAGACCGAAAGGTTTTCCTGGGGCTTTAGAATCAAACCCAGACGGGGCGAGAACTGTGAGTCTTTACGACCTCGGGTTTGCCCAGATTTGACGTCGTGAACACGAATGTCGAATTCGTCATATCGACCGCCCAGTACCAACATCACATAGGACGACAAGCGGATTTCATCCTGCACGTACAAAGAGCGGACATCGATATCCACGCGGGTATCGTCGTTCAGATCCTGAGTGAAATCGCTGGTGGTGGTTTGCCCGGCTCGGTTCACGCCCACTCCCCCAGCTAGGGTCAAGGGTATGCTCGGCTGTACGCTGAACACCTCACGATCGCTTGCTGAGGTATCAAATTGCGCGTTATACCGATCTTGATCAGAGTCGGTGTCCATCAGCTCGAACCCTAACAGCGTGGTGTGGGTGATTGAGCCGCTGTCGAATTCTGCAACCAGATTCCCCGATAGCTGCAAATTTTGCCGTTGAGTGGTATCCACGTAACCGTCTAAGGTCACCTCGCCGGCAGTTTGATCATAGGCAACAGGGTAAAAATTCTGATAGCCCTTGTCGTAGTCGCCGTAAAACAAACTCAGGTTACCCTTCACCGCCCTTGAAAACCGGTGTTGCAGCATTGCCTTGTATAAGTGGGCTGTGAGCTCTGTGGTATTAAGCTCTGGGTCTGCGAAGGTGGTTTTTGCCAGCGCCGATATCGGGCGACCATCGACGCCCGTGGGAATACCCCGATCCACAAACTGCTCGTGGTCCAGGTACTCGTAGTAGAGATCCAGCGTGGTTTCCTCGGAAACTTGAATTTTGGCGGTAGGGTTAAGCCCCAGTCGGTCGCCATCGAAGAAGTCTCGGTGATTGTCTAGAGCCTCGTAATAAGCGTTCATACGTAAAGCCGCGTCACTACCCAGATCAACGTTACTATCAAGCCGCAATAGCGCGCTGCCAAAGGAATTCACCGACGCCCCAAGGTTGGTGAAGCGCTCGCCGAGTACCCCTTTTTTCGTCACGCGGTTGAGCACCCCGCCGGTACCACCTCGACCAAACAACAGCGCATTGGGGCCTTTAAGGACTTCGATTTGTTCCAGGTTATACAGGGGTCGGTAGTACTGGACGTCATCGCGTACCCCATCGATGAAAAAGTCTGCGGTGGAACGTACGCCGCGAAAAACCACCGAATCCCGATGTCCCTCACCTTGAGACGTGGTCAATCCGGGTATGTGATTGGCTAAATCACCCACACTGGTAAAGCCTCGGGTTTCGATCTCATACCCGCTCATGACGAAAACGCTTTGGGGCACGTCGATGATCGGCGTTGGTGTTTTCAAGGAATTGATCTGATCCTGGAACAGAACCTGCCCTACCACCACAACCTCTTCGATCTCAACATCGATACCGTTGACGCGTTGATCCACGTTGTTAGGCAAATCCTGGGACTCTAGCGTGCTGGTTTGGCCATAACCGAGCAGTGAGCTCAGAGACAGGAAGATGGCAGTGACAAGGCGAGAGGTTTTCATTGGGGCTCCTTAAGCAGGCGCGAACATTAATGAGATTGATTCTCATTTGCAACCTCCATTCCAAGGTTTTGTGCCGTGTCACACATAGAATCCCGGGGAAAGTCCTACAAAAAGCGGATAACACCCGACTCTGCTCGACCAACTGCCACAAGCCCGCGTCAATGATCCGAAAAGGCCAGTCACCTTATGGACCTTCCGGTTAGGAGCCTCTCAACCGGGCCGGATAATGCAAAGGCCCACTGCCGGCAAGGGACGGCTTAGGATTCGTTGCTGCTGTAGTGCTTTTGCAACCGCAGGCTTTGGGTGAGGAGTCGTTCATCGCCCAGCTCTCGAGCCGTTGCAGCTCGTAGCGCGTAGAACTCCGGGTTTTGTCGCTTCAGTCTGATGGCGCGGTTAATGGCATCTAGGGCCTGATCGAAGGCACCATTACTGAACGCCCGCTCTGCCAATGCATACTGGTAGTAGGGATTGCGTCGCTGATAGCGCCGCACGATTTGTTCATAGGTTTGTGCTTCCGCGTCCCTGCCCTGCTTAAGCAAGGATCTGACCAATCCGGCATTCGCCGCCTGATCCTTGGGGTCGATACTCAGGGCCACCCGATAGGCATCTTCGGCAAACGTTTGTCGATCCAGCATGGAGTACAGGGCCCCCAGATTCGTCCACACATCGGTGTTTTTTGGGGCAGTGAGAATGGCTCTTTTTAAGTAGGCGAAGGCCTGTTGATGGTCTCCTGCACCCATATGCTCTACCGCTAAGTTGCCATAGAACATAGAGGCGGCATGGGCGTCGGTAATTCGCTGGGTCGGTATATCGGCTCTAGGTTTAACCAAATTGAAGTCGACGCTGAGTTCATCAGACCCAGCGCCTGGCAGACGCACGCCCCGCACATGCACGTTGATGTGATTGACACGCTGCAACAAGCCGGAGTCCAGCTCCCAGCGCGGGGGCACGCGAACCAGTTGGTAGTTGGCCTGCAAATCTGCCTCCCGGGCCAGAGCAATGAACAAATTGGTGTAGGCAACGCAATTCCCGCTTTTGCTGTCGAAGGTCTGGGACGCAGAAAATGTCGCGGACTGATCGTATTGATTGGCAAAGAACCCCTCGCCTTGGAGATCCTGCATTAACCGGCGGAATTTGACGTGGGGAAAGGTTGAATCCCCTATCGCATCTTGAACAAAGGCTCGCATCTGGGGACTGACTTTTAACAGGTCTTGAACCGGCGCTGGGGCAACGCTGTCACCGAAAGCGCCGCTACCGTCAATCAAGTAAGGATCGTAATGGACATGGTCAGTAGCTGGCATGATGCCGCAGCCTGCGGTGAGCCCGGTCACGATGAGTAAACTGATCAGAGATTGCCTCATGCCGGGACTATAGAGCCGCCCTGATCTGTGCTCAACACGAGGCACTACGAGGTCAGGCTTGGTCTAGTATCACGCAACAGGACGGACAGGCTTTTACCAGATCTAGGCTGGCGGTGCCGATGGGTGGTGATTGGCGCCAGGCGGTGCCTGGAAAGGCATTAAGAATTGTCGAACCGTAAAGTGGTGGAGCCAGGGAGAGTCGAACTCCCGACCTCTTGAATGCCATTCAAGCGCTCTACCAACTGAGCTATGGCCCCTACGGAGCGCGCATATTAGGTAGCCTCTCACACCCTGTCAATTAACGATGCGCGCAAGGCGCGAATACCTTGCTGAGCTGGGCAGCAGCCCAGACCCTATGAGTTGTCAGCTATCAATGGCAGCAGCGCCTGATATTCCTTATCCAGACGTTTGCGCTCTTTATTCGAAGCACCCAGCACATCGAGGGCTGTCCGCAATCTGGCCCGACTGAGGTCCGGACCGAGAAAAATCCAAGAATCAAAGAGTGGCAGTGACACCGCCCTGCCGCTGGTGGCGATAAACAAGGGGAACAAAAAATCCCGGAACTTCAGATCCAATGACTGGGCCAACTGCTGGCAAAGACCGAACAACTCGTCACGCTGCCACTGTCGAAGCTCGTCAAAAGCCGACAGCGTGTGATGCACCACTTTGAGTACATCGCCGCGCTCCAGACTTTTGTGCTGGAAGTCCTGTTCCGTTAGCTGGCCTAAATTGCCAAGCAGGTAATCCACCAAGGGCAGCAAATCTGAAAATCGCTCGGCGCGTTCTTGCACCAAGGGAATCAACCGCTCAAGGGTGTTCTCATTGAGCATCCAATCCCGCACACGCTGGGCATAGTCAGCGGCATCCATACGCCGCAGATACTGGCCATTCAGCCAACTGAGCTTGGCCTGATCGAACACGGGACCGCCAATGGTCATGCGGTCGATATCGAAGGCCTCTACCATTTCTTGTCGGCTGAATATTTCGGCTTCGTTGGGCATGGACCAGCCCATCATGCTCAAATAATTCACCAAGGCCTCTGGCAAATACCCCATATCGCGATAATAGGTAACGCTGGTTGGGTTTTTGCGCTTGGAAAGCTTGCTCTGGTCAGGATTGCGCAACAACGGCAAATGAATCAGCTCTGGCATGGGCCAGCCAAAATACTCGTACAACAACTGGTGCTTAGGCACCGAGTTCAGCCATTCCTCACCCCGCAGAATATGGGTAATCCCCATCAAGTGGTCGTCCACAACCACAGCCAGATGGTAAGTGGGCATCCCATCCGCTTTGACCAACACCTGCATATCAATTTGACTGTAGGGTATGGTGATTTCGCCCCGTAAGCGGTCAGTAAACGTGCAGTCGCCGCTGTCCGGCACCCGCATACGAATCACGTAGCTTTCCCCTGCAGCGATTCGTTGGCTCACTTCCGCTGGCGGTAATCCAATGCAGTGGCCGTCATAACGCGTGGTCTGCTTTTGCGCCTGTTGTTGGGAACGCAATTCATCCAGCCGCTCTTTGCTACAAAAACAGTGAAAAGCGTGCCCGTTGTCCAGCAGCGTCTGAACCTGGGATTGATAAATTTCTTTGCGTTCGCTTTGGCGATAGGGTCCCAGCTCACCGCCTACGTTTGGCCCTTCATCCCAGCTCAAGCCCAGCCAGTTCAGCGCATCATAAATGGCTTGCTCGGATTCCTCGGTGCTGCGCGCCTGATCCGTATCTTCGATACGCAACACGAACTGACCACCGTGGTGCCGAGCAAAAGCCCAGTTGAACAGGGCCATGTAGGCGGTGCCTACATGGGGATCTCCAGTCGGAGAAGGCGCAATGCGGGTTCTAACCGGCCCAGTCGCCAATGATTAAAATCCCATCTTAACGACGTCTTCGGGAATCAGCGGATAGCGAATGCCAGAAAGTTTCTGGGCTACCCGGACCACCTGACAGGCATAACCAAACTCGTTGTCGTACCAGACGTATAGCACCACGCGGTTATCCTTGGCGATGATCGCTTCACCGTCGACAATACAGGCATGACGGTTACCCACCAGATCCGAGGAAACGATTTCTGGTGACGTGGTGAAATCAATCTGTCGCTGCAGGTTGCTGTGCAGGGCAACAGAGCGCAAAAATTCTCGCACCTCTTCTTCGCTGCCGGATTTTTCCAGGGTCAAATTCAAGATGGCCAAGGACACATTCGGCGTCGGCACACGAATCGCGTTCCCTGTGAGTTTGCCCTCCAGTTCCGGCAGCAATTTCACAACCGCTGAGGACGCACCGGTCTCGGTTATCACCATATTCAACGGCGCGCCACGACCGCGGCGATTCTTTTTGTGGTAGTTGTCGATCAAGTTCTGATCGTTGGTATAGGCGTGTACCGTCTCCATATGGCCGCTAACGATTCCGTACTCGTCGTTCATGACTTTGAGAATGGGCACAATGGCGTTTGTGGTGCAGCTACCCGCAGCCAGCACCCGGTCGCTTTCTTCGATATCGCCAGTGTTGATACCAGACACGATATTTTTCACTTCGCCTTTGCCAGGCGCCGTCAGCACGACTTTACCCGCGCCTTTGGACTTCAGGTGCGCTGACAAACCTTCCATGTCACGCCAGGCGCCGGTGTTGTCGATGATCAGGGCGTTATGAATACCGTAAGCCTCGTAATCAACCTGGTCTGGGCTGGGCGCGTAAATCACACGAATCACGTTACCGTTGGCAATGATGCATTCGTTTTCTTCGTCAACGCGAATGGTGCCCTGAAAACTGCCGTGCACGGAGTCTCTGCGCAGCAAGCTAGCGCGTTTGATGATGTCGTCGGCACTGGCTTTGCGGACAACAATGGCTCGCAGGCGCAGCTGGCTGCCGCTGCCGGTCTTTTCGATCAACAACCTGGCCAATAGGCGACCGATGCGCCCGAATCCGTAAAGCACCACATCCTGTGGCGCCGCGATGGGTGGCTTATCCGAGCCTATAACCGAGGCGCACTCAAGTCGCACAAAGTCCGCAGGAGTGAGTTTCGCCGCTTCTGGATCTTCCATGTATTTGGTGGCGAGCTTGCCGAGATCGATATGGCAAGGCCCCAACTCCAATCCGGAGATGGCTTCCAGCACGGGATAGGTTTCGAACTCAGAAAGTTCGTTTTGGGCTACCTGACGAACATAGCGGTGAGCCTTCATGAGTTGGGTTACGCTTTGGTTGTACAGCGCCCGTCCGTAGCAATAAACAACGATGTTTTTACGATACAGCTGACCAATCAGAGGAATCATCGCTTCCGCGAGTGCTTCACGTTCTTTCCAATCGGGGAAGTAGTCATCAAGGTTGGTAAGGGCCACGTTATCTCCTCGCTCAGTCGCTGAAATTTACCCTGGCAGACCCGCGCCGTCATGGATCAACCCAGGGCGGGTTATGACGGCGCGCGATTCTAGCACCAAGTTCCATGGGATAACATTAATCAGCCCGCAATCCTGCCTGGGGTTGCCTCGCATCCAGCGCTAACCCCTACACAGCGCCCAAAAATTAGGGCACCTACGGGTTAACGATAGCTTTGGTTGATGCTCGCCAGCACGTCATTACCCGGACACAGGGTGTCTTCGGCCAGCTCGTTCAAGGGCTGAGCCGTGGTTTCCATGATGTCGTGGCATTCCACCGCGTCGGGATCCACATACAGCAACCCTGTGGCCACTTGGCCTTGTTCCTGCATTTTTTGCACGTAGGTCAATGCACCGATCCGATCATGTGGATCGTAGTCCGCATCAACCTTGTACAGCTGCAGGGTGCTGCCATCAGGCATGGCCACACTTTCGTGGGTGCCCTCGGCATAATCCGCGGTAATTTCCGGTTGCCCTAAGATTAGGTCCGCATTCACCACGCTGCTGCTGTGCTCGCGTACGAACTCAAAACTCTTGGTGGAACCGTTGTGATTGTTAAACGCGATACACGGTGAAATCACATCAATAAAGGCCATGCCTTTGTGTTTGAGCGCTGCTTTGATCAGCGGTACCAACTGACGCTTGTCGCCAGAAAAACTTCGGCCAACAAAACTGGCCCCTAGCTGCAGCGCAATGCTGACCAGATCAATGGGTTCATAGAGGTTGGGCACCCCTTTCTTGCTGGTAGATCCCTTATCGTTAGTGGCGGAAAACTGACCCTTGGTTAAGCCGTAGGTGCCGTTGTTGTCTACCAAGTAGAGCATGTTAGTGCGCCGACGCACGACGTGGGCAAACTGACCCAGACCAATGGACGCACTGTCTCCGTCACCGGACACACCGATACACATCAAATCGCGATTCGCTAGATTTGCCCCGGTCATGACGCTAGGCATGCGTCCATGCACCGAGTTAAAACCGTGGCTGCGGTTGAGGAAGTAGCTAGGTGTCTTAGACGAACAACCGATACCAGACACTTTCGCAAACCGATGCGGCGGCAGTGAGAGCTCGGCACAGGCCTGCACGATGGCGGCACTGACCGAGTCGTGGCCGCATCCCGCGCACAAGGTAGACACAGAGCCTTCATAATCCCGGCGGGTTAGGCCCAGATCGTTCAGTGGCAAATTAGGGTGATGTACCCGGGGTTTAGCTACAAAAGTCATGAGGACACCTCGGTCAAACGGGCAAGTTTGTGCTCTTCGTAATAAGCGCTGATTTGTTCATCGATGTAGTCGGCTGAAATAGACAGTCCCGCAAAATACAAAATCGGAATCAGCTTCGCTGGATTGGTCTGCAGTTCGTTGATCAGCAAGGTCCGCATTTGCGCGTCGCGGTTCTGCTCTACCACGAAGACCAGATCGTGATCCGCGACAAAAGCCTCAACCTCATCACCGAACGGGAATGCGCGGACCCGGCAGGTATCCAGCTGCACACCATTGCTGGCCAACTTATCCAACGCCTCAGGAATGGGTAGCGATGTGGTGCCGTAAAACAGCACCCCTACCCGATTACCCGCGTTGGCGATTTCTGCCTTTGGCACCAAACCTCGGGCGGTTTGCCACTTCAGCTGCAAACGTTCCATGTTGCGCTGATAGGCCGCTGGCGACTCGGTATACGCCGCGTACTCATCTCGAGAAGTGCCGCGAGTGAAAAATGCGCCTTTGTCAGGGTGAGTGCCTGGCAGGGTTCGGTAGCCCACCCCATCGCCGTCCACATCCAGATAACGGCCAAAGGTTTCTACTCGATCCAAATCTTCCGCTGACAGCACCTTGCCCCGGTCATAGCGGCGGCTATCGTCCCAATTCAACGGTTCACTGAGGTTTTCGTTCATACCCAGTTCTAGATCGCTGAGGACCAAAATTGGGGTTTGCAGTCGATCAGCCAAATCCAGGGCGTCGGCGGCAAAGTCAAAACACTCTTTGGGCGTCGCTGGAAACAGCAGCGGGTGCTTGGTGTCGCCATGGGAAGCATAAGCCGCGCCGATCAGGTCCCCTTGCTGGGTCCGGGTAGGCATCCCTGTGGATGGCCCAGAGCGCTGAATATCCCAAATCACTGCCGGGAGTTCTGCGAAATAGGCCAAACCAATGAATTCGGACATCAACGAAATGCCCGGACCACTGGTAGCGGTAAACGCACGGGCGCCATTCCAGGCCGCGCCAATGACGATACCAATGGCCGACAGTTCATCTTCCGCCTGCATAAACGCGTAATTTTTATGGCCGGTTTCGGGATCAATCCGCAATTTTTTACAGTGAGTTTCAAAGCTCTCTGCAACCGAAGTGGACGGCGTAATTGGGTACCACGCACAGACCGTGGCACCGCCATAAAGACTGCCCAAGCCCGCGGCATCGTTGCCGTCCATCATGATGCGGTCGCCCACAGCGTCGCTGCGTCGAACTTGCAAGGGCAGCGGCGCCTGCAAATATTCCAGGGCGTAGTTGCGGCCCAGCTCTAGCGCACGAATGTTGGGCTCGATAAGAGCGTCCTTACCCTTATATTGGGTGGATACCATGCCGGTGATGACATCGAATTCGATGTTTAAAAGTCCTGCTAAAGCGCCAAGATAGGTAATGTTCTTAAACAAACTTCTTTGTTTTGGATCCGCAAACTCCGGCAGCATCATGTTGGCGATGGGCATGCCGATCTCGATGATGTCGCTACGGGCCATGGTGCTGGGAAGTGGCTTGGAGTTGTCGTACAGCAGATAACCGCCAGGCACGATGCTGGCGATATCTTCGGCAAAGGTTTCCGCATTCATGGCCACCATAATGTCGACGCCTTCCCGTCGCCCCAGATAGCCCTGCTCACTCACCCGAACCTCGAACCAGGTTGGCAGACCTTGGATGTTTGACGGAAAAATATTCCGCGTGGCTACCGGGATACCCATACGAAACAGCGCCTTGGCAAACATGCCGTTAGCACTGGCAGAACCAGATCCATTCACATTCGCAAAGCGGATGACGAAATCATTAATTTTGGTGGCCATGAACGTTATTCTCCGAAGGAGCCCATTTGGGGTATGTGAATCACCGAGCGCTGCATATCCCAAGCATTGGTAGGACAACGCTCTGCGCACAGACCGCAGTGCAGACAAACGTCTTCGTCTTTCACCATTACTCGCTGGGTTTTTAGCCCACCTGAAACGTATAGATCCTGCTCAACATTCAACGCAGGTGCCGTCAATGTCTGGCGCAAGGCCTCTTCCGGCTGATTCTCTACGAAGGAGATGCAGTCCATGGGGCAGATATCCACACAGGCATCGCATTCGATACACAAGTTGTCGGTGAACACCGTCTGCACATCGCAGTTCAAACAACGTTGGGCTTCCTGAGCCGCCAGTTTGGCGTCGAACCCCAACTCCACCTCAACCTTAAGGTTATTCAGCGCATTTTCATGAGCCTCTAACGGTACTGCATGGCGCTGCGCTGGATCGTGAGCCGAGTCATATGCCCACTCGTGCACACCCATTTTGGTGGACAGCAGGTTTACGCCTTCGGGAGGCCGATCATTGATCAGATCCTTACCCTGACAGTACAAATGGATACTGATAGCCGCTCGGTGCGCGTGGGCTGAGGCCCAAATGATGTTCTCTGGGCCAAAGGCACTGTCACCACCAAAGAACACCGATGGGTTCGTGGATTGCAGCGTAACTTCGTTAAGGGTTGGGCAATCCCACTTGTCGAATTCAATGCCGAGGTCACGTTCAATCCACGGACAATGGTTGTCCTGACCGATAGCCATCAACACATGGTCGCACTCAATAAATTCGTCCGGCTCGCCTGAAGGCTCATAGCGCAGACGGCCATCTTCTCCGCGAACTGGGGTCACACACTCAAAAAGAACACCTTTGAGCTTGCCATTTTCATGCACGAACTCTTTTGGCGGGCGATTGTTGATGATGGGGATACCCTCGCGCATGGCATCTTCTTTTTCCCATTCCGATGCTTTCATCACCTCAAAGGCTGAACGCACCACTACCTTGACGGATTCGGCACCCAGCCGTAGCGAGGTACGACAGCAGTCCATAGCTGTGTTACCGCCGCCCATCACGATGACCTTGCCTTTGATTTCCGTTATGTGACCAAAAGCAACGCTGCTCAGCCAATCAATGCCAATATGGATGTAGTCGTCTACCGCTTCACGGCCTTGCAGTTCCAAATCGCGGCCTCGAGGTGCACCGGTACCCACAAAGTAAGCGTCGAATTTCTGGTCCATCAAAGCCTTCATGCTGTCGATGGCTTGACCAAAATGACAGTGCACGCCCATATCCAAAATACGGTCGACTTCTTCGTCGAGGACTTCCTCTGGTAGACGAAACGCAGGAATTTGACTGCGCATAAAGCCGCCGCCTTTCTCGTCCTGCTCAAATAAATGCACTTCATAACCAAAGGGCAGCAAATCTCGGGCAACTGCTAAGGATGCCGGGCCCGCACCAATCAGGGCGATACGCTTGCCGTTTTTCTGTTCTGGAACCTTGGGTAAGTAGGCGCTGATATCACCCTTGTTATCCGCCGCAGCTCTTTTGAGTCGACAGATCGCGACCGGAGTCTCTTCAGTGCGTACTCGTCGACAGGCAGGTTCACAAGGGCGGTCGCAGGTACGACCTAACACACCAGGAAACACATTGGAGTCCCAGTTCAGCATATAAGCTTCGGTGTATCGCTCTTGTGCGATAAGGCGAATGTACTCAGGTACTGGTGTATGCGCCGGACAGGCGTACTGGCAATCCACTACTTTGTGAAAGTAGTTCGGGTCAAAAATATTGGTTGGTTCCATAAATGCTGAACACACCCGGCTGTCACGCTAGTGCGCGAGGCCAGAGTCTCTCCTCCCCTCTATGTCACGTATTGATCACGCAAATGCTACTTAGTGCTAATCGTCAGCGGCCGACGAATGTATCCCCATCGCACTGGTGCGACTGCAGGACTCTAGCCCAGCCTTGGATGTTACGCCAGTACTCGCCAGCCAGTATTTCCACAAAAGGTATACAAAAAATGTCCAGGGTCTGGGGCCACCAAAGACCGCTCCAGACAACGGCTGTTGGGTGCTGAAATCGATTCCCTCACTGACATACCATTTCACTGGAGGTACACTGCGCCGCTTCGCCAGCGTGCTACTGGCCTACCCAAAGGACCATTGTTAAACCACCATGCCAGCGTCCATGGAAGTCGGATCAACGGCGATTGACCCGGAACAACTAACCCCCACTACCGTCCTTCCCGAACGCCCCGGCATGAGCCTTGGCTGGGCTGGGCTGGCTGGCAGCAGTGACATGCTGGCCGTCGTGGCGTTGGCACAAAAAGTGGACCAGCTATGCGTGGTCATTACCCAAGAACCTGGGCGATCTGATCGCTGGCAACATGGCATCGGTTTTTATACCAACCATGACGGTACTGAACTGGCAAATATGCGCTTCCCGGATTGGGAGACCCTGCCTTATGACGCCTTTTCTCCACACCAAGACATCATTTCGGAGCGGCTAAGCACCCTGCAATCCCTGCGTTCTGCCACCAAGGGCGTGTTGACGGTTCCCGTTTCAACCCTTATGCAAAAGGTACCGCCCCTAAGCTATTTAGATGGTGCCTGCTTCGAGCTGTCCTGCGGACAAACATTCGATACCGCCGCGCAACGTTTGCGCCTCGAGGCTGCCGGGTATCAAAGCGTCGAAACGGTCACTGAACGTGGTCAGTACGCAGTGCGCGGAGCATTAATGGATGTTTACCCCATGGGCGCCAAACTCCCTGTACGCATTGACTTACTCGATGATGAAATCGACACCCTGCGCACTTTTGATCCTGATTCCCAGCGCACGGTAGAACGGATAGACAGCTTGAGCCTGCTGCCGGCCAAGGAGTTCCCCTTCGATGATGACGCCATCGCGGGTTTTCGGCGACGTTGGCACGACACCTTTCAAGTGGATGTGCGTCAATGCAGCATTTATCAGGATGTGAGCAGCTACATCACGCCCAATGGCGTTGAGTATTACCTGCCCTTGTTCTTCGATGAGCTGGCCAGCCTTTTCGACTACTTGCCCGAGAGCGCGGTCTACATCACCGAAGCGGGTGTGGCCCAAGCGGCTAAGAATTTTGAACACGAAATTGAATCTCGTTATGAATCCCTGCGTCATGACGTTGAGCGCCCCATCTTTTCGCCGTCCACCCTGTATCTGAGCAGCGAGGAACTGAATCAAAAACTGAATCAGCACCCCCGTGTGCATTTGGACGATGGACCCAGCAAACACCAGCGACAGTTCCGCACTTGGGACTTACCCGCGCTGGGAGTGAATCCCAAAGCCGAGAATCCGGCAGCGGATTTGCAACGCTTCGTCGCTGAACAATCCAAGCCGGTCTTATTTGTTGCCGAGTCCGCTGGCCGACGGGAAGTGCTGGATGAGCTGCTGCGTAAAAGCCAGATTCACGCCAAATCCGTGGACGGTTTTGTGGCCTGGGACAAAGCCAACCCAACCAGCATCTGCGTGGGTCCCATTGAAGAAGGCATGATTCTGGACAGCGGAATCATCATCTGCGAGTCCCAGGTTTTAGGTTCCCGACCTGGAGCCAGGCGCAAGGAGAACGGCAAACGGGTCATCGATCCGGACCAAATTGTGCGAAACCTGACCGAGCTGACCATGGGTGCACCGGTAGTGCATATGGAACACGGCGTCGGGCGCTACCTCGGCCTGCAAACCCTCACCATCGATAACAACGCCGAAGAATTTTTAACCTTGGGCTACGCGGGCGATGCCAAACTTTATGTGCCCGTTACCTCTCTGCACCTGATTGGTCGCTATGCCGGAGCGGACGAGGAGCATGCTCCCCTGCATCGCCTTGGATCTGACCAGTGGGAACGAGCAAAGAAAAAAGCCGCCGAGAAAGTCATCGATGTGGCGGCAGAGCTGCTGGATATTTATGCCCGCCGGGCCGCAAAAAAATCCCACCAGCTGCAGGCCAACCAGAGCGACTATGAGGTATTCGCACAGGAATTTGGTTTTGAAGTCACACCGGACCAAGCCATTGCCATTGAAGAGACCCTGGCGGATATGGCCCAAGAACAAGCCATGGACCGGCTGGTTTGTGGCGACGTTGGTTTTGGCAAAACCGAAGTAGCCATGCGAGCCGCCTTTGTCGCCGTGCAAAGCGGTAAACAGGTGATCTTGTTAGTGCCCACCACGCTGCTGGCGCAGCAGCACTTCGAATCGTTCCGGGATCGTTTCGCCAACTGGCCAGTGACCATTGATGTGGTCTCTCGTCAGCGCACTCAGAGCGAAATCGACGACATCGCCCAGCGCTGTAGCAGCGGTAAGCTGGATATATTGATTGGCACCCACAAGCTGCTGAGCCCAGAATTTCGTTACCAGGATCTGGGGCTAGTCATCATTGATGAAGAACACCGATTCGGCGTGCGGCAAAAAGAACGCCTAAGAGCCATGCGCGCTGAGGTGGATGTACTGACCCTGACCGCCACGCCAATCCCTCGAACCTTGAACATGTCTCTCAGCGGATTGCGTGATCTATCGATTATTGCCACCCCCCCTGCCAAGCGCCTGTCCATCAAAACCTTTGTGCAGCCCCAGCGTGAGCAAGGCATCAAAGAAGCCATCACTCGAGAACTGATGCGGGGAGGACAGATTTTTTATCTGCATAACGAGGTGCGCTCCATCGAACAAGCCGCGTCAGACCTAGAGGCGCTGGTTCCGGAAGCGCGAGTGGGCGTTGCCCATGGCCAAATGCGCAGCAACGAAATGGAACAGGTGATGAACGAGTTTTATCACCGTCGCCTGAATGTTCTGGTCTGTACCACCATTATTGAGACCGGCATCGACATTCCTAACGCCAACACCATCATTATTGAGCGCGCCGATAAATTTGGACTGGCGCAACTGCACCAGCTCCGGGGACGGGTTGGCCGCAGTCACAGACAAGCCTATGCCTACCTGCTAACCCCAGATAGCAAAAGCATGACCGGCGATGCGATTAAACGCCTAGAAGCCATTGAGGCCGCTGGCGAACTTGGCGTGGGATTTACCCTAGCCACTCAAGACATGGAAATCCGGGGTACTGGTGAGCTGTTGGGCGACGATCAGTCAGGGCAAATAGAGTCCATTGGCTTTTCGCTGTATATGGACATGCTCAACCGGGCGGTAGAGGCATTGCGGTCAGGCAAAATTCCGGACCGCGACATGCCCCTGGAGCCGGTCAGTCAGGAAGTCAACCTCCACGTTGCTGCGCTGATTCCCGAAGACTATCTGCCCGATGTGCAAAGCCGGTTGATACTTTATAAGCGAATCGCCGGGGCTGGGGATCAACAGGAGCTGGATGACCTGAAGGGAGAAATCATCGACCGCTTCGGCTTACTGCCGATCTCGGTGCAAAACCTCTTCGTTATCACCAGCCTTAAGCTGCAAGCCCAAGCCTTAGGCATCATTAAAGTCGACATTGGCGACACCAAGGGCAAGCTGGAGTTCAGCAAAACCACGACCGTGGAGCCTATCGCCATCGTGCGTCTAGTCCAGCAGCAGGCCAACACCTATCGGCTAGACGGCGCCTCCACTCTTCGAATCGAGCAGCAACTTGCGGAATTTCAGGATCGCGTAGCGTTTGTTGAAGAGCTGTTTGAGGTATTGTCTGCCAAAGCCGCTTAAACGAAGACTACCCCTTAACATGGCGATCCACCGCAATCAGCTCCCATACCCGAACCGTACCAAGAGAAGCTCTCTAGGTTTGAGTTGGGTGTGTGCGTTGAGCCTGTTGACTGGGTCCGCCATGGCCGCCTCTCAGCTTAACCCCCAAAATCCAGTGGATTACAGCGCTACCGAACTGGCGGCCCTGACTTCCTTGCAGGAGCTGATTCCTAAGGAGCGCTTCGACATTGAAGTCATTATCTTTAAGCATCGAGATACTCGCCATGCGTTGCTCGCGACCATGCAAACATCCGCAGATATTGACGCTGATCCGGTTGAGCGGCTAAACCAAGACCCGCCCACTCAACTGACCAAGCTGCAGGATCCTCGGGAACCATTGTTGCTGGATACGCCGCGAAGGCTGCCATCCCAGTTTTATGGACTGCTGCCAAGCCCACTTATCTCTGAATCACCCACGCCATTTGGACCTGCAAACAGCGATCACTGCTGGGCTTTACGGATCGACGACCTAGAGGCCAACAACACTCTATTGCCCACTGGAGAAGCACAAACAAGCCCGCTTTCTCCGTGGGAATCCATGCTTATTGATGGTGGTCTAGAAAATGCAGCCAACGGTACCGAGTCGAAATCAAACGAATCATTGTTGTTAGAGGCGCCGCCTTCATTGAACCAAACTGATGCTCCAGGTTTGGATCTACTCGGCAATATGGCGCATAACCGCAATACCCGAACCTCTGACCGCGACCCTACCCTAGGCCTTACTGACGACTCCAGAAATGCGCTTGATCAAGAGCTTCAAGGCGACGACTTAATGGCCCTAGATCAGAGCATAGGCGAAACCACGGCCTTAACATCGCCTGAGCAGATCGGCCTTGTGCCCCAGAGCCAAGCCCAAGTAATCACGACACCTTATCTGGCCTTGATTAGTGAACTGACCCGTTTTCAGAAACATCTTCGGGACAGCGAATTCCAAGCGCTACCGACGGACGCCTTAAGCCTGACTAGCCAAGCTCAACAACTGGAGCGCTCGGGCACTTTTCAGGTTTTGGATCATTTCGCCTGGCAGCAGCCTGTGCCGCCTCGGAACCAGCCACAACATATCTACCTGCGGATTGGCGATACCTTACAAGGCACCCTTGCCATTACCTTGGGGCGCTATCTGCACACAGCTGCCACGCTGTGGCTCCAACCTGACGCTGACTTAACTTTGGTAACGGGTGAGAACGAACTCGAGGCAACGCAATCAGCGGACGCTAAGCAGGTTTATGCGCTCATGAACCAAAGCCGACGCATGCGCAGCGGCGAGCTACATTACTTCGATCATCCGCTATTCGGCATGTTGGTGCAGATTAATCCCGTCGAGCACGATGAAGCCACTAAGGCTCAGTTCGAGGCCTTCAAAGCTCAGCTAGAACAAAGCGCTCCCTAAACCCTTCTTTGCTGAACCCTTCTTTGCGGACCCCTTCTTGCTGCGTCCGCGTTTGCTGACCAAGCGCGCTGCGCGCCATCGTGTCACGAGCCGAACGCCTACCCACTGGGTGGTCAGGCTCAAAGACTCAGTCAAAAAGACCTTAGCGCCAATAGAGCCCGGGCAAATTACGACAATAGCCCTGACAGTCCAGGCCGCAGCCAAAAAAGTTCTGTGGATCGCCGGTCACTGCGGCCAGAGTGCGAGAGAACCTGCCGCTGGTATTTGTATCATCCGCCGAGGGCGCAACGGTAGCGCAGCGCCATAGATCTACTGCGCCCCTCGCCATCAAGAGGTCGGCCAATGCTTCAAGACTACTGGCAGGGGTAAGTCCATCGTCGCACAGGATCACCAGGCGACCGCTCAAGGACGGCACGGCGCCAGCCAAGACCCACTCCTCTTGGGACGGCAGGGTTGGATCCACCGCTGCAAACGCCAACTCTAACGGAAAGATCATTCGGCTCATCAGCGCGCCACACAGGTAGCTAGCGCCGGGCAAAACGCTGAGCAGCACGGGGTCGCTGTCCTGAGCCAAGGCCGTCAATCGAACCGCCAGCCGATCAAAGGCTGCGGTCATTTCCTGCTCACTGACTGCAGGCTTGGCGTGATGCAGCACTCGACTAACCGCTGGAGGGAAATTCCCCAGGGCTAGCAGTTGGGACAACTCATCATCCATCCGCACGTCCAGTGACGGGTTGTGCCGACGGCTGTCCTTGGGCGATGGCAGCCAGGGTCTCACCGTTCTCCAGCTGAAGAGTCTGAGTGGGATAGGCAAATTCTGCCCCGTGCGCTTCTACGATTTGAGCAACGCGCAACAGCACGTCCTGCTTCACGCCGTGAAAAGTGCTCCAGTCCGTGGTCTTGGTGAAGGTGTAGATAAAAAAGTCCAACGAGCTTTCAGCAAAGGTGACGAAGTTCACCATCAGCACTCGATCCTTGTCGATATCCTCATGATCCACCAACATTTGTCTTACGTCATCGACAATGCCGTGCATCTTGGGCAAATCAGCGTAACGGATACCAAAGGTTTCGTGGATACGCCGGTTGTTCATGCGCGAAGGATTTTCCACTGAAATCTCGGTGAACACGGAGTTTGGCACGTACAGAGGACGTTGATCGAAGGTGCGAATCCGAGTCACCCGCCAACCAATGGATTCCACGGTGCCTTCAATGTTCTGGTCCGGCGAGCGCACCCAGTCACCTACAGAGAAAGGCCGGTCTAGGAAAATCATCAGAGCACCAAAAAAGTTGGCCAGCAAACTACGAGCCGCAAAACCCACGGCAATGCCGCCCATACCACCTAAGGCCAAAACGCCAGAAATGGAGAACCCTAGGGCCTGCATAGCCATCAGAATTCCCGTGATGATGATCGTTGCGCGCAGCAACTTACCCACCGCTGCTGCAGTCGTGGGATCCACCCGTTGACTGTCATCACCCTGAACGTAGGCGGATTCAACATTTTTGATGAAGTTCACCCCGAACCAGATCAGTAGCCAAACCACGGTAATGTCTCTGACCTGATCGGTGTGTGCGAACACTTCTGCCTGGGCTTTTAGATTCATCGAATCGATGGCTAACGAGACGGCCATTACCCAAATTCCCAAAAACACGGGATTACGGGCGGATTCAAACAAAGCGTCGTCCCAGGTATTTTTTGTGCGCTGAGCCTGGGACACCGCCTTGGCAAGCAACCGCCCGACCACAAAGCGAACCACCGCGGCCAACAACAAAATCCCAAAAGCCCGGGCCACCCAGCCGTATTCTTCAAGCCAACTTATCCATTCTTCCATGCTTTATGTCTCGTCCATGCTGTTGCGCTTAGCCCCGTTGCGTTTGGCCCCGGGCGTTTCGGCTATTCATTTCTTGTGTCCCTTCACTCTACCAGAGCATTGATGCTCACCCGCCGGGAGTTTTCGTCAATTACGCGATAAAGCGCGCAGAAAAAGTGCTGTACAAAAATTCAGTGTGCTGTCTATACTGCCAGCACTGTACAAATACTCAGGTTCGTTATGAAAACGTTAACATCACCTTCGCCTGTTTTGACCGCTCGCCAGGCACAAATTCTGGGACTGATCCGTCGTTACATCAACGACACTGGCTACCCGCCTACCCGAGCGGATATTGCCCAAGAGTTGGGCTTTAAATCAGCCAATGCCGCCGAAGAACATTTGAAAGCCCTAGCACGCAAGGGCGCCATCGAAATGATCCCTGGCACCTCCCGAGGCATTCGTCTGCCTGACCTGGTTGACGAAGGTTTGCCCATAGTCGGCCGGGTTGCCGCTGGTAATCCGATCTTGGCGGAAGAAAACATCGAAGACCGCATTGACCTCCCCGCCGGTTTTTTTCAGCCCCATGCCGATTACTTACTGCGAGTGCGCGGCGACAGCATGATCGACGCGGGTATTTTGGATGGTGACCTGCTCGCAGTGCACAAAACCCAACAGGCGACCAATGGCCAAATTGTCGTGGCCAGAATCGAAGAAGAAGTGACGGTAAAGCGGTTTCAGCGCACCAGAAAGCGCAATCAGGTGTTACTGCTACCTGAAAACCCCGCCTACGACCCCATTGAAGTGGACTTAGCTGCCCAGAACTTCGCCATTGAAGGCTTATCCGTTGGCGTAATCCGCCAACAGATCTAAAGCGCCGCCGGGCTGGACTAATCACCCACAGCCGCATCAAGGCGGCAGCAGTAGCAGCGCGCTAGAAGAAATGACGCGCTGGGAGGCATGGCGCGCTGGGAGGCATGGCGCGCTGAGAGGCATGGTGCGCTAAGAGCAATAGCGACAGAGCGCTGGCGGGCACCTCAGGGCACGCGTGAAGGACTGGGCATGAAGGAGAATACTCGAAAGACAGGACTCGAAAGACAGGACTCGAAAGACAGGGCGCGAAAGACAGGTCAATAGACTCACGAGCGATAAACAGCCGTTAGCTCGGCTGTCCTTGGATTGCATTCATTTGCAGGGTAGCCAAAAGCCACCCAGACAGTGACCTCAAACCCCGACGAGTCAGTGCTCACCCGAGGCCTGTACGTTAAGCCGTCTTTCGACTCTGACTCGCTTTGCTCTTTGCCGCGGGCTTCTTGACTTCGCCCTCCTCGACCCAGTTCGGCTCTTGATAGAAGGCTTTCCATCCCGTGGCCTTACCCTCAATTTCAGACTGCACGTACTGTTCCTTGGTCTTACGGCTGTAACGAATAATGGCTGGATTGCCCTCAGGGTCCTGCTCCGGAGCCGCTAGAAGATAGCGAAACTTGGGATCTAACTCGTTGGCGTGGGGCTTTATTTCAGCCACCAGCGGCGCTCGTGTTTCCCGATGCTTGGGAAACTGACTGGCGGCAAGAAAAATGCCTGACGCACCATCCCTCAGCAGGTAATGGTCGTCCACCTTCTCGCACCGCAGCTCGGGCATAGGAACCGGATCCGCTTTCGGCGGTGCTGGTTCACCACTGCGCAGCAGCTTGCGTGTATTAGGACATTCCACGCAGCCGAAGTACTTACCAAAGCGACCGGACTTCAACTGCATCTCGTTGCCGCATTTGTCGCATTCCAACAAAGGCCCGTCATAGCCTTTAATTTTGAATACGCCCTTTTCGATCTCGAAGGCTGCGCAATCCGGGTTGTTACCACAGATATGCAGCTTGCGGGACTCATCCACCAAGTAGCTGAGCATCGCGCTTTGACACTGAGGGCATTTGCGCATTTTGCGCAACAATTTGGATTCACCTTCTTCGTCTTGGTCCACATCAACCGCTTCCTCACCGGGAATCAGATTGACGGTTTTGGTGCAGCGCTCTTTAGGCTTCAAGCCGTAGCCGGAACAACCCAGAAAGACCCCAGTTGAGCCGTTTCGAATCTGCATATGCCTGCCGCAATCAGGATTGGGGCAAGTGATATCGGTATCCGTAGGGGCATTCACCCGCATGCCATTTTCAACGTCTTTGGCGACCACTAACTTACCGCTGAAATCACCATAGAACTCGTTCAACACCGCATCCCATTGGGCTTGCCCATGCGCTACCTTGTCCAGCTCCTCTTCCATGGTTGCGGTGAAGCGGTAATCCATGAGGTTGTCGAAATTTTCCATCAGCCGGTCAGTGACCAGTTCGCCTATTTTTTCTGCATAGAAACGCCGGGCTTCTAGGCGAACATAACCACGATCCTGAATGGTGGAAATAATGCTGGCATAGGTTGACGGGCGTCCGATGCCTAGCTTTTCCAGTTCTTTAACTAGGCTCGCCTCGCCAAACCGTGGCGTGGGCTTGGTGAAGTGCTGAATGGCCTCGCAGTCGTCTAACGTTAGAACATCCCCCGCCTGAAAGTCCGGCAAGGTCGCATCTTCGTCTTTTTTACTGTTGGGCGGCATTACCCGAGTGAAGCCGTCGAACTGCAAAATGCGGCCTCGAATCGCCAGCTCAAAATCACCGGCTTGGGCTCTGATGCTGGTACTCAAATATCTGGCATCCGTCATCTGACAGGCCAAAAACTGGTTACGAATCAGCTCATACAAGCGAACCGCATCGCCATCAACGCCGGTCAAATGCTCCGGCTTGGTATTCACGTTGGAAGGTCGAATGGCTTCGTGGGCTTCCTGGGCGTCCTCTTTGGAGCTGTATCGCTTCGGGCTTTCCGGCAAATACTCGGCTCCGTACTCCCCATTGATCAGGGTACGCGCAGCCTCAACGGCCTCGGTGCTGAGGTTCGTTGAATCGGTACGCATATAGGTAATGTACCCAGCCTCGTACAGGCGCTGGGCCATGGTCATGGTTTTCTTCACCGAAAAGCCCATGCGAGTGCTGGCCGCCTGCTGCAACGTCGATGTAATGAACGGCGCATTGGGCCGGCTTCGGGTCGGTTTGTCTTCGCGTTTGGACACCGCAAAATTCTGTTGCCGTAACAACGCCATCAAGGCCATGGCGTCGGCTTCATTAGTAGGTCGGAAGTTCTCGCCCTGATATCGAGCTACCTGAAATCGCGCAGGACCGCTGTCTTGGGGACGACTAAGGTCCGCAAATGCGTCCCAATACTCCTCAGGAACAAAAGCCCTAATCTCACGCTCTCGCTCCACAATGAGGCGAACCGCCACGCTTTGCACCCGGCCAGCGGACAACCCTCTGGCCACTTTCGCCCACAACAGTGGCGACAATTCAAAGCCGACAATTCGATCCAAAAACCGGCGGGCTTGCTGGGCATACACCCGGTCCATGTCGATATCGCCAGGTGCCACAAAGGCTTCTTCGATGGCCTTGCGGGTAATTTCGTTAAATACCACCCGACGATAACGGGACTCATCGCCACCGATGGCTTCGCGCAAGTGCCAGGCAATGGCTTCGCCCTCCCGGTCCCGGTCTGTGGCCAAGTAAATGGCTGGCGCGTTTTTAGCCAGCTTCTTTAATTCATCAACAACTTTTTCTTTGCCAGGCAAAATTTCGTATTGCGCGGACCAGTTCTTGTCGGGATTGACCCCCATACGCCGAACCAGTTGTTCCCTGGCGCGCTTTTTCTTATAGGCCTCTCGCTTCGCCGGCGTCAGCGCCTTGGTCTTTTGCGCCTCTGCGGCCCGAGCCTTGGGATCCACCGCCTTACCCCCGGTGGGTAGATCACGAATATGGCCGACACTGGACTTCACCACAAAGTCCTTGCCTAGGTAGCGGTTGATGGTTTTTGCCTTTGCCGGAGACTCTACGATGACGAGAGAACGTGCCATGTTGTGAAACCTTTTTCGTGGTGTTTTGCGCCCTAAGTCGATACCGAAGCGCTAGTCGCAGATCGCGAGGTCGGCGAGTTATAGGCTTTGGCGATCCTGTGTGTCAAGAAATGAGCACAAGGAAAGATCACCAACACTGTATTTTGTGACCACACCGCACCGGCACCCGCCGAATACACGCAGTGACTACTCCCCTACCGTGCCCCAGTGCTTTTTCACCACATTAATCAGTTCACGCATGCTGCGATCCAAGGCCTGTAACCCGGGCAGATCCTCCAGGGTAACCGGGGTTTTGCTCCCGGAACCTGGCCAAAACCACGGCAGTGACTTCAGGCTTGTGCCGTTATTACCCTTGCCCGATGAGCCCGCGTTCCCACCCTGATGAGGGTTTTGTTCGCGCCAAAAAGCAGCGACGAATCGTTTTTCCAACTGCACCGCCAACACGTCGGCAGGCATGCGGTCCAAAACGCCAATCAATTCATTCAAGCCGATGGGATTACTCTGCCAGCGTTTAACGGAATTGAGCTGGCCCACTTCCAGGCCGTTGACCCCCCACTGTGCCGCCAAACGCTCAACCGGCACCGTCGGCACCCCAGGAATCCGCAGCAACATAATCGGCGACACCGAGTTGACGGTTACACCTAAAGGCAGTTGGTAGCGGGTGCAGGCCTTAGCGCTTTGGCGCAGGCTGCCGCCAGCGCTAACCCGCTCATCCGCATCGGGATCCAGCTTCAGCACTTTGTCTAGCTGCACCGTATAGCCCAGCTTGCGAGCTTGGGTTCGCAAACTGGCTATGTAGCGATCCCGCTCTGTGGGCATGAGATAGAGAATGGGGCCAATAGCGACACCCAAGGCGAGGAAAATGATGAACCATTCCATCGGTGGAACTCTGCGAAAATAACCGCCGGATTTTGTGCTCTTTTGCCCGTTGGGGGAAGCATTTCAATCCGACCATTGGGCTATTGTTGCGGACCGAAACTATGGGTATGGTCGGCCCAAAGACAACTCGTGGAGGCCACCATGACACCCTACTCTACCGTCGTTCTCGCAGCGGATCTCACCGAAGAATCCACCCTGCTCGCGGACCGCATGAAGCAGATCATTGGTGATGGTCCCTGCGACGTGCATATCGTGCACGTAATCGAACCCCTAAGTGCCGCATACGGCGGTGACGTACCTATGGACCTGTCCCCTGTGCAAGATCAAATTCAAGACCAAGCCAAGGCGCACCTAGCCGAGTTCGGCCGTCAGCTGGGGGTACCCGAAGACCGCCAACACCTGATTTTTGGTCGCCCTCAAAGCGAAATTCACCGCACCGCTGAAGAATGCGGGGCAGATCTCATTGTCGTGGGCAGTCATACCCGCAGCGGTTTGGCCAGGCTACTAGGCTCCACCGCGAATGGTGTAATGGACAGTGCGCCCTGTGACGTACTGGCCGTTCGTGTAGGCGAAAGCTGATCACACCGAGCAAACGTTCAGCTAACCAGCAACAACGTTAACAACTAAGTTAGCAACAAGGATTCATCTGTATGTTGCGTGCAGTTTTCTTATGCGCCGCAATCCTGGCCGCTGTACAACTACCGGCCCAAACCACCCAAGCTTCCACCGCAGAGCGTACTACCTATCTGCAAGCCATCGACTTGCTGCGCAAAGGCCAGTTTTCTAACGCCAAGGCCTTGGAAGACCGGCTAAGTAATTACATTCTGACGCCATACCTTGAATACCATCGGTTAAACAGCAACCTCGCCAGAGTCAGCCCGGCACAAATCGACGGCTTTCGACAACGTCATCCGACGCTACCCGTTACCCCCTTGCTCTATCAGCGCTGGCTCATCCTTCAGGGCCAAAACCGGCAGTGGCGACGCCTGCATGAACGCGAATACGATACCCAGAACTCAGAATTAGCCTGTTACTTTGTCAGAGCCCAATACGGCATCGGCGAAAAAGCCCAGGCCTTAGACAGGACCACGGCGATTTGGGCCAAACCCAAGTCTCAACCCAAGGCTTGCGACCCGATCTTTGCCGTTTGGCGTCAAACCCCGCGCTTCACCCAAGCCATTATCTGGCAACGCTTCGCTGGGGCCATGACTGAAGGCGAGTATGTGCTGGCACGTTACCTACAGCGCTACATGACCGGCACGCGGCGAGATACCGCCAGGGCCTTCTACGAGCTGCGCCGACAACCCCAGCGACTGACATGGCGCGGTGCTTTTGCTCGGGACAACGCTGAAAACCGTCAGGCGATCAGCTACGGCATCCAACGATTGGGTCGCAAAGACGCAGCCAAGGCCGCTAAGGTCTGGAATGGGTTTCGGCAAAGCCATGACTTCAGCCCTACCCAGCGTCAACGTCTTGACGATCTCGTTGCGATTAACTTGGCCCAAAGTGGGCGCTTTCCCGCTGCAAAGGCGCGCTCCCAGATAACGTCAGAGTTTGCCGTGCATGACTTGTTCAGCGCGGGCATCGCACAGCAGCAATGGCCCGAGGTGTTGTATTGGTCCTCTCGAATGGAGCCTGAGGAGGCCGACAAAGACAGGGTTCGTTATTGGCAGGCTCGGGCCCAAGGTCAACTGCAAAAACAATCCTCGGACTCAGACCAGTTCGGCGATCTGCTTACCAAGCGCAACTATTATGGCTTTCTCGCTGCGGCTCAGGTCAACGCACCCACAGCCATGCAAGCCATGCCCGCTCATCAACTCACCCGCGAGCAAGAGCAAACACTGCTAGCGATACCCGGCATTGCCAGAGCCGTGGAGCTTTTTGCCACCGGCGATGACCTCAATGGCAAACGCGAGTGGTATGCGCAACTGGCCGTGCGGGAACAGGCGGACCAGCATCACATGGCCCACTTGGCCCAACGCATTGGACAGCTCTACCTAGCCATCCAAACCGCGAACAATGCAGGAATGCACGACGACTTGGAGCTGCGATTCCCAACTACCTATGGCCCCCTCTTTGATGCGGCAGCTCTTCGTCACAACATCAACGCTAATCTGCTGCGGGCCATTACCCGCCAAGAATCCGCGTTTCAACCCAAGGTCAAATCTAGTGCCGGCGCCTTAGGGCTGATGCAGGTCATACCCAGCACCGCCAAAATCGCCATCAGACGCGGCGGCTTGAAGCGCCATCTGGGACCGGATGTCGGTCGGATTATTGAGCAAGATTTGCGCAGACCGGAGCTCAATATTGATATCGGCGCCTTTCATCTCAGCTGGCTGATTGAGCGTTATGATGGCGTCAGACCACTTGCCATTGCCGCTTACAACGCCGGCGAAAACCGGGTCGATAAGTGGGCTTCCGTTGCTGGCGACGTGCCTATGGATGTGTGGATCGAGACAATCCCCTTTAGCGAAACCCGAAATTACGTGCAAAACGTACTGGCCTTTGCCGTGGTGTACGGCAACCTGAATCAGCGATCAGGCCCCATCCTCAAGAGCCACGAATGGCGAGTGCCTGCAGGATCTTAACTCTTGGGATTGTGGACCTCAGCGACGCATACAGGCGCCGTGTCATCGCGCCGCCAAACCTACTAACAGGCCTCATTACCGACCGATGAATCTTGCCACCATGGGCCCATCAAAAGGCGCATTAAGCTCACGATCATCTAATCGTAAAACCGGAATGCGTTCGCCGTATTGCGCCATAAGCTCGTCGTCATCAGCGATATCGACCACGTTTAGTTGGGTGCCAGCCAGATCTGGCAGCGACAGCAGCAAATCCAAGGCTTGCTCGCAAAGGCTACAGTGAGCGGTGCTGTATAAAATCAGTTGGCGCATGGGCGTTGAAACATCAGTGAATGGTCGATCGACGGCTGCGCTCACGTTAAGATCTTGCGATGTATTTCACAACCCGTCTTGCCAGTCATCCCGACCACTGCCCGATGCCGTTGCCCGTTCACGGCTCGATCCTTTGGCAGCCTGCAACATTGCCCCAAGGGACCGACGGATCCGCCTGGCAGACCTCATTGACGTTGCCCCCGGTGCCTGAGGGTCACATTCTGGTGCCCAGCTATTCATGTTTAACCCAAGGCCACCAGTATCAGTGGCGACTGTTACCAAGCGGGCTTTCAAACAATTCACCAGCACACACAGATACGCTAGCCCCGGTGCTGGGACCGGACACAAAAACCTGGACCGGATTCCAGAGCCAGAGCAAGGATATTGCAGCAATTGAGCCTAAAATCGATTGCTGGCACAGCATCGCCAATATCGATGGCCTCACCGCACAACTGACGGTATTTCTGCCCGAGACCAGTGAGCCGCCAGAGAGAGACTTACTGGTTTTCAGCATTCGACCTATCAGCTTGAGCGCCGACGATATTCCGCGACCGAGCCGCTCGGTTCAGGCGCCCTGTCCGGTAGCCATCAGTCAAATGCTGGCGGAGCCAAGCATCGCGAAGCGCATCTGCTCACCAAGCGCCACGGTGATGGCCGTAGCCGGCTCTGAAGCTGAACACTATTGGCCAGCGGCGGTATCTGCCTGTTATGACCCTCAGACCAAGGCCTATGGCAAGTGGCCTCTGGCTGTCCATTGGGCGACTCAAGTAGGCAGGTTAGGCGCCATAGAGGCGCTAGCGAATTGGGAGCCGGCCCTTGCCCTGCTCGAATCTGGACAATCACTGGTGTGTAGCATCCGTTTCGCCCAAGGCGAATTGCCCGAAGCACCCTTGGCTCAAACCGGCGGACACCTCGTGGTTCTTTATGGCATCGATATTGAGCAAGATCAGGCCGCGGCTTTGGTCATGGACCCCGCAGGCCCTGACCGAGAGCAGGTTTGCCGCCGCTATCCTCTGGATAGGTTTACCAGAGCCTGGCTAGGACAGCGCGGAGGCACCTATTTATTCGCACCCTCCACCGCCACAACGCAAGGGCCCCATGCCTCCAGCAACCAGTGGTCGTCAGACGAGGTATCAAGCAATGGACATTGATACCCAAGTTTATCTGCGGAAAGTCGTCAATCAGGATCAAGGCGAGTTTTTGGCCTTGATGCAGGCCAGTATAGAGACCCACCGCCCCTGGATTACACCGCCTGTTACGCCACAAATGTTCCGCAACTACCTGCAGCGTATTCGGCGCAGTGACCATGAGGGCTTCGCGATTTGTCGCAGCGAAGACAATCGCATCGTCGGCGTGATCAACTTAAATCATATTGTTCGAGGCACCTTTCAAAACGCCTCGTTAGGTTATTACGTTGGCCAGACCTATCAGGGCCATGGCTACATGCAGCAAGGCCTGGAACAAGTGATGCGCTTGGCTTTTAGCACCTTGGGCCTGCATCGATTAGAGGCCAATATTCAGCCAGATAACCTCCGCTCTAAGGCGCTGGTGGAAAATTGCGGCTTTGAATACGAAGGCCTGAGTAAAAATTTCCTGCACATTGACGGCCAATGGCGAGATCACGAGCGTTGGTCTGCCTGTGCTGATCGTGAGACTTTACGACCATGACCCAAACCACATCGTTATCTGTTGCCATTCTTGCCGGTGGGCCTGCAGCTGAGGCTGAGGTGTCGCGAAATTCCGCAGCGCAAATCGACCAGGCTTTGCAGGCAGCAGGCCATCGAACCCGCCTGATTGAGCTAGACCGAAGCGCACCGCAACAGCTGCTGTCCATGCAGCCGGACGTCGCCTTTCCCGCCCTGCACGGGCCACCAGGAGAAGACGGCACGGTTCAAGGCATGTTGGAAATGCTCGGCATTCCCTACGTGGGCAGCGATGTTCGAGGCAGCGCAGTGGCTATGGACAAGGCGCTGGCTAAAACAATGTTCAAGCGCCAAGGGTTACCCGTAAGTGACGATATTGTGGTCCGTCACCAGGATGACCCAGCAGTCGTCAGCGAAAAAATCCTACAAATTTTAGGCCCGGCAGTAGCCATCAAACCTTTGAATCAAGGCTCAGCTATTGGCGTTCAGCTTCTGCCCCAGGGCGGTGATCTGCTGGCGGCGCTTAGCCACAGCCTGACCTTCGGGGATTGTCTGGTAGAACCCTTTGTTGCCGGTCGAGAGATCACCGTGGGCGTACTGGATATCCACGGCGCCAGACAGGTGCATCCGGTTATCGAAATCCTCACCCGAGAAAATCAGTGGTATGACTTTAACAATCGATATACCCCTGGGCAGAGTGAGCATTTAATGCCAGCGCCTGTACCCTCAGAGTTAGCTGCTGAATTGCAGCGTATCGCCTTGGCTGCCCACGAGTGTTTAGGACTCAGAGACCTCTCTCGCGCGGACTTTTTACTGACAGAGCAAAATGAGATCTATCTACTAGAGGTGAACACACTGCCCGGCATGACCCCAACCAGTCTCTACCCGGAAGGCGCTCAGGCCATTGGTTATCCTTTTCAAAACTTAGTGGATACTCTGGTGCAGCAAGCACTCGCCAGAGGCTGCACAATTTGGCTCTGACAACGTTCCCTGACTTTCGGGGCGCAGACTCTCGCTAGACTGGGGATCCACACCCAAGCAAACCTTCAGGTCGGCTCGAAAATTCAAGCTTAACTCGCTGTTTTTAAGGCAAAAAAAAACCGCCCTTTGGGCGGCAAACCCGCTCCGTGCTTTAAAGCAACGAAGCGGGAGTCTCACGAGTGACTACCTTTTTTGTAAGCCTAGAAGGCCCCTCTTTTATAGATCGTAGCCCCGTTCGTCGTGAGAAATCAGATCCAGACCTTGCATTTCGTCTTCCTCGTCAACTCTCAGCCCAACCAAGGCGTCTGTCAACTTTAAAATTACAAGTGTCGCAACAGCTGTGTAGACGATGGAGGACACAACGCCGATGCCTTGGGCGCTAAATTGAGCGCCGATATCGATATCGTGTTGACCGCTAAAGACGCCCAAGGCGTTGCTGGCGAAGACCGCGGTTAGCAGAGTTCCCAAAATACCGCCTACACCGTGGACAGGAAAAACGTCCAAGGAATCGTCGATTTTCAGGCCACGCTTAATAAAGCCCGTTGCGTAGTAGCAGACGAAGCCGGCACTCAGACCAATGATCAAGCCACCGCCTGGACCCACAAAGCCAGAAGCAGGCGTAATGGTTCCCAGGCCTGCGACCATGCCAGTTACCGCGCCCAAGGCTGAGGCCTTGCCGTGATTGATGCGCTCAAGCAGCATCCATGTACAGGCGCCCGCTGCAGCAGAGATATGGGTCACCAGCATGGCCATACCCGCGTCACCGTTCGCGGCTAGCGCACTACCACCGTTAAAACCGAACCACCCTACCCAGAGCATGCCAGCACCGGTGATACTCATGGTCATGTTGTGTGGCGGCATAGCTTGATTAGGAAAGCCCTTGCGATTGCCCAGCACCATGGCGGCAACCAATGCGGCCACACCTGCAGTAATGTGCACCACGATGCCTCCGGCAAAATCCATCACGCCTAGATCGCTGAGCCAGCCACCGCCCCAAACCCAATGGCAGATGGGCGCATAAACCAGCAGCAACCAGGCAGCAGAAAAGATCACGACCGCAGAAAACCGCATGCGCTCAGCGAAGCCGCCAACGATCAGCGCCGGCGTAATGACCGCAAAGGTCATTTGAAACAATGCAAAAACGCTTTCAGGGATCGAGCCAGAAACCGTGTCTTCGCCAATATTGGCCAGCAGTACGTTGTCCAAACCACCGACGAAGGCGTTCCAAGAACCACCATCGCCGAAAGCTAACGAGTAACCGGCGACGAGCCACAGCAGAGACATCAGGCAGGTAATGGTGAAACACTGCATCAGGACACTAAGCACGTTCTTGGAACGCACTAAGCCAGCGTAAAACAAGGAGAGCCCAGGGATGGTCATAAACAGGACCAGGGCGGTTGCCGTCATAATCCAAGCGGTATCGGCACCGCTGATACCGTCAGCGTAAGCCGCTTGGCTGAACATCAGTCCCCCCAGCAGCGTAAGAAACTTTTTCATGGGTCACTCCACTTAAATGAAGGGGCCATTTAAGCGAACCCAACGCAGAAACGCTACAAAATTGTGCGTTTTTCAGCGGCGCAACCCAACAAAAATTCTATCTGCTAGCTTCCACCAATTTTCGCACCACTTTGGTGCCTTGATAGATAAAGGATGTGTATATTTGTAACGCATTTGCTCCAGCGGCTAGCATCGCCTGGGCATCTTGGGGGTCTGTAATTCCTCCTACGCCCACCAACGTCATTTTTGTTGGAACGATGCCTCTGAGCTGGGAGACGATGCGAACACTGGGCGTGGTCAGAGGCCTACCACTCAACCCGCCGGATTCCTGTTCGTGCAGATGCCCCGCCACTGCATCGCGATTTAGTGTGGTATTGGTCGCGATAATGCCATCGAAACCACTATTCACCACCTGCTCGGCAATTTGTGCCAGCTCAATATCAGACAGATCCGGGGCAATCTTTAATAGCAACGGCACTGGTTTGCCCTGGCTGGCCAGTGCCTGCTGCTGCTCCTTAATAGCGCTTAACAGCACGCGTAAAGGTTCGCCGTGCTGCAGCTCGCGCAAGCCGGGCGTATTCGGCGAGGACAAATTCACCGTGAAATAATCTGCATACTCGTGGAGACAGGCCATACCTTTGAGATAGTCCGATACCGCCTGATCGTTGGGAGTGTCTTTGTTCTTACCCAAGTTCACCCCCAACAGCGTACTTGGCAGGCGGCCACTGCTGCGCACCTGACGCAATTGTTTCGCCATGGCATGCATGCCGTGGTTATTAAATCCCATGCGATTTATCAGGGCCTGGTGTTCCGGCAGGCGAAACAACCTCGGTTGAGGATTGCCGGGCTGGGCTAAGGGGGTCACCGTGCCCACTTCTATAAAGCCGAAACCGCAGCGCGCTAAGCCCAATACGGCTTCGGCATTTTTATCCAGGCCCGCAGCCAGCCCAACGGGATTCAGCAGAGTTTTACCCAAAAACCCGCGCTGGACACCCGCCAGTGGCCTGACCACCCCGGGTAGAAAACGGGCAAGACTTAACGCCGACATAGCCGCGTTGTGCGCTACCTCTGGCGGTAGCGCCAATAATAAAGGCTGAATAGGGTTCATAAACGTACCAAACTGGTTCTTGAACTAGTTTAGAACGCCACGCTGACGCCATAAAGCGCCAATCAACCCATCAGAAGGAAAAGGCAGCGCTAGAGCACTGCCCCTGCCCGCTCCACGTCACTATCAATCAACAACTGGGCGGTTGTACCGTAGTTGTAAATCACATAGGTCTCACCACTGGCATCGGTGGTGGTTCCGGCGGCGGTCCAGCCACTTCCGGTGACGTTCACCGTACCGCTGTCACCACTGATCAACACTTGGCTGCGCCCCTCACTATCCAGGCCGATATAACCGCTATCGTCATTGAACAGGTTTGTACCTGAGAGCAACACATCGTCGATATTAAGGGTCAGGGTGTTGGTACCCTCTCCAGAGGTAATCCCGGCAATGTTATCCAGATTAAAATGGTTAACCGGTATTTGATCCAACCCACTCACTTGGGTTAGATCCAGACTGCGGTCGATACCACTCATATTGAGCTGACCAGCTCTGACCAACAGGTTGAACGCCGGATCATCCAGATTGATGTTCACCGTCAGTTCTGTCGCCAGCAGACTTTCACCCGGCGCACTGTCGGCTTCTATCTGGAAGCGCAACTGGTGACTGCTATAGGAGGCTTGAGGTGCCACAAAGCTCCACTCCGTACCAGTGACTGTCGCTGTACCCAGCAGGGCTCCAGAGTCATACACCTTGAGGCTTTGTCCAGTATCCAGCGCCACCGCCAGGGTACCATTGTAGGTGAGCGTGGTGTCGTTGGTCTGAGTGGCGATATTACTTAGAGAGAACTCAGTACCACTGAAGGTCTGCTCAAGCACATTGCCCTGCAGCAGGCCAACATTGTCTTCCACACCCAGCACGTTCACCTGCTGCACGGTAAAGGTAATCGCCGCAGATGGTGTTCCACTGGCACCGGTCGCCCTGTTCTCCACCACTGCCGTGAGGCTATGGCTGCCGGCAGCGAGCGGTGACACAGGGGTGAAACTCCAGTTGGTACCGCTGATACTGGCTGCACCCAGATAGGTGGTTCCGTCATAGACAGACACCTGCTGGTTGGCACTTAGGGTGGTATTGATACTGGCCGATATCGTTGGCTGGGGATCATCAGTCAGACCAGCAGGCGCCACAGAACCTGTATCGACCCCGACGTCATCGGTCATCGTTATGATGCTGGTCGTTATTGCTGTGGGCGTCATAGCATCGATGGTAATGGTAAACACGGCGCTGCTGGCACGTCCGCTGAGGGCATTGCCGCTGACCGCGTCTTCAACCTGCAGACGCAACGTGTGGGTACCCGCTGCCAGATCGCTACCGGGCGTAAAGCTCCAGTCCGTTCCCGTCACTACAGCCTGGCCAATGCGCACATCGCCATCATAAACACCGAGGACTTCGCTACTTGCCGGAGTTGCACCCAGGGTACCGGTAAAGGTCGGGGTGGCGTCGTCGGTGCGATAATTGTCGACCGGAGTCAGGCTCGCTTCGGCACCAGCGGCACTACCAGTCAGCGTATCCGTAGTGATATTGATATTGTTGCTAAGCTCACCATAGGCCAGACCGCTGAGGTCTGACAATGAGGTGCTTATCCTGACATCAACGGTCTCCGCCAAATAATCACTACTGGCGGCACGGGGTACAACCACCACACTCTGAATCACATAGGCCTGGCCCAGATCAATCTGCACCCAGCCACTGTAGGCCCCACTCGTGGCCCGGTCACCATCCACTAGCGACCCAGCATCCGCCTGGGACAAAGGTGATGAAGCAAGAATAGTGGCATTTTCCGCCACGTTGGTCAGCGTACCGTTAACCAATGCCCAGATTTCCACCTCGGCCAGATCAGCCGTCGAGGTTCCAGTTCTAGCGGTATCAATACGCACATAACGCGCGGCTTCGCCACTGGTCAGCAGATCGGTTGCGGTGCCGACATTATCGGCAATCTCGGTCACGCTGACACTCTGTTTAATCACCGTAAAGTTGGCAGAGGATGAACCATTATCCCCCGTTGCCGGGTTTTCAATCCGCGCTGTAAAGCTGTGGACACCCGCAGCCAGTTCGGGCGTGTTGAAGGTCCAAGTAGAGTCGGTCACTGTAGCCTCACCCAGTCGGGTAGCACCATCATAGACCGCCAGCACCTGGGCACCACTTAACGGTGCACTCACACTACCGGACAAGGTCAGATTACTATCGTCAGTGCTGATACCCTTGGTCAGGCTGCCACTAACACTGTAGTCCGCCACATCATCGCTGACATCCAGAATGGCAACGGTTTGCGTCGGTGTCGAAGCATCAATCTTCAGTACCAGAGCACCACTGGCGGTGGTGGCCAGCACATTACCGCTGCTGTCCTCTAGCCGGGCAACCAGGTCATGGCTACCACTGCTCAACGGGTTACTGCTGACGGTAAAGGTCCAGTCAATGTTATTGGTACCAACAACGGCCTCACCCAGACGAACACCGTTGTCGTAAATGACCACCTTCTGGCCGGGTGTCAAGGCCACACCCAGGGTACCGGTAATTACCGGAGTGGTGTCATCGCTGGCAAAGCTGGCGCTCAGTTGCACCGCCTCACCCGCACCATCTGGTGTACCTTCGATAAGCTGGGAGGCAATACTGGTATCGGCCAGTATATCGGCACGGCTCAGACCACTCATGTCCGTTGCCGAAGCAGATACCAGGGCATCTGCAACGTGGTCAGCGTAAACGCTGCCATCGGCCGTGCGGGGAATCACCACAACCCGGGCGATATCGTAGGTCTGGCCCAGATCAATTTGCAGCCAGTTATCGTAACTGCCAAAGGCGGCTTCATATCCGCTTACGGCACTACCGTCCGTCAGGGCGCTGGCACTGCTGCCAGCAGCCGCACTGTAGTGGCTGCTCACGGTTTTACCCTCGGCGACATTGGTCAGTACACCACCGACCCATGCCCAGACCTGCACTTCGGCAATATCAAAGGTGTAGGCCGGGTACGTATAGTAACTAAAGGTGCGAACAACCTCGCTCTGGCTGATGCGTACATACTGGGCACCGCTGCCCGCGCTGAGCAGATCACCACCCATCAAACCCTCATTGTCCGTAACCGTAGCGATATCAATCTGCTGTACGGTCAAAGCAAAGGCTGATGACACAGGCCCCTGGGCACCGCTGACCGGGTTTATCACCCTGGCAGTAAAGCTGTGACTGCCAACAGCCAGAGCCAGCGAATCTGGCAAGGTAAAGCTCCAGGACTGGCCAGTCACACCGGCTGTACCCAGAAGCACCCCGCTGCCATCAAAAACCTGCAGCACCTGGCCATTTACCAGCGGCGCACTGAGACTACCCGACAGGGTCGGAGTGGTGTCATCGGTCACGCTGTTAGCGGCCAGCAGGCCGGTGGCGGATGAGTCCGCCCCCTGATCATCAACCATCCCGTCAATACTCACGGTTTGCGCAGGCGTACCGCTAACCAGAATGGTCCGCGGTAAACTCACAACAAGACCGTTGGTAATGCTGCCAGTGGTCTGATTCTGTACCTGTACCACAACCTCATGGCTACCCTCGCCCAGTGCCGAAACTACAGGCACGGTATAGGACCAGCTTAAATCGGCGTTGACGGTGACTGTGGCGACTTCTGCGCCGTCTATATAGACCGCCAGTTCCTCATTGTTGCCCAGGGCTGTCGCCAGGGTTCCGGACAAGGTAGGGGTTGCGCTGGTGGCAAAGGCACTGGTGAAAGCAAAGTTTTCCGCACCGCTGCCCGCCGTCACCGCTTCATAGGCATCGACTGCCACCGCCTGAGCAGCCGCCAAGGAGGTATCGAGTTCCCCCACCGGCTTGTTTACAAAGGTCAGAACATGCACCGAATCGGTGTCTATAGCCTGCAGATTAAGTAATTTGATCTGGTCGATGGGGGTCATCTCACCCAGATCGTAAACAATCCACGACCCGCCCGGAATCGCGTTGTGGTTCCACCAGTTGCCTGATGACAGCCAATTGGTTCCCAGCGCGCCATCCGTAGCATTGAACAGGCGCCCGCCGTAGGCGAAATCATTGCCGCTTCCCTGCCAAGCGTTACGCGGCGCGGCATCAAAATACTGCAGGCCCTCTGCCACATTGACACCGCCGCTGAATACTTCCAACTCACCCAGGCTGTAGCGTCCAGAGTCGGGGAAATACAGGGCAACATATTGGGCCTGGCCGGTGGCGACTGTGTCCACCTCAAAGCCAATGGGCGCCTGTACAATCAGTTCATGGGCCGTGGAGGGCGTGCTGGAATTACCGTTGCTGCTTTCAATGACGGCGGTAAGGCTGTGGCTGCCGAATGTCAGCGCTTTACCATCAGGTACCGTATAACTCCAGTTAGTGCCATCAACGGTAGCATCGCCCAGATAGGTGCCATTATCGTAAATCGCCACCACCTGGCCGCTTCCCAACGGTGCACCGATGGTGCCCTTGATGGTTGGTGTGGCGTCATCACTGGTGGAGCCCGACGCCACTGTACCGGTTACTGATCCGGTGGTCAGCGGCTCCAGAGTGCCCGGTGCCACCGCATCGTCGACCACCTCGGTAATACTGACACTGACGCCAGAGAAATCACTGGTATCAATGTGCAACAGCCGGTCACCGCTGGCCGCCAGAACATTGCCATTGGTATCTTCAATACGCACTTTCAGCAGGTGTTCACCGTCCGCCAGTGCCGTGTCTGGCGTAAAGCTGTAGGAGCTATCACTGTTGACATTGGCCACGCCCAGGCGGCTGGTCACTCCATTCTGGATATCGTAAACCGCCAGCACTTCACCGTTGCCTAGGGTAGTGCCCAGGGTACCGGTCAGGGTCGGCGTATTGTCATCGGTGGCGCTCAGGGCGACAAACTCATAGCTTAGGTTTGTGTAGCGATGATTTTGTGCCGAACTCAGCGCCGTCGGATCATCCAGTATCTGACCGGGATCATCCAGCGGGTAACTGGATATCTGCACGGTGCGCTCGCTATAAGCGAGCCTGCTCCCCTGTTCGTTAACCACTACCCTAACAATCTGGTACTCGGCCCCCAGATCAAACTGCAGTCTCAGGCCGGTGATATTACGAGTTTTTAAAATCGTTGAATCATTTTCGTCAAACAGGAGCGCGCTGGCTTCTTCAATCGAACTCAAACCCAAGCCATAAGTGCTGGTAGAGCTGTTCTGGGAGCTGTAAGTGATTAACTGGCTACCCGGAGCCACGTTTTGCAACTCGCCATTAACATAGGCCCAAACCTCTATTTCCGATAGCTCTATGCTCCCGTAGTCCTCCACCTGGTTGATATCAACGGACACATAGCGCCCCAGACTTGCTTCAACCGTACCCTGCAGGACGCCGGTATCGTCACCCACGGTAATATGGGAAGGACTCTGCACATGCACGGAGTAAACCGCCGAAAAATCGCCATGCGCCAACGCCGCCGGGTTTTCCACCCGTGCCGTCAGGCTGTGGCTGTCAACCGCCAGTGTGGCGTCGTAGCTCCAGGTTGTGCCAGTCACGTCAGCATAACCGATGCGGCTGGTGACACCGTTAACGGTATCGTAGATGGCCAGCGCCTGCCCGGTTTCCAGAACCTCACTCAGGGTACCGGTCAGGGCCAGGCTGTTATCGTCAGTGCTGCTGCCAGAGGCCACAAGGCCCTGCACAGAACCCTTGCCCGCTTCATCGTCCGTTGCGCTGAGAATATTAACCGTCTGGGTCGGAACATCCGCCCCTGCAATTGTCATTTCCAGGGCGCTGCTGAGCACTCGTCCTGCGGCAATATCACTATTACCAACAGCCTGAACGACCGCCACAAAGCTGTAATCACCCACCGTCAAGGGATCTGAGTCAGCCGGCGTAAAGCTCCAACTGGTTCCGTTAGTGATTGCCGTACCCAGTTTGGTGGTGCCGTTATAAATCGCCAACTCTTCTGTCGCAGACAACGCAGCGGAAAGCGTGCCGCTTAATGTCGGGCTGGCATCGTCAGTGATACTGGCGCCCAAAGCCAGCAGATTACCGGTAATCTCTCCCGCATCATCGTTGATGGCGGTTACGTTTACGGTCTGTACCTGCACATCGTGGGCACTGGAAGCGGTTCCCATCGTATTGGTCGCAGTGTTGACTACACGGGCGGTAAAGCTGTGGCTACCGTTGCTCAATTGCGGGGTGGTAAAACTCCAGACAGTGGCTGTGACATCCGCCGTACCAATCTGTGTGGTCACGCCATTAACGGTATCGTAAATGGCCAGTATCTGTCCGGTTTCAAGAACGGCATCCAGAATACCTGTCAAGGCCAGCAGGTTATCATCGGTGCTGTCTCCGCTGCCGAGCAGACCGGTGCTGGAGCCGTTGAGGCTGATATCGTCAGTCACATTGACGATGGTGGCGGTTTGCGTCGGTGTGGTGTTGGCGGCAATGGTGATCGCCACGCCCTCACTCACCACCCGCGCGGCGGCAATATCGGAGTTACCGGTAGCCTGAATAACTGCAACAAAGTTGTAGTCAGCCACCGCCAAGGGATCTGAGTCAGCCGGCGTAAAGCTCCAACTGGTTCCGTTGGTGATTGCCGTACCCAGTTTGCTGGTGCCGTTATAAATCGCCAGTTCTTCACCATTGCGAAGAGCTGTTGACAGAGTGCCGCTCAGTGTCGGGGTCAGGTCATCGGTTGACGTACTGCCCTGTGCCAGCAGATTACCTGTTATATCACCCGCGTCATCCCTTACCGCTGTGATGGCCAGTGTCTGTACCTGCACATCGTGGGCACTGGAAGCGGTTCCCATCGTATTGGTCGCAGTGTTGACTACACGGGCGGTAAAGCTGTGGCTACCGTTGCTCAATTGCGGGGTGGTAAAACTCCAGACAGTGGCTGTGACATCCGCCGTACCAATCTGTGTAGTCACGCCATTAACAGTATCGTAAACCGCCAGCACCTGACCGGTTTCAAGAACGGCATCCAGAATACCTGTCAAGGCCAGCAGGTTATCATCGGTGCTGTCACCGCTGCCAAGCAGACCGGTGCTGGAACCGTTAAGGCTGATATCGTCAGTCACATTGACGATGGTGGCGATTTGCGTCGGTGTGGTGTTGGCGGCAATAGAAATAGCCACGCCCTCACTCACCACCCGCGCGGCGGCAATATCGGAGTTACCGGTAGCCTGGATAACCGCAACAAAGTTGTAGTCAGCCACCGCCAAGGGATCTGAGTCAGCCGGCGTAAAGCTCCAACTGGTGCCCCTGATGATTGCCGCACCCAGTTTGGTGGTGCCGTTGTAAATGGCCAGTTCTTCACCATTGCCCGGAGCTGTTGACAGAGTGCCGCTCAGTGTCGGGGTCAGGTCGTCCGTTGACGTACTGCCCTGTGCCAGCAGATTACCCGTCATTGCTCCTGCATTATCGCTCACCCCTGTAATGGCCAGTGTCTGTACCTGCACCGCATGGGGCACAGAATCCTGCCCCAGCGCATTAGTGGCGGTGTTGACCACCCGGACGGTAAAGCTATGGCTGCCGTTGCTCAATTGCGGGGTGGTAAAACTCCAGACAGTGGTCGTGACATCCGCGGTACCAATCTGCGTAGTCACGCCATTAACGGTATCGTAAACCGCCAGCACCTGACCGCTACCCAGAACGGCGCTCAGGGTGCCCTCCAGTGTCAGCAGGTTATCATCGGTGCTGACACCGCTGCCAAGCAGACCAGTGCTGGAACCGTTGAGGCTGATATCGTCAGTCACATTGACGATGGTGGCGGTTTGCGTCGGTGTCGCAGTGGCAGCAATGGAAATAGCCACGTCCTCACTCAGCACCCGCCCTGCGGCAATATCGGTGTTACCGGTAGCCTGAATAACTGCAACAAAGTTGTAGTCGCCCACCGCCAAGGCATCTGAGTCAGCCGGCGTAAAGCTCCAACTGGTTCCGTTGGTGATTGCCGTACCCAGTTTGGTGGTGCCGTTGTAAATGGCCAATTCTTCACCATTGCCAAGAGCTGTTGACAGAGTGCCGCTCAGTACCGGCTTCTTGTCATCGGTTGACGTACTGCCCTGTGCCAGCAGGTTACCGGTAATATCACCCACATCATCGCTGATGGAGGTCAGGGTGACGGTTTGCACCTGCAGCAGATGGGTCGCCGCCGTTCCCTGGGTGCCACTGGCGGTATTTTCCACCCGCACTGACAGATTGTGTCCACCATTGATCAGCTCGGGGGTGGTAAAGCTCCAGATGGTGGCATTGACATCCGCCGTGCCAATCTGGGTGGTGACGCCATTAACGGTGTCATACACCGCCAGTACCTGGCCAGCCGTCAGGGGACCGCTCAGAATCCCGTTCATGGTCAGCACGTTATCGTCGGTGCTGGCACCACTGACGAGCAGACCGGTGCTGGAGCCGTTGACACTGACATCATCAGTCACAGTATTGATTGTGACGGTTTGCGTTGGCGCGGCGCTACTGACCAGATCCACTTCAAAAGCGTCGGAGTTGATCAACTGGTTAGAGCCACTCTGAATGACAGCAGTTAGATTGTAGTAACCCACCGGCAAATTATCGGCAGGTGTATAGCTCCACTGGTTGCCGTTAACTGTCGCTGTACCCAACGGGGTGGTGCCGTTGTAAATCACCACCGTCTCACCATCACCCAGAGGCGCAAGCAGCGATCCGGACAAGGTAGGCTTAAGATCATCGCTAACCCCACCACTGGCAATCATACCGGTTATAGTGCCTGCATCATCCTGCACATTGTCGATGCTGATGCCATTAACTATCACCGTAAAGACACTGCTGGCAGTGCCCTGCAAGCCCGCAGCGACATCTTCCACACGGGCTGTCAGCTTGTGTGTACCCGAAGCCAGGTTTGCATCAAAACTCCACAGTGTTCCATTTACCACAGCAGTACCCAGGCGAGTACTGACACCGTTAACGCTGTCGTAAATCGTAAGTTCCTGCCCTGTATCCAACTGCGCACTCAGGGTACCACTCAGAGCCGGAGCGCTGTCATCGGTAGAGCCGCCGTTGATAATGTTGGCCGTATGGGCGCCCTGATCATCGGCAAGCTGTGCAATGACAACGGTCTGGGTCGGTGGCGTAGCTGCGGTCATGGTGGTGATGCTGTAAGCATCAGAGGTAACCACGGCGCTGCCACCGGACACAATTGAAGCCGTCAGATTCAGCGTGGCGGCATTTAAGTCCGAGGTCGGCGTAAAGCTCCAGTCGGTGCCATTGGCCGCTATTAGGGCTGTACCCAACTCGGTTATACCGTCATACACTTTAACGGTTTCACCAGTCGCGAGAGGCACAGACAAACTACCACTGATGGTAGGTGTCAGATCGTCGGTGCTGCCACCATCGGCCACAGGACCAATCATGGTACCGAAGTTGTCGGTCATGCCGGTGATGACAACCTGATTCACATTCAGATCGAAGGTGTCTGGCGTACCTGCCAGTCCGGTCGTGGGGTTTTCAACCTGCACACTCAGGGTGTGGCTGCCTGCCGGGAGCGGGATTGTCAGCAGCAGGTCTTCGATCACACTACCAGAATCTCTGAAGGAGGTATCAATATACAGAGGAGCAGTAGTTTTGAACGCAGAGGTATAAAAAACGGAACCATTTTTCAGATAATGGATGGTATCGCCCAAACGCTCGATAGCAAACTGATCGCCTATTTGGTAATACTCTGTCGCCTCCGTGTGGGCGTCGCCATTCTCGTAGGCGAAAACCCGGCCATCGGCATGCAAGAAAAGGCCATAGTCAATCGTGGCATAGTTGTCGTCACTACCTTCACCGTTAAGGTTCGCGCTTAAACCCACTATCCGGTATGTACCCGTTCCCGAACTGTTGATGAAACTGAATACGCCGTCGCCCGCAAGATATTCATTGGAAAAGAGGCTGGAAGTTCCCCAGCCAGCGCTTGCACTGGTGATCACACCATCGGTAATGTTCACTTTGGTTGCACGGCTGTAGGTGGGGTTGGGGTCAAAGGTCCAGGTAATGTTGTTGAGGTTAGAGTCATCAACCACCGCTTCACCCAAACGGGTGTTGCCGGCATAGACCGCCAACACTTCATCGGTACCCAATGCACCATCCAGAGTACCCTCCAGCACCGGCGCTGTTTCGTCGGTAGAGGCACCGCTGGTCAGCGTCGAGCCGGCGTTATCGCCGGTATTGTCTGTGACAGAGGTAATGGTAACCGCCTGGGTCGGTGCCGTAGGCGCGACTATGGTGGTGATGCTGTAGGTTTCTTCCGAGGTAACGAGAACCGTCGTTGTGGTACCACCAGAACCATTATCTTCTACCAAAACAATAGATGCCGTCAGGCTCAGCGTACCCACCTCAACATTCGTCGAGGGGGTAACACTCCAAGTTGTGCCCGCGGGGGTCGCTGTGCCCACTTCAACGGGACCACTGCCACGGCCATCGTCAGCGTAGACTACGATGGTTTCACCAGCCCCCAAAGGTGTCAACAGGGTTCCGCTGATGGTGGGCGTCAAATCGTCGGTACTGTCACCGTTGGCCACCAAACCGATTGCCGAGCCTGCTTCTGCATAGTTGTCGGTGACGCCGGTGATGGCAACCTGGTTAATATTCAGATCGAAGGTGTCTGGCATACCGGCCAGTCCGGTCGTGGGGTTTTCAACCTGCACACTCAGGGTGTGGCTGCCTGCCGGCAGAGGGCTTGTCAGCACCAGATCTTTGACCGAGGCACCTGTATGGTAAAACGCGGTGTCGATATACAACGGGTCGGTGCTTTTAACGGTGGACGTATGAAAAACCGCTCCGTTACGCAGATACTGGATAGTATCGCCGACACGCTCAATGCTGAATGCGTCGCCCGTACTGTATGTCCCAAAATTTATCTGGTTATTATTTTCAGCGACTGAGAACGAACCAGTAGCACGTAACCAAATGCCGTAATCGATTGTCGTGTAATCGTTATCACCACTTTCACCATTATTGTTGGCACTCAGGCCTATAACCCGGGCCTTATCGGTTTCTGTCGCCGTAAAACTGAACACACCACTGCCCGCTAGGGATTCATTGGAGAAGAGGCTGGAATTCGACCAACTATCGCTCGCGGTTTTGGCAATCACACCATCGGTAATGTTCACACCGGTTGCACGGCTGTAGGTGGGGTTGGGGTCAAAGGTCCAGGTAATATTGCTGAGGTCACTGGCATCAACCACTGCCTCGCCCAGACGGGTGCTGCCAGCGTAAACCACCACCACTTCATCGGTACCCAATACACCATCCAGAGTACCCGTTAGTACCGGCACTGTTTCGTCGGTAGAGACACCGCTGGTCAGCGCTCCGGTACTGGGGCTGGTATTGTCTGTGACAGTGTCAATGGTAACCGTCTGGGTCGGTGCCGTAGGCGCGACCATGGTGGTGATGCTGTAGGTCTCTTCCGAGGTAACGAGAACCGTCGTTGTGGTACCACCAGAACCATCATCTTCTACCAAAACAATAGACGCCGTTAGGTTCAGCGTACCCACCTCAACATTCGTCGAGGGGGTAACACTCCAGGTTGTGCCCACAGGCGTCGCTGTGCCCACTTCAACGGGACCGTTGCCATCGTCAGCGTAGACTACGATGGTTTCACCAGCCCCCAAAGGTGCCAACAGGGTTCCGCTGATGGTGGGCGTCAAATCGTCGGTACTGTCACCGTTGGCCACCAAACCGATTGCCGAGCCTGCTTCTGCATAGTTGTCGGTGACGCCGGTGATGGCAACCTGATTCACTCTCAGTGCAAATGTGGCCGGGGATTGCGTACCCACCAGCGCCGCAGAGGGGTTCTCAACCTGCACACTCAGAGTGTGCACACCTGCAGAAAGCGATGTGCTGGGGGCAAAGGTCCAGGTAATGTTGTTGAGGTTAGAGTCATCAACCACCGCTTCACCCAGACGGGCGCTGCCTGCGTAAACCGCCACCACTTCACCGGTGCCCAATGCACCATCCAAAGTACCCGCCAGGTGGGGTGATCCTTCATTGGTGGAAGCACCGCTGGTCAGCGCTCCGGTACTGGGGCTGGTATTGTCTGTGACAGAGGTAATGGTCACCGTCTGGGTCGGTGCTGTAGCTGCATCCATGGTGGTAATGGTGTAGTCATCCACGGTGCTGAGCAGCAAAACGTCAGGGGTGCCGCCTGTTCCTTGCCGGATAACAATAGACGCCGTCAGGTTCAGCATACCCACCTCAACATTCGTCGAGGGGGTAACACTCCAAGTTGTGCCCGCGGGCGTCGCTGTGCCCACTTCAACGGGACCGTTGCCATCGTCAGCGTAGACTACGATGGTTTCACCAGCCCCCAAAGGTGCCAACAGGGTGCCGCTGATGGTGGGGGTCAAATCGTCGGTACTGCCGCCATCGGCCACCAAACCGATTGCCGAGCCTGCTTCTGCATAGTTGTCGGTGACGCCGGTGATGGCAACCTGGTTAATATTCAGGTTGAAGGTGTCTGGTGTACCGGCCAGTCCGGTCGTGGGATTTTCAACCTGCACACTCAGGGTGTGGCTGCCTGCCGGCAGAGGGCTTGTCAGCACCAGATCTTTGACCGAGGCACCTGTATGGTAAAACGCGGTGTCGATATACAACGGGTCGGTGCTTTTAACGGTGGACGTATGAAAAACCGCTCCGTTACGCAGATACTGGATAGTATCGCCGACACGCTCAATGCTGAATGCGTCGCCCGTACTGTATGCCCCAAAATTTATCTGGTTATTATTTTCCGCGACTGCAAAAAAACCATTAGCACGTAACCAAATGCCGTAATCGATTGTCGTGTAATGGTTATCGGCACTTTCACCATAATTGTTGGCACTCAGGCCTATAACCCGGGCCTTATCGGTTTCTGTCGCCGTAAAACTGAACACACCACTGCCCGCTAGGGATTCATTGGAGAAGACGCTGGAATTCGTCCAATTATCGCTCGCGGTTTTGGCAATCACACCATCATCGGTAATGTTCACATTGGTCCCACCGTTGACGTAGGTGGGGTTGGGGTCAAAGGCCCAGGTAATGTTGTTGGGGTCACTGGCATCAACCACTGCCTCACCCAGCCGGGTGCTGCCGGCGTAAACCGCCACCACTTCATCGGTGCCCAGCACCCTATTCAGAGTACCCTCCAGTACCGGCACAGTTTCGTCGGTAGAGGCACCGCTGGTCAGCGTCGATCCGGCATTATCGCCGGTCTTGTCGAAAACATCGGTAATCCTGATAGTCTGGGCGGGTGCTGTAACAGCAACTACGGTGGTGATGCTGTAGGCATCAGAGGTAACCACGGCGCTGCCACCAGAGGACACAATTGAAGCCGTCAGATTCAGAGTGGTGGCATTTAGGGGCGAAGTCGGCGTAAAGCTCCAGTCGGTGCCATTGGTCGCAGTCGTGGCTGTACCCAAAGGTGTTGTACCGTCAAAGATCTGGACGGCTTCGCCAGTCGCCAGAGGCACTAACAAAGTACCGCTGATGGTGGGGGTACGATCGTCGGTGCTGTCGCCATCGGCCACAGCGCCAACCAGATTGCCAAAGTCGTCCATCACGCCGGTGATGGCGATCTGGTTCACATTCAGATCGAAGGTGTCAGGCGTACCCGCCAGGCCGTAAGCAGGGTTTTCAACCTGTGCGCTCAAAGTGTGACTGCCCGTAGACAACGGGATTGTCAGCAACAGATCCTTGATTGTAGCGCCATTATTGTAAAACGATGTGTCAACAAACAGCGGCGCGGTGGTTTTGAATGCAGAAGTGTAAATAACTGTACCGTTTTGCAGATACTGGATGGTATCGCCCACACGCTCTATGATGAACTGATCGTCGGTGCTGTAGGTTCTGGTCAGGCGTGTTGAACCATTCTCAAAGACACCCACCGAACCGTTACTTAAGAGGAAAAAACCGTAGTCGATTGTCCCGGGGTCGAAATCGCTGCTTTCACCATTGTTATTGGCACTCAAACCTATCACTCGGCCTGTATTGGTTTCTGTCGCGGTAAAGCTGAACACACCATTACCCGCCAGGGATTCATTGGAGAACGTGCCGGTAATGCCCCAGCCCGGACTATTTGTTTTGGTGATCACACCATCGGCAATGTCCACAGTGGACGTATCGATGTAGGTGAGGTTGGGATTAAATATCCAGGTAATGGGGTCCGTAGCGTCATCAACCACCGCCTCGCCCAGACGGGTGGTACCAGCATAAAGCGCCACCACTTCACCGGTGCCCAGCGCGGCACTCAGGGTACCCGCCAGGACGGGCGCAGTTTCGTCGGTAGAGGCGCCGCTGGTCAGCGTTCCGGTACTGGGGTTGGTATTATCAGTCACACTGGTAATGGTCACCGTCTGGGTGGGTGCCGCGACCAGGTGCACGGTATAATCCGATGAGGTCGCTAGCGCAGTGCCATCAGTATCTTCCAGCCTGGCATTCAAGGTCAGGGTGCCAGTGGGTAAACCCGAGTTCCGTGTGTAAGTCCAGTCCTTGCCATTGGGGGCAACGATAGCTTCACCCAGCAGGGTTGTGCCGTTATAAATATTGACGACTTCATCAGTCGCTTTGGGTGCAGACAGGGTGCCGTAAACAGTCGGCGTCAGGTCATCGGTGTTGTCGCCATCAGCGACAGCGGCCAGAACATTAAAGTTGTCGTCCACCCCATCAATCGTGACATGCTGTTCAACAATGCTGACATAATCCAGATTGTTACTGGCACTGACACGCCCGCCTACGGTTTGACGAACGATAATGACGCCCGTTTGCGGGAAACTGCTGATGGTGAGCGTGGCATCACCATTGGTATCGGCGGTGCCACCTGATGCCCAGGAAGCACCACCGTTTAGGCTATATTCCCAGGCACCACTGACAACCAGATTGGAAATATTGATATTCGGGTTGGCGGTCACGCCATCGTCGGGGGTACCGTCGTCCGCTGCCAGCGCAATAATCGGAGCGCTGCCATCAATGGCACGATCTAATTCGATGACGGTTGTATAACCTGAAAGATCCAACGGCGCACCAGTACTCTGCACTGTGATATCGGTCAGGCTCAAGTCGGTATCAGCGGCTACATCAAAGTCTCCAGCCAGAACGTAATCGCCACTGGCAACGGTGCGGGTAAACACCAGTTGGCCCGCGGCAGCATTGCTGTTCGCAACATCCAGAGTGAAGGTCAGTCCTTCAATGGTCAGTGTTCCTGCAGCACTGTCACCCAACACAAGCCCGGTGGGCACAGTGACCGTTACCGAAACCTCATCCCCCAGCTGAAAGAACTCCTGAGTGCCGCCGCCAAACATGTCTACAAATAGCGCAGTCGCACTCGCCAATACAGAGCCCAAAGCAATGTTGTGGGTAGCCGGTTGGGACTGTACGCCGGTGTGTGCAGATTCCTGTACCACCTCAAAGGTATAGGCACCTCCCACAAAACGGGTGGCATCTGACATGTCAACGGTCACAGACCAACTGCCGTCAAGATTTACCGTATGACTACCTACGGATACTGCCGTTCCCGCAACCGTGACATACACCGTCACACCGTTACCCGAAGTACCGCCGTTGCCCACTAGGGTCAGGCTGCGGTCTTCGGTGCCACCATTGTTTGGGACGGCAACGTTAGAGCTGGAAGTGTCATCGTAAACACTAGTAATCGTAAGGGTCCCGGGATTGGCTTCGACACTGACTGTAGCGGTGGCAGGTGCGGAGTCCTGCGCTAGGCCATCAGTAATGACAAAAGCAAAACTACGATCCCCGGCCGTTGGTGCTGCGGCTAAGTTTCGATAACTGATGGCCGCAATAATGCTGCTGGCCTGTGCGACGGTGAAATCCGTCCCGGTGGACGACGTGATACTGAGCACACCGCTGCTCTGAACATAGTTGTAGGCCACGCCAACGCCGCTAACGGTAGCGGTTCCGTAAGCGTTGGCATTGAGAGCAAAACCGGTACCGCCAAGGCTGATGCGTTCATCAACACCATCCCGCAGGTCACGGACGGTCATCTGAATTTTAGTGACCGTGTCACTGGCCTCTAAAATAGCAAGCTTGGCATCACCGTCAGGGGTGACATCCGTCAGTTTGACACCTGTCTGCAACTGACTTGAACCCAGAATACCCGTAGCGAAGTCCGGAGAAGTTGACACCGCATCATCTGTATCGAGGTCCAGCGTTGGCAGCGTATTGACGGTAATGGAACGTGTCGCCTGGGCCGGGTTACCCGCCGCGTCCGTGACATTTGCGATGACGTCACCGTTGAAGCCATCGCCCAGAGCTTGAACATCCTCCACTGATACAATTACCGACCAGTTGCCTGTGGTCACAGCACCAACAATGGCGTTGTAAGTATTGCCATTCAGCGTAACGGAAACGCTCTGACCGTCTTCGGCTGTGGTCGAGCCACTGATGGCCACTCCCATGACATCTTCAACTTCAACCGCGTTAATGATGTCATCAACCGCAATCGCATCAATGGCGATGGTCGGTGCACTGGTATCCGTGGTGATCCCGCGGACCGCTTGATCGGCCGGGTTACCCGCCGCATCCTTAACATCCGCGGTAACATTGCCGCTGAAGTTATCGCCCAACGCCTGAACATCCTCCACTGGTACGATTACCGACCAGTTGCCCGAGGCAACATCACCGGTATAGGTCTTTTCATTCAGCGTAACGGTAACGCTCTGACCGTCTTCGGCATTGGTGGTACCACTGATGGTCACTACACTGTCGTCTTCGATTGCGTTGATGATGTCATCACCCGCAATCGGACCAATGGCGATGGTCGGTGCACTGGTATCCGTGGTGATCCCGCGGACCGCTTGAACGGCCTGGTTACCCGCCGCATCCTTAACATCCGCGGTAACATTGCCGCTGAAGTTATCGCCCAACGCTTGAACATCCTCCACTGGTACGATTACCGACCAGTTGCCCGAGGCAACGTCATCGGTATAAGTCTTTCCATTCAGCGTAACGGTAACGCTCTGACCGTCTTCGGCATTGGTGGTGGTACCACTGATGGTCACTACACTGTCGTCTTCGACTGCGTTGATGATGTCATCATCCGCAATCGGACCAATGGCGATGGTCGCACGGGTATCCGTGGTGATCGTGCGGACCGCTTGATCGGCCGGGTTACCCGCCGCATCCGTAACATCCGCGGTAACATTGCCGCTGAAGCCATGGCCCAGAGCTTGAACATCCGCCGCTGGTACACCCACCGACCAGTTGCCCGAGGCAACGTTATCGGTATAGGTCTTTCCATTCAGCGTAACGGTAACGCTCTGACCGTCTTCGGCATTGGTGGTGGTACCACTGATGGTCACTACACTGTCGTCTTCGACTGCGTTGATGATGTCATCATCCGCAATCGGACCAATGGCGATGGTCGGTGCACTGGTATCCGTGGTGATCCCGCGGACCGCTTGATCGGCCTGGTTACCCGCCGCATCCTTAACATCCGCGGTAACATTGCCGCTGAAGTTATCGCCCAACGCCTGAACATCCTCCACTGGTACGATTACCGACCAGTTGCCCGAGGCAACATCACCGGTATAGGTCTTTTCATTCAGCGTAACGGTAACGCTCTGACCGTCTTCGGCATTGGTGGTGGTACCACTGATGGTCACTACACTGTCGTCTTCGACTGCGTTGATGATGTCATCATCCGCAATCGCATCAATGTAGATGGCCGGTGCACTGGTATCCGTGGTGATCCCGCGGACCGCTTGATCGGCCTGGTTACCCGCCGCATCCTTAACATCCGCGGTAACATTGCCGCTGAAGCCATGGTCCAGAGCTTGAACATCCGCCGCTGGCACATCCACCGACCAGTTGCCCGAGGCAACGTCATCGGTATAAGTCTTTCCATTCAGCGTAACGGTAACGATCTGACCGTCTTCGGCATCGGTGGTACCACTGATGGTCACTACACTGTCGTCTTCGACTGCGTTGATGATGTCATCATCCGCAATCGGACCAATGGCGATGGTCGCACGGGTATCCGTGGTGATCGTGCGGACCGCTTGATCGGCCGGGTTACCCGCCGCATCCGTAACATCCGCGGTAACATTGCCGCTGAAGCCATGGCCCAGAGCTTGAACATCCGCCGCTGGTACACCCACCGACCAGTTGCCCGAGGCAACGTTATCGGTATAGGTCTTTCCATTCAGCGTAACGGTAACGCTCTGACCGTCTTCGGCATTGGTGGTGGTACCACTGATGGTCACTACACTGTCGTCTTCGACTGCGTTGATGATGTCATCATCCGCAATCGGACCAATGG